>JADHED010000211.1_pt1 | contig 79239 bp, 66 predicted proteins | sample 8952041 | NCBI WGS metagenome assembly JADHED01 (sample SAMN16124423, study PRJNA663239) | bioreactor sludge metagenome | isolation source: sludge (control) | place: India:Bengaluru | collected 2018-09-08
CCGTGCCGGAGCATGGCATGGCGACCATCTGGGACGCCGACATCCTGATCTGGGCGGCTAGCCAACTCGTCGAGGCCCGCGATGCAGGAAGACCCACGTCACGCCTTGTTGCAGCTCGACCGCACGAAATCCTGAATTTCATCGGGCGCGGGACTGGCAAAGACCATTATGAGCGGCTGCGCGCGGCACTTGACCGACTGCAATCCACCACCGTTGCGACCTCAATCCGGCAACAGCACCAACGTCGCCGTCACCGTTTCTCCTGGATCAACGAATGGCGGGAAACACTGGACGATCGTGGCCGGGCGACCGGCATCGAGATGATCCTGCCTGACTGGTTCTATGAAGGCGTGCTGGACAGAGGGCTGATCCTGACCATCGACCGGGCCTATTTCAGCCTGACTGGCGGCGTCGAGCGCTGGCTTTACCGGATTGTGCGCAAGCATGGCGGCCATCAGCGCGGTGGCTGGAGCTTCGACGTTCCACACCTGCATCTCAAATCAGGCGTGCTCTCGCCGCTCAAGCAATTCGCGTTCGAGCTGCGCAAGATCGTCCGGCAGCAGTCGCTTCCGGGCTACCATTTGAGCCTCGAGCACAGCTTCGGCCGCGAGCGGCTGATTTTCAAACCCATTCCCGTCGACTCGTTCGTCGCTGCGGCCCGGCGCGTTGGCTTGCCTGTGGAGAAGTTGCCATGACGCTCGGCCTATCGAAAACCGCCAGACTCGGCCCATCAGAAACCCGATCCTCGGCCTATCGGAAACCCGATAGTGCCAGAAACCCGCAGAAATCCGCGACAAATCGACTGCTCTCTAACTTTGCTAATAGAACAGAATCCTTCGGATTCTTGCTAACGGCCCGGCCACCTGTGGAAAACGCTGGCGCAGCGCCGACGCTTCCAGGCCTTGGGACCGCCGCTTTGCGCTCGGGGTCGGGACGGCAATCATGAGCAGTCCGGCATTGCAACGGTCTGCATCCAGACCGCAACCACGCAGCGCGTTGACCGAGGTGGAACTGACCTGGATCGAGAAGCGCTACGAGCAATGGATCCGCTTCGGCCGCATGGCGACGGATCGGATCATCAACCGTCGCACACGCATCGTCGGCTTCCGTCCTGGGACAACCTTCGCGTTTGTGCGCTGGTTGTCGAGCGACTTCGGAACGGTTTACTCCAGCATCGACATCATCACCGCCGTCAAACCCGGCGAGCCTTACACGACGCTGCCATTCGTGCGCCCGGGCGGTGAAATCCTGTTGCATATCGAAGGCTGGCCCAAGGTCGCACAAGTGCTCCAGGCCATCGATGCCGTCGAAGCGGCTGGGGTCGATCCGTGCGACGCATCACCCGATCACTGGCGCCATGTCTGCAACCGCTTGAGCGCCGGAATGCCGGCTCGCGCCTATACGGCTGAGCGCCATGCAGCCTGGCTTCGCCGTAAGGCGCTCGAAGCGTGAGCCGCCGTCCCTATCTGCACGCGACGCTGCTGTCGGCATGCCTGTTCAGCGCCGGATTTGCCGCAGTCGCTGTGCTGGCACCGCGACCGCGATTGATGTGGAACGCGAGCGCCAGCGCGCCCATCGGTCTCTACCGGATCGATAGCGATGCGCCTGTGACGCTCGGCCAGCTCGTCGCTGTCGCGCCTAGCGCCGAGATTGCCCGTTTCCTCGACAACCGCCGCTATCTGCCGTCCGGTGTGCCGCTCATGAAGCATGTCGCGGCTTTGCCGGGTCAGCAGGTCTGCCGCGTCGGTGCAGTCATCACGATCGATGGACGGCCATTGGCTGTGGCCAAATTGCAGGACCGCATGGGCCGCGCGCTGCCTGTCTGGCGCGGCTGCCATCGGGTCCGAGCCGGTGAAATCTTCCTCCTCAATCCTGCCCCCGACAGTCTCGATGGGCGCTATTTCGGGGTGCTCCCAGCAGCAGGCCTGATTGGCACCGCGCACCCCGTCCTCACACGCAATGCACCCGGAGAGCCGCTGCGCTGGCGCGTGCCGGACAGACCCATCCCTTTCCCGACGACCAACCAGGAGATCAAGCCATGATGATCGGCGACTTTCAATCCACGCAGGACGGCTTTGCAGGCCGCATCAGGACGCTCATGCTTGATGCTGTTGTGACACTTGTTCCAGCGCCTGCAAACGACAGCGAAAATGCGCCCGACTGGCGCGTTCTGCTTGGCGATGCGGACACCGGTATCGAAATCGGTGCGGGATGGGATCGCACCGGCGAGCGCGCCGGCGCCTATGTTGCGGTACAGATCGATGACCCGGCTTTTGTCCAGCCTTTGCGCGCCAACCTGCTGCGCTCGATGAGTCGGCATGATGAGTATCACCTGCTCTGGACACGTCCAACACATCGCGATCGGAGATAGCCATGGATCGTCGATCACGCTCCGCGAGCAGGCGGCATCCATTGCGGATCGCCTTTCATCTGCACCGCTATCTCCTCCTTCCCGGTCTCTGCCTCGCACTTGGTGTCAGTTCAGTGACCGCCCAGCAGGCAGCGTCTGCTAGCGGGTCAGACCAGTTCGCGGCCCATCCTTACGCGCCGCATGTCGTGGAAGCCTCGCGGCGTTTCGGTATACCCGAACTCTGGATCTGGGCGGTCATGCGGGCCGAAAGCCGGGGCAACTCCCGTGCCGTCTCGCCAGCAGGCGCCATGGGTCTGATGCAGATCATGCCGGGCACTTGGGCAATGCTCACCGAGCGCCACCGGCTTGGATCTGACCCGTTCGATGTCCGCGCAAATATTCTCGGCGGGACAGCCTATCTGCGCGCTATGTGGGACCGATATGGCGACGTCAGCCTGATGCTGGCGGCCTACAATGCCGGGCCGGCTCGTGCTGATGATTATGCAAATGGCCGTCGGCGACTGCCAGCAGAAACCGTCAGCTATGTTGCGCAGATCACCCCAAGCCTTGGTATAGCCAGTACTGTTGCCACTGCGGCGATCCCGGCATCAGCTCCGCAATCTTGGCGTCAGGCGGCGTTGTTTGCGGCGCGTGACTATGGCGGCGCAGAAGTCATCACCGATGCAACTTCGGTGCAGCTGGAACGTGCGATCAGTGCACCAACAGCGGCTTCTTCGCAGCGCGATGAGTCGGCTCCGCACCCCCTGTTTATTCCGCTTTCACCGCGGGTGCCGTGATGGTGTTCTCGGTCGCAGTTCTGACGGTCACGGCGATGTGCGGGCTTGTTCTGGCGGTGAGGCAGGCGTGGGAGAGACAGGTCAGTTTTGGAGGGCAAGATAAAAGGGCTGCCAGCAGGCTAGTCCTATGTGGTTGGGATGATTGGCAGATTTCGTATGGCATGAAGGCATGTCTGCCATACGCTGCTTCGAATTCGGCTTTGTTTTCAACGCAAAACAGTATGGCACACCGACCATGAGCGGGGACGACAGTGAATTTCGTGTCCGGCCGGGAAGGGGGAGAGACAGCGGTAAGGGCGCAGGCCAAAGAGGCCAGAAGCTGGCGGCACAGGTCCGCCGTGCTGCAGCACGATCAGGCCAAACGCGCCTGCGCAGAGGTGGGACGCGAACAGGCCGAAGCTCTGGCAGAGCGGGCCGAGGTCGGCTTGCGCTTGCCGCTATGCGACACCGCTCGCCTGGTCAGCGACGGGTTACTGTCCTGGCTCGCATCGTCCGGCACAAGGGCGCACACTATCGCGCCGCACCGCTTGCTCGCCATATCTCCTATCTCGAACGCGACGGGGTGACCCGCGACGGACGCGATGCATCCATGTTCGATGCCCGCTCTGACGAGAGTGATCGCGAAGGCTTCGCCGATCGTTGCGAGGATGACCGGCACCACTTCCGCTTCATCGTCAGTCCCGAAGATGCGGGCGACATGCCGGACCTGCGGGCATTCACCCGCGAGTTGATGACCGACATGGCCAAGGATCTCGGCACCAGGCTGGACTGGGTGGCGGTCGACCACTGGAACACCGACAATCCGCACATTCATATCCTTGTCCGCGGCGTTGCTGATGACGGCACAGACCTGATCATCGACCGCGGCTACATAAGCGATGGACTGCGCCGCCGAGCCGAGGAGCGCGTCACGCTCGAACTCGGACGGCGCAGTGAACTGGATATCCGTACGGCACTTGAACGCGAAGTCGATGCCGAACGGTGGACTGGTCTTGACCGCCAGCTCTCAAAGCTCGGCGAGGACATGTCGGGCCGGGTCGACCTTCGCCCAGGGGGCGATGGCGAACCCGGCATGCGCCGTCTGCTCATCGGCCGTGCCGCCAAGCTGGAACAACTAGGGCTTGCGTCCCGCGAAGGTCCTGCAGTTTGGACCATTGATCCCGGTGCCGAGCGCGCCTTGCGCGATCTTTCGGTCCGCAACGACATCATCAAGACCATGCACCGCGCCATGACCCGGGACGGCGGACGCTTCGATCCAGCTGCACTGGCTCTGCACTCAAAGACGCCCAGTGACCCCATCGTCGGGCGGCTCGTTGAGCGCGGCCTCCAGGATGAACTGGCAGGCAGCGCCTATGCCATCGTCGACGGCACCGATGGCCGTACGCATCACTTGCGCTTCGACGACATGGACATGACCGGCGATGCGAGGCCGGGAGCAATCGTCGAGCTCAGATCATGGGAGGACGCCAAAGGCCAGACACGGCTCTCGCTGGCAACACGTTCGGACGTGCCCCTTGCGGACCAGATCACTTCGCCAGGCGCAACATGGCTCGATCGCCAGATCGTCGCGCGCGAACCGGTAACCACAGGCAATGGCTTCGGACTCGAAGTGCGCAACGCGATGGAGGCCCGCGCGCACCATCTCGAAGCGCAGGGTCTTGCCCGGCGGCAGGGACAGAGGTTGATCCTCGCACAGGACCTTATCGGCACGCTCCGGAACGAAGAGCTTGCGTCGACCGCGCAAGCGATCGCTGCGCGGACCGGGCTTGAGCACAAATCGTCGTCTTCGGGCGAATACGTCAGCGGGATCTATCGCGAGCGCCTGACACTATCGTCCGGGCGCTTCGCGAGGATCGACGACGGTATGAGCTTCCAGCTCGTGCCGTGGCGCCCAGCGCTCGACACGCACCTTGGGCAACACATCACAGGCACGATGTCGCCCGGCGGGACAGTCGATTGGAGCTTGGGTCGCGGGCGGGGGATCGGCCTGTGATGCACCAATTCCGAGAGGACAAAATCCCATGAATGACAAGATTCTCTGGGGCCAGATATTGGCCGTGTTCGCGATTATCCTCTTCACCATCTGGAGCGCGACCCAGTGGACCGCTGCCGCGCTCGGCTATCAGCCGGAACTGGGACAGCCGTGGTTTTGGATCGGCGCTTCCCCCGTCTATCCGCCACCGGCCTTCTTCTGGTGGTGGTTCGCATTCGATGCCTATGCGCCGTCAGTATTCGAGCGCGGTGCCCTCATTGCAGTATCAGGCGGATTTCTGTCCTTCATGGTCGCTATCGCCATGTCTGTCTGGCGTGCCCGCGAACGCCGGAAGGCCGAAACCTATGGCTCGGCGCGGTGGGCCAATGAGCGCGAAATCCGCAAGGCGGGCATGCTCGGAGATGCTGGTGTGGTACTCGGACGCTTCGCGGACACCTATCTCCGGCATGACGGGCCTGAGCATGTCCTCTGCTTCGCACCGACACGGTCAGGCAAAGGTGTGGGCCTGGTCGTTCCAACGCTGCTGACCTGGCCCGGATCGGCGATCATTCACGACATCAAGGGCGAGAACTGGCAGCTCACGGCAGGCTTTCGCGCTCGCCATGGCCGCGTTCTACTGTTCGATCCGACCAATCCCGCTTCCGCCGCTTACAATCCTCTGCTCGAGGTCCGGCGCGGCGAATGGGAAGTGCGCGATGTGCAGAATGTCGCCGACGTGCTGGTCGATCCTGAAGGCAGCCTTGAAAAGCGCAACCACTGGGAAAAGACCAGCCATGCTTTGCTTGTCGGCGCGATCCTTCACGTGCTCTATGCCGAAAAGGACAAATCGCTCGCCGGGGTCGCCGCGTTCCTGTCTGATCCGCGCTGCGGGATCGAAACGACGCTGCACCGGATGAAAGCCACCCGGCATCTTGGTGAAAAGGGTGTCCACCCCGTCGTGGCGGCAGCGGCGCAGGAACTGCTCAACAAATCGGACAATGAGCGGTCCGGCGTGCTGTCGACCGCGATGTCGTTCCTTGGGCTCTACCGCGATCCGGTGGTGGCGAAGGTCACCCGCGCGTCGCATTGGCGCATCGCAGCCCTTCGGGCCGGTCAGCATCCGACCTCGCTGTATCTCGTCATTCCGCCCGGTGACATCAGCCGGACCAAGCCGCTCATCCGGCTGCTCCTCAACCAGATCGGCCGACGCCTGACCGAAGACCTCAATCCCGGCAATCGTCCGCAGAGTCTGCTTCTCATGCTCGACGAGTTTCCGGCGCTCGGACGGCTCGATTTCTTCGAGAGCGCACTTGCCTTCATGGCGGGCTACGGGATCAAGGCGTTCCTGATCGCGCAGTCATTGAACCAGATCGAGAAGGCTTACGGCCAGAACAATGCCATCCTCGACAACTGTCACGTCAGGGTCAGTTTTGCGACCAATGACGAGCGGACTGCGAAGCGAATCTCGGAAGCCTTGGGAACCGCGACGGAAATGCGGGCCATGAAGAATTATGCAGGGCACCGGCTTTCACCATGGCTGGGGCATCTCATGGTCTCGCGCTCCGAGACAGCACGGGCCTTGCTGACGCCCGGCGAAGTGATGCAACTGCCCCCAGATGACGAGGTCGTGATGGCTGCTGGGATCCCGCCGATCCGTGCGCACAAGGCACGTTATTTCCGAGACCCGCGATTCACCATGCGTGTGCTCGAGCCACCAAAGCCGGTACACGCCAATTTCTCGAAAGCTGCTGCAGATGATTGGTCTGGCCGTGAGCCCATCCAAGCCGAACAGCTTCTCCAGGCTCCCGAGGCCAATGGACGGCCCGCAGCGATAGGAGCTTTGAAAACCACCAGGCCCAATGCGTCCGTCAAGAGGCGCAACATGAAGTCGAAGGCCGATAGTCAGACCGAGACCAGCGGTATCCGCCAGGAGCCCGGCCTGCCCGAGCATGAGAATATCGCGCCGGAGCCGGACCGTCCCTTCAACCCGTTCGATCCCGACGCCGACACATCCCCGGACGAGACGGTACAGAACCGGCAGGCCATTGACCGGGCCATGCGGCGCAATGCGCGTAATGCCTCGCTCGATCCAGACGATGGAATCGAGCTGTGAAGAAGCCTGACCGCCAAAAGATGACGTTCCGCATCGATGCCCACTTGGCGCGACAGCTTTCGGAGCGTGCGCGGTCCAGGCGGGTGTCGCAAACAGAAGTCCTCGAGGCCGCGCTCGCTTCGATGCTCACTCCTGACCAGGAGGAACGGGTCGAGGCCGTGCTGACCAAGCGGCTCGACCGGATATCGCGGCAGCTTGAGCGCCTCGAATGGCATGTTGAGCTGTCGAATGAAGCGTTTGCGATCTTCGTGCGGTTCTGGCTGACCAGCAATGCTCCGTTGCCCGACGAGGCAATGCGGGCGGCACAGACAACCGGGAAAAAGCGGTATCAGGCCTTTGTGGAGTCCTTAGCGCGGCGGATGGAGACTGGGCCGAAGCTGCGGGAAGAGATGGAAGGGTAAGAAACCGACCCTGGCGATGGCCTTTGGTTTGTGGTCAGCCTCTCATCCGACTTTAAGCCCACAACATCATCACGAAGGTTAATGCCGTCACATACGCGCGCCGGCAGTGCCCCTGCAAAAATGTTGCCTGACATTTTCTGCTGCCCGGCACATATATTCATGCTTCATATGGCCGGAAATTCCAGAAATTGGTGATGCATGCTCGTACTGGTGGAAGACAAAAAGGCGAAAGACGCAGCCCAGAAGGCTATGGAAGACGTCCTGACTAGATCTTTGCAGTGCATCGGAAAGCGCAACATCGGCTTTCCCAGCGGAAATCTCGACGAAACTATGTATGCCAACGGTGACGGCACTTTGTGGGCAGCGTTCTCGCATGCCAATGATGCCAAAATACCGAGGCGCTGGAATGCCTTCGGAGTCTATGACAGCGAGCGCCATACCCAGATGATTACCGTCGAGATTAACGTCCCGACCACTACGAATTCCGCATCTGTCGCAGGTTTCTTCGCTCACGACCCATCAACGGGCGCCACCTATCTCATGCACGATGGAAGCGTGGGCGGCGGGAAAAAGGGCGTTGGACGCGGTGCTTTCATGAGTTGGTCAGACAGTGTCCTAGAGGATGTCGAACGAACGACAGGCGAGCCAAGATCAGGGATCGTCATCGGTCGGGTAGATGATCCCGATCTGGCTGGCCGCATCTGGACCTTCGTCTGCACCGTCCGTCAATTCAAGGACGCCGTGAAGCGAGGAGACCTTGATAACGTCGCTGCTCGTAAGAAGATCGCTGAATGGGATAAATTCAGAGATGAAGCTTCAGGCCGCCGGAAAGGACGGCGACGCCCCGAGTTCGATTATTTTTCTTACCACGGCGATGTTGTGAGGGCGCTTCGTGATGAACGCCAGGCAATGGCCGCAAAAAATGAAGTGGTCGTAAACAGTCTGCTTGTCGACCTCATGGTGAAAATCGGAAGCAGGATGACCGAAATTTATGAGGTCAAAACGGATTGCGGGCGCCAGTCTCTCTACACAGGTATCGGTCAACTCTTAGCCCACTCAGTCCGCGAAGGCGCAGAAGTCAATCGGACACTGGTCCTGCCAGAAGGGGACCTGCCAGAGGGGATGGATCTCTGCTTAGCAGAACTCGGAATCAAGTTGCGCCGCTTCCACCTAACGCCAGCACCGAACCGCAAGGTTGTATTGGCCTAACCATCAAATCCCCGGCGTAAGCGTCGCAGCGTCGACGGCTGATACAGGTCGCAATCTACGCTCATCCCTGTTTTTCTGCGCCCCACTACGATGATGCTAAATCCTTGTTGAATCTGCCCCTTTTCTGCGTCTCTTAATCGTCCCCGTCGAGCAGGACGAACTTGTCCCGCTCCCAAGGCGGGGTATCCGATGGGCATTGAGCCAGTCAAAATCGAGGCACGTTCACGCGGCGCACGCATGCTGCGCACCGCGATGGGTGCATCGATCTCAACCTGGCTTGCCGATCCGCAGGTCATCGAGATCATGCTCAATCCCGATGGGCGGCTCTGGGTCGACCGTTTGGGTATGGGTCTCTCGGACAGCGGTGACCGGCTAACGGCTGCCGATGGGGAGCGCATAATCCGCTTGGTCGCTCATCATGTCGGTGCCGAAGTCCACAGCGATGCTCCCCGCGTGTCGGCCGAGCTGCCGGAAAGCGGGGAGAGGTTTGAAGGCCTTCTGCCACCGGTGGTAGCCGCACCAACCTTCGCGATCCGCAAGCCCGCCATCGCAGTGTTTCTGCTCGAAGACTATGTCGGTTCCGGGATCATGTCCGTTCAAGAGGCCGCAACGCTTCGCTCCGGCGTGGCTGACCGCCTCAACATCCTCGTCGCGGGCGGAACCGGCACCGGCAAAACCACCCTGACCAATGCTCTACTCGCCGAGGTGGCCAGAACCACAGATAGAGTCGTGCTCATCGAAGACACCCGCGAGCTGCAATGTCGCGCGCCAAACCTCGTGGCAATGCGGACAAAAGATGGCGTGGCTTCGCTATCCGACCTGGTTCGATCCAGCCTCCGTCTGCGCCCTGACCGGATCCCGATTGGCGAAGTGCGCGGCGCCGAGGCGCTCGATCTGCTCAAAGCCTGGGGCACTGGCCACCCTGGCGGGATCGGAACGATCCATGCCGGAAGCGCCATGGGCGCACTTCGGCGGATGGAGCAATTAATCCAGGAAGCGGTCCTCACCGTTCCGCGCGCCCTGATTGCCGAGACTATCAACCTCGTTGCCGTGCTGGTGCGCGAGGGCACGGGACGACGTCTCGCTGAACTGGCCCGCGTCGACGGGCTCGACCCTGTCACCGGCGATTATCGACTGATCCCCGCCACCCAAACTCAAGGAGACCTCCTATGACCCGTGCCCTCCGGCGTGGCACCACTCGTGCTTCGCTCGCCGCTGCCGCAGCATTTGTTGCGGTGGCCACTTCCACCCCGGCCCTTGCTGGTGGATCGTCGATGCCGTGGGAAGCACCACTGCAATCGATCCTTGAAAGCATCGAAGGGCCGGTCGCCAAGATTGTCGCGGTGATCATCATCATCGTCACCGGCCTCAGCTTGGCGTTCGGCGATACGTCCGGCGGCTTTCGCCGGCTGATCCAGATCGTTTTCGGCCTCTCGATCGCCTTTGCCGCATCGAGCTTCTTCCTCAGCTTCTTCAGCTTTGGCGGCGGGGCGCTCATCTGATGCCACCGGCTGACGATATCTTGGGCTACTACGCGCCGGTCCACCGCGCGCTGGCAGAGCCGATTCTGCTCGGCGGTGCCCCTCGTGCTCTGGCCATCGTCAATGGTACGTTGGCGGGCGCGATTGGCCTCGGCTTGCGGCTGTGGCTCGCGGGCCTCGCGATATGGGCAATCGGACACGCGCTCGCTGTCTGGGCGGCCCGGCGCGATCCCCAGTTTGTCGACGTCGCGCGTCGTCACCTCAAATATCCGACGTGGGTGCGGCCATGATGTCGCTCCGCGAATACCGCGCCAAATCCGCCAGTCTGGCCGATTTCCTCCCCTGGGTCGCACTGGTGGGGCCGGGCGTGGTGCTCAACAAGGACGGATCGTTTCAGCGCACGGCGCGCTTTCGCGGTCCGGATCTCGACAGCGCCACGCCCGCTGAGCTGGTTGCCGTGACATCACGCCTCAATAATGCCCTGAGACGACTGGGCTCGGGATGGGCCGTGTTCGTCGAAGCGCAGCGTGTCCCCGCACAGGCTTACCCGCACAGCAATTTCCCCGATCCCGTTTCGGCCCTGGTCGACATGGAACGTCGTGAGCAGTTTCGCGAAGAGGGAGCGCACTTCGAGAGCGGCTACTACCTCACCCTGCTGTGGATGCCGCCGCCGGAGGATGCGGCCCGTGCCGAAAGCTGGCTCTACGAGGGCAAGGCGGCGACGGGTGTCGACCCAAACGAGCTGGTTAAGTCCTTCGTCGATCGGACGGACCGCGTACTGCACCTTGTCGAGGGCTTCATGCCCGATGCCGGCTGGCTCGATGATCGCGCGACGCTGACCTATCTTCACAGCACTGTTTCCACCAAAATCCAGCATGTCCGCGTTCCCGAAACGCCCGTCTATCTCGACGCCTTGCTGACCGACGAGCCGCTGACCGGCGGTCTCGAACCGAAGCTCGGGCAAGCCCATCTGCGCACACTCACCATTACCGGCTTCCCGACCGCAACATTTCCCGGACTGCTCGACGAACTCAACCGGCAGGCATTTCCATACCGGTGGTCGACCCGTGCGATCATGCTCGACAAGACCGATGCAACCAAGCTGCTGGCAAAAATCCGCCGCCAATGGTTCGCCAAGCGCAAATCGGTCGCCGCCATTCTCAAGGAGGTGATGACCAACGAGCAATCGGTACTCATGGATTCGGACGCTTCGAACAAGGCTGCCGACGCTGACATGGCGCTTCAGGAACTCGGCGCCGACCATGCCGGCATTGCCTACGTTACGGCAACGGTCACCGTTTGGGACCGCGATCCGGCGCTTGCTGCCGAGAAGCTTCGCCTGGTCGAGAAGGTCATCCAGGGCCGCGATTTCACCTGCACGATCGAGGGCATGAACGCGATCGAGGCGTGGCTGGGATCGCTCCCCGGCCATGTCTACGCCAATGTCCGCCAGCCCCCCATTTCCACGCTCAATCTCGCCCACCTGATCCCCCTGTCAGCGGTATGGGCGGGAGCGGAACGGGACGAGCATTTCGGTGACGCCCCCTTGCTTTACGGCAAGACCGAAGGCTCGACCCCGTTCCGCCTTTCCCTTCATGTCGGCGATGTCGGCCACAGCCTGATTGTTGGCCCGACAGGGGCCGGGAAATCGGTGCTGCTTGCGCTGATGGCGCTGCAATTCCGGCGCTACCCCGGCTCGCAAATCTTCGCCTTCGACTTCGGCGGTTCCATCCGGGCCGCAGCACTTGGAATGGGCGGCGATTGGCAGGACCTGGGCGGTGCCCTCAGCGCAGATGAGGATGACAACACGGCCGTCGCGCTTCAACCGCTCGCCCGAATCGACAATCCGGGTGAGCGCGCCTGGGCCGCGGAATGGCTGGCAGCGATGTTCGCGGGCGAAGGCGTGCATGTTGACCCGGCGGCAAAGGAGCATCTCTGGTCGGCGCTGACGTCACTTGCGTCCGCCCCGCCGCCCGAACGCACCCTGACCGGACTAGCCGTACTGCTGCAATCGCAGGAGCTGAAACAGGCGCTGTCGCCCTACCTCGTCGGAGGCCCCTGGGGCAGGCTGCTTGATGCCGAGCAGGAACGTCTTGGTGAGGCCCCGGTCCAGGCATTCGAGACCGAGGGTCTAATCGGCGCGTCGTCGGCTGCGGCTGTTCTCGCCTATCTGTTTCACCGGATCGAAGGTCGGCTCGACGGCTCGCCAACCATGATCATCATCGATGAGGGCTGGCTGGTGCTCGATAGCCCGGCCTTTGCCGCACAACTGCGCGAATGGCTGAAGACGCTGCGCAAGAAGAATGCCAGCGTCATCTTCGCCACGCAAAGCCTTGCCGACATCGAGACCTCGGCTATCGCGCCGGCCATCATCGAGAGCTGCCCGACGCGGATATTTCTGCCTAACGAGCGGGCCGCCGAACCCCAGATTGCCAAGGTGTATGAGCGGTTTGGACTGAATGACCGGCAAATCGAGATCCTGAGCCGGGCCACGCCGAAGCGCGATTATTACTGCCAGTCACGGCGCGGCAATCGCCTGTTCGAACTTGGCCTTGGCGAGGTCGCACTCGCCTTCAGCGCGGCATCCTCCAAATCCGACCAGCTCCGCATTGCCGAACTTGTCGCTGCCCATGGCCGCGACGGTTTTGCCGCGGCCTGGCTCCGGCATCGCAGCCTCGCATGGGCGGCCGAACTGCTTCCTCCCCCGCCGCCCGCACTCAACGGAAAGGAAATCCTCCCATGAAAATTCCCGTCCTCCGCCGCACCCTCATGGCGACGGCAATCGCCACCTCGCTGGTGGCAGGCACCATGATCGCCGCGCCAGCGCAGGCCCAGTTCGGCGGGATTGTCTATGATCCCAGCAACTACGCGCAAAACGTGCTGACCGCCGCCCGGACGCTGCAGCAGATCAACAACCAGATCCAGCAGATCCAGAATCAGGCGACCAGCTTGATCAACGAAGCGCGCAATCTCGCCAGCTTGCCGGTGTCGACGATCCAGACGCTCCAGCAACAGGTCGATCAGACACGGCAGTTGCTCAACCAGGCGCAGCGGATCGCCTACGATGTAACCGACGTCCAGCAGGTGTTCAACGGTCGCTACAAGGGCGCAGCCCTGTCAGCGGGACAGGCTCAGATGGTCGCCAATGCCGATGCCCGCTGGCAGGACAGCGTCGGCGCGTTTGAAGATGCCATGAAGGTTCAGGCCGGGATCGTTGGCAATCTCGGCGCGACCCGCAGCACCATCACGACGCTTGTTGGTGCCAGCCAGTCGGCAACAGGCGCTCTTCAGGCAGCACAGGCGGGAAATCAGCTGCTCGCGTTGCAGACCCAGCAGCTTGCCGATCTGACAGCGGTCATCGCGGCGCAGGGCCGCGCACAGGCACTGGAAGCTGCCCGCAGTGCAGCGACTGAGGCTGAAGGACGCGAGCGCTTCCGCCGCTTCCGGACCCGCAACTGACATGAGCCGGTCGGTCAAGTTGGCGGCGGCCGCAGCACTTGGCGGGCTCCTCATGGCGATCGCGATTGCTTCGGCAACGCGGTCGCCAGTGGTGCCAACGACGACCATCCTTGTCGCTGACGAGGCAACGTCTCCCGACCCTCACGCCGCCGAACTCAGGCGCTGTCGGACAATCACCATGCCGGAATCTGGGTGCGACGCCGTCTGGGATGCCGAACGCCAGCGATTTTTCCATGGAAGGGATGGTCACCGATGAATGACACCGGCGTGATCGACCAGTTCCTGGCGGTCTTCATCCAATATATCGACAGTGGCTTTGGCCTGCTGGGCGGCGAGGTGGGGTTCCTGTCATCGACCCTGATCGTGATCGACGTCACGCTGGCGGCCTTGTTCTGGGCTTGGGGCACGGACGAGGATGTCCTGCAGCGTCTGATCAAGAAGACGCTCTATATCGGCACTTTCGCATTCATCATCGGCAACTTCTCGAACCTCGCCGGGATCATGCTCCAGAGCTTTGCCGGTCTCGGCCTCCAGGCCAGCGGCAGCGGCATGGCGATTGGCGATTTCATGCGCCCCGGTGTCGTCGCCGCCACCGGGCTTGATGCCGGACAGCCTCTGATCGATGCGACCGCAGACCTCGTCGGACCGGTAGGGCTCTTCACAAACTTCGTGCAGATCCTCATCCTGCTGATTGCCTGGGTGATCGTCGTAATCGCCTTCTTCGTGCTGGCAATCCAGGTCTTCGTCACGATCATCGAGTTCAAGCTGGTCACGCTTGCAGGCTTCGTCCTGCTACCGTTTGCCTTCTTTGGACGCACCGCCTTCATGGCAGAGCGCGTTCTTGGGCATATCATTTCGTCGGGGATCAAGGTCCTCGTGCTGGCCGTCATCACCGGCATCGGCACCACTCTTTTTGCGCAGTTCATCAACGCCGGGCTTGGCGCCGAACCTGACATCCAGCAGGTCATGGCCATTGCTCTGGCTGCATTGACACTGCTCGGCCTCGGCATTTTTGGTCCCAGCATCGCTAACGGCATCGTTGCCGGTGGCCCGCAGCTCGGCGCAGGCGCGGCGGCAGGAACGGTGATTGCTGCAGGTGCTACATTGGCTGGTGGTATCGCGGGCGCCAAGCTTGCTGCGGGTGCCGCCGGATCGGCCATGGCAGGAGCTGCCACTGGAGGCGCTCGCGCCGCGGGTGGTGCCTCGCGCGCCTACGCAGCAGGCGCCGCCGGCAAGACTGGCGGCGCCGCAGCGGCATCGGGTTTTGCCAACGTCGCGAAATCGGCCGCCGACGCTGCAACCTCGCCGCTCAAGCGCGCAGCCAATAGCCTCAAGGCCAACTATGCCTCGGCGAAGGCTGACGCTCCCAAAGACGGAACAGCGACGCCTGACGGTCCACCGGCTTGGGCAACAGCAATGCGGCGCCGGCAGACCATGGGCCAAGGCGCCTCCATTGCCACGCACACGCTGAAGGGCGGCGACAGCCATGGCAGCGGCTCAGGCCCCGACATCACCGACAAGAGCTGAAATCATCCACGAGGACATCACCATGTTTCGACGTCCATCCATCCGCTACGGGGCAAGTCCCGAACCCGTCACTCCCTATCAGCGCGCAGCGCAGGTGTGGGACGATCGTATTGGCTCCGCACGCGTCCAGGCGAAAAACTGGCGCCTGGCATTCTTTGGCTGCCTTGCGCTTTCGGGTGGACTTGCGGGAAGTCTGGTCTGGCAATCCGCACGCGGCACAATCACCCCATGGGTGGTCGAAGTCGACAAGTTGGGACAGGCTCAGGCCATTGCTCCGGCAGACGCCGATTTTCGTCCAACTGATCCTCAAATGGCTTTTCACCTCGCCCGTTTCATCGAGCAGGTGCGCTCCATTCCGGCCGATCCCATTGTGTTGCGGCAGGACTGGCTCAGAGCCTACGACTTCACCACTGACCGCGGCGCACAGGCGCTCAACGACTATGCGCGTGGCAACGATCCTTTCGCCCAAGTCGGCAAGGTGCAGGTCGCAGTGGATGTCTCAAGCGTCATCCGTGCCTCGAACGACAGCTTCCGCGTCGCATGGACCGAGAGGCGCTATCAAGACGGGGCGCTGATCGAAACCACACGTTGGTCCGCCATTCTAACCACGGTCGTGCAGCCGCCACGAACACCTGACGCGCTGCGCAAGAATCCGCTCGGCCTGTTTGTCAACGCCATCAACTGGTCAAAGGAGCTTAGCCAATGATCCCCCATTCACGCGCGCTGCGCCTGTCGCTTCTGTTGTCGGTAACCGCTCTCGGAAACATCCCTGTCCCTGTCATTGCCAGCGGGGCACCCGTTCGAGCTTTTGCGCAGACGCCGCCGCCCACTGCCGAACCTGCAGACCCGCGAACACGTATCGGTCGCGCAAACGCTGCGGCGCGCGTGCAGCCGGAGCGGACAAGCTATTTCAATGCGATCCAGCAATATGCCTATGCTGAAGGCGCGCTGTTCCAGATCTACACCTCACCGGGGCATGTCACGAATATCATGCTTCAAGAAGGCGAGGAGCTTGTGGGGCCGGGGCCGGTAGCATCGGGCGATACAGTCCGCTGGATCATCGGAGATACAGTGAGCGGCACCGGCCTTACGCGCCGCGTCCACATTTTGGTGAAGCCAACGCGGGCCGATATCAGCACCAATCTGGTCATCAACACCAATCGTCGTACCTATCACCTCGAACTGAGCGCCACGACGTCCACCTATATGGCAGCCGTCTCCTGGACCTATCCGCAGGATGCCCTCATTGCTCTGCGCAGCGCTGAGGCCGAAGCCGAACGCAGCGCCCCGGTTGCGGCAGGAATCGACTTTTCAGCGCTTAGCTTTGACTACCGCATGTCTGGTGACCGGCCGCAATGGCGACCATTGCGGGTCTTTGATGACGGACGCCAGGTCTTCATCGAGTTCCCCGCGAGCATCGCCAACGGTGATATGCCACCCCTCTTCGTAATCGGCGCAGACGGTTCGGCGGAACTCGTCAACTATCGGGTGCGAAGGCGCTACATGGTCGTAGACCGGCTATTCGATAAAGCCGAGCTGCGGCTCGGTGCCGGCCGCAACGCACGTCAGGTTCGCATCGTACGCGAAATTCCCCGCAGCAGGGGGCGGGCATGATCACATCCTCCCAGGTTCATCATCAGCCATCTGCCGACGAGCTGCTCAAGGATTTGCATGAAAAGCCGGAAGCAGAAGCCCCAATGGCGCCGACCAGCCCCGACGGCTTTCGCCTTGGCGGAGAGCCGCCACGCGTAATGCGGCTATCGCGAAAGGCTCTTGCCACGCTCGGCGTGGCTGCCAGCGTCGCCATTGGCGGTTCGCTCATCTATGCCCTTCAGCCCAAGTCGCCTGTACCGCCAGAAAACCTCTTCGATACAAACAGCCGGAACCGCGCTGATCAGGTGACCGGCGCGCCAGCCAACTATAGCGATGTCCCCAAACTAGGGCCTCCGCTACCAGGTGATCTGGGAAGGCCAATCGTCGCTGCACAACAGGGTGGTCAAAATGTCCCGATTCCCCCAATCGGACCGCCAGCTAATGACACAGCAACGTCCGATCCAAGGCAGATAGCTGCGGAGCAATCGCGGGAACGGGCCGCGCAGGAGCGCGACAGCGCGCGCACGAGTCAGCTGTTTCTGGCAGGGGGAACACGGGAAAACGAGAATCGAGCCGATGCGGCGCCTAACGCAATACCTGCGATTGCCAATTCCGCCGGTGAGGCGGCTCAGGCCGCTCCTGCCTCACCGTCGACCAGTCGCCGTTCATTTTTGGAGCGAAGGGCGGATCGTAGGACAGAGAGCCCCGAGCGCATTATGCGGCTTGGGTCTCCCAACGTCGTGCAGGCAGGAAGCATCATTCCCGCTGCGTTGATCACGGGAATTCGCTCGGATCTCCCTGGCCAGATCACGGCGCAGGTCACGCAGAATGTCTATGACAGCCCCACCGGACGCATCCTGCTGATTCCGCAAGGGGCGCGTCTGATCGGCGAGTACGACAGCGACGTTGCGTCCGGGCAAAACCGCGTACTGCTGGCCTGGGACAGGCTCATCCTCCCGGGTGGGCACTCGATCCTGCTCGACCGGCTTCCCGGTGCAGATGTCGCAGGTATGGCCGGCCTTCAGGATCGCACCAACTTCCACTGGGGCAACATGCTTAAGGCTGCCCTGATCTCAACACTGCTCGGCGCGGGCACGGAACTGGTCGCCAGTGATGAGAGCGATCTCGTCCGGGCACTGCGCTACGGCACACAGGATACCGTTAGCCAGACGGGGCGGCAGGTGGTGCAGCGGCAGCTCAATGTTCCACCCACCCTTACCGTGCGTCCGGGGTTTGCTCTCCGGATCATTGTCACGCGTGACCTGATCCTTGAGCCCTTTCAGACAGGAGAAGCGCGATGACCCGGCTCAAACTGACCGATCTTGCCGACGAAAAGCCTGTACGTCTGACACTCGAACTGCCAGCGCGGCTGCACCGGGATCTTACCGCCTATGCCCTTGCGGTGAACGGGGGCGATCCGAAGGGGGCGCCCACGGTCGAAAGGCTTGTCCCGCCCATGCTGGAGCGATTTATTGCCACCGACCGGGGCTTCGCCAAAGGGCGTCGAAATTCTCAGGCGGGGTAGCGCTCGTTGATGAGCGTGAAGAAGCGTTGCAGCGCGGGATTTTCATTGTCCTCGCGCCAGTAGACCGAAAACTCCAGGCGGGCCGTTCCACCTTGATCATGGATTTCCCGGAAATTGAGCCCGGGCCATGTCACGCCCTGTGAAGCTTCGGTCGCGATCGTGATGAAACGCCCGACCGACACGATGCTGAGGACGCTTTCCAGGCTTGTATCCTGGACAATGATATTGGGGCGGTAGCCTTGCTCGGTCAGGCGCGCGGCCAGCAGGTTTGAAATGATAGGGCCAACCCCACTGCCGGGGACGACAAACACTTCGCGCCGCAGGTCAGACCAATAGATGCGTTCGTTCTGCAACAAGCGATGACCGTCGAGCAGAGTCACCATCAGACGATCCGACCAGACCCGTCGCGACCGTATCCCCGCCTCTTCCATACCTGTCGGAGCCACCGCGACATCGATCGTCCGGGCTTGCAAGCGATGGAGCAGGCGCTCGGGACCAGCTTCGACGCCATCGAATTGAACGTCGGGAAACCGCACCAGGTAATCCGAGAAGGTCTGCTTGAGGTTTCCGGCCATCAGGGACGAACTGTAGCCAACCGCGAGCCGACCTTGTTCGCCGTAACTGACCGCCCGCGCAGTGGTTTGCAGATTGTCGATATCGGTGATGATACGCCGGGCGGATTCGATGAATACCTTGCCCATTTCGGTCGGCTCAGCGCCGCGCGTAGACCGAGTGAAGAGCTTGATTCCCAGCTGATCCTCAAGCTGCGTTACCCGTTGGCTGAGCGTCGCCTGTCGCATGTTGAGCGCCGCCGCAGCCCGGGACAAACTGCTCATGTCTGCCGTCAGAACTGCGTAGCGCAGCTGCCGAACCTCGATCGTCATGCATCCGCCCCCAAACTCGCTCCCTTATGCCAATTGAGCCAAGTTCAGCATTCGTGTTCAATGAAAAAATTTATCATCAGCAATGTAGTGCATTGAAACGAGAACTTAAGCACAGATTTTACAGTTCAGAGAGCTGCCCAGATATCTCTCCAATTTGGAGAAATATCTGGGCCACACTGTAAGAAATTCGAGCTTGCGTCACTCGACAGATTTTTCCGCGAAGCCAAGGGTATTGGCATTTTCGATGAGTGTGCGAACCTTGGCGCGATCGAGGCCGGCGGGCACTTCTGCTTCAATCTCGAGCCGCAGAGTCACCTTGCTGCCTTGGAGCGTCGTCAATTGCTCGACTATGGCTTCGACGATCTGGTGCATGTCACGGGCGGGGCGATCTGGTGAGATCATGACCGTGCCACTGAACCGGGTCGGATTGCGCTCGACAGGCGGGGTCGGTTCCTGACCCGGCGTTTGACTGCCCGGTTCGGCGGGGTTGCCGGTCTCCGGCGTTCCCGGTTGAGGTTCGGTGGGTTGCGACGGTGCCGGTCGGTGCGCTTCAGCAACTTCAGGCCTGATGATGACGCTATCGCCGTCGATGACGATCATCGCATTGCTGGCGTGATCAATCGCCAGACCAAGATACCTGCCTGTCGATTCTTCCCAGCGCTCCGCATAGGCAAACGGCCCAGGCAGCATCCCACTGACTGCGGACTGCACAGACCTGATCAGCACGTCCTGATTCTTGAGACGGGGCAGGTAGATGTAGCGGTTGAGGTATTCGCGCAGATCCCGCAGTTGCAGGTGGGGCCGGTCGTTCCAGATGTATTTCTGCAGGTCCCTATCAAGCCGCGTCGGGCCAAGTTCGGTCAGCAGCCCTTCCTCACCGATCAGCTTCTTGCTGGCACGAGCGAGCAATCCGTCTTGGGCGGGGATCTTGCCGGAGACCCATTCAACGTCTGCCTGCGCACTTTCCTGCGCCGGATAGTGAAGGTAGCACCACGCTTCCTTGAGCCGGGTCTTCACCGTTTCGTTGGCTTCGGCGAGCTTTGCCTTGGCCAGAGCGCTATCGCTCTGAGTGAGGTTCAGACGGTCCGTATCACGGACGATTTCATTCCAGGCGAGTGATGCGCGAACAGCGTCCTTGAGGTTGTCGAGCTGCTTTGCATCGGCGGCGATGAATACCAACATATTCCGGTACACGCGCGGCGTGCTGCCACGCTGCATCAGAATTTCCTTGGCTTCAACCAAGGCTTCCGAGCCTTCCCGGCCATTATGCGGGTGCGCTACACCCAACACCACCGCCCGGACGCCACCGGCCTCATCCGGCACCTCGGCCGACCCTGCCGGCGCAACCTGCACAGCGTCGAAATGTCCTCGATCCGGCAGCGCATTGACGTATTTGGTCAACTCGGCGTCGATCGTCACATCGACCAGGGCTGCTTCGATCTGAGCCGCTCGGTCCGTCGCAATGCGATTCAGACTGGCCGCCATCGAATACCAGTAGCGCCCGAGGTCCGAGTGCATGAACTTGGCCTGATTGGTCAGGCGCCGCAATGCGTCGCCAAAAATGGCTGGCCGCTCACCCGGCTGAACGACGCCGAGATTGATCTGCTTGTCGTCGAGACCCGTGTTCTGTTGCTGATGAGTAGGGGCCGTACCCATAAAGATGGCGCGGGCGACACGGCGCGTTGCCGAGTAGCGGTTGAGGTTGGGCGCCGATTGGTCGATCTTGTATGGAGTAGACGCCGTGCCATCGACGTCGCCGGCAATGATCGATTGCCAGCTGACATCAAGATAATGCAGCAGTTCGGGTTCCACGCGCGGCGAATTGATGGCGACACTGCCCGGCATGATCATGACTGAGGGATCGCCGCTCATCCACAATTCGTGAATGGCCTGCGCCATCAATCGGAGCACCCCGCGGGTACGCTGGAATTTTTCAAGCGATCCCCAGCTGGTATAGAGCTGATCGAACAGTTCGGGGTGGATCGGGTATGCCTTCTCCAGCTTGCGCCGATAATCTTCATCGGCGCAGCCTTGCGGAAAATCATTGGCGTTCTCGCGGTAGAGCTTCGCAAACTGCTTCAACGTGTTGTCACGGTGGTGGAAGCGGTCGCCGGGGATTTCCTTGAACAGGCGCCGACGTACGATCTCGTAGCTCTCCTCCTGGCTGGCGGGTCGCCATGAGGATTCAACACGGCTGAACGTCTGCTTCAGACGGGCCAAGGCCTCCTGGCCGCCTTCGCCGCCGACCTCGATCTGCGACGCTGGCAAGGAAGCGACCAGCAGCGTACCGGGGCTGGCCTTGACCGCCTCGGTCAACGCCTGAACGAACGACAGATTGGCATCGAAAGACCCGGATGGCAGCCCCTCGACCTTGTAGATCTGGCGCAAGTAGGCGACCCATTCGTCGATCAGGATGAGGCATGGGGCGCACTTCTTGAAGATCGCTTCCAAAAGGTTCGAGCCGGGTGCGATCCCGGTCGCGTCATTCTCCGCAACCATGTCGAAGGCGTCGGCGCCGCCCAGCTGCCAGGCAAGATCGCCCCAGGTCGTCCTGATCTTCCGGCCGCCATCAGCATTGAGCACGTCTTGCGGCCCGCGGGACGTGCCGACGAGGACGGCCCGGTTGATGCCACTTGGCACCGTCAGACCGTTTGTCTCAAGGAGCTGATCCAGGCCCGACAGGTCCTGCACCGGTGTCGTGCCTGCCATGTGGTAGAGCGCCAGCATCGAGTGCGTCTTGCCGCCACCGAAGTTGGTTTGCAGTTCAACCACCGGGTCGCCGCCGGTTCCGGACAAGCGCTTGGCTGCGCCGACCAGAAGAGTGCTCAAGCCCTCCGTCAGGTAGGTACGGCTGAAGAACTGCTTCGGGTCGCGATACTCTGCGGGAGCGCTGCCCGAATGGACCTTGGCGAGATCTGCGGCGAACTCCGCCTGCTGGAACTCGCCAGTCGCCACATCCTGGTGCGGCTCGACGACTTCACGCCACGGCTTAAGACCGGCGACCGTTTCGACCGAAATCTCGAGGCGCTGGGTCTTACGCCGCTCCTCGTTGCGCTGCAGCTCGGTGAACTTGGTGCGCAGGATCGTGTCGCGCATCCGGCTGAGTTGTTCAGCCGCATCGCCTGCGCTGATCGATTCCATAAGGCGGCGCATGGAGTCGAGGGCGCGGTCGGCATCGTCGTAGGTGAAGGTCTCGTTGTGCGAGAGCTTGTTTCGGACATCGAGCAATTCCGACACGTACGAACGCTCGGGATGCCCCAGCACCGTGGCGAAGGCGTCCTTCCAGAAGGCCATCATCGTCTTGAGAAGACCTTGCTGATCCCAGCCCACCTCACCGGCGGAGTTGGGGCGCAGACCTTGGACGCGCTGGACCACTTCCAGCTGCCAATGGCCCTTGATCGAGCTTTCGAGGCGCTTTTCCACGAACGGAATCAACGCAGAAGGCAGCAGTTCCATGCCTTCGAACACATACTGGCGGGTGCTTTTAGCCATTGTAGTTCCCTTTAGACGTCGAAGCGCATCTGGCCGTCACGGCGCGTGTCGTGGACAGCGGCTGCCTGCCGGGTAAGCTCGGTCCAGTCGGCGATGAGCCCGTTATAGGCCGTCGCTTCCTTGGCATCCTTCCGCTTGTTGGCGCAGATGTCGTAGAGGCAATAGGCGAGATCCTTGATCGCCTCGGCCTGAGTGTTGAGCTTCTTGAGCAGCACTGCAGTGTCGTGGGAGATACCGTCCTTCTCATGCAATCGGACGAGGTGCTGGAGGCACTCCCACACCGTCAGATGACGGTCGTCCTCCGGATCCCAATCCTCGTCGAGTTCATCCCGCGCAAGGATGCGAACCTTGCCGGCCGCACTTTCGACGATCCCGGCATGCTTGACGCTTTCGACGGATATGCCACGCGCGCGGGCAAGGTTGTCGGCTGCACCATAATCGCCTTTGCCATTCCCATGCTGTTCGAACCACGTGATGGCGAACCGCGTGTCTGCGTCGAATTCGCCTTGAATGCCGCCGAGGTACTCATCGAGTTCCCGATTGATGAGTTGGAGCGCTGTCTTAACACTCATCGGGCTATCGTCAGATTCCAGAACGGCCTTGTAGCGCGAAAACACGCCCATCCCGGGGCCGATGGCCGACTGTGGCATATCTGCCGGCGCGATGTTGGCAGCTTGCAGTTCAGAAATCGCTGGCGGCAGCTCGCGCTTGAGTGCCCGAATGAACTCCGCTCGAGTGACGCTCTCGGCCGAGGCTTCCTTTTTTCGGCAAACGAGGACAACAGAATTGGCGAGGGCGTTGGTGCCCGAAGCGATCATGCGGTTCGCCATCTCGGTACGCATCGGCCAAGTTCCGACGACGGCATAGCCAGCCTCGACCACAGCCTGAAGAAATGTTGCCCAACCAGTCGAGCTAATTCCCTCCTGGGCGACTTCACTTTGCTTGAAGGCGTAATAGATTGTTGCTGGAAACGTATCTGATGCCTGGCGGGCCATGCCTGCGATAGCAACCGTCATCCCTCTTAGAAAGAACGACTCTGCTGCCTCACGCCCGCCATGGCGATATGGTGTCGCGACAAGCTCATCCTCCTTTGGCGTTGCCAAAAGCGAGAAGAGGTCTGGATAAACACCTCTAAGCGCCCGCCTAAGCCAGACAAACAAAAAATCCGATAGATCTGCATATCCAATATTATCGTAATAAGGAGGGTCACTCGAAACGACCTTCCCTCTTGCGATACTTTGCGATTGAGCATTCTCCTGAACGACGGAACCTGTCGAAAATGATGGGAGAACCGAGACCGACAGAGAAACCCAATTAACGCTCGGTTCCCAAGCGCCTGAAGATGAGCAAAAGACATTACCCTCCCCGAAGTCCCACGTCATGGGAATAGACTGTCTGGCAAACGTGTTCCGAAGCTGGAGTTTCGTTGAGCTTGAGTCCCACGTTGCAATCGACGTATGCCGATCCGCGACCTTGTTGACGACCATTCCCAAATACACACTCACGGCCTCCGCGTAGGCCATTGCCCCCTCGCCACCGTCGCGCAGCGGGGTAGTGTCGGAGGATCGGCCCGCGCTCAATGCATCCGCCTCGATCTGTGCTCGCGCCTCATGCACCAGATCACTGAACGTATTCAGCGCTACCAACTGTCTGTCGGTAAACAAATCGCCGAACGTCGTTAGGCCGTAGTCAACGGTCCAGAAATTGCGGGGATCATTCGGAAGATTGGTTTCAGGCTTCCAGTCAGGCCGTGCCGACAGCGCCAGCGTTTCATTCTCCTCATTCGGCTCCACATAGGCTCGACTGCGATTGCCCTCGGCGACGATAGCGATAAGGGTCTGGCCCATTTTGCCAGCACGCCCATTGCTCTTCACATAGTCAGGGGTGATCGCCGTATCGGACATAAGGCAGCGAAAATTTGCGCCACGGCCAGCCTTAGTGCCCACCTTAGCCGCAGCGATCTCGGCTTTCGTACCCCCATGCCTGATCCTGTAGGTAATGGTCTTCGCCTGCTTATCTACAATCGGCTCGACCCACGCCTCTTTGCCTGGCTTGCTGCTGAGCAGAAAGCTTGACGCGATCGGAACCTGAACATTGGAGAATGCGGGATCAGGACTGGGGACAGTCCGCGCCCAAATCCAGGCGATGACCGTCGCCTTGCCACCGCCGTACTCCTTAGGCAGGTCCACCTGCGGATAGAGATGACCAATCCGCTCCCACGCCTTCTCGCGCACCCACTCGCCATAGTATTTGACGTCTTCCGCCAGTCCTTCGGCGTTACGATAGAACTGGCGCTCCTTCGCCCCAGGATGGATCGGCCGCATGTCCTTGAACTTGGGCGGTATCTCGATCATCGCCTTGCCGATCATCACCGCGACCGGATTCAGGTCTGACCCATATGCAGGGAGGCCTAGCCGCTGCGCCTCGAGCGGGATCGACCCGCCACCCGAGAACGGGTCATATACCGGCGGAAGCTCGCCGCCGCAGCTCCTGCGGATTTCGGCTCGGGCCTCTTCCAGGACTTCTTCGTTGGTGGAATTTTCCCACTTCACCAGTTTCTCGATGATCGCGAATAGCCGCTTGCGCTCGGCCTCCTGATCCTCGTGGGTGGGAAACTTGTCCGGATGACTCGACGGGTCATCCACCAGCTGCGCGAACAGCACCGCGCGGCAAGCCGCAAGCGGTCGCCGCGCCCACCAAAGATGCAGCGTGGACGGGTGCCCGTGCCGGATCGATTTCTCACGCGCCGAGGCCTCGTTGATCGCCTCCAGCGGAATGGCGACCTCGATGAGCTTCTTCTTGTACGGGGTAGTCATGACGTTTCGACTTCTTTCTTATGTTCGCGAGGCTGCGCAATCACGAAGTCGACGCCAAGGCCGACGCGGACCACCTCTCGAAGAACCAAAATTTCTCTTGTGACTTTGCGGATGCGAGGATCCTCTTCCGCGCCGGCATCAGCCCCTTCAAGGGCTATCGGAAATCGATCACGTATCGCATTTTCAGCACCTCGAAGCCCCTCTGGCACCAGCGGCCAAACCTTTTCCCGAACCTGCCCGACCGTCTCTTCCAGCGACTCATCGGAATTCTGAGCCAGCCGCTCGGTCACCGCATTCGATATCGCCGCAAAGTCGGCTACCTTGACCTTTTTCGGCTCAGAACATCGCCAAGCGATCGTGGCCCCGGCAACATATGAAACCACGTGGCTTTTATCGTCAGGCAAGGGGCCAATCGCGCGAGGTGAGATCAACACGGAACTGGTGTGAACCTGTGCGAGAGCATAGGCAGCGTTGAACGCTGCGGAACTTTCGCACGTGGGTGACGCATAATAGACCGCGCCGGGGAATTTCGCTTCTAATTGCATAAGATGGGCATGCTGATCCGAGAGATCGCGATGCATAAGGGGCATCCGGAAGAACGGCGTTGAGAGCCCCGCCAGTCCCAACTGCGCGATTTCCCGTGCAGTATCCCGGACCATCAGCTCAGGCAGCTTGAACTGGAAGAACAGCGGTGAGCCCGGCATGTCGATCCGCACGTCGTAACCCAGCTTGGCTTCCTGGACGAGATTAGGGAAAACAGGCGCAGATGCTGGCCCGCTGGCGCTCGACCGGATCAGGTTCTCCGTGAAAGCGTAGCCATAAGAGAACTCTGTAAAACCCAGCTTCATCGCGGAGCCTCTGCGCGCTCGAGCAGGCGCGGAAGATGGAATTGAATGGCGGTTTCGAGGAACGATGGTTCACGCTCGACCAGTGGGCCGCGAATGTAGCGCGGCTCATGGGCATAGCCGTTGCTGACCGGCACCACCGCCAGGATGAACTTCTCCGGCTCATGCAGCGAGGTGATGATTTCCTGCCGGGTGATCATCACGCTATCCGCGCCATCGATCCGGCCCTTGACCTCGATGAAGCGCAGATGACCCGTGGTTGGATCGTGCGAGGCGATGTCATAGCCGATCTTCTGCATCGAAACGTCGGTCGGCGTGTTACCGAGAGCTCGCTCAGTTGCCATCACCGCCTCCATCGCGGCCAGCTCGATGGCCCGGCGCGCTGCGGGATCTTCCGAGAAATGGTTGCCGATGGGCGCTGCGTTCTGGGCGTCGAGCAGCCCACGCGGGATCACCACCATGCCGCCGCGGACCCGCGGTGGCTGCGATGAAATGAACCGTTCCTTCTCGAGCTGGTCCATCCGCCGCTTCTGGCGCTCAGCCAGATCTTCGGCGCGGCGCTGCGCGTTCTGCCAGTTGAGCCGGGTCTTTTTGCCTGCCTTCTCCTCCTCCTTGAGCTCGAAGGCACGCGAATCCCAGTAATTGATTTCCTTCTTGAGCCGGGCGCGGACCTCCTGCTCAACCTTGTCGATCTCTGGCAGGCGCCGCGCCTTGACCTCCGCAACATGATGCTGCGCCAGTTCGACCGTCGCGAAGCGGATCGCCGTCTTCTCCAGATCTGTGGTCAGCCAGCCTTCATCCAAATGGCTTCGCACCGCCGCGATTTCGTCAGGCGTTGCCGGGCGCAAGTTCAGGTGCGGCGCAATCCCTGCATTGGTGGCGTTGCCAGCCTTGTCGATCGCGGCGAATTGCAGCTTCTGCGACAGGGTATGCGGTTTGCCGAGGCTGGTCAGCCTGCCATCCTGCACGCTGTGTTCGAGGAGGAAAACAGCCGACAATGCCTCCCCAGTGTCGGTGTCGTCGACCAGAATCGCGCCTTGGCGCATGATCTGCTCATATTGCTCGCGGATCAGACTGATGACCGCTTCAAGCAGCGGATGGCCGGGACATACGAACGCCGCCACGGGCTGCTGATTGATCTTGTCCTTCTCGAAACAGATCCGCTCATACTGCTTCTGGATCGGTGCGCCGGTTCCGATCTGGCGATCCCGCTCGCGGATACGGACCGGGACGTGGGTGATTTCCCAGCGTCCCTCTTCGCGCCGTTTGATGCGGCCGCCCAGATGCTGGAACGCCTCGACGAAGAAGCTCTGGATATGGTGCGGCTGCAACCGCAGCGCCTCGGCGCGTTCCATTTCCAGGCGGAGTTCTTCGACCCGCGCTTCCGGCATCGTGTCGTTCGTCAGCGCGCGCCGGCGCAGCAGCTCAAGCAGATGGGTCTGATCGACGGCGCCATCGACCTGCTGGAACAGCCGCGCCTTGACCTCTTCCTGCTCACCATACTGGATCGCCTGGAACAGCAGATCCTTGAGCGCGGTGCCCTCGAACAGTTCGCCCAGCACGTCATAGACGCGTCCGCCCAGCGCTTCGCGTGCCGCCTCCAGCTTTTCGAGGAGGCGCGCATAGACCTCGCCTTCGCGGGTGTCAGCTGCAACCAGATTCCAGAGGTGGCAGACCTCGGTCTGGCCGATGCGATGGATGCGCCCGAACCGCTGCTCGATCTTGTTGGGATTCCACGGCAGGTCGTAATTGACCATGAGATGGCCGCGCTGGAGGTTGACACCTTCGCCCGCTGCATCGTTGGCGATCAGGACCAGCATGTCCTTGTCCTGCATGAACCGCTCGACCACCTTGCGGCGTTCCTCACGCGAGACCCCGCCATGGATCACGTCGACGGCCTCGGCATTGCCAATCCGTGCCCGAACCTTGTCGAGCAGGTAATTGAGCGTGTCCTTGGGCTCGGTGAAAATGATCAGCTTGCGCCGATTGCCAGCCGCATCGACCATCAGATCGTCATCGAGAATCCGGTTGAGCTGGCTCCATTTGGTGTCGACGCCCGAGCGCAGGACGCCGAGCGCCATTGATTCCAGACCCTTTAGTGTCTCGACTTCGAGTGCCAGCTGTTCGACCGTCTCTGCAGTCGTTGCGCCGGTCGAGATCAGGTCTTCGAGTTCGTCGATCTCATCCTGACCATATTCGTCGATATTGCCGAGCATGTCGGGATTGACCTTCGGCACCGCGATGTCTGCCCGGCGACCAGCGTTGGCGAGGCGCGCTTCGCCCAGTTCTGTCTCGAGGCGCTCGCGGCGACGCTTCAGCGACTGGTAGATCGCAGCCGGGGATGATGCGAGCCGTCGTTGCAGGATCTGGAGCGCGAAGCCGACATTGTTGCGCTTCTTCCCATCCCCTTCGGCGAAGCGCTGGACCCGGTTCATCTCGGTGCGCACATAGTCGGTGACCGCCGTATAGAGCGCAGCCTCACCCTCGGAGAGTTCATACTTGACCGTATAGGCCCGGCGCTCCGGGAACAGCGGGCGACCATCAAAGCGCAGCAGCTCTTCCTTGGTCAGTCGCCGCATCATGTCGGCCGTGTCGGCATAATGCACACCGTCGCGGAACCGGCCCTCGAACCGGTCACCATCGAGCAGTGCCATGAACAGCTGAAAATCCTCCTCCTTACCGTTATGCGGCGTCGCAGACATCAGCAGCAGGTGACGGCAGACCTGACCCAGCTTCTGCCCAACCTGATAGCGCCGGGTATATTTGACATCGCCGCCGAAGTAGGTTGCCGACATGCGGTGGGCTTCGTCGCAGATGATGAGGTCCCACTCGCGGGCGCTCATCAACTTCTCCTGCAAATCCTCGTTGCGGGCGAGGACATCGAGCCGGACGATCAGCCGATCGCGGTCCGTGAACGGATTGCCCGAGCGCGAGGTCTCGATCATGTCCCGGGTCAAAATGTCGAATTCGAGGCTGAACTTCTGACCGAGTTCGTCCTGCCACTGCTCGACCAGACTGCCAGGCGCAACGATCAGGCAGCGCTCAAGATCGCTGCGCGCGATCAACTCCTTGATCAGCAGCCCGGCCATGATCGTCTTGCCAGCCCCGGGATCGTCGGCGAGCAGGAAGCGCAGTGGCTGACGCGGCAGCATCTCGCCATAGACCGCCGAAATCTGGTGCGGCAGCGGGTCGACCATGCTGGTGTGGATGGCAAGATAGGGGTCAAAATAATGCGCCAGCTTGATCCGGTTCGCCTCGGTCACAAGACGCAGAAGCGCACCGTCGGCATCGAACGACCAGGGACGGCCATTCTGCTCTACCTCTAGGCGATGTTCGTCATCCCGGTAGAGGACAGACTCGGCAACGGTTCCGTTATGATCACGGTACACGACATTGATCGCCTGATCGCCGATCCAGTCGACCGAAATGACATGAACTGGCTGGTTCGAGGCAATGCCGCGCACCGATGCACCGTTCTTGATCTCTTCGAGCTTCGCCCCCATCGGCACTACCGTCCCCTGCCCACGTCCTAAAGCTGGAACTCGGCGCGTTCGAGCGCGACCAGCGTTTCCTTGCGATTCACATTGACGATATGCTGGCTTCGCGCACTGCGCTTCGCGGCATCATCAAGCAAACCGAGCCTTTTCAATACATAAAATAGCATCGCATAGCGCACCGAAAGCACCGTTGTGTCGACTTCGAGGCCGTAGTCCTTGGCGACAACTCGCTTCTGACTTTCGGTCAGCTCCGGGTGCGGACCGACAATCACATCGAAATAGTTGTTCCAGAGCCAGTCATGTTCGCCAGATTGGCCCGGCTCACCTTTCCCGCCAACCTCCAGGATCCGGGGAAGCAGGAAGTCCTTGAACTTGTTCTCGACGTGACAAAACCCTCGCACGTGCCAGCGAAAGCCATCGTACCCGAACGCGTGCGGTGTCATCCGCCGCCAGATCGGGTCGGGCCGGGCGCTGTTCATGGACTGGTAGAATACGTCGATCGACTGGTTCTCCCGTACCGCTTCGAGAACCCGTCGCAGGATAGCGATGTCGATTTCGCGCTTGGGCGTGAGCGCGACGTCAGCGCTCGGCATCGCTGCGATCCATGATTCGCTTGCCGGCAACATCCCCTCAGCAACGGCCCTGAGCTGCGAGAGATACTTGTACGGGTCAGGATCGAGAAACCGCAGCACAAATGCCTCTGCCGCCACGTAGCGCTTGGCGCTTGCGTCGTAGAGCATGTTGCCTGGCGCACGCGCCTGATAAAGCGACAGATCCTTCGATGCTTGCGGCGTCGAGACACCGAAGCATTCGATGATATCGGCGCGGTTGATCGTGCCCTCCCAGAACAGGCGGAACTCGATAAACTCCAGTCGTTGCTCGACACCCCAGCGCACGTTGGCGACTCTCCATCAGTATAGAAACTATGCGAACCTTGACGTTCGATGAGAATAGTTTATATGCGGTTAACGTGAGTCGAGTCAAGGAGTGAGGTTATGGCAGACCGATATGTGACGAAGCACCCGAACGGATGGGCCGTGAAGGCGGCGGGCGCGCAGCGCGCCAGCAGCGTGCATTCGACCCAGCGTTCCGCAGAGCAGGCCGCCAAGCAGACGGTGCGCAACCTGGGGGGCGGCGAAGTCCGTATCCAGGGGCGTGACGGCCGCTGGCGCGATTCGGATACGGTCGCGCCGGGCAACGACCCGATGCCGCCGCGCGACAAGAAGCATTGAGCGCAGGAGCAGTCGGCGGTGAAGCGCATCCTGACCATCGATGGGGGCGGCATCCGGGGGACTTTCCCGGCGGCCTTCCTCGCCAATCTTGAGCAGGATCTCGAACAGCCGATCGGGCGCTACTTCGACTTGATCGCGGGAACATCGACGGGCGGGATCATCGCCATCGGTCTCGCTCTCGGCCTTCGCGCAGCCGACATTCTGCGCCTCTACGAAGAGGAAGGCCCGGCCATCTTCTCGCAGAGCCGGAAGGGCTTTCTGGGCTGGCTTGAGCGCCATCTGCGGAAAGGTCGCTGGGCCTTCTGGGGGCCTAAGTACAGCGCCGAGCCGCTGCGCAATGCCTTGCATGGCGTTCTTGGCGAACGGTTGCTGGGCGAGGCCCGGACCCGGCTGGTGATCCCGGCATGGCACCCCCAGACCCAGGGCGTCTATGTCTTCAAGACCGCGCATCACCCTCGCTTGCGGACCGATTACCGCGAACTGGCAATCGATGCAGCCATGGCGACGGCGGCAGCACCGACCTATTTTGCCCAGCATGTGACCGCCAACGACGTCGGACTGGTCGATGGTGGCCTCTGGGCCAACAATCCTGCCGGACTGGCAGTCGTCGAGGCCATCGGCACGCTTGGCTGGCCAGCTAATCAGATCAACCTCCTCAGCGTTGGCTGTCTCGACGATATCAAAACCCTGCGTGCCGCTTACGGCGCGGCGAGGATCGCGCCGCAGCTGTCCAGCATCTTCATGGCGGGCCAATCGCACGGCTCGCTCGGCATCGCCCAGATCCTGACCGGTCACGAACATGAGCGCCGCGCCGTCTTCCGGGTTAGCCAGCCGGTGCCTGCCGGTTTCTACTCGCTCGACGACACCCGCCGGATCAGCAGCCTCAAGGACCGCGCCTTTGCCGAAGCCCGCGCCCAGAAACCAATCCTGCATCCCCATTTCTTCGGCACGCCCGCCGAGGAGTTCACCCCCTGCCATAAGGTGCCCTGATGACTGTTTACGACAAGCGGCTGGCCAGGTCGCACGATGATATTCTTGAAGCCGTCGCAGCTGCGCTGGATATCCCGCCCGGCAAGTTCGAAGAAGCCAGGCAGCGCTATGAAGCGCTGGGCGGCTGGCTCGACCGCCCGGAATCCACGCTGGCCGATCTCGATCCTGCCATTTCGCCGCACGGCTCGTTTCTTTTGGGGACCGTCACGCGCCCGCTGACTGATGCCGATGAGTATGACGTCGATCTTGTCTGCCGGGTCAACGGATCGAAAGCTGCGCTCACGCAGAAGCAGCTTAAGGACGCTGTGGGGCATGAGGTTGCCTTGTATGCGCGTGCTCGGAACATGATGCACCCGGAAGAGCGTCGTCGTTGCTGGACCCTGAATTATGCCGAGGGCGCGCAGTTCCACATGGATGTCTTGCCGGCCTTGCCCGATGCGCAGCGCTATCAGGCGCAATTGCGGGCCAAGGGCTTTGGCATCCTCGCCGCTGACGGCGATCTCAGTGGCCACGCGATCGCAATTACCGACAACCAGCGCAGCGACTATGCGGTGATCTCGGACGACTGGCTGCAGAGCAATCCTTACGGCTACGCCGCTTGGTTCCGGAGCCGGATGCGGGTGCGGCTGACCGAGGCCAAGCGGTCGTTCGCAGAACGCGAGCGCATCTCCGCCAGCGTCGACGAGATTCCCGACTACAAGGTGCGCACGCCGCTTCAGCAGGCCATCCAGCTTCTCAAGCGTCACCGCGACTGCATGTTTGCCGAAGACGGCGAACACAAGCCGATCTCGATCATCATCACGACGCTGGCTGCCCATGCCTATAACGAGGAAGCCTCGCTGTCGGCAGCGCTGCAGTCCATCTTGATGAACATGGATCGTTACATCGAGGAGCGTGACGGCATTGCCTGGGTCTCCAACCCCGTTAATCCGGCCGAGAACTTTGCCGACAAATGGCCGGAAGAGCCGTGCAAGCGCGACAACTTCTTCCGCTGGCTCGCACAGGCCCGGCAGGATTTCGCGCAGTATCTGCGCGCCAGCCCCTATGATACCATTCCGGACGAACTGGAGCGGCGGCTCGGTCCCGCCCTGGTAAAGCGCGCGCTCAACAGCGTTATGCCGGACGATGGTGCCATCGGGGCTCCTGCACTGCTTCTGGGGGGCGGCCATGATGCCGAACTCGAGCGTGCCCGCCACGCGGTTGACGCAATCCAGAGCAGCGGATCCCAGTCCCGCCCCTGGGTGCGCTGAGGCGGCCACTTTGCTCACTTTGCTCGAGGTTCAAGCCGCGATCGCGTTTGAACAGCCCGGTCTCCGGGCAACGGAGATAGACGGCAAAATCGTCGTTGAAGGGACGTTCGTCGTCACAGCCGGCAGTGCCGTATGTGATCCGGCAGGTCCACTGGCGCGCTACGCTGTCAGAATCGAGCTGACCCATGCCTATCCGCGCATCGAACCGCGCGTGTTCGAGACCGGCGGGCGCATCAAGCGCGACCCCGATCACCACATCAACGGTGATGGCGATTGCTGCGTGACGGTCTGGGAAAACTGGTTGGCGACAGCAGCCGACACCGGCATTGCGGCCTATCTCGGCGGACCTCTGCGCGAGTATTTTCTGGGTCAGTTCTGGTTTGAGAAGACCGGCAGCTGGCCATTCGGTGAACGAGCGCATGGGATGGAGGGTATGGAGGAGGCCTATGCCGATGCGCTTGGCATTGCGAACCGGCGCAAGGACATTCTCTATTACCTGCGGATATTGAGACTGCCGCGACCGAGGGGGCATTGGCCCTGTCCCTGCGGCAGCACCAGGCGCCTGCGCGACTGCCACGATACCGACCTGTGGTCGATGCATCACCGCATTCCGCCGCATCTTGCGCGCGCCATGCTGGTACGATTGCAGCCCCGCAAAGGCGAGTTGTTCAAGGCAGGCTTCTAGCTAGCGTTGGGGAAGGCCTTCCCCTGCCGCCATGCCCGTTCCGGTCTTGACGGACCCCTTCGAGCGGGGCGGCTGCCCCGCAACGCCCCGCCAGAGTGAGAGTGCCTCCATCAGTCCGTGACGGATGAAGAGCGGCGAGAGAGGCTTGCCGCGGTCCGTCGCGGAGCTTCATGCGATGGCATCTCGAACCAAACCGCGCTCGCCCAAAGGACGCGCCAACCTCTACCAGCAGATCACGGACCGGATCATTGCCGACCTCGAAGCTGGTCGAGTGCCTTGGGTCCAGCCGTGGACCAGTGCCCAGACGGGCGTCGGCATGCCGCACAATGCCGTCAGCCAGCGGGCCTACAGCGGTATCAATATCCTGACCTTGTGGGATGCGATCGTCTCCAACGGATATTCGGGCCACGCCTTTCTCACTTTCCGGCAAGCATCGATGCTCGGCGGTACGGTACGGCGCGGCGAGCACGGCGTGCCGATCATCTACACGCGCCGGTTCGTGCCCGGCGAAGAGCAACGCCGAGCCGCCACCGAGGAACGCGAGCCGGTCGGGGGTATCCCGTTCCTGCGTACCTTCACGGTGTTTTCGGTCGATCAGTGCGAAGGACTGCCCGAACATGTCTGCGTACCGCCACCGCCCGTACCTGCCGGTCTGATCTTGCCGCAGGCGGATGCTCTTATCCGCGCAACGGGTGCAGATTTCCGGATCGGTGGCGCATCGGCCTATTACAGCCCGGCACACGATTTCGTGGCCGTGCCCCGGCCGGACGATTTTCACGACCCCGTCAATTGGCATCGCACAGCCTTTCACGAGCTGGGGCACTGGACCGGGCATCGCAGCCGCCTTGATCGTGACCAGACAGGTGCATTCGGATCGAAGGACTATGGGCGCGAAGAGTTGGTCGCGGAGATGACCGGTGCCTTTGTCTGCGCCGCGTTGGGGATCACCCCGACCGTCCGTCACGCTGACTATATCGGGTCGTGGCTCGAGATCATCCGGGAGGACAATCGCGCCATTCTCCGTGCTGCCAGCGCCGCATCAAAGGCGGCCAACTACTTGCTCGAGCATGGCCCGTCGGCTGCGAGCGGCAAAGCCGCCAACGATCCCGAGGAGCCAGACGAGCCTGATGCGGGAGGTGCTCCCACCTCGAGGGCGGTGGCGTGACCCCGCGGCTGCGCACGGCCCCGCTCGCGGCGGGCCAGAGGAAGAGGAGGGCCGGGAAATTCGTGATGGGCCCGGGAGCCGGGAGAGAGTCTCGCGGCGGCCTGTCATGGAGAAACCACATGGGCAAACAGCCTGCGAAAATCACCCTCAGCCCGTCGCGCGACATCCCGTTCGACAAGCTGGTCCTGTCCCAGTCCAACGTCCGCCGGATCAAGGCGGGGGTATCCATTCCCGAGCTTGCCGAAGACATCGCCCGGCGCACTCTTCTGCAAAGCCTCAGTGTCCGGCCTGTTCTGGACGGGAATGGTGCCGAAACCGGCATGTTCGAGGTTCCGGCCGGTGGCCGGCGTTACCGTGCGCTCGAACTGCTGGTGAAGCAAAGGCGGTTGGCAGGCACCGCTCTCGTACCCTGCATCGTCAAGGCGGCCACTACCGACATATCTGCCGAGGAGGACAGCTATGCGGAAAATGCGGTGCGCGAGCAGCTCCATCCCCTCGACCAGTTTCGCGCCATGCAGGCCATGGTCGACAAAGGCAGCGCGGTCGAGGACATCGCCGCCCACTTCGGCGTGACGCCCGCCGTGGTGCGCCAGCGCCTCAAACTGGCATCGGTCTCGCCGCGTCTGTGCGAAATCTATGCCGATGACGGCATGACCCTCGAACAGTTGATGGCGTTCACCGTGTCGGACGACCATGCCCGCCAGGAGCAGGTGTGGGAGATGCTGGCCCATAGCTACAACAAGTCGGGGGCATATATTCGGCAGCGCCTCACCGAAAACAGCGTGCGGGTTGCCGACAAGCGTGTCCGCTTCGTCACTATCGATGCCTATGTCGCTGCCGGTGGCGGGGTCATGCGCGACCTGTTCGAGGACGACGATGGAGGGTGGCTGACCGACCCCGGATTGCTCGACACGCTCGTTGCGGACAAGCTGCGCCGGGCGGGGGAAGACGTCGCCGCCGAAGGCTGGAAGTGGGTGGCGACGGCCGTCGACATGCCCTGGGCGGTCACCAACGGCCATCGCGAAATCAGCGGGACCGAAGTCGCCATGACCGAGGCTGAGCAAGCCCGCTTTGTCGCGCTGCAAGGGGAATCGGACGAGATCGAAGCGCAATGGGCGGACGAGCATGATGTGCCGCAGGACGTCTATGACCGGCTCGACGCCATCAACGCTGAGATCGGCAAACTCGCGGATCGACCGCTGGTTTTCGAACCCGCCGATGTGGCAATCGCTGGCGTCTTTGTTTCGATCGAGCGCGACGGCTCCCTATGTGTCGAACGCGGCTATGTCCGTCCCGAAGACGAGCCGGCAGCAGATCCGGTGCCGGATGGCACTGAGCACGAGCTGGTATCGGTTGACGGCGACACGGGCAGCGCCAGACCTGTCGGCACGGATGACGATGGCCGCACTGGGGGCGAGGATGACGAGGAAGCCGACGAGGGGCTCAAGCCGCTGCCGGATCGTCTCGTTGCCGATCTGACCGCCTGGCGCACACTCGCCTTGCAGGATGCGCTGGCGCAGAATCCGGCAACCGCGTTCGCCGCGGTGCTGCATGCACTGGTTCTGCAGACCTGCTATTTCGCGAGCCGGGAAAGCTGCCTCCAGCTTACTGTACAGGATGTGAGCTTCGCCAATCCGCCCTCCGGCCTGCGTGACAGCGCGCCTGCCCGCAGCCTCGCCGAGCGCGCCCGTTACTGGGAGGAGCGGCTTCCCGAGTCAGACGCTGATCTGTGGGATGCGTTGCTCGCCCTCAACGGCGACGAGCAGGCGGCCTTGTTCGCTCATTGTGCTTCGCGCAGCGTGAATGCCCAGTGCGAGATTGTGCCCAAGTACGACAATGGCCGTGTATCGAAGCACAGCATCGAGCGCCGTCTTGCCCATAGCCACGTCCTCGCGCGGGCCGTTGGTCTTGATCCTGTAGCCGCAGGCTGGCGACCGACCGTCGACGGCTACTTCCGGAGCGTCACCAAGCCGCGGATTCTCGCCGACGTCACCGAAGCGCGCGGCGAGCAGTTCGCAGGCATGATCGATCACCTCAAAAAGGCAGACATGGCGCGCGAGGCCGAACGTCTGCTCGAGGACGCCCAATGGCTGCCCGAGCCGCTCCGCACGCCGCCAGCCTGCGAAGCAGAGCCCGGCGACATGGACAGCGATGCTCTGCCTGCCTTCCTCGAAAACGAGGACGGCGCTTACGCGATCGCTGCCGAATGAAACCGGCAGGGCGGCAAGAGCCGCCTTGCTCTTTCCCTTTTCCCGCAAAGCCCGGCCACTGCGTCGGGCTTTCGCATTTCTTGAGGAATATCCCGTGTCAGCCCAGCATATCTACACCAGCGCTCCGCTCGGCAGCCTGATCCGCTACTCCAATGGCAAACCCCGTCCTCCGGCCCGTTTCAGGCGCAAGCTGAGGGCATGGGAGCATGAAAACGGCGTGGGTCGCCTGGTCGAGCGCTATCCGGGTTACGTCAGCGCAAGTTTCAACTCGCCGCCCCACTTCATGCTCCACCTGGGCGATTATGGCAGTCAGGGCACGATCGTCCTGACCGTGCGGCGCGCCTATGGCCTCGATAGCAGTCTGCATTTTGAGATTGTCGAGACTCCGCGAGCGGGTTCCGTGCGCATCCTAACCAGTGTCGATGGCCGCGATGAGCTGCGTCATCTCGCCAGCAACCTGGCTGCCGCCGAGAGCTGGATGCAAGTCAATCGTTACTCGAACATGCGGACGGAGATTGTCAGCGATCCGGACCCGGTCATCCTCCCGCCAACGACGAGGAGGGCGGCATGAGCGCCATCATGGTCGAATTTGGTACCACGCGCGATGGCGATATGGCCGCGCGCGTGGGCGATCTCGCCTATATCGCCATTCCGATAGACGCCGGCTTTTCGGTCGCATCGGCTTGGCGTCTCAGTCGCCCCTTACACGAGTGGAACCGCGCAGATGTTTACGGTGCTGAATGCTCGGTCAGCGACCACCAAGCCTTCCGGGCCTATGTCGGAGACATCGCGCTTCATGTGCGCCAGCGCGAGGCGCTCGGGCGGATCGAGACGGTCCATCCCATTTCGACGCCTTGGGGCAAATCGCAGACCGCCACGGTCTATGCCCCGGGGATCGTTTTTCACTCCACTGCGGGGCATGGTGGGTTCAAGCTCGATCATATGCGCAACAAGGCCATGCCAGAAGCGCTGCGCATCGCTGGCGGATGGTATGAGGAGGATGGAGACTGGGCGAGGGTTGCAGCCGGTTATCCTGACCTCTTCACCTACCGTGAGCAGGCCTCAGCTGACCGGATATTGCGCGACTGGTGCCCCGACGCCTGGGAAGCGATCCACGGACGGGCACTGGCGCCAGGTGAATCCTTTTCCCGTGAGCGCGACGAATTTTCCCGCAGGCATACCCAAGACTGGGTCGTCATTTCCGCCAGGACAACAGCATCGCCCCCCGGTTACGTCGAGGTAATCGCGTCGCTGGGTGGTCGGCGCGACGCCTCGCCAAAGCGAGCATTCCTCGTTCCCGGTGAAGACTATGCACACCGTGGCCGCCACGGTTTCGTCATCGACCCGGACAGGCACGGCGAGATCGAACTCTCGCCTCGATGACCTGCCCGTTGCCCATGACCGCGCCATAGCATCGAAAGAGCCTTGGGCGCGGGCTTTCCTTTTTCCATTCTCCCGGAGTCCTCATCATGTCCGACACTCTAGCCGATGCGGCCTGCGCCGCGTCGCCCACTTCCATGCGCCTTACCAGCCCCCGCTCGGCTGCACTGTTCGCCGCAGCAAATGCGCTGCTTCCTTTGCTGGAAACAGGCTCGCCCATCAGCAGCACTCAATTGCGCGATGTCATGACCGGTGCCTTTACCCGGAGCGATGCCGAAGGGGCATGGGACTGGAAGATGGCGTATGACGCCTGCGAAGCCGCCCAGATTCTGCTTCTTCGTCGCTATGGCAGAGCGCTGGCCCGCCGCAATCCTGAACCCCAGCGCATGCTCACGGCTTTGGAGCGGATCGCGGCACGCGTGCCTACGCACACGCGCCGTTCGGAGGTCGGGCAGGCCCTTCAGCAATTCTCGACCCCGCTTGGGCTCGCCTTTGTTGCTGCGACCGCTGCAATGATCGAGCCTGGCGATGTAGTACTCGAGCCATCAGCCGGCACCGGGATGCTGGCGGTGCACGCCGAGCTAATGCGGGCAAACCTCGTTCTCAACGAACTGAGCGAGACCCGCGCTGAACTGCTGAGCAAAATCATGGATGCGGCCGTCAGTAAGCATGATGCGGCATCGATCGACGACAGGCTACCCGTGGGCCATCGCCCGACAGTTGTTCTTATGAACCCGCCTTTTTCGGCCATTGCGCACGTCGATCGCGCGATGAAGGATGCCGCGCTCCGGCACATCGCGTCAGCGCTGGCACGGCTTGAACCGGGCGGGCGACTGGTCGCGATTACTTCAGCGACATACTGCCCGGAGAATGGGAATTGGCGTGCTGCGTTCGAAGCCTTGCAGCGCAGCGGCCGGATTGTTTTCACCGCAGCCATCGACGGCCGCATCTATCGCAAGCACGGAACGACAATCGAGACCCGGCTCACCTTGATCGACAAGGTGCCGGCGGAAGATCCTGCCCAATTTGTGCCCAGTGCTGGCATCGCGCCCGATGCTGCGACCCTGCTTCAATGGGTGGAAGGCCTTGTGCCACCACGGCCACCGGTTGCGCCGATGCCGTCGGCAGAGCGTGCAGCTTTGCCATCAAGGCCGACCGATCGGCATAGACACGTGGTTGCACCATCGGAGACCGTCATTGCGGTCGAGGCAGACGAGCTCGCCTACCAGACCGTGGATTGGGCGCCCGCTTCAGAGCGGCTCGGCGACACGATCTACGAAGCCTATGGGTTGCAATCGCTGGTCATTCCCGGCGCACAACCTCATCCGACGCCGCTCGTTCAGTCAGCGTCGATGGCATCGGTCGCACCGCCCAAGCCCAGCTATCGGCCCCATATCCCGGCGACGCTGGTGGCGAACGGCACCCTTTCGGACGCGCAGCTTGAAGCCATCATCTACGCTGGCGAAGCCCATGCTGGACACTTGTCAGGCGCATGGGCGGTAGATGCGACCTGGGACGTCGTGTCTGCAGCCGCCGATGATGCTGAAGGCGCAGTTCGTTTCCGCAGGGGTTGGTTTCTGGGTGACGGGACCGGTGCGGGCAAAGGGCGTCAGGTCGCAGGCATCATCCTCGACAATTGGTGCAAGGGACGCCGCCGCGCGGTGTGGATTTCGGTCTCGGATCGCTTGCTCGAAGACGCACAGCGCGACTGGTCCGCTCTCGGGCAAGAACGTTTACTTGTGACGCCCTTGTCCCGCTACCGGCAGGGGACGCCAATCCGGCTCGCCGAGGGCATATTGTTCACGACCTACGCAACCCTGCGCTCGCAGGCGCGGTCGGGCAAGGCCAGCAGGGTCAGCCAGATCGTTGAGTGGCTCGGGCAGGACTTCGACGGCGTCATCGTGTTCGATGAGGCCCATGCGATGGCCAATGCGGCGGGCGGCAAAGGTGAGCGCGGCGATGTCGCGGCTTCTCAGCAGGGACGTGCCGGCCTGCATCTCCAGCATGCGCTGCCGAATGCACGCATTCTCTATGTGTCTGCAACCGGTGCCACGACCGTGCAAAATCTCGCCTATGCGCAGCGGCTGGGCCTGTGGGGCGGCGAAGACTTTCCGTTCGCATCGCGCGCGGATTTTGTATCGGCCATCGAGGAAGGCGGCGTTGCGGCGATGGAAGTGCTGGCGCGCGACTTGAAGGCCCTGGGCCTCTATGCCGCCCGCTCGCTATCGTTCGACGGCGTCGAATACGACCTTCTCGAGCATCGACTGAGCGCCGAGCAGGTCCGGATCTACGATGCCTATGCCGCGGCGTTCCAGATCATCCACACCCATCTCGATGCCGCGCTTGAGGCGTCCGGCGTGACCAGCTCGGTGCACGGTACGCTCAATGCCCAGGCGAAATCAGCAGCGCGATCGGCGTTTGAAAGCGTGAAACAACGCTTCTTCAACCACCTCATCACTGCCATGCAGACCCCGAGCACCATTGCGTCGATCGAGAGCGATCTTGAAGCAGGCCACGCCGCAGTCGTGCAAATTGTCTCGACCGGTGAGGCGCTGCAGGAAAGGCGCCTTGCCGAAATTCCCACCGACCAGTGGGACGATGTCCGCCTGGACATTACGCCGCGCGAATATGTTCTGTCGTACCTGGAACACAGCTTTCCGGTTCAGCTTTTCGAGCCCTTTACTGATGGCGAAGGAAATTTAGCATCACGGCCTGTCTTCGATGGCGACGGCAATCCGGTGCTCAATCGCGAGGCCTGCCGCCGCCGCGACCAAATGATCGAAGGTCTTGCCGCGCTGCCGCCTGTGCCGGGCGCACTCGATCAGATCGTTCAGTACTTCGGGAGCGATGCTGTGGCTGAAGTTACCGGCCGGTCGCGCCGGATCGTGCCGCGCACAGGCAATGACGGTTCCGTCCGCTTCGCTGTCGAGAACCGGCCCGCATCAGCGAACATCGCAGAGACCCACGCCTTCATGGACGACGCCAAACGCATTCTGGTGTTTTCCGAAGCAGGCGGCACCGGCCGGTCCTATCATGCCGACCTTGGCGCGCAGAACCAGCGACGCCGGATTCACTATCTGCTGGAGGCCGGGTGGAAGGCAGATGCCGCCATACAGGGCTTTGGCCGGACCAATCGCACCAATCAGAAGCAGCCACCGCTGTTTCGGCCGGTTTCGACCGATGTGAAGGCGCAGAAGCGGTTCATCTCAACAATTGCGCGGCGTCTCGACAGCCTCGGTGCCATCACCCGTGGCCAACGCCAGACCGGCGGGCAGAATATGTTCCGGCCCGAGGATAATCTCGAATCCTTCTACGCCCGCGATGCCTTGCGCCAGCTTTACATGCTGCTGGTGCGCGGGCGGATCGAAGGATGCTCTCTCACCGCCTTCGAGACAGCGACGGGGCTTTCACTGCTCGACAGCGATGGCGGCATCAAGGACGAATTGCCCGGCATCACGACGTTCCTCAACCGGATGCTGGCGCTGACAATCGACCTTCAGAATATCCTGTTTGAGGCATTCGAGGGCCTTCTTACCGCCCGGATCGAAGGCGCGATTGCGAGCGGCACATTCGAGACTGGCCTTGAAACTCTCCAGGCCGAGAGTTTCACGATCTCGGAGCGGCGCACGATCTACACGCATCCGGGGACCGGTGCGCTGACCCACTTGCTCACCATCTCGCGCAAAGAAAAGCTCACACCCGTATCGCTTGAGCGCGCTTTGGAACTGGCGGGCGAGGCGCATGCCGATCTGATGATCAACGCCCGATCCGGCCGGGCCGCCGTCAAATTGCGTGCCCGCAGCATTGTCGATGATGACGGTGCCATACTCTCACGGATCCGCCTCGTGCGGCCCATGGAAGCTTCCACCCTCTTCGCGGACCTGTTTGCCTCGAGCCACTGGGAAACGGCGGATCGTGCCAGCTTTTGTGCCGCATGGACCGGCGAACTTGCCGAACTGCCCGAATTCGAAATCTCGACCTTGCACATGGTGACAGGGTTGCTTCTGCCGATCTGGAGACGTCTCCCGAACGAATCGACACGGGTCTATCGCCTTCAGACCGATGCAGGTGAACGTGTCATCGGACGCCGCGTTTCACCGGCCTGGGCAACAAGCATTGTCCCGGACGCTGCCCCGCAAATCACGCCGGACACGGCCTGGTCGATGCTGATCGCCGACGAGGCATCGATCGAGATCGCAGAGGGTCAGACCTTGCGCCGCGTTCGCGCGATGCACGAATGGCGCATCGAACTGACCGGCTTCAACGATCTGGGGGTCGAACGGCTCAAGTCTATGGGCTTGATCTCCGAGATCGTCTCATGGAAACTCCGCCTCTACGTGCCGACAGGGGCTGTCGGCGGTGATGTGTTGGAAAAGCTGCTCGACCGGTTCCCGGTTGTGCGCGTCAATCCACGCAAGGCCGCTTGAAGGAGCCCGGTGCATGGACAGTCCCGCCCGTGACATTGCCCGCCGTCTTGGCGAATGTGCAGAGGCCGTATGCCGACGCTACCTCGCCGCTGGACGCAAGGAAGGACGCTACTGGCTGGTCGGTGATACGCGAAACGCACCCGGTCAGAGTCTTTATGTTCGTCTCAGCACATCGGCGGACGGTCGAGGGGCTGCGGGAAAGTGGACCGATGCCCATACCGGAGAGCATGGCGACCTGCTTGACATCATCGCCGCCGCATCCGGCCACCATTCGATGCGCGAGACGCTGGAGGAAGCGCGCCGCTTCTTGAGTCTGCCGCAAGTAGATGCCCATCTGCAGAATGCACGATCGGCAAAGGCACGGCCTGGAACCGCCGAGGCGGCGCGGCGACTCTGGGCCGCCTCAAAGCCGATCGAGCGAACTGTCGTCTCGAAGTATCTGGAAGGCCGGGTGCTCACGTCATCCGGGCATGGCCAGGCTCTGCGCTTCCATCCTTCATGCTACTACCGTCCGTCGCGCCAGGACTCTCCCGACACGCCGCGTGCATGGCCTGCGATGATCGCAGCTGTCACCGATCTTCACGGGGCGATCACCGGCGTTCACCGCACCTGGCTCGACCCCGCGACATGTAGCAAGGCGCAGATCACTACGCCACGCCGCGCCATGGGTGGTCTTCTGGGCAATGGCGTCCGTTTCGGGCTGGCCGGTCCCGTCATGGTCGCAGCCGAAGGGATCGAAACCACATTGTCGCTCCGCCACGTCCTGCCGGAATTGCCGATGATCGCCTGCCTGTCGGCTGCACATCTGGCTGCTGTGCACTTCCCTCCTGCGCTGCGTCGCCTGTACGTAGGGTGCGATAACGACACGGCTGGCGAAAACGCGGTGGCAACGCTTCAACACCGTGTTGCCGGGACCGGGATCGAAGTCATCGCGCTGAAACCCAGCGGCGATGACTTCAACACTGACCTACAGGCCGACGGTGCCGAGCAGCTGGCGATGGCACTGCGGGCACAACTTTTCGGCGACGATGCGGCTGCATTTTTGCGACCATAGAGGGAAGCGGTGATGCCCATCGCTCGCCCGTCTCTTTGGCAGGAGCGCATTGAAAATTTTCCGCAATCGGTCGGTTGCCGCGCAACGGCTTTGTGAAGGGGCGACTGCGGCATGGGCGCCAGGCGCTGCAATGGGCGAGCGGCGCCTATTTTCCGCCGGAGCGGTGCTCCTTTGCATCGCGAAGCAAAATAGGCGCCTTCTTCCATCCTCCGCTGTCGCTCCGGCCCGCGAGAGCGCGGGTGCATCCCTGCCTCCCCTGCCGCCCGGCGTCGCCACGAAGCCGCGAGTGGCGCGGCGTGAGATGCGGAGACAATCATGCAAAACGCTTCCGACCATTTCGATGACGAGGGCCAGAGCGAACCTGGCCCTACCGCCTATCTCCTCCAGGAAATGCAGCTCTATGGCTATCGCCCCTTCGACGACGAGCCCGACGCACGGCCGTTGCCCGAAGCCCGGCTCGCAGGCGGCGCGGTTGCCGACATGTTCGACGGCATGGTCGCAGCGCTGATCGACACCCGGATCGAACCCGATCTTGAGGATCTGCTCTGGCAGCTGGTCAACGTCTTCCATCGCTCGGCCGAGCGGATCGAACGCGACCTCGACGACAACGAACAGGCGCAAAAGCGACTGCAGCGCGAGCAGGACGGCAGCGAAGTGCGTTCGGTCGAACTGGAACGGTCAATCTGTGAAGGTGTATCGATGATCGAGCGTCGGGATACGATGGAGTTCTTTCGCGATGCCGCAGCGGATCAGTTCCGCATCCATATGCGCAAGGCCTGGACACCGCGCTCGGGTTCGCGGGTCAACCACAAGGCGCTTACCTCCGCCGTTATCGATAGCCGGGATTTTCTCGACAAGCGCGTCCGCGAGAGAGCCAGGGTCATGCTGCCTGAAGGCACGCGGATCGGCTTTACCGGCGGCACTGATTGCAATGAACATGCTGCGATCTGGGCGGCGCTTGACCGGGTTCATGCCCGCTACACCGACATGGTGCTCCTGCACGGCGCAACGCCCACCGGCGCAGAACGCGCAGCCGCCTGCTGGGCCGATGCCCGGCGCGTCCCGCAAGTGGCCTTCCGCCCGGACTGGAACAGGCACAAGAAGGCCGCGCCCTTCAAGAGAAACGATCTTCTGCTCGAAGCCTTGCCGGTCGGCCTTGTGATCTTCCCCGGCACAGGCATCCAGGACAACCTTGCCGACAAGGCCCGCAAACTGGGCATTCCGCTCTGGGATTTTCGGGATCGCAAGCCCGTGTGACTTGAGATACATCCCTGCAATTTAAGCCAATTCCACTTGCAGGTCCGCTGAATTTGCTGGCACCCGAAGAGCTGAGCTGGTCTTGGGAAGCTTTTGGCTTTTCGGCGAAGCATCATGAAGGCGCCACCTCGCGGATCGCGATGACCAAAGCCCTCCCCATGCTGCGTTTTTCCCGCTAAGGTTGCAATATGATCGAGGGGCAAGCTAATGCCTTGAATAGGTTCGAAAGGGATAGTTTGAGCGGAGTTCTTGCAACAGGCGATGATGCGTTCCGAGACCGGCTGCTTGTAGAGCGCCGCAAGATCGGTGCATTTTACACACCTGAGCCATTAAGTCATATACTCTCTGACTGGGCTATTCGTTCGCCCGTAGATTTTATTCTTGAACCCAGTTTTGGCGGTTGTGGCTTTTTGCAAAGCGCGCAGGCCCGACTTGGCGAGCTGGGCTGCGTGGAGCCGCGGAAGCAGATATACGGTTGCGACATAGACCCTGTTGCCTTTGAATATCTTGCAGATGTCTTTCAGGCCCCAGTCGATCTAAGTCGTTTCATACAAACAGATTTTCTTGAGGTTTCGCCGGGCGGCGAGTGGCCGAAGACCTTCTCGGTGGTGCTCGCAAATCCGCCCTATATTCCTTACCAGGAGCTCGGAACAGACCGACGGCATGTCCTCAGTTCAAAAAGATGGCTGATCGATGGTGTGGCCGGGCGCGCAAGTCTCTGGGCATATTTCCTGACCCACGCTCTATCCTTTCTTGCGAAGGAAGGCCGGATGGCCTGGGTGCTGCCCGGAGCTTTTCTCCAAGCCGATTATGCAACGCCGATCCGGATATTCTTGGCCGGCGCCTTCAGCCGTGTAGCCGCCATCGTCATTCGCGAACGTATTTTCTTGGATGTCGGTGCGGATGAGGAGACGGTCATATTATTAGCCGATGGGTATCAGGCTTCGCCGTCGGGGGGTATCGAACTCGGTCAAGTCGAGACGCTGGATGCTCTGCGACAGCTCATAGAGGACTGGGACACTGGGAAGTGGGTCGGGAAAAAGTCCGACCTTCGCCCCGCTGCGCTGAATCTTTCGCAAGGCGAAAGCGATATCCTGGCGCGTATTGAATGCCTGCCCAACTGTAAGTCTCTGGGTGACGTCGCCTCTGTCCAGATTGGTCTGGTCACAGGTGCCAATGAGTTCTTCGTTCTTGGTAATGATGGGCTGGAGGAGGCTGGTCTCCTGGAAGAGGATTGCACGCCAATCCTCGCGAAATTCATTGCCGCGCCAGGTGTGTCATTTTCGCTGACCGACCATCTGTCGTTCCTAGCAAGCGGCGGCCGGGGTTATCTCGTCGATAGTGACGGGCGATGCGGTAATGACCGCATTCAGGCATATCTTGGCACCTTCCCGCTCGAGCGGCGCATGGAGACAAGTACCTTTAAAAAAAGAAAAAGCTGGTCGAAACCGGACGACGGGCGGGTGCCAGATGCCTTTTTTCCCGTCATGCATCACTGGGGGCCGAGGCTGGTTCTGAACCCCTATGGGTTCACGAACACGAACACGATCCATCGGGTCTATTTCCCGGATGCAATGGACGATATTTCCCGCAAACTGATTGCCATTTCCCTGCTGACCAGCTTTTCGCAATTGTCCGCAGAATTGGTCGGGCGACGATATGGCTCCGGTGTACTCAAACATGAGCCTCGGGAAGCCGAAAAAATCCGTATCCTTTTGCCAAAGCTCGGCCCGGCAGCGATCGAGAAGACATTCAGCGCCGTTGATCGCGACCTCAGAGCGGGCGATCGAGAGCGTGCGATGAAACGCGCTGACAAGCTGGTTTTCTCTTCAATCAAGCTTGATGATCAAGCTGCTATCTCGACCGCGCTAAGCAGGGCTCTAGACCGTATTCGGCAGAGCCGTCGGCCTCGGCGCGGTGCCTGAGCCTTGCGTCAATTGAAGAGGGTGACGGGTATATGAGCGGGGCAGGCGAGACATTGGATCCAGAGCAGATCAAGACTGCAATCGAGGAGGAACTCAAGAAGGCCTCCCCGGACTGGCATCGTATCGAACAATGGAGCCGGGCACGAGTGGAGTCCGACCCGGACAATGTTCGCTTTACGGTCGACGCCGGCCATATTCAGCGCCTTGGTGCAGAGTTGGTGGGCAAGCAGGATACTGCTTTGTCCGAACTTATCAAAAATGCGTACGATGCCGACGCCACGAAGGTGGTACTAACCTTCACCGATTACCAACAGCCAGGAGGCACATTGGTGATCGAGGATGATGGGTCGGGCATGCAGGACGATGTTATTCGTTCGTCCTGGATGCGGATCTCGACGGCTTCAAAGGTCGATCAGCCTCTGTCACCGATTTATCGACGAGTAAGAGCTGGCAGAAAAGGCATCGGCCGGTTCTCGGTGCAGAGGCTTGGAAAATGGCTTTACCTAGAAACGCGCCCGAGAGGTTCGACCACTGGTTTCCGCGTCAGGTTTAGCTGGGATGAAGAATTTCGACCGGGCCGGGATCTCAACGAGGTCTTCAGTCAAATCGAGCGCTTCGAGAAGCCATCCGATGAATGCGGGACAACGCTCAGGATCGTCGATCTGAGGGACGGATGGAGCGAAGCGGCTCTCGCCAAAGTCTGGCGATCGGTACTCCTGCTTCAGCCCCCATTCCCGGTTGCCCGCACCGAGCCGGCGGAGGAGAAACCTTCATCGGGCGATCCTGGCTTTGCCGTGAACATCAATGGCGTCAGTCGTGACGCCAAACGGACCGAATATTCTATCGAAACCAGTTTTCTGTCGCAGGCCTTCGCCACTATTTCGGCGTCAATCGACGAAGATGGCCGTGCCACGGTTCGTGTTGTTTCCCCAAAAAGCAATCTGGATGACAGCCAGGAATTCGACAAAAAATTCCTCGTGACCGGCCCGGTATCACTGAACGCATCATACTTCATTTATCTTCCAGCTACCCTATCTGGAATGACTATGGCATCGGCCGCCGAACTGGGCCGTTTGTTTGGTGGCATTAGGATTTATCGCAATGGCTTCCGCGTCTTGCCGTACGGCGAAGCGGCAGACGACTGGCTGGAACTCGACATCGACGTATCGCGTCGCGATCTTCTGGTCCCCGCGAACAACCGCAACTTCTTCGGTCATGTCGAACTGAGCACGGATACCAATCCGCTCTTCGAGGAGACCAGCAGTCGCGAGGGACTGCTGGAAAATGAAGCCTATGCCGAGCTGAAGCAATTTGTTCGCGATGCCGTTGAATGGGCTGCCAAGCGGGTCGCCGCTGCTCGTAACCGCAAGCAGGATGCAGGCCAGCGCGACTTCATACCTGAGCCCCGCCGCCCTTCCGAATACATTCGGACCGTTCGCGAAAATATGGGGATTTCTCCATCTTCAAGCCCCGATGCCATACAAACCGATCGAGTCCTAGCGAAGGCCGAAGCCATCGCCTCGGAGTTTGAGCAGCGCGTTGAAGAGCAACGCGCGGCCTCCCTTGAATATGAAGAGATGCTTCGGCTGCTTGCATCTCTGGGTCTGTCAATCAGCGTCTTCGGGCATGAGGTAAAGGGGGCTCGCGACGCATTGCGGGCACGGCTCGCGCTGCTTGAAGATGCAATCGCAACTGTACCTGATGCTAGGCAAAAAGCGGCGTTGGAGCGTCAATTTGCCGAACTGAAACTTGGGTCCGACCGCATGTTCGATATCGGCGGATACATTGCAGGCCTGATGTCGACGACGGAGAGTCGTCAACTCCGTAGCTTGTCGGTTAGCGGTGCGTTGCAGCGTTTTGCATCACAATTCACGGAGTATATGAGTCGCCAGAACATCGAATTTGAGATCGACGTTGACCCGCCAGCGTTGCGAACCACCCCGATGCATGGCAGCGAACTGGACTCAGTCCTCCTCAACTTCCTGACCAATTCGATCAAGTCCATGCGCAACGCGCGTGTGAAAGACCGCAAGGTTCGCATGGATGCGAGGCTGGACGGGCGCTTCGTCGTCATCGGCTTCGAGGATAGTGGTCCTGGTGTAGCCGCGAATGATCGAGACCGAGTGTTCGACGCATTTTTCACAACCACAATGGCTGCAGACGACGATGGCGTTGCGGGGCCGGGCACTGGCCTCGGGCTAAAGATCGTCAGCGACATTGCCACAAGCTATGGCGGCAGCGTGTCAGTCGAAGAGGCTTCGCCGGGATATGGTTGTCGCTTCGAGTTTCGGATTTTGTCCATGGGGGAGGAGGCGTGACATACAAAGGGATATTCGTAGACGATCAAGAACTTGTCTACGCGGAGACGCTTTCTACACCTGAACATCTTGAGTTTAAACCGCAGGATGTCGAGGAGGTCGCCGTCCTGGCACGTAAGATCGTAGGCGAAAGTCCTATCATCGTGGCAATCGATTATCGCCTTGATGAAGCACCAGCTGGCCTGCAAGGGGACCAGACGTACAAAGGTAGTGCCCTTGCACAGCATCTCCGCGATGCTTCAATCGACCATCCGGAGCAGGATTTTGCGCTCGTGCTGGTGTCTGCAGAGAGCAAGATCAAGGCACTCTATCGGCCAGATAAGACAGCGCATGACCTTTTTGACAGGGTTTACGTCAAGGAAGACATCAACAATCAACGCGCGGCTGTCCGTCAGGAACTCATCAGCTTGTGTAAGGGGTACGAGAAGCTCCGAGCTGTTGGCAATAGGTACGACATCATTGACCTGATGGCTGGAATTGATGATGATCGGCCATACGTGGATGCTCAAGAAATTCGGACTAAATTAGCGGAGGCGGCCGCACCTCACGTCGCTGCCCGTATCCTTTTCACCCTCATTGATCGTCCTGGCCCACTGCTCACCACAGAATATGCATGTGCCTATCTGGGCATAGATCCAGGCGACGGGCAGAACGCTACGGATATCATGCGTGACGCGGGGATCGCTTACGAGGGCATTTTTGGTGATGCGTGGCCGCGCTGGTGGGCTCATCGACTTGAGAGCTGGGCGCAGGGCATCTTTAAGCGCCGTGCCACCGGTCTCCCCGCGTCCGATCGCGCGCGGATTCTTGCGGAAAGCACCGGCAAAGAATTTGAGCCGGCGCGGTCGCCTTGGAATGAGTCATCCAACGAGTTGATTTCCTTCGCCTGCGCTTCTTGTGGAAGAGGTACGGAACTGCGGCATTCAGTGGCGGCTTTTGAGCCTAGTCAGCCCCGCTACCTTGCACGTCGCCGCATCTGCTGGGATTGCGTCCAGAAGGACCAATACGAGGCCGTGGAACCGCCCCTCTCCATTGATGATGCTGACAAAGATCTGGCACAGCAGGTCAAAGGTCGAGAAAGAAGTGAAGGTCATGCGAGCGGTTCTGAAGCATGATGATATCGGCAGTAGAGGCGGGCGATGCGATGGGTGTCATTGCTGCGACATTGGAACGCCATGACATTGTCGAGCCAGAGGGGTTCAGCGTTCTCTCGCGCTTGTCGCGTGAATTGAAACTGAAAAAGAATGCTCTGGCTTGGTCGGTTGAAGTCGATCGGGGCGCTCCAATCCTTTTTAAGCGGACCACCGATGAAAAGAGCAGAGGTGTCAAGCCGCGCATTGTCGCGAAGGGCATCGAAATAGAGCAGGGCGATGGCACAACGCTGCCTTTCAGAGCGTTGGATATCGCGCTCGAGGTCGATGATGATGCCAGCGTGCCTCTGTCACGCTGGCATTTGGACCTGGCGAACAAGCCTGACGGCATTCCGCAGTCTGGGCCTTTGACCCACCTTCAGTTTGGCGGCCACCATCATGATAACCGGGAAAAGGATCATCCGCTCAAGGTGCCACGCTGGTGTCATCCGCCGATGGAAGTGGCATTGCTTTGTGAGGTGGTTGCCGCCAATTTTTATGAGGAAGCATGGCTTGCACTTCGCGACGAACCGAACTGGTGCCAGGCGATCTCGCTCTATCAGAGGCTCTGCTACAGGCACTATTTCGAAAAGATGACGACCAGCCTGTCGATCAGTTCGAGCACAGCGTTGAGCGGAATGTGGGCAAGCACCTACAGTTAATTCTCTGATGTGCCTCACGCATTATGATCACTTGGCTGAGTGTATCACACCTCCAACATGCGCTTCTCATAGACAGAGTTGATCTCAGAGCCGTCCCAGACATAGGTGAGATGGCGTTCCTGACGGCAGTTGGATAAGAGCCGCGGCCGAAAAACGGCGGCACATTCGCCGCCTGCATCGCGGACGCTCTCATAGACTATACCGTTTGCCCCTTCGTCCCGAAGGCGGCGAGCCGTCTCCTGAGATACGGCATAGCTATCGGGATGGTAGAGCGCGGGTAGGGCTTCCCGGGCGCCGCGAATATCATGCAACGGCGCGTCGAGGTCGACGGCATAGACGCGCATGTCGAGTTCCTGCGCGGGCTCATCCGTCGCTGCGAGGAATTTGGCCCTGTGATGCCGTGTCTCCGCAATTGCGGTGGCCAGTGTGAGTCCGGCATAGAATACGCCGTAGCTCCCGTCAGTGAACCTGTCGCCTTCGGGGTTCAGATGGGTAAAGGCTGCCATGATCGGGGATGTGCCCGGCCCTGCTATGCGATCTTCAGGCGGCACAAGTGCGAGGTCGCCCGCTTCCTCGCGAAGCCGGTCGTTCGTCATAGCCTCGATCTGGAAAACGGCTTCCAGATCGGCCGGATCGGCCACCGCTTCAAACAAGGCAATCGGGGGGAAACGGCTCGGGATGATCCGGTAGCACGGCTGCCACCGCACCTGAGTTACAGGAATGTCCACCGATCAGCCGCGCTGTCCATCGACATATTGCCGCACAACATAGAGGTCTGCGACATTGCCCGACATCATGCGATCAAGCGCCGACGCGCCGCCGAATACCCGCGCCTTGTTGGGCTTGCGAACCCATTCGTCGGCGGTTTTTGGCAAAAGGATGTGGAGCCCCTTGTATATCCCCATGACATAGGAAATCCGCTCGAGCGCATCCTTCGGGAGAGCCGCAATCGCGCCCCGCTTCCAGGACTGATATGTCGAACGACTGTCGAGCCCGAGCAGACGCATCTGTTCCTGCTCCTTGAGGCCCCAGGCTTCGGCAATGCGGAAAAAGGTCCGGAGTGCCGGACCAGTCAGATCCTTGCGATCGGTCGCCTTGGCTTCGATGACGTTCATGGATCGTCCTTTCATCGGGGCAATATGATTATAAATCGCCCAAAAGTCAATATTGAGCTAGAATCTGAACATGACGTCGCCCATTGAGGCTCTGTCTGGCGATTCCTCAGTCGTTCCTGTGGCCGACCGAGAAGGCTGGGATTGCGCCTTGGGCGTAGGGGATGAACCCAGTGCGTTGTTCCCCTGTGCTGCCTGTCGAAGTCACTGGCCATTGCCTGGAGCGTGGTATCGGTTGTTCTCCAGATTGTGCGCGAACCACCCCTTGCTTGTCGCCTGTCTGCGGGTCTCGTCAGCCTCATGCCGTCAACCCCGTGCGGGGTTCGCCCTCGCACAGTGCGCTCGGTGACGCCAGCAGCCGGACCCTTTGGTGGGCGCCATCGGGGATGGTCCCCGACAATCGAAGGAGAATTTTCATGGCTACCATCGCTAACCTGACCGTGAAGGCCGACGACAGCTTCGAAGGCACGCTGGCGACGCTGACGGTCTCCGCGCCGATCGCGATCATCCCCAACAACCGCAAGGCGAAGGAATCCGAGCCCGACTATCGCATCGTCAGCCGCAAAAACGGCTTCGAGCTGGGCGCAGGCTGGAAGCGCTTCTCACAGAACACCGGCGCCGAATATGTTTCGGTGTCGCTTTCCGCACCCGAGTTCGGCACGATCTACGGCAATATTGCCAACGCGCCGGGCGATGACCCTTCGAAGAAGGTGATCATCTGGAACCCGCCGGCCTGACCCGCCGCACCGGCTCCGCCTAACCGGGCGGGGCCGGTTCTCCCATCTCGTGACGGGCGCGCACGGCAGGACGCGCCCGTCACATTTTCAATAGGCGGTCGGACCCTATGACGGCCGACCTGGTGGGCTTCCTGCGGGTTCGCCGCCATTCCCACCGCCATGCTTGATCCGCCCCTCAGTGCGGCGTCTCCCATGGTCCCCGCGCTTATCGGGTCCGGGTCCCCATCACATCATTCGGCGCTGGGCGTGGCCAGGCCGCCAAGACTCTCGATCTCTGCAATGCGCTGGAACTCGGTCAAATATTCCGACCGGTGCAGCGATAGCCAGCGCACAATGCGCGCATTGGCGAGGAGCTTGCCAAGATAGCCTCGCGCGAAGGTCAGGTGCAGATTATCGATTCCATAGCTTTCCTCGACTGATTTGACCTGCGTCTGCAGAGCCGCAAGTTCTCGCTCCATGCGCGTGATCTGCTGGCTGGTTGGCCCCGCCGCATCGGGCTTGCCCGCTTTCTTGCTCACGGGAACAAGCTGTTCTTCAGGGGTCGCCGCCAGTAGCGCCCGCGCGAACATGACGGAGAAGTTGTTCTGACCGATCATCAGATCAGCGGCCTCGATCTGGCGGAACGCGGTCATGCGCCGCAGAAGATCAAACACCTTCATTGAGCAATTGGTGTCCTTCAGCGCGTCAGCGGCCTCAGCGCAGATGCCATCGAGGAGACGGAAGCGCGCGCGTATCGACTGGACTTCGAGGCCGAGCGCATCAGCGATGACCGCTTCGGTGACGCCGCGCTCGATCGCGCGCACGATCATTCGGTGCTCCTGCACTGGAGGCAGGCGATTTACGCGCTTGTTGTAAGTGTAGGTTTCGTCGTCATTTGCGACGAGGCACTCGACTGTCGGAATCGCGAGCTGGCGCAGCGCTTCAATCCGTAGATGGCCGTCGAGCAGGAAATACTTCCCCGGATGCTTTGGATCGGGAGCAACAGCAGGAGCCTCGACGATCCCAATCGCCTTGATCGAACTGACGATCTGAGTGAATTTCTTGCTCTCCCGCACGCCTTGCTGAAGTATCTTGAGCGGGACGAGCTGCTCGAGTGCGACAGTGACGGTTTCGCGTTCAAAGCCGAGCCGGACGCGGTGTTCCGAGCCCGGCTCCTGACCTGATGTCTCAGTCTCGGTCCAGTCAGTCATCGGTTTCGCCCGCAATTCTCATGGCAAGGGCTCGTGGCATGGTCTCCAGCCCCTCGGCACGGAGCAAGGTCAGAAACCCCTCGTCACCGAGCAGATCCTTGATGGCCTCGACAATGAACAGCAGCCGGGTTTGCGTGAAATCGGACTTCTTCACGAGCAGACGCTGCTTCTCCGCTTCTCGCTGATAAACCTGCATAAGGTCGCTCGCGGTCAGTTTCCGATTGGCGGATCGTCTGCCCAGCTTGCCTGACGGCATGGACTTGTTCTGCCCGCGCATTCGCAGCTCGAGTAACCTTCTCACCGAAGCCAGTTTCTTGCCGCGCAGCTTGCCCGTCTCATAAGCGTCGAGCAGCAGGTTCTGCGCTTCCTCGGACTCGGCCCGCGAGATTTCCATGGCGAGGCTGATCGGGATGAGGCCCGTTTCCACTGCTGCCACGAGCCGCTCCTCGCCGCGCTCCAGAAGTGAAACGATCATGCTGACCCACGAACTGCTGACCCCGATTTTTTGACCGATTTCGGTTTCATTGTAGCCGCGTTCGCGCAGCGCACCGATCTCGCGCATCACATCGATCGGGCGCGGGGTTCGTCGAGCGATGTTCTCCACGAGACTCATCACGAGGCAATCGCTCTCGCTCGCCTCGATGACGACCGCCGGGATTTCGGTCTGGCCAAGCATGAGGAATGCCTCGAGCCTACCTTCGCCGCATACGAGATCGTAGCGAGGCCCGCCGGGGCCGCGGTGTCGGCTGACCGTAATAGGGCGCTTCAACCCGATTGACTCAATGTTGTTCACGATTTCGCGGTGCTGACGCTTGTTGCGCGAGCGCGGGTTGAGAACCGTGATCTTGGCGACCGGGATCATCTCGATTTGCTGAGGACGCACGACAGGCATTACGCAGCCTCCGGAATGGCGACGGGCGCCGCAATGTCATAGAAGAAATCAAGCGTGTCGAAGCGATAGGCATCGAGGTGCAGATCGTTGTCTTCGGCGAGACGCAGTCGTTCGCTCGTGACGTCGATCCTGGGGAACAGGTAGTAATCGAACGGCGCGCGATTGTGCATGTCCATGCGGACAACCACCGTGATGTCGGCAAGCTGGCTCGTGTCGAAGCGAATCTTCCAACGCAGCATCCCGGTCGGCGTTGGTGTGCAGCGCACAAGAACAATCGCCAGGCTGAACTCGCCATTCACCTGGATACTGTCATTGGCGACGTCCTGCCACGCGTCGCTCCCCTGGGCATGGAGGCCCGCCAAGATTTCGCGAACGATATCCGGATGGAGACGGCGCAGGACCTTGTTGATGGCGATATAGCGATAGTCCCGCTCCGGCGAAAAACCGACCAGACTGTATGCGCGAAGCAGGCTGCCGAACCGCGAGCTGTAGGCGCTGCTTGACGGCAAGCCCTCGCATTCGTCGATAATGATGCCGGACAGAAGACCTTTGCTGGCGTAGAGACCTCGCAACGCCTGGAGCATCTCTTCGTCCGTTAGGCGGAACGAGCGTGCCGTGATGATCGAATGAGCTGCCTCGAACAGGTCCCGTTCAACGATCCCCTCGAATGCCCCCTCCGAGCGGATCCACATGTCAGGAGCGTTGCGGACCCGCTTCTTCTTCAGTTTGAACGACCGCCGATTCCAGACATTGTCGCCGACGTATTTCTCGTTGATCAGCAGCTGATGGACGGTGCCACGTGTCCAGGGGCGTTCGAGGTCGGATAGAACACCTCGAGCATTAAGCTCTTCGGCGATTTCGCGCTCTGAGCGACCTTCGTGCACGAAGCTGCGATATACTTCGCGAACCACGTCAATCTCTTCGGGTGGGCCTGGTGTCAGAATGACCCGATCGGTCTGGAGACTCTTTTGTTCGCCGCGGCAGAGGACCGCTTTGACGTTGCCATGCTCGTCGATCAATGTCCGACGCAGGCCGAAGCCAGCGGGACCGCCTTGTCGATACCCCTTTTCGATGAGCCGCCCCTGGCCAGCGAAAACCTTGACCGAAAGTTCCCGGCTGTATTCACCAGCCATGGCGCGCTTGAAGCCCTTGAACATGGTGCTCATCGGCGACCCGTCATTCTCGAACTGTTCGGCGCAATAGGCGATCTGAATTCCGGAGCGGCGGCAGATGTACTCGTAGTAGGCGCTCTCATCGGCGTCCTGGAAACGGCCCCAGCGGCTGACATCATAAACCAGGATCATCTGGAAATCGGCGGCGCCGGATTCGACGTCGGCAATCAGCCGCTGCAGAGAAGCGCGACCGTCGATCGATAGGCCGCTTTTGCCGTCGTCAGCATAGGTCCTGACAATCTCTATGCCTCGAGATGCCGCGTAGTGGCGGATCGCATCTGCCTGATTTTCGGTCGAGTATTTCTGATGGTCCGTGGACATCCGAACATATTCGGCCGCGCGCACGGTAGGCCTCTGTTCTGCATCGCCCGGTGCCTCGTCTTTCTTCCATCCCGGCAATGCTCGCCCCTTTCGAAACCCGAACTGCAGTGGCCAGGGCGGCCAACCGCTGCAGCGCGAACTACGGACCGCTCCGGCATTCCCGCACTCTCAACAGTATATGTGGGAAAGGACCGGAAGATGTTGCCGAAAAAGGGCAGGAAGTTGCCAGCTTGGGAGGGTGCGCTCGCCAGTCGCCAAGCCTTTGCCGAGACCATCGCCAATTTGCTGCGCAAGGAACATGGGGACACGCATCGTGCCGTGAAGCAATTGATGCGCCTGACCCATGCCAGTGAGCGGTCCGCAAAACATTGGATGGCCGGGCAACATGGCCCCGACACGCTATTCTTTCTGCGCTTGGTTGCGACGTCTCCCGTTATTCGAGCGTTCGTTCTCGGCATTATCGAAAGCCAGCAATCCAGACTCGCCGAGTCATCCGAATGGTCGCGCGGGGGAACATCGTGGGCGCATGAACACGGCAATGAGCGGCCGTTGGGCAAGCATCGACCGAATTCTGACCCTATAAATGACCTTGGAAATGACCCTGGAAATGACCCAATAAGTTTGGGCCTCAATGAGCGCCAACGCTGGGTGCTCGACCGAGTCGGCAAGGGTCATCCGGTCAAAGCCCGCGAGATCGCGGCACACTGGCAGGTGAGCATCAAGTCCGCGCGACGCGATCTTGCGGGTCTGTGCGGCTGCGGTCTTTTGCGCTTTGTCGGTGCCCGCAAGAATGGCCGCTATCAGCTCGCTCACAGCTGACCGCGCACAGTGCGGGCGATTATGGCGATCAGTCATTGCCGGTCGAACAGTTCGCTGTCCTGCCGCTGTGTTTGCAGTATGGTCCGGGCCATGAAGCGCAACATGGACCTCATCCGGGATCTGCTCTTGCAGATCGAAGACGGACGACGCTCGTTTGATCTTTTGACCCCGGAGATCGCTGAGGTTTTGGGCGAGAGCAGCGAAGGCAAGCTGCCGCGCGAGCAGGCAGAACTATTGGAGTATCACCTGGACCTGCTCGACAATGCTGGTCTCATTACCATAAAAGCGAAGCTATCAGGCGCGGCTTGGCAGATTGGCCAGATTACATGGGCCGGGCATGACTTCCTCGACACCATCCGTGATCCCTCCATCTGGCGTGAGACAAAGGCCGGCGCAAAGAAGGCTGGCGGCTTCAGTCTCGATCTCCTGAAGGCGCTCGCCAAGGGCTTGGTGAAGAAGAAGATCGAGCAGCACACAGGGGTTGAGCTCGATTTGTAGGGTCTGATATATGGTCGTCGCAAGAGCGCATTGGGTGAAGCTTGGCCTCAGGCTGGCGCCGTGCCGCAGGCCTTGATCTGAGCGCGCCACGGCGAGAATCGCTCCGATTCAGCTAGTGCCTGGGGCAGTGCCGTGAATGTCTCTCATTGACAAACGCGTTCGTATGGATATATATGGTCACAATATGACCGGCACCTCTGCACAGCGATGTGTACGTGCCGGTTTTCTTTTGTGGGGATGGTCTAGGCCCAAAGCGGCCATCCCTCCCAGCCTGCAACCAACCCGAAATCGGCGGCCGTCACGGCCTTGTTTGCAGGTTCGGGGAACTCCGCCATCAAAGCCTTGAACCGCTCACCCCAGCTGGAATTCGGACTGATCCGCGCCAGCAGAAACCGCATGATGCAAAAGTACATGAAGGGGCGCGCATTGGCGAGCGACTGCCAGTTCTGGTCGAACTGTGGCACCGGCGACAGCTCCAACACGTTCACATTCCACATGCGACTATGGTGCGCTGCGACGTTGCGAAGATAGCTCAGACTTCGCAACCATTTCTCCAGTTCGCGTCCCGTCCCCAGACCGTAGCTGGCCGCAATGACATCCTGGTCCTTTACGTTCATGCCGGCAAAGAGCCGCGAAAGGGCGCCGAAATCCCAGATCTCGATCGCCACCCAGATCGGCAAGCGCCCGTGCTTGTTCATGTTGTGGGCAACGAAATGCTGCTTCCGGCTACGGTGAATCAGCTTGTCCTGGTGATCGAGCCAGAGCTGGTGTTCAGTCTTTCCCGCGTTGTAGCCCTTCGGAATTGCCCTGCGAGCAAAATTGCCGTGCAGTAGGGCGGGGTCGTACTGCGCGAAGCAGTCGAGCCTGCCCAGCAGGTGGGCTACGTCGACCCGGATGGCTCGTTCGATCCGTTCCAGCGCATCGAGCGCCAGGAGCCGCAGCTTGCGATCGAAGGCGTAGAGCGCAACAGCGTCCTCGAATGTTGAGCCAGGAAGGAAATGGTCTTCCCGGAACACCAGGCCGACGGGCTGTGCTTTTGGCGAGCGAAACGGATACCAATAGCCACTAAGGCAATAATAGCCGATCTTCTCGAGGTAACTGATCGCTCGGGTATCATCCCCCACCGTCAAGCCGCGATCCTTCAGAATCTGCAGCTGATCAGCGAAGCTTTTCCAGTCTGTCCCCGACACGCAATGCCCCCGATATGTCAACCATGAGTGTTGAGTGCCACACCCGAAGCAGATTTTATAGTAACCGGCGACATCGACACGGCGCCGGTCTTTGTATGGACTGGGCGCCGGGAGTCTCGATGCAGCTAGCCGGTGGCAGTCCCAACAAGGATCGGGACAAGGCGCTGGTTATGGATAGGACATCATTGCAAGACGTTTTGTCCCCAAGTCGAGTAGACGCGCAATTTCATCCGATGTCCTTTGAACAGCCAGCTTCAGCGCTTCGTCGATATGGATATAGTCTTGCGTCACGTTTTGCGAAGCGTGACCGAGCATAGCGCGGATTGTCAGTTCCGAAAAACCCAGTTCGCCTGCGATGCTTCCGAACGTATGCCGAAGGGTATGGGGCGTGACGCCCGAAATCCCGGCGAGCTTGCAAACACGGTCAAGACAGGAACTCACAGCAGTATATGGCCCGGCCCCGGTTTCTGATGCGAAGACATAAGGATTGCCGAGCATTTCTGGCTGGCTCAGGACGATCTTCAGGGCCGCAGGGCCAATGGCACGGACTTGCGCACCGCCTTTGGTGTCCGGGAAACTGATGAAGCCTCCCGCAGCGTTAACCCAGGACCTCTGCATGGCTTGGGCTTCTTCCCGGCGATAACCGGTTAGCAGAAGCGTCTTCAGAACGGCCAGCGCCACAGGATTTTCGTGGTTTCGCTCGGCAAACGCGATTGCCTTACCCAGCGTCTCAATCTCGGCGACGCTCAGCCGTCGGGTCCGCTTTGCGCTGGCCAGCTTTTTCGCACCTTGGGTTGGATGGGCCGCCAGCAACCCCTTGTGCTTGGCATGCCCTATGATCGCTTGAAGCGTGCCCAGGCATCGCGAGGCTACACCAGCTCCCCCGGTCGCCTGTCCGCCACGACCACCGGTCCGAGCTTTAGCGGTTTTCCCGTTCTTAACATCGGACTGCATTTGCTCGACATCGGCGACGCTCAGCTGCGCCACCACGCGCTTTCCGAGGAGTGGGATTATGTGCGTCTTGATACGGCTCTCGTCCATATCAAGGGACGATGCCTTTATCGGTCGGTTCAGTCGTCCCAAGATGTTCCCGGCCCGCGCTTCGGCCAGATACCATTCGCACATCTCCGCGACCGTCATGCCTTTGCGCGCACGACGTGTTTCATCAGCCGGATCTTCTCCCTTGATCACGGAGGCCAGGAACAGCTTGGCCTGATCGCGCGCCTGATCGACGGTAAGGACGCCGTATCGGCCAATATTGATGCGGCGCTGAATTCCCTCTGGGTTGCGATACTGGAGGATGAAGGTCTTTGTGCCCGACGGAAGGACACGTACGCCATAGCCGCGTACCTCGGTATCCCAGAGAACCGCTTGCCCCTTGGAGGGCGGAAGCAGGCTATCGACGCAGCGCTTGTTTAGCTTGACCGGAGTCATCCCCACTCCTCATTTGGTGACAAAATTCTCTGCCGAACCTTTTGTCACCAAATTGTCAGCAGATGCAAGTCCATTTCAGGCATCCTGATCGCATTAAGGAAAACTGGAATGCTAGATATATCGAGCTTCTATCGTGGTATAGCGATGTGGAGCGTACTGGAGAAAAGCCCGTCGGTCTTCTTGCCAAGGTTGGGGTCGAGGGTTCGAATCCCTTCGCCCGCTCCATTTTTTCCAAGAAATTCAGAGATTTACCGCAAGGCAAATTGCCGTACAGCTTGCTTACAAAAGCCTAAAATTCCATTTGTAAGCACATTGTAAGCAGCGTTTAGTAGCTTTCTGCAGCCCGCGCGTTTTTTCATATTTTGTCGATCTTTTAAAGATTTTGACATCAAAGACTCCAGCATGGGACACCGACGCATTCATGCCCGTCGCGTTTGGCGCCCTGCTCTGCCAGTTATTGGGGATGCCTCCCGGTGGAACATGGAAGAGACCGGCGCTGCATGAACCGATAGCTTCCTGATTATCGAAGGAGGCGCGTCAGCATGTTCAAAAATCACACGACGCGTTTCGACGATTTCGACTTTGCTGACTTTGCGCAAGAGTTTCTTAGGAGAAACTCACTGTATCGCCGTCAGTATCAATCGATCGCTGAGAACGGCCAGCTAAAGATTGCGTCAAAAGATTGCGTAGCGATGGCGAATGCATGGGGACTGACCTTTCCCCTTTTCGCCTGACTGGGACGCCTCAAACCACGCAGCGCTCTGGCGTCCAAGCTGTGCGCCTACAATAATCACCTTGCAGCTGAGTGAAAGTGCTCGAAAAGCGGAGCTACTCTCAAAGATCATGGAAGGATGTACTTTAATCAGCGAGATTTCCGACAGCCGCGGACGACATCTTGTTCTACAATGTTCGACCGCGCGCCACCGACTTTTGCTGACGCACCCACATAAGCCCGATGCGGAAGGCTATTTAGTTCTACCCGACCAATGGCTCGATCTGCGCTTAGGTGCCATCAGCGCTTTTCATCACAGATCAGAAGTCAACGGGACACTCCATCACCAAACGCGGTTTGCACCGTCGCCTTATCAGCGACATCGGTTATCCTTGCTGCTGCGAATACTGGATTTCCAACGGCAGCAACGTTCGACGAGACTTAGAAAAATTGCCGAGCAGGTCGTCTATCCCCATTCGGACCTCGGCCGGGCGGTCGATTGGAAATCGTCATCGGAGCGACGAAGGACCCAACGTCTACGCGCCGATGCTCTGTACATGAGCGCAACCGGCTATCGAGGACTCCTGACAGGCAAGCTTTTGTCGCCAGCTGTAAGGCCATAACACAGCTCAACATTCCTCGTTCAAGGTGCTTGCGTTCGGTAGGCCAGAAATTCCACTGGAAATTAGTGCTTTATAGAATTGATCGATTGGTTTACGCTACGGAATGGCTGCGCAACTGCGCATCATCACATCATTTGGTCCAAGTGGCGGATTGGAACCTGCCAATTGGGCGTCAGCCAGGCGAATTGGATGACTGCGTGTTGGGAACGCACCATCATTTCGAACGGTCAATATATGCATCTGCACGTTGCAGAAGAGTTTGCGCCAGAATTGCTCGAAGCCGAAACTCAAAATAGGCTCCAAGAGGTGCTGCGAAAAGCTTGTCAGCATCTTGGTTTTGACCATTTCGCGCTGACGCTGGAGGCACGGTCCAGCGAGGGCAATTCTCCAGAAATCCTTGTGCATGACTATCCCGATGAATGGGCCAAGGTGTATGTCGCATTCGATCTTGGCGGGCGCGATCCGGTGAGGCGGGCTTGCGACAAGACATTCGCGGGATTTGCCTGGGAGCATATCGGCAAACTGATCCCAATGACCCGTGGCGACCGGCAGATGCTGTCGGTGGGGCGCGAATGCGGCATTAGCAATGGCTATACGGTTCCACGGCACTTGCCTGGTATGGCAAGAGGAACATGCTCATTTGTAGTGGGGCCTCATCGGGACTTGCCCTTATCCAGCCTTGCCGTTGCAGAACTCATAGGCGCGTTGGCATTGAGTAGCGCGCTAAAAATCAGTGGTATGGCTCGCACCGCCCCGGCAGCGCGACTGAGCGACAGACAGCGCGAGTGCCTGCTTTGGACTGCGCGCGGGAAAACCGCGTCGGAAACAGCCGTGATATTGGGGATCAGCACCGAAACCGTGGTCCAGCATCTCAAAATGGCGCGTGAGCGCTATGAAGTACACTGCCGGCAGTCGCTCATCCTTGCAGCCCTTTTCGACGGGTTGATTGGGTTTGCCGACGTTTTCCGCTGGAAACATTTCCACTAGTTGCAGATGAAATCGGTGAACCCCGACGCTGCCTAGCAGAGCGGCGGCATCCCCAGTTCTTGGTATACCCATCGGCTATGGCTGCTGGTCTGATTGTGTTTCAACCAATCAGACAGGTGAACCTTATGCATTCTCATGCCTCACCGGACAATCTCGGCAACTCCACTCCTGCACTTCGAACAATGTTCGAAGCAAGAAAGCGCGTGTTTGTGGATCTTCTCAAATGGGATGTTCCGGTTTTCGACGACCGCTACGAAATCGACCAGTTCGACACGCCCGACGCCGAATATGTGATCCTGACGGACGAACATGCAAACCATCGGGCTTCGGCCCGCTTGCTGCGCACGGATCGCGCTCACATCCTGGGAGACCTTTACGCTTGTCTTTGCGAACCGGATGTACCGCGCGGTGCCTATACACGCGAAATCACGCGATTTTGTATTGAACCTACGTTGACCCGGGATGAGAGGCGACTGGCCCGAAACCAGCTCGTCACGGCGCTTGTCCAACATGCCGTTAGCGAAGGGATTAGCTGCTACACGGCGGTCGCCAATCTGGCCTGGTACCGGCAAATTGCAAAATTTGGTTGGAAATGTGCGCCGTTAGGCCCGTTTCACAGGGTCGGCGGCGACACTCTGATCGCAATGAAGATCGACATCGATCGCGAAACCGCCGATGACCTTGAAGCCAATGGCATCTATTGCCCTAGCGGGTTTCAAAGAGCGCAAGCCGAGCGGCTGCAATGACAGGCGCTGCGACATCAGATCCATGGCTGGAGTGCTTGTCTCGTGACGGCTATTGCATCATCCCTAATCTCATTCCTGCATCGGTCGTGGCAGGTTTGGAGGCTGATCTGGAGAACGATTTCAAGCAGGCGCCTTTTGGAAGCGGCGACTTTTACGGATACCGGACCAAGCGCTTTGCACGACTTCTCAGCCGTTCAGACCATGCCTCCCGGCTCGTTATGGAGCCGACCATTCTTACGCTTGCGCGCACCGTATTGGGACCGGCCTGCGACCGCATCCAGCTCAATGTCGCACAGGCGATCGAAATCCATCCGGGCGAAATTGAACAATTCCCGCATTGCGATCATGACATGTGGGCAGGCATAAAGGGGCAGCATGAGTTTCTGCTGAATGTCATGTGGCCGATATCTCAATTCACGCCGATCAACGGTGCAACACGCTTTTATCCAGGCACTCACAAACAACCGGCTGCTTCGCTCGATGAACTTTGTGCTCCGGTCATCGCCGAATGCGAGCCCGGTTCAGCAATCTGTTTTCTGGGTTCGACCTTGCATGGGGCGGGCCCCAACAACTCGCAGCAGTCCCGCCGTGCGGTGGTGGTTGGGTATAGTCTGGGTTGGCTGAAACCTTATGAAAATCTATGGCTCGCATATCCTCCCGAAGTTGCTCGAACCTTTTCGCCCGAGCTTGCCGAACTCGTGGGATATGCACAGCACCGGCCCAATCTCGGAAATTTCGAGGGCGAATGCCCCTCGATATTGCTCCGCGATGAGGTTCCGGCATACCCGCGCGCAACCGATGCACTGCGTCCCGACCAGCATGCGGCCGTGCATGAATTTGCAACCGCCAAGCGGGCGCTTCAATGAGCCCCGCGCACGTCCTGGAGCCGACGTGCACGAAGCTGAAGCGCATGTTGATGGAGAGTGCCTGGCCGCCAGGCGAACGGCTCGAGGCATTGCGGCTTGCCGATGATCTTGGCGTCAGTATGACGCCGGTTCGCGATTGTCTCAATCGACTCGTTGGCGAACGGCTCGTCGACATGAAGTCTGGCGAGGGATATCGGGTTCCCAGAATCAGCGAACAAGTGATGCGCGACATGCTCGATTTCAATGCAGCGCTTCTCGATCTGGCGTTGACGAGAAGCAGTGTTGCTGGCTCGCCATTCCGACTTGAAGCTGAAAACAATCATTATGCTGATCGGGTGACGGCGCTGTTCGATGCTATAGCGGGTCGATCGGGCAACATCATCTTATGTGAAATGGTAAGGTCGCTCAGCGAGCGCTTTCATGGAACAAGGATCGCCGAGACGAAGGTGCTGGAGGACGCGTCGCTTGAGGTCGATGCAATGGAAAAACAATATCGGACGAGCCATCCCGACCTCAGGTCTTCGGTTCGAGACTATCATGCACGGCGGCGATCCCAAGTATCGGCTATTGTGCGGTGCCTTAGCTGAGCTGCCCGATGATGGGGTTGGCGGAAGCCCTTCCAATGCGCAAATTGATTCAGACGCCCACGCACATCAATTTTGTCAAAGTTTGCGACCGCGATCATCATTTGGTCATGTCACCGGACTCTGATTAAGAGCTTGAAGAATGGTGTGTCCCCGCTCACGGACAATGGATACCAGCGCTTCGAGAATAGCAGGGTTCGACCCTTCGGCGATGAGGGCTTCAGAAACTGGGACGCACGCGCTTTCGATTCTTTGTATGAGCGCGCTAACGCGGCGGAGAACAAACGGGGCGCCGAGCCCCATGTCTGCCGCAAATCGTTCCCACGCATTCTTTCCTAGATTTTCAAGCTGGTTCGCGCGCCCGATAGGCATTGCAAAACGCGCTGCAACTTCTGGATAAAGAGCTGTGACCATGAGGTCATATAGTGGTGCAAACCGGACCTCGGTTGCTCGGTATAACAAACCGAAATTCTTGCCATGTGCGTCGGCATTGCCAATGACACAATTGAAGATTGCTGCGTCCAGCAAAGCAATCACGTCGCGCGCTGGCTGCGTGCAGTTGTCTCGTATTAGCCCGAAACAATCCGCAAAACTTGGGCCCCGTTCGGCCGCATATTTATGTTCAGGAGGAAAGCTCAAGGCCTGGCAGAAATCTTCCTGGTGCAGCCGTATGATTACACCATCAACTTCAGACCGGTCGAACCGTTCGACCAGCAGATAGGCGAAGCCTCCGACTTGCCGCGGCCAGACGCGGGCGGCAGTCAAGCCAATTGCCGTTGCTAGCCGCATCGAAAACGCTTCATTGTCGACGCTTCCTGCAAAGCGCTCGATCGCGGGCTTCACAATATGGGTTGACGGTTGGCCCGCCGCTGGTAGGGCTGGCCGTTCTGAGATAAGCACGACCGGAAGCTTCGGCTGAGCGCCGGCCAAAGACATACGGATACCGTCATCGCCAACCAGAAAGGGCCGGCGGGGCAGGTCTGCAAGGATCGTTGCAAATTCGTCGTCATCCAAATGTTGCGGCTCATGTCCAGCAGCGCCCGAAGGTGTAACACCGTCGGGTAGCAATGTGAGCGCCCCCGCGACATCACCGCCGAGCGCGTCAAGCAGGGCATAATCATTAGATTCAGAGACACCGGTTGCCCGGGCGGCGGCCGCGCGCTGACCTTCGTCCGGCAACAATCCAGCAAAAAACGGACGTGTCTCGCGGCGGCTAAAGGCCGCTTCCTGTTTTGGCAGCGAGCACGAAATGGCAGGGGCCGAGTCGTTCGCGAGCCAATCCGGACTATATTGGAATTGCATGATGCCATCTTCGTTGCGGGTCAGCCAGCCAACAAGCGCTTCATTCCAGAAGACGTGGAGCCGGTCATTCATGGATGCGATGGCCCGCTAAGGCGCACGGTCAATCCAAGGGTTTTCAGAACCCGCAACATCTTGCCAACCTGAAGCGTGGGCTTGCCTGCTTCCAGTTCGACAATGAAGCGCAGTCCGACGCCAGAAGCGCCGGCAAGCTCGTCCTGACGCAGGCCCGCCGCCTTGCGGGCATTGCGAGCGAATTGGCCGATTTCAATCATGTCCATAATAATATCCCGTTCGGGAAATTTATGCTGCATTCTCATGATAAATGCAAGAAGTTTCCCGCTCGGGAAATTTAGGTAGTTCAGCCTCGTAAACGCCGATATTTTTCCCGATCGGGAAAACTAGGATCGGATTTTGTTGCACTTGGCGATACATCTCGGCAAGAATAGAGTGCGCGGCATGAGTTCTGGCAACGTCCGCGTGGATAGTTCCGCCAGGCATTATGAGCGCTGGTCCCTTGCTGGACCGGCGGCCGGTCCGGCAAAGAGCCGCTTGTCGGTTCAAACGGCGGCATAGCGCTGGAGTTTGCGATCCCCGCATCGGACGGGAACGTAAACACGCCACCTTGATGTCAGCATGCTTGAAGATTCAGCCCGCAATGACGGGGCAGCCGCGCAGCAGGCGACGGGTGTTACAGGCTGTGATCGGGCCGCCCTTGAACATCGTGCGCGGGGTGTGTTGGACCGGCTGTTTCGCCACGAATGCAAAGCATTAACCCGCTATATTCAGCGCCGTGTGGGCCGGGAGGCGGCTGGGGATTTGGCCCAGGAAGTGTTCTTGCGCGCGGCGACCAGCCAGCAAATCCACGACCTTTGCAATCCGCGCGCCTTCCTGCGCCGCGTAGCAGACAATGCCATCATCGACCGGGCCCGCCGCGACAAATGCCGCATTGCGACATTGCCGCTGACCGAGGCCAGGGAGGCGCCATGCGTCGCTGCACAGGAACATGAACTGGCGGCCGTTGATCTTCAAGCCGTTCTCGACCGGGCCTTGGCGGGGTTGCCCGAACGCACGCGAACCATATTCATCATGCACCGTTTTGACGAAATGGCCTATCGAGACATCCACCACGAACTGGGTATCTCGATTGCAGCGGTTGAATATCACATGATGCGCGCCCTGTCGCATATCCGCACCAAATTGGCCGAACAAGGCGATCGCCCATGATCGCGCCATCCATTTCCGGCCTTGCTTGATTGACGTAGGAGCAAACAACAAAAAATAGTTACAGATGAAACTAAGGTAGTCCGATTTCGGTGCGTCTTACCCTGCATGGCCAAAAATTTTGACCGGCCAATGACGAGGGAGAGAGAAGCATGACCGTTGCTGCACGTTTGATAACAACCTTACTGGCCAGCTCTGCCAGTTTCATACCGCAGGCTGGCTTGGCGCAGGACAAAGCTCCTGACGCCGCAGAAATGCAGGACGAGCAAGACAAGTCTGAAACCGGCGTGCAAGGCGAAGAACCTGCCATCATTGTGACCGGTTCTCGAATCAGGGGGGCCGAGATTGCGGGGGATCTCATCACGCTTGACCAGCAGGCCATCATTGCTGCAGGGCAAATCGATCTCGGCGAAGCTTTACGCTCGTTGCCTCAAAATTTCGGGGGCGGACAGAATCCGGGCGTGGGTTTCGGTGCCGGTCGCCCCAACAGCAACCTCAATTCGGCATCGAGCGCCAATCTGCGCGGCCTTGGTCCCGATGCGACGCTGACCATCCTTAACGGCCATCGCCTTCCCTATGACGCGGCATCCCAAGGCGTGGACATTTCCGCCATACCGCTCGCGGCAGTCGACAGGATTGAAGTCATGCCAGACGGCGCTTCCGCTTTATATGGTTCGGATGCGGTCGCCGGTGTCGTTAATGTCATCTTGCGACGCAATTTCGATGGCGTTGCAACCTCGGGCCAGTTCGGCGCGAGCAGTGATGGCGGATATGTTCGTTGGCAGGCGGACATTGTTGGCGGCACGCAATGGAGCGGTGGCGGGTTCTTCGTCGCATATGACTTTACCCGCAGTTCGGACATCGAAGCACGACAGCGTTCCTATACCGCATCGCTTCTGCCCGAGACTTCGCTTTACCCTTCACAAAACCGCCACGCTGTCACCTTCTCTGGCCATCAGGACCTCGGTGGTGGTGTGCTTGCAAAAATAGATGCGCTTTATTCGCTGCGTAAATCCAGAGCCGTTGGAGGCACCGCCGCGTCGCGCTTCGATTACGATCCCCAGGTCGAGAGTTTCACGATCGCCCCTTCTCTCGAAATCGCGCTTGGCGACGGTTGGGAAGCCAAGGTCGTCGGTGTGTTCGGACGCGACGATACGGATTATCGCACTATCAACACGCCGCGCACCGGCGCAGCCACTGTTCGGAGCGGATGCTATTGCAACGACGTTGTTTCAGCTGACTTCAACGCAGAAGGTCCGCTGTTTAGGCTTGCAGGGGGAGAGGCGCGGCTCGCCATTGGCGGTGGGTTCCGCAACAATGGACTCAAATTTACGCAGAGGCTGAATGGTACGCAAACAGCGGGTTTCGACATCACCCGCCGCAGCCGATATGCCTATGGAGAACTCAACCTTCCATTCGTTGCTTCGGACATGGCGATCCGTGGGATCGACCGATTGAGCGTATCGGCAGCGTTGCGGTACGAAGACTATCCAGGTCTCGACCAGCTCGCGACCCCGAGGCTGGGATTGGTCTACGCACCGACCCGGAGCCTCACGCTGCGGGCAAGCTGGGCGCGTTCGTTCAAAGCCCCCACATTATCCCAGCAATATATTCCTTATCAGACCTTTCTGTTACCGGCAGTCGCATTCGGTGCGGGCGTCAGCCCTGCTACGGTATTCATTGCGGGCGGCGGCAATCCTGACCTTCAGCCCGAACGCGCGAAAAGTTGGACCGCCGGTTTCGAATATCAACCGGAATGGGCCCCGAACCTGTCGCTGACTGCAACCTATTTCGATGTAGATTATCGGGACCGGGTGGTTGAGCCGATTATCGGTTCGATTGCGACAGCGTTTCGGGATCCGGGCTATGCGATCCTTATCAACCGCTCGCCAAGTAATGTACTGCTGGCGGACCTGATCGCAGGCGCGCAGTTCGGGCTGCAGAATTTCTCAGGGATTGCCTATAATCCGGCAAATGTCGTTGCCATTGTCGACAATCGCAACCGCAATGTCGCGGCGCAAGCGATCCGCGGTGTCGATGCGCGGATTGGATGGAGTGGGGAGATCGGCAGCCAGCAGAAACTGGGGTTCGAAATTAACGGTACGTGGCTCGAAAGCAGCCAGCAGTTGACGCCAACCCTCCCCGAAGTTGAGTTGGCGGGAAGCCTGTTCAGTCCACCCAATCTTCGCCTGCGCGCAACCGCCAATTATGAGAAGCGAGGGTTCCGTGCGAACTTCGCGCTGAACTACACAGGCGAACTCGCCGATCGACGGTTCGCAACAATCAGCAAGATTGCGCCAAGCGCAACCGTCGATTTCGGCGCAAGCTATGACATCATTGCAGACGAAGACCGAAAACGCAGTCTGACGATCTCACTCACGATCAATAACGTTTTGAACGACAAGCCAGCATTGATCCGGGTCACAGGTCCTACCGATACGCCTTATGATTCGACCAACTTCTCTCCGATCGGGCGTTTTCTTGCAGTCGGCATCAGGAGGAACTGGTGATGGACCTCCTTTTTGCGGCCGCGCTTTCACACACCATCGTGCCTACAGCCCAGCTCTCACCTTCAAACGTCGATCCGTGCATCAAGTTCGAGCGAGTGCAGTCAAAGTCGGATGCCCTGCGCATCATAGTAACGGACGATCTGGTCAGTATTGTCGATATCGGCAGGTCCGACCCGCACGAATCGGACAGCCCCTTCGGTATATCGCCTGACGGGAAGTCCATCGCGTTTCTGGAGCGCCGGGCAAATGCCGAAGAAAATACCTATTGTCAGCGTTTGCTGGTCAAACCGCTGGACGGCAGTGGAGAGTCGAGGGAGCTGGATCGGGGCGGCGAATTCATCCGCAATGATTTTGCCTTTGTCGGGTTCAGCTCGCTGATGTCGGGAACCGCCAAAGTCATCAGGCCAAAATGGTCCCTGGATGGCCGCACTATTGCGTTTCTCAAGCGCGACGGTCCGACCAGCCAGGTCTGGCTCGTCGATGTTCAAGGTAAGTCGAGCGCCTATCGCGCCAGTGGGTTGCCGGACAATGTCGACGATTTTGCCTGGTTACCCAGCGGCACCGCATTGCTGCTGGCAAGCCGTCCCGGTATCCGGCTCAAGGCCGACGCAATCGCACACGAAGCACGACGAGGATTTCTGTTCGATGACCGCTTTGGTCCTTCAAAGGCCGAACGTCCGATCCCGCGCGGTCCAGTTGCTACTGTATATCGTGTCCTGGATTTGCATAGCGGGATGGAACGGGATGCAACCCACGAAGAGATCCGCCTGCTACAACCAGGCCCATCAGGAGCAACGGAGAGAAAGCGGATAGGTCTCACACAAAACGTTAAAGGCGTGGCAGCCTGGCGCGAGCCGCTATACCCTGAGCGATTAATCAGCCCATCGCAGCCGGTGATGGAGACACCGGACGGGCGAGAAATCAAATGTACCGAGCCTTTTTGCACCGGCACGCGGGAACTGTGGTGGTCAGAAGACGGCAGCCACCTTTACGCGCGGCAAAAATCAGGATGGGGCGGCAGTCAGGAAGCGCTACTGTCATGGAAGATCGGCGAAGCGAAGCCGAAACAGGTGCTCGTCACAAATGACGTGCTAGTGGGCTGCCAGTTAGTCAGGAGCGAGCTGATCTGTGCCAGAGAGGGGACCGCGCAGCCTCGCAGGCTGGTGGCGATTGATCCGCAAAATGGTCGTGAGCGGGTGGTACACGATCCCAACCCCGGCTTTCGGAATATCGCATTGGGCAAGGTGCAGAGATTCCAGTTCCGGAATACCTTTGGCGCAGAAAGCTGGGCTGATCTTGTCCTGCCTCCCCTCCACAAGAAAGGTCAGCGACATCCGTTAGTGGTGGTGCAATATTTCAGCCAGGGCTTCCTGCGTGGCGGCACGGGCGACGAATTTCCTATCCAGCTGCTGGCGGCAAAGGGATTTGCCGTACTGAGTTTCAACCGGCCCGACCTCGAACCGACACTGGAGACCGAGGATGCACTGATGGCGGCCCTGCAGAAGGACTGGATTGATCGGCGGAGCGTTCAGTCGTCGCTCGAAACGGCAGTCGATCTCGCGCTCGCCACTGGGGCGGTTGACACAGATCGCATGGGCATCAGCGGGTTCAGCGACGGGTCGGCCACAACGCAATGGGCGCTGATCAATTCGCGGCTTTTCAAGGCTGCCGCTTTGGGAAGCTGCTGCGAAGGCCCCTATGGCTTCCCGCTTGCAGCGGGACCCTATTTTACCCGATGGAAACGGAAGGCAGGTCAGCGCTTTTTCGAGCCGGGCACCGAAGAGCAATGGAGACCCATGTCACTGGTCGTCAACGCCGACAGGGTCGATACACCGATCCTCGTCCAAACCGGCGACAGCGAGTATGAGATCGGCCTCGATGTCGCGGAAGTCTATCGGAATAGGGGTAAAGCTTTCGAGCTTTATGTGCTCGAGGGCGAGCCGCATGTGAAATATCAGCCGGCCCACCGGAAGGCGATCTACGAACGTTCAACCCAATGGTTCCAGTTCTGGCTCAAGCGCGAAATGAACTGCGATCCCGCACAGTCGGCACAATATGAACGCTGGAAAGCTATGCCCGGCGCGCCGTCTGCCGATAGTCTAAGATGCGAGAGCTCCTCAGCTTTGCCATGACCGCGCCCAATTCTCGGCCTCGACGAGATCAATCAGGCGGAAAATCAGATCGTCGTCCGATCCGCTGCCGATTTCGAAGGCACGAAGAACTGCCTTCCTATCGAGCAAACCATGGTGCATGAGTAACCCATCAAGCAGGAGATCGCGATAAACAGTCCGGTTTTTCTTGTAGAGCTGCCATATGAAGCTGTCAGGTCCGGCCTTTGATATGCGCACCAAGATCTCGGGTGGCAGGTCGGCCGCAAAGGCAGCGCGCGCAGGTGCGCGATTGATACCCCCACTGCACCAGATCCATGTCGGAACGCCCAGACAATATTCGACGAGCGGCTGGCTCATCAGCGGCGAGAAGCGCGGCAAGCCCACCCCAGCCAGCCCGTTCACCCTATTCTGGCTCCTGAGAATGAGGGCCAGATGCTCGGCCTTGCCTTTATGGCGACCCACATCGATGTCGAACCATGGAGTCAGGGGCTCCACTTGCTCCCAATCCTGGGCCAACAGCCGAAGGTCTGGCGCCCAAACGCCAAACTGCCGTTTACGCACGAGGCGGCGTAGCACCGCTACCGCCATCGTCGGGATGTCGCAGTCGGTAAGGCGGCACATGTCGATGAAGGTAGATATCGAACCTCGTGTGGGCCCTTCGCTTAACAGGCGGTCAACTATGGGGGACGCGCTATGTAGAAAACAAAATAGATTATCGCCGCCATTGCCATCAAAGATCATCTTGGCATTCAGGACATTGGCAGCTTCGAGCAAGGCATCATCCCGAGCTACCATGAAGGGTTTGCGGGACGGACGCGCTAGGCCTGCTGAAGCACTCTTCATGGGGTCGATACGACTAACATCATAGATATGGGCAACTGACCGGACCCCGAAACGCTCAGCAAGCATCGCAACATAAGTGCTTTCATCGCCACTAGGGTCGGTGGTTGCAAGCGTGGCACAGTCGAATGGCAGCCGAGCGCTTGCAAGTGCAGCGCAGACCAGGGACGAATCGACACCGCCCGAAGCAGCGACCAACACTGGGCCCAATAAACCGGCCCACGCCGCGACGACATCAGCGGCAAGGAGGCGCAGTTCGTGTGCGACATCTTCCAGTGATCTGCCGCTCGGAACGGGCATGAAATTACCCGGCGACCATAAGCGTTCTCTGAGCTCATGAGCCTCATCAAGCGTTGTAAGCTCGCCTCTCCCGAACTCGCAAACGCCGTCAAGACAAGTGTCGCGCTGGCGAAGATCGGACCATGCAAGATGTGCCAACAAATGCTGCCAAGACGGCTGGGGTTGCCTGCCACTGGCCTTCTCGATCAATTCTGGATGCGACACGATGAGCCAATGTGTATCGGTCTTGCTGCCATATACTGATAGCAGCCCCGACGGATCGACCATGATCTGCACGCGGTTTGTTCGCCCATCAATGAAGAGAACGACATAGGCTCCCCAACATTCGCGAAGCAGCCATGCTGCCAAACGACGGGCATCGACGCAGTCGAGCGCACCAGCTGGCAGGCGGTCGAGAGCCTTGGTAGAGCCCCGCAAGAATATCGCGCCTATGATCGCCCTTGCACCGCCGAGATCGATCATTGGGGTATCATCGGCTATCCATAGCCGAGGAACGTCAGCAATTAGGTCGTCAGCTCGCGTGGCCCGATCCATAACATGCCAAGCTGTAAGTGGCTGTGTATGCGGCACCGCAATCGCGAACGAACAGCGCCTCATATGACCAAAATCGGCCGATAACGCAGGACCTCCTCAACGCTGTCGTTGAGAACCTCGGTGCGATGTTGAACCCAGCAATGCGCGCCAAATGGCCCCTGTTTAACCCCGAGGACAACATTCGCCCGCATACCGTCAGAGGCAAGGCAAACAGCAAGTGCGATCGAACGCGGCAGGCAGCGATTGGCAGCAGTGCGAAGCAATCGCGAATATTCAAAAGCTCGGATCGTCCTCTCGGGTGCGCGCCTGGAACGGCATCCCTGTCCTGCGCGGCAATCGAGCAGAGTTGCAAGGCCCATGATGATCGAATGGAATGACCGCGAGGTAAGCTGTCGTTCGACGCGGCGCTGCACCCAGATGGCTCGTGCGACATCAGCAATTTTGAAGTGTCCGGTTGAAATGGCCGGCGACAGCGCGAGCGGTGGCGATATATCGTCGCTCGTTGGACAAATTTTAGGCTGGCGACATCGGCCGAGCCCTTGCTGGTCGAGATAGGCAAGCGCCTTGCTGTTGTCCGGTTCTGGCAGACAAAAATAACGATCGCGGGCAATATCAAGAAACAGGAGTGTTCCGTTGATATCGCAATAAGCGAGGTCGGGGTTATCGAACAGGTTCACGGTAGCGCTGCGGAGCGGATGCGCGCCAGCAGCGCGCATCCGTTTTTCCATTATTCGTTGACGATCCCCATCGCAAAAACGCGCGGGCTGCCGTCATCGTCGGCAAGGAGAATTTCCGCACCCTTGGTTTCGACAGAGGCCTGACCGAGATCGATCACGCTGTCATCGTTGAGTTCGAAGTCTTTCATTTTTTCACTCCTTCGCTGTTGCGCGACTCATTGCGTCGCAAGCGCAGGATGATCGCAGGCTGACCAGCAATCTATTTTATAATAGGATTATAAAAGTCTGAGCGTCACCCGGGAGGGCAAATGACCGGGCGTTGGAAGCACCCGTTGGGGAATGCACCGACACCTTTAGCCAAAGCCTGGACATGCGTGCCAGCGCCCGGTCACTTGGCGACGCAATGTCGCGAAACCTTCATCGCTGCCGATAGCCCGAGCCAGCAAGAATTTTGAAGAACCAGTCCTTTTTAATGATACGCAAGCCGGTTGAAGCACCGGTTCGGCGCACCGGCTGGGACTACAAGAGAGGCTGAGGTAATGATTGCAGGCCAGCGGAAGTCCGCCGGGCTCAGCGACAAAACAGAATATGCTTCTTACCTTCGTCATTTTGCTCCTTTGGCTAAGCTGGATTGCAACCGTCATTTTCAGAAGGCTGAAACGAAGCCGCAAGCTTGCGAGAAGGGAGGCGTTCAAGAAGGACATCCGGCAGAAAATTGCAGATATCTGCGACTTTGCCCGGCGCGAAGACCGTTTTGCCTTCATCCATCGGGGGCTCCCCGGCTATACGACAATGTTCGTATATCCGGAATTCCAGGTGCGGCTGGCCGAGCTTGGCAGACTATCTGAAGCGAGCCCGGACTATCGGGTCATCACCCATGGACTCGGTTGGTGGACAAACAGCAAACACCTCATGATCACGCTTGCTGGCGATCATATCTTTTTTCATGCAGCCGCGAACGATGCAGATCCCGCGGATTTCCAATTGATGCCTTTCACACATGCCAAGGACGAAATCTCCCAGATTCTCGATCTTCTGAGTTCCTTCCATGAATATCTCGGCCTGCCCGGCGCGCAAAAGTTGCCACCCCAAACGCTGGTTGCCCAGAATTCGCCGGCGATCGCGCCGCGTGAGCGAAAGCAATATGATGTGAGCGCAGAAAACAAAATGGCGCATATTGCTGAATATATCGAGGACGGAGATGATCGGACGTTCTTCGACATGTTCAGTGGAGACCAGGGGGATGAGATCGTCTTGTGGGTCGATCATAGAGAGGACGATGCCGATATCCCGAAAATGTGCGAGAGCATCCTGCGCACGGGAGCATTGGATGGATACTGGTCCGATGATGGCACGCTGGACCTGATCATCTCGTATAAAGATGCCAACCACCGCGTGGAATATCCTGGCGGCATTGCAGATCGCGACACGACAATGATCGCACTCAATCGCATCATCGGGGACGCATTCGAACTTCGCTATTGCACCGCCTCGGAAGGAAATGACACAGTGGCCTTCCTCCCGCTAAGCTCCGAACAATGGCATATGCTGAAAAGTAGCTATCCAGATAAGCTCGCAACCCTGTTCACGCGCGTCACCGAAGGTTTCAGAAAGTTCGGCGGATGCGATCACTAAATTCTTTGGTGAACTGGCTTTGCAAGCAGCACATCGATTGAATCGATGCTGTCCCTTCATCGAAGAAAAAATGGTGTCGGCGATTGACTAGCCCTTATCTGTAGCACTGACGGTGCGCCGCACCTTGGCGTAGCTGCGGTCTGTTGCAATGAATCGTTCGATCATCGGCGGAACCAGCTTCTCGGGGGTAGGTGCACCTTTGGCGTCGCCGCCGTTAATCGCAACGGCGTAACACAGCAGCTCCCGGTGGAGCCGCGCCGTAATCTCTACGGTCATCCTCACCGGCTTCTCATCGGCAAGATCGGTCAGTTTGAGCCGCGTCATTTCACGCCGTCCAGAACAAGGTCGCGGTTCACCAAGACGCGCACGGGAAAGCCTGGCCTGATCGTAAGGGTCGGTCTGACGCCCAACTCCCGACCGACGATCTGCTCACCGGCGCGGCCGATGCTGTCTTGCGACCCGCGACGTATTGCGCGAAGCAACGCGTCGTCGCGGCCAGACCCGTGCTCTGCGCCGATACCGAGTAGCGTTGAGACCAGCGCTGCCTTGAATACACCGCCCCAATGAAAGTCGGTTCGGTCCTGCAATCCTGCAAAGCCGCTCGGGTCCGATGCAGGCTGGCGTTCAAGTGGAAGCGAACGACCATCGGGGAGGATCAACCGATTCCAGACGAGCAGGATGCGCTTCTGCCCGAACGCGACTTCGGCGTCATAGTCGCCGATCAGCCGCGCGCCTTGCGGGATAAGGAGAATGCGCCCGGTGGGGCTGTCATAGACGTTCTGCGTGACCTGCGCGGTTGCCAGTCCCGGAAGATCGGATCGGATGCCAGTGATCATTGCTGCAGGAATGACCGAGCCTGCCTGAAGCACCCTTGGCGATGCAAGGGCGATCAGCTGCGCGGAAGACGATGCGGTTCGATCGACCGGGCGTTCGAGGAACGCCTGCCTTCTCGCCGCCTCGGTCTGTGGCGAATCGGAAGGAAGCGCATCCCCGCGCATAACCGGCAAAGGAGCAGCTGCCAGTGCGTCGCTGCTACCCGCAACTTTGCCGCCACCAAAGAACAGGTCACTGCCGCGTGCGGCCTCGCGCTCCTGTTGGGCCCGTTCACGGGCCATTCTGGCAGCATCGGTGGCAGCCCTTTGAGGTCCGGCTGGTAACGACGCACCGATCGGTGGCAATTCAGCGACATCGCCGCGCCTCTGGGCATCGAGGATCGGCTTGCCAAGGTCGCCGGGAAGCGGCGGGCCGAGCTTCGGAACTTCGCCATAATCCTTGGGCGCTCCCGCCAGCCTGTCGGCCACTGCCACGCCATCGACATTAAAGAGTTCTTGGGCGCCCTTTTGCCCTTCCGGCCGGAGCGCAAAAATCAATGCCCCGCCGACCGCCGCCAAGCCGCAAGCCGAAGCGATCCCGATGGCCTTGCGCGAAAGACGCATCACCTGCGGCGGCGAACCGCGCAATTCGACAGCGGCGTCGGGTTCTACCGGCGCTGATTGCCCGCTTAAGCTTGGATCGGCGGAGTTCATTTCCGTCCCTTTCTCGAAGCAACAATCCGCACGGCCTTCTGGGCTTTACGCCCGCCCAGGCGAAGTTCTGCACGTGCAAAGAGCCGGTCGACGATCATGTAACGTCCAGCAACGCGATAGTTGACCAGTTCAGCCTCGCCCTTCGTACCGAGCACAAACAGCGGCGGGAATTCGCCTTGTGCGACCGTCTCGGGAAATTCGATGAACACGCGCTGCCCATCATTGAAGGCGCGCAGCGGCCTCCATTCGGCATGGTCGCCTTCTATAGCATAGCGGAAGTCGAGCAGAGCGGGATCCAGGCCCGCTGCAACCGGGGCCGCGCGTTCGGCTTGATCCTGGCGTGCCCGCAGCGCAATCAGCTCATCCACTGGATAGGTCCACGAGACCGATGCCATATAGACCGACGGATTTGCGCGGAGCTCGATATGATAGGTTCGCCTGTCGGTATTGATCACCAGATTGGTTGCAAGATCGTTGCGTACCGGCTTGACGAGGATGTGAACGCGCGATGTCGGTCCGCTGCCACTTAACGTATCGCCGATCATCCAGCGCACTGTGTCGCCGGCAGCAACAGGTCCCGGGCCGACCAGTTGTTCGCCTTCCTGCAGTGCGATATCTGTCACATTTCCGGGCCGCGCATAGACCTGGTAAAGCGCGCCGTCGGCCCAGGGATACTGCTGGATCGCATTGACGAACCCCTCCGCATGAGGTTCGATACGAGCGGCATGATTTGCCGCCCCCACCTTGTCCCGGGGGGAGGAGGACGAGTGGGAGCGGCGCGCAGGAGGGGGGAGCGGCTCCTGCGGTGTGCGTTTGAGCAGGCCAGGGAACGGCTGCGACTGTCGGGAAACGATAGAGTCGTCCGAGATCACCGGCCTCGGCGCTAACGCTCGGTCTTTGGCTTCGAGCGACGCATTCGGGCAGCTTATTGCCGAAAGCATTGCAACCGCAAAAAGGCTTGAGGTGCATTTGAGATGCTTGATCATGATCCGAGTTCCTTCGACCAGTTGATGGCGTTGACGAAGATGCCGAGCGGGTTCTTGCGCAGGGCATC
>JADHED010000212.1_pt1 | contig 79052 bp, 69 predicted proteins | sample 8952041 | NCBI WGS metagenome assembly JADHED01 (sample SAMN16124423, study PRJNA663239) | bioreactor sludge metagenome | isolation source: sludge (control) | place: India:Bengaluru | collected 2018-09-08
CGCGGCGCGTTCCGCCGGCTATGGCTAGGCGCGGCGCAGGCGGGCTAGCGCGGGCAGGTGGTCACGGCCTTGCAGCGCGGGCCGGGGCGCCGGATACGAGGGCGCGGACGCGGTCGCGGCCGGCGAGGAGGCGTCTTGACCACCAGCATCCTGATCCCGGCCTTCCGGCCCACCTTCCTGCGGCAGGCGCTTGCCAGCGTGCTGACTCAGGGCGCCGACGACCTGGAGATCCTGATCAGCGACGACAGCGGCGAGGACGCGGTCCGGCCGGTCGTGGAGGCCTTCGCCGACCCCCGCATCCGCTACATGCGGACCGCGGGCCGGATCGGCGGGGCGGAGAACTGCCGCTTCCTGTGGGACCAGTGCCGCACGTCCCGCATGATGTTTCTGTTCGACGACGATCTCTTGATGCCGCACGCGGTCGTGGAACTGACGGCCGCCCTGGACGCCAATCCCGGCGCCTCGTTCAGCTTCGGCCAGCGGTACCGGATCGACGCTGCGGGCCGGGTCACCAATGTGCCCGCCCAGGCGCCGCGGCTGACGAAGTTCGATGGCGCGGCGGTGGCGGCCGGGCTGGTCGGGACATGCGCCAACCACATCGGCGAGCTCTCGAACGTCCTGATCGACCGCAGCGTGGGCCTGGGGCCCGACGACCTGCTGGTCTACATGGGCCTCGACATGCACGTGGTGGCGGACGTCGGGTTCTACCTCAACGCCACCCGGCGCGGCCCGGCGGTCAGGGTCGGATTGCCAGTCGCCGCCTTCCGGACGCACGGGGCGCAGAACTCCTCGCCGGACTTCAATCCGAAGTTCGCGGTGGGGATCGTCGAATGGGAGCTCTTCATCCGTGGCGAGTACGACGCCGGCCGCCTGCCGCAGGCCGACGCCCTGAAGGCGATCGACAAGCTGACCAAGGCCTACGGCGACTGGTCGGCCAAGCTTCCGCTGATCGGGCGCATGACGCCGGGTCTCCAGGCCCTGCGGCCGCGCGTGGCGGCCGGGGAGACCGGCGTGCTCGACGCCGCCTTCCGCGGCGAGTGGGACAGTTTCGTAGAGGCGGTGCTCAAGCCAGCAGCCGGCTGACCGCGGCGCCGAACGACGGCGCGATGTCGTCCGGGCCGGCGCGGGCCAGCAGGGTGCGCGTGCGGATGCCGTTGGTGACCGCGGTCACCGCCACGCCGGCGGCGCGGGCGCCTTCGACGTCGGCCTCGGTGTCGCCGATCCAGCGCACGATCGGGGGGCCGGGCGGAGGCGCCTTCGGCCCGGCGCCGACCGCGACGACAGCCTCGAAGGCCGCCGCCACGCCGAGATCCTCGAGCTGGCGGTTCAGCGCCGCCGGGTCGCGGCGCGCCGTGAGCAGGACCGGCCGCAGGCCGCTGGCCCGCAGCCGGCGCAGGCCTCTTGCGGCGCCCGGCTGCAACTGGTCCAGCGCCAGCATGTCGGGAGCCTCGATACGGTCCAGCCAGAGGTCCAGGAACCGCTTCGCCCGATCCTCGCCCAGCAACCGCGCCCAACTCACGCCCCGTCGCTTGGCGCGCCAGAGGTCGGGCAGCGGCAGGGGCTCGCCGCCCAGGGTCCTCACCGCCTCGGCATAGACCGCGTGGTGGCGTCGGCGGGTGTCCAGCAAGGTCCCGTCCAGGTCGACGATGACGCGCTTGCCCGCCACGGCGTCAGGGCAGGCGGCAGATGGCGGTGATCTCGGCGGCGTTCTCCGGGAAATCCTTCCCGAGCTCGTAGAACCCCTCGATCATCTGGTCGGTCCAGTGCTGGTCGATCTGGCCGTTCGAGAGGGGCTTGAAGAAGACCCCGTCCATGTGCGCCACCGACAGACCGGCGGCGGTGATGTCCGCGCGCAGGCTGTCCCAATCGTACACCCGTCGGTGGCCCACCTCGTGGTCGCGAGCGTTCAGGGCGTGGACATCGGGCAGGAGACCCATCTTCACCGCCGCGAGCCGGTGGAACGAGTTGGCGTTCGGCACGCCGACCACGATGACGCCTTCAGGGGCGAGCCAGGGCGTCGCCAGCTTCAGGATCGCGACCGGGTCCTCCACGTGCTCCAGCACGTGCTCCATGATGATCGCGTCGAAGGGCTCGGCCGGGCGGAATTCCTCGAACAGGCTGTGGACCTTGCTGAGGTTCGGCCGGTCGGGGATCGCGTCGAGCAGATGGCGCGAGCCCTCGACCACGGTCACGTGCTCGAAGTGCTCGGCCAGCATCGCGGTCATCACGCCGTCGCCGCTGCCCAGCTCCAGGACACGGCGCGCGGTCACGTAGGGCAGCATCGAGCGGAAGCGGAAGCCGATCAGCCGACGGTCGAAGTCGAGCTGCTTGGTCGTGTACCAGGTCGCCGACTGTTCGACGCGGGCGGTTTCCGAGGTCATGGCGTCCTCCTGAGGGTTCCCGTGCGCACCAGCTCCTCCAGCTCCTCGCGGCGGCGGAGCTGCGGCGGCACGTCCATGCCGCGGATCCAGACGAGGCCGGTCGGCAACGGGTTGATCTTGGAGCCTTCCCAGATCGAACGGCCCTGCAGCCCGAGCTCGCAGTAGATCTCGGGCAGGTTCAGGCCGGCCGCGGTGAAGAAGGCGATGGTGGTGAAGAAGCGGGCGATGTTGATCTCGGTCGGCCGCGGCGCGCCGGCGTGGTCGAGGGTCATGTCGACGCTGAAGATGCCGTTGGGCCGGGCGTCGATGGCGCGGATGGCGGCCAGGGCGATTTCGTCGACCTGGGCGTCGGCGTCGGTCTCCCCGACGGCGGTGACGCCGGTGACGCCCGAGAGCGTGCGGTCGCCGAAGCTCCAGCTCTTGCGCCGGCGGGTCTGGGCGACGACGAGCTCGCCGTCCAGCCAGAGCGACGACCAGGTCACGGTGTCGGCCGAGAGCCGTTCGGCCGCGGTGAACTCGCCCCAGCCCTTGAAGCGGTCGATCCACATGCGGGCGAAGTCGATGTCGTCGGTGGGGACCGCGCCGCGCCCACCGCCGCCCGTCGTGGCGCGAAGCCAGATACTGGGCCCGAACTCCTCAAACGCCCGCGCGAGGTCCGCTTCGCTGTCGATGCGCAGCGTGCGCGGGACGGGCACGCCCGCCTTCTCCCACAGGGCGTAGGAGGCGAACTTGTCGACGCAGTCGCGCACCGTCTGCGGCGCGGGCAGGAAGGTCCTGACGCCCAGGGCGTGGATCTCGTCCCGCAGCTCGGAAACCGCCCGCACCTCGTAGTCGTGCTGCACGTGCAGCAGGTCCGGCCGCTCCTCTCGGAGCACTTCCAGCAGGCGCTCGCCGTAGCCGGAGTCCTTGGCGCCGGGCACCAGGTAGCCGCGCGAGACGTCGGCGAGGAACAGGTCGGTCGGATTGGAGCAGCCGCCGACGATCTCGTAGCCGCGATCGCTGGCGCGCAGGGAGCGGATGAAATTGTTCGACGGCGCGCCGCCGGCGCCGCCCACGTAGATCTTCGCCATCAACTCCGACCGGTCCTGCGCGAGAGGGGCCTTTTAGTCCGCCGCCCGGGGTGGATGAAGCCGATTCTGGGGATCAGCCCAGGATGCGCCGGATCTCGCCCGCCACTTCGGCGGTGGCGTCGAGCGGCAGGTCCGGGCGCAGGGGCAGCGACAGCACCTCGTCCGCAAGCCGCTCGGCGAGCGGGAAGGCGCCGCGCGCGTAGCCCAGGCCGGCGAACGATGGCTGCAGGTGGCAGGCGACGGGGTAGTGGACGATCGTCTCGTGGCCCGCGGCCTCCAGACCGGCCTTCAGCCGGGCGCGCTCGGCGGTGCGCACGACGTAGAGGTGGCGCGCGTGCAACGCCCACGGCGCCGTGGCGGGAACCGTCAGGCCGGGGCAGTCGGCCAGGGCGGCGGAATAGACGTCGGCGTGGGCCCGGCGGGCGGCGTTGGTGGCTTCCAGGCGGGTCAGGCGCACGCGCAGAAACGCCGCCTGCAGCTCGTCGAGCCGGGAGTTGGTGCCCACCACCTCATGCACGTAGCGCTGCTGCTGGCCGTAGTTGCGGAGCATCCGCAGCCGCCGCTCCAGCTCGGCGTCGTTGGTGGTCACGGCCCCGGCCTCGCCGATCGCGCCGAGGTTCTTGGTCGGGTAGAAGGAGAAGGCGGTCACATGCGCCAGCGAGCCGACCCGGCGGCCCTCGAAAGCCGCGCCGTGTCCCTGGGCGCCGTCCTCCAGCAGCAGCAGGCCGTGGCGGTCTGCGATCCGGCGCAGGGCCCCCATGTCGGCCGGGTGCCCGTAGAGCGAGACCGGCACGATCGCCCGGACGCCGGGGACGACCGCCGCTTCGGCCGCCGTCGGGTCCAAGGTGTAGGTGGCGGGGTCGACCTCGGCGGGAACCGGCGTGGCGCCGGCGGCGGCCACCGCGATCCAGGTGCCGGCGAAGGTGTGCGACGGCACGATCACCTTGTCGCCGGGCCCGATCCCGGCGGCCTTCAGCGCCAGGATGATGGCGTCCAGGCCCGTGCCGACTCCCACGCAGTGCGTCGCGCCGCAGTAGGCTGCGAACTCGGTCTCGAAAGCCGCCAGTTCAGGGCCCAGGACGACCCAGCCGCTGTCGAGGACCCGCTTGTAGGCCTGGTCGAGTTCGGCCCGCAGGCCGGGTTCGCTGAGGCCGAGGTCGACGAACTTCATCCGTTCACATAGGCCAGGAACTTGTCGAAGTAGCGGATGTAGTCGTCCTCGTCATAGGGCGCTGAGGCGAGGGCCAGGCAGACGGCGCCGGACGAGAAGTTCAGCAGGTCGTGCCAGAGCCGGGGCGGCAGGACCAGGCCGACGTTCGGGCGGTTCATGGTCACGGTCTCTTCGCGCTTGCCGTCGTGCAGGCGCACGTCGAACGAGCCCGACATCGGGATGATGAACTGCCAGAGGGTCTTGTGCGCATGCCGCGCCCGCACGGCGCCGCTTGGGATGTCGTAGATGTAGTAGATGCGGCTGAATTCGAACGGGATATGCCGTCCGCTCTCGGCGAACGAGAGATTGCCCCGCGGGTCCGTGAACTGCGGCAGGGTGACGAACTGGGCGAGGGATTCGGGCATCTGCGGATTCGGCGTGGCTGTGGTCTGAGGGCTTAGCGCGCGGGGCGACGGCCCGTCCATCCGCTAACCGTCCTGGCCCCGCTCCACGATGACCGCAGGGTTGCCGCGGACCGTGGAATTCGGCGGGCAGGTGAACCCGGGAAACACCACCGATCCCGCCGCCACGATCGAGCCGCGACCGATGGTGACGCCCTTCATGATCATGACGTTCACCCCGATGAAGACGTCGTCCTCGATCACCACGGGCTGCGGATTGGGGTCGCGTCCGGACCGCTTGTCGATCGCCAGGTCGTGGAAGTTGGAATCCAGGCACCAGAAGTTGGTGCCGATCAGCACCCGTTTGCCGATCCGGATCTCTGAGCCTTCGGAGAGCACGCAGCCGCCGTTGTTCAGGAACGTGCCGTCGTCGATGAAGATGCGGCTCGTGGGCAGCATCGCGCCCAGGTAGACGCCGTGCAGCAGATGCGGCGAGCGGAACACGCCGAAGTTCACCGTGCCGCGGACGATGATCGAGCCCGGGCCCATCACCCGCACGGGACACGCCACCCGCACCGCGCCGCCTTCCGGGTGCGGCGAGACCTTGCCGTCGGAGAGGATGCGGGAGATCGCCTGGAAGAAGGTGGTCACGATCACCTGCTGGGCCCGGTCTCCTGGCCTGGCCTTGTCGGTGAACTGCTGCAGCGCTTCCATGGCCCCGATTTAGACCGCTTCCCACCGGGTCCGCCACTGCTGGACGCCCCGGGCGACGCGTGGCAAGTCGGCCCTCGTTGCAAGCGGGAGTGAGCCGATGACCACCGATCTCGTGGCGCAGGTCGCCAACGCCTGGTGGTATTACAGCGTCGAGCTCCAGCCGGGCCTCGTCACCAAGGGCATCTGCCCGCCGCGCCTGCCGATGCTGCCGCGCATGATCCAGCGCGGCGTGGACCTCAAGGGCATGGAATGCCTGGACGTCGGCACGATGGAGGGCCTGATGCCCACCATGATGCGGCGGGGGGGCGCCTCGCGAGTGCTGGCGCTCGACGCGATCCCGCACTGCGCGCAGAAGATGGCGGCGCTCAAGTCCGTGTACGGGGTGGATTTCGACTTCCGCGAAGTGGGCCTGATGTACGACCTGGCCAACAAGCTGCAGGACCAGGGCGGGTTCGATTTCATCAACTTCTGCGGCGTGGGCTACCACGTCTTCTCGCCGATGCACTGCCTGGCGGGGCTGCGGCCGCTGCTGAAGAAGAATGGCCTGATGACCATCGGGACGAACGTGGTGAAGCGCGACGGCTACACCCTGGAGTTCAACGACGCCGGGCGGTTGCAGAAGGAGGCCAACACCTTCTGGTACCATTCCGTCCCGATGATGGAGTACCTGGCGCAGTACTTCCTGCTGAAGCCCATCGACTGTCTCTACTACCCGCATACGGCGGTGAACCCGGCGACCTACGTTCCGGGTCTCGACCTCGGCTACCTCGTGATGATCTGCCGGGCGGTGGATGAAGCCGAGGCCGACGACGACGAATGGGCGCGGCGTTCGCGCAAGCAGTCGTGGGAGTTCCAGGGGCTGTGCGACGTGCGCCGGATGAACGCCCAGCCGCGGTCTGAGATCGGCTACTCCAGCCCACGCGGCGTGGCCGCCCATCTGGGCCTGGACCTGATGCGCGCCGTCGCGGAGCCGCAGCGCGTGGTCGAGGCCGTCGACGACCTCCAGAATTCACACTTCCTGATGCTCGACCACCAGTCCTGACGGATCAGGACGCCGGCGGAAACGCCGCGCGCCAGGAGCGGACGATGGCGCGGTGCAGTGGCATCTCGGCGTCGCGCGGGATGTTGTGGCCGGCGCCGGGGACGACTTCGACCTCGATGGCCGGATGGGCCTGCAGGCGCGCGAGGGCCTCGGCGCTGACCAGGGTCGGCATGCGCTCGAACGGGCGCGGCGCGCCCAGCGGCGCGTCGCCCACGAGCGCCAGGGTCGGGACGGTCAGACCCTCGAGCACCCAGCCGTGGTCGACCGGGCGCGCCTCGTCCGGACCGATCCCGAAGATGTTGCGGACGAAGGTCTCGCCGCCGGCCGGGGCCTGGGCGCGGTAGAGCTCAAGGGGCCAGACCCCCTGGGTCAGCAGCACGGGCTCGACCACCACCAGCCGCCGCAGCATCGGGTTCCTCAGGGCCAGCGCCACGACGCCGCCGACGGAAAGACCGACCGCCATCAGCGGGCGGTCCGGCCAGCGCCCGGCGAGCGCCTCGTCGATCGCCGCCGCAAAGGCGTGGATCGACGTCTCCGCCAGCTCCGGGCAATGGTTGCCTGGCAGGTGGAGGCGCAGCACGTCGGCGTCCGGAAAGTGGTCCTGCATCCGCCAGAAGAGGTCGGCGGCGGCGAAGGCCCCCGTGACGAGCAGCAGGATGGGCCGCCCTGTGTCCCGGCCGAGCAGCCATACGGGGCCCAGCGACGTCTGCACCTCGAAACGCGGGTTCATGGCGCGCTGTTAGCCCAGCCGACGGGGGGGCGCGAGAGGCGCCGACAATCGTCTGAATCCTGAGTATGGTCCGCGCCCCGGAAAAACACACAATACCTGGGAGGACACACAAGAACGATGCACACCGCACTCCTGCTCGAGATGGCCGCCGGCGCGTTTCCCGACCGGCTGGCGCTGGGCCCCAAGGCCGAAGGAATCACCTTCGACGAACTGTCGGCGCGGGCCCGCGCGGGAGCCTCATTCCTGGCGGGGCAGGGGGAGGGCGGCGTCGTGTTCCTGGGGCTCAACGGTCCGGCCCTGCCGACGGCCGTGTTCGCGGCGGGGCTTCTCGCGCGTCCCTTCGCCCCACTGAACTACCGGCTGCCCGACGCCGATCTCCGGCGCCTGCTGGCGCGCACCGCGCCGTCCGTGGCGGTGGTCGACGACGATATGCTGGCTCGGGTGGCGGGCGTCGAGGGCGTGGTGCTGGTCGCGCGGAGCGCCTTCGAGGCCGCCTGCCGCGATCCGGCCTTGCGGGACACCAGCCACGAGCCGCTCGATCCCGACGTGGCCGTGCTGCTCTTCACCAGCGGTACGACCGGGGAGCCGAAGGCCGCCGTCCTGCGTCACGCGAATCTGGCCTCCTACGTCATTTCGACCGTGGAGTTCATGGGGGCTGAGGAAGGCGAGGCGGCCCTGGTCAGCGTGCCGCCCTACCACATCGCTGGGGTCTCCGCCGTGCTGACCGGCATCTATGGCGGCCGCCGCATCGTCCACCTCGAGGCCTTCACGCCGGAGGCCTGGGTGGCCGCGGCGGCGGCCGAGGACATCACCCACGCCATGCTGGTGCCCACGATGCTGGGGCGCGTGCTGGACGTGCTCGAGGCGACCGGCGAGCGGCTGCCGTCGCTGCGGGCGCTGTCGTACGGCGGTGGCCGGATGCCGGTCACCGTCATCCGCCGCGCGCTGGAGCTGTTGCCCCATGTGGAGTTCGCGAACGCCTACGGACTCACCGAGACCAGCTCGACGATCTCCGTCCTCGGACCGGACGACCACCGCATGGCGATGTTCTCGGACGACCCGCAGACGCAGGCGCGCCTCGGATCGGTCGGGCAGCCGCTGCCGAGCGTCGAGATCCAGATCCGCGGACCATCCGGCGAGGTGCTGGGGCCCGGCGAGCAGGGCGAGGTCTTCGTCCGGGGCGAGCAGGTCTCGGGCGAGTATCTTGGCAAGAAGGTCACGGACGACGAGGGTTGGTTCGCCACCAAGGATTCCGGCTGGATCGACGAGGCGGGCTACCTCTTCCTCGACGGTCGGCTCGACGACGTGATCGTGCGCGGCGGGGAGAACATCTCGCCCGGCGAGATCGAGGACGTGCTGCGGACCCACCCGGGCGTGGCCGACGTGGCCGTCATCGGCGTGCCGGACGAGCAGTGGGGCGAGCGCGTCGCCGCCGTCATTGCGCCGCGGGGCGATGCGCCCCCGACGGCCGAGCTGTCGGAGTGGGTCAAGGCCAGGCTCCGTTCCACCAAGACGCCCGAGACGTGGGTCTTCCGGGAAGAGCTGCCCTACAACGATACGGGCAAGCTCCTGCGCCGTGTCCTGAAGGCCGAGCTGACCTGACCTACGGGCGGGGCCGTAGGAACCTCTCGCATCGGTTGCGCGCTCTGTCGCCTCCACGAGGAGACAGACGTGCGTTCCGATGAAACCCTGGCCGGCCTGACGCCCAGCGCCGCCGGCGACCGAGATCCGGAGGCGTTCCACCGCGCCCTGGCCAACTGGAACCGACGCCGGCTGGCGGTCCAGCTTCCCGGCGATGACTGGCGAAGCGAACTGAACACCGACTTCAGCCTGCTGCGGCTCGAGGGCGCCTTCATCGAAGCTTTTCGGGCGCGGGTGGCGCCCCTGGTGGCCGGCGTCCCGTCCGATCCTGACGGCTTCATCGGGTGGTTCGAAGCGCTCAAGGACAGCGGCCCGGGCCAGTGGGACCCGCTGTTTCCCTGGCTGGCCTCGACGGCTTCGCTCGAAGATCTGAAATGGTTCCTGACGCAGGAGGCGGCAGGCGAGGCCGGCTTCGACGACCTCGTGGCCTACACCCAGGTCAAGCTCCCCGCCCGGCCGAAGCTGGAGCTGGCCCGGAACTACTGGGACGAGATGGGGCGCGGCAACGCCGGCGGGATGCACGGTCCGATGCTCGACCGGGCGGTCGAGGCCCTCGGCCTGACGCCGTCGATCGAGGGCACGTTCTGGCAGTCGCTGTGCCTCGCCAACACCATGACCGCCCTGGCGACCACGCGGCGGTACGTCTACCAGTCGATCGGCGCGCTGGGTGTGGTGGAACTGACGGCGCCGACGCGCGTCGCGATGGTGGCCGAGGGCCTGAAGCGGCTGGGCTGCCCGCCGGAAGCGCGGAAGTATTTCGTCCTCCATGCCCAGCTCGACGTCGAGCATTCCCGCGCCTGGAACGCCGAGGCCCTGGCGCCCCTGGTGGAGGCCGAGCCGGCCTGCGCCCGCCACATCGCCGAGGGCGCGATGATGCGGCTGATGTGCGGCGAGCAGTGCTTCGAAGCCTACCGCGCGCACCTCTGGAGCCGGGCCACGGCCCTGTCCTACGCCGCGGAGTAGGTCACCGTCCGGGCCTGGGGGGCCGGCCGGGCGGTGCGGTGTCGCCGCCCTGCGCCCGCTGCGCCGGCGTCGGACGCAGGTCGCTCGGCAGGATCGCGCCATCGCCATCCGGATCGAGAAGGGCGAAGCGACGGTCGGCGGCCGCCCTCCATTCGGCGGCGCTCACGCGCATGGAGAAGTCGGCGTCCGCGCCTCGGATCGGATGGGGTTCGTTGATGAGGCTGTAGGCGGCCGCGCCCTCGCGCCGGGTGTCCAGCACGTTGCGCCCCCGGGCCACGCCGCCGCCGGGGCCGTCGAAACGGCTGAGCTCGGGCACGAGGGTCTCTTCCCAGCGGCTGACCTCGGGCATCACGATCTGTCCGTCGCCGTCCACGTCCAGCGCCTTGAACCAATGCTCGGCGTCGGCCCGGAATTCCGACCGCGTCAGGCGGCCGTCGCGGTCGGCGTCGGCCTCCGCGAACCAGGCGGCCGAGGGGTAGGCCTCTCCCGGCGGGGCGCGGAACGGCTGGCCGGAGGGACTGATGAAGAGCTGGACCCGCGGCCGGGGCGGCCCGCCCTCGTCGGAGCCCGGCGGAGGCCCGTGGGGTCCGCCCATGCAGCCGGCCATCAGCAACGCGCCGGCCGCGGCGGCCAACATCCTCACGCGCATTCCGGACTCTCCTGGCGTCTCGGATCGACGATCCTGGGCGAAAGCGGCGGCGCCATGTCCTCGCCGCCACATTCCGCGTCGTTGCCCATAGCTGGTGGCTATCAGGCCGCTGCGACCGCGGGCCGTTCGCTGACCGCCGCCTTCGACAGTTCAGCCATCGCCTTGATGAGCGGCGAGCGCCACCGCTCGGCGGTCGTGAGCATCCAGCAGTCGTACGGCACATCCAAGGTCGTCGAGACCTGGACCAGGCGTCCGGCCGCCATGTGCTCGGCGAAGATGAACGAGGCGCCGAGGGCGAGCGTGTCGGTGTCGAGCGCCCGCTGGATGATCAGGCCAAAGTCGTCGCTGACGAAGGCGCGAAGGTTGTCGGCTTCCTCGCGCGTCAGTTCCCCGGCCCAGCGCGCCACGCCCGGGACCACGTTCGGCAGGGCGATCGGATGCTGCAACAGCTCGCGCGGGCCGGCGTCGGTCAGGTCCAGCGCGGGGTGGCCGGGGCGGGCGACGGCGATGATCTGGTCTTCGAACAGCTTCTTGCGGATCAGCTCGCCATAGCGCGCGGCGTGTTCGGAGTAGCCGAAAGCCATGTCGACCCGCCCTTCCTGCAGCGCGGTCATCACGCCCGGGCCGGTCTCCTGAAGGGTTTCCACGTGCAGCCTCGGGAACCGAACGGCGACGCGCCGCATCAGTTCGGGCAGGGGCTTCAGCCGCGAGGCCGGGCCCACCGCGATCCGCACGCGCCCCTCTTCGCCGCGGGCGAGCTGCTCCAGGTCACGTGTCAGGGCGGCCACCCCTTGCAGCAGGGCCTCGGCCCGCTGGGCGACGAAGGTCCCGTAGGCGGTGGGGCGGGCGGCGCCGTTGCTGCGCTCGAACAGCTTCAGCGAAAGCTGGTCCTCGAGGCGCGCGATGCTCTTCGACAGCGTCGGCTGCGAGATCTCGAGCTTGCGCGCTGCGCCGGAGAACCCGCCCGCACGGCAGATTTCCAGGATCTGTTCCAGATGCCGAAGCTCCATGCCCGCAGGCTATAGCACCGCGATCGCGGAATGTGCAGATCGTTGCGTCGGTTGCGGCTAGGTTTGCGCCGACAGCGGGGAGAGCACATGAAGCGGAAGATCCTGACCTGCGCGGCCCTGGTGGCCCTGGCCCTGACGCCCATCAGCTCGGTCGGCGCCGACCGGCTGCCCGAGCGCCGGCCGAACGTGATCGTCATCCTCGCCGACGACCTGGGCTATGGGGACACCGGCGTCTACGGCAGCAAGATCGTGAAGACGCCGAACATCGACGCCCTGGCCGCCGACGGGGTGCGCTTCACCCAGGCCTATGTGACCCACCCGGTCTGCGCGCCGTCGCGGGCGGCGATCCTGACCGGCCGCTACCAGCAGCGCTTTGGATGGGAGTTCAATCCCGTCGGCCGCGATCGGACCGGCGGCGTCGCGCGCACCGAGACCTTCATCGGCGACGTGATGCGGACGGCCGGCTATCGCACCGGCATGGTCGGCAAGTGGCACCTGGGCGAGGCCGCCGGCTACCAGCCGCTCGACCGCGGCTTCGACGAATTCTTCGGCGTCACCGCCGGCGCGACGGCCTTCATCGTCGACGCCCAGCCCGGCGACGAGATGCACACGCCGCCCGGCTCCGAAGGCTCGTACCGCACGACGGTCGCCGACCCGCTGCCGCCCACGGCCACCGAGCAGGATCGGATGGCGTTCGTGCGCGAGCGGGCTCCGGTCCGCCGCGGCCGCCAGGTAGTGGAGGTGAAGGAGTACCTGACCGACGCCTTCACCGACGAGGCCGTCCGCTTCATCGGCGCCAACAAGGACCGGCCGTTCTTCCTCTATGTGGCCCACACCGCGCCGCACACGCCGCTGCAGGCGACGAAGAAGTACATCGACCGCTACCGGGACATCCCGGACAAGGGGCAGCGGGTGTACGCCGCCATGGTCTCGTCGCTGGACGACAGCGTCGGGGCGATCCGCGCGAAGCTGAAGGCCGAGGGGCTGGAAAAGAACACCCTCATCGTCTTCCTGTCCGACAACGGCTGCGCGGCCTACGTCGGGACCGCCTGTTCGAACTCGCCGCTCTCCGGGCACAAGGGCACGCATCTGGAGGGCGGCGTGCGGGTGCCCTTCATCGTCGCCTGGCCGGGGCGGATCCCGGCCGGGAAGGTGGACGAGCGACTGGTCTCCAGCCTCGACATCGCCCCCACCGCCGCGGCGCTGGCCGGCGCGAAGCTGCCCAGGCAGAGCGACGGGGTCGACCTGATGCCCTACCTGGCCGGCGGCGACCTGCGCACGCCCAACCCGAACCTCTACTGGCGGGCGGGCCCGAACTACGCGATCCGCAGCACCAAGTGGAAGATGTGGATCGCCAACAAGGCCGACCCGTCGGAGGCGGCGTCCAACGCGGCCGCGATCACGCCCGACGGCACGCACGCGGCGATCTCGCCGCACGGCCAGCACGTGATGCTCTACGACCTCTCGCAGGACCTCGCGGAGTCGAAGAACCTGGCCGCCGCCAACCCGGGGATCGTCCAGTCCCTGAAGGCGCGGATCGAGGCCTGGGACAAGGTCAACGTCCCGCCGCAGTGGACCAGCATGCGCCAGTCGGTGAAGCGCCAGGACGGCCAGCTCCTGAAGATCTACGACTGACGCGGCATAGCCGCCGGCTATCCGGCGATGGCATGGCGGCCGGGGCGCCGCCATGCCAGGGTCCCCTTCCCAGTATTCGGACGACAGATGCCCAAGGCCCTGGCCGCCGCCAACGACGAGCAAGCTCCCAGCCCGCGCGAGATCGAACGGCGGGAGACCTTCATGCGCGTCGCCGCAGCGGTGTTTCGCGCCCACGGGCTTGCCGGCGCCACCATGGAGCAGGTGGCCGCCGCCGCGGGGGTCACCAAGGTGGTGCTCTATCGGCGCTTCCCCTCGAAGGACGCGCTGATCCTGGCGATCTTCGCCGAGGCGATCCGCCGGATGAAGCTTCAGGACGCCAAGCCCTGGACCGGCTACGGCGGCGGCATGCGGCGGGCCCTGGCGGCCGCGCGGTCGTTCGAGGACGGTTTCATCCTCCTGGTCCGGCACGGCGACCAGGATCCGGCCTACAAGGCCGCGCACGCCCAGCTTCGCCGGCGGACCGGCCAGCGCCTGCGCTCGCTGCTCTGGTACCCGGACAAGCCACCGCCTGCGGCCGAGCGCCCCGCGCTGCTGGAGCTGTCGCTGGAGCCGATGATCTCGTTCTGCAACGACGCCCTGGCCTACTGGGTGGAGAAGGGCGACCCGGCCAGGGACGAGCTCTTCGTCCGCTGGTGCGCCCAGATGATCCGCGCCTGGCGCCACAACGCCGCCGAGATGCTCAACCTCGACTCGCCCGAGCAGGAGTGGCCCTTCGACACCGAGGGCCTGCTGCCGTGAGCCGGGACAACACGAGAAGGACGCCCATGGTCAACCGCCGCCAGACCCTCATCGCCGCCGGAGCCGCCATGGCGGCCGGGCCCGCCCTCGGCCAGTCGGTCGCCGCCCCGCCGGTGAAGCCCGAGCACGCGAAGTTCGCCGCCGAGATCGCCGCCGCCCAGGCCTGTCTCGATGCGTTCATGAAGGCCTTCAACGCCCGGGACATCGCCGCCTACGAGGCCACCTTCAACTTCCCGCACGTCCGGTTCGCGTCGGGCAAGGTCACGATCATCAATCCCGGGTTCCACAAGCCCGAGATGTTCACCAGCGGCGCGCTGAGCGACTGGGACCACTCGGCCTGGCAGCGGCGCGACGTCATCCATGCCGGCGCCGACAAGGTGCACATCGACACGCGCTTCGCCCGCTACCGCAAGGACGGCAGCGTCATCGGCGGGTTCGATTCCATCTACATCGTCACCCGCCAGGACGGGCGCTGGGGCATCCAGGGCCGCTCGAGTTTCGCGCCCTGACGCTCAGGCGGGCGGCGCCAGCAGGGTGCTGGCCGCCCAGGTCTCGCGGGTCAGCTTCTGGCGGCGCATGAAGGCCGCCATCGCCGCGGTCGACGGGTCGCGCGAGGTTTCCCACACGCCGTGGTCGCCGTAGCGGGTCAGCAGCAGCAGGCGCGTCTGCTTCGCCGCCCGGTCGGCCTCGGTGTGATCGGCCGTGAAGAGGCCGAAGATGTTGGTGTCGAACCGCGCCTCGAAATCCCGCCAGCCCTCGGTCGACAGGGCGACGAACTCGTCCAGCGCCGGCGTGTCGATCACGAACCATCGGTGGACATAGATGCCGCCCGGCTTCGGGCGATCCGTCGGCGCGGGACGCGCGGTCGGGGCAAGCCTGTCGCGCTGGCCGCCGAGGGAGGCGAGGACGCTCTCGCGGCCCGCCGCGGTTCCCGACCACCGCAAGAGCACCGCCGCCTGCCTCGCGCGCCAGCCGAGCTGGGGCGTGAAGACGCCGAGCATCTCGCCGCCGGCCGCAGCGAGCGCGGGGGCTGCGGCCTTCAGCCTGGCCGCCACGGCGGGGCCGGGCGGCGCGCTCTCCAGGTCCAGGAACAGATAGTCGTACACGGCGGCCCCCTCGGCGCGCGCCGCGGCCGGCAGAAGCAGGGACGCCACGGCTCCGGAAAGCCAGCTCCGACGGTCGACGGCGATCATTCGATCACGCTCCGTCCCGCTCCGGGCGCCGTCAAGGGGACAGCGCGCTATGGGTCCAGTCCCTGCGGGCATTGGAAATCGCCGGTCTCGCTGCTGTAGCTTCGCGATCGCTGTTACCGCCCAGTAACGGTCTGGAAGAGGCGGGACAGGAGAGGGGACGCCACGTCGGCGGCCTTCAGCATTTCTGAATCCGGCGCCACGCATTCCTGGTTCGCCTACGGGAGAAATAGGAATAGGTGACGCTCAGCATCGGCCTACGACCGCGAGGGGGACCATGAACGCGCGCAGGATCTTGAGAGACGTTTCGCTGACGGCGCTGTGCTGCGCCATCGCCGGCCCCGCTGCGGCCCAGGCCGCCGCGCCCGAGCTGGACGAGGTGCTGATCACGGCCCGAAAGCGCGAGGAGAGCCTGCGCGAGATCCCTGTGGCCGGCGCCGCGCTGGGCGCGGAGCAGATCCAGGCCATGGGCGGCATCGCCAATACCCAGGCGCTGCTCTCCAACGTGCCGGCGGTGAACTTCGCCAACACCTCGAACCCGGTGACGTCGGAAGTCTCGATCCGCGGTTCGGGGACCAGTCGCGCCACCGCGGCGGACGCGGCGGTCGGACTCTACCGGAACGGCGTCTACATCGGCGGCGGCTACGTCGGCGGCCGCACCTTCTCCAAGCCTGACTTCTTCGACGTGGGCCGGATCGAGGTCCTGCGCGGCGTCCAGGGCGCGCTCAACGGGCGCAACGCCGTCGGCGGGGCGGTCAACGTCGTCTCCGCGCGACCGACCCAGCGCCAGGAGGGCTTCGCCCTGGTCGAGGCCGCCAACAACGACCGCTTCGAAGGCCAGCTCGTGGTCAACCAGCCGATCAACGAGAACTGGGCGGTGCGCCTCGGCGCCAACCTGATGAAGCAGAGCAAGGGCTTCTATTACAATCCGATCCGGGACGAGTACTTCGACCGCCAGGAGACCGAGATCTACCGGGGCCAGGTCCGCTACGAGAACGGCCCGTTCAGCGCCAACCTGCTGCTGGAGCACGGCCGCGACCAGCTTCCCGGCCTGATGTACCAGCTGATGATCCCGGCCGGGACGAACGCGACCTATCCGCGGGGCGTGTTCCAGGACAAGTACCGGGTCGAGTGGAACCATCCGTCCTCGGCCAAGCAGCAGGTGAACTACGCCGAGCTGGTCCTGGAGTACGACCTGGGATTCGCCGCCCTGACGTCGACCACCTCGCTGCGCGAGCGGCGCTCCCAGAACGCCTATGACCGTGACGCGACCTCGGCCGAATTCCTGGCCCGGACCGCGGCGGCCGGCCTCGTGGCGCCCGGCGCCGTGCAGGGCAGTCCCGACCTCGGCGGCTCGCAGAACGACTACGCCCGCATCCTCTTCCAGGACGTGCACCTGGTCGGGGAGAAGGTCGGCGGCCTGAGCTGGCTGGCCGGCTTCGAGTACTACGATCTCAACGACAAGTACCAGAACACCCTGGCCGGACCGCCCACCGCCGCCAACGGCCGCTCGTTCGGCACGGTGGCGGTCAGCCGGCTCGATTTCGTGTCGTGGGCGGCCTACGGCTCGGTCGGCTACGACTTCACCGAGGCGTTCAACGTCACCGCGGAAGGCCGCTTCACCAAGGACGACAAGGAGCTGCTGTCCGATCGTCTGGACTTCGGCACCGGGCGGCCGTCGGGCACGGGCTTCAAGATCGACACCGGCCGCGAGACCGACAACTTCTCCTACAACGTCACCGCGTCCTACAAGCTCGACGGTTGGCTGGCCTACGGCAAGATCGGCACGGCCTATCGGGCCGGCGGCTTCAACCTCGCGCTCGGCGATCCGCGCCAGCCGATCCCGATCCCGCCCACCTTCAACGACGAGAAGGCCCGGGCGTACGAGGTCGGCCTGAAGGGCACGATCGCGCCACGCGTCTTCCTGACCCTGGCGGCCTACAAGACCGACGTCGACGATCTGCTGGTCCAGAGCGACAACGGGTGCCGCGTCGGCTTCCCGCAGTGCCCGGTGCAGGCCACCCCGTTCGTGTTCAATGCCGGCAAGGCCGAGCTCTGGGGCTTCGAGGCCGAGCTGAACGCCGCCGCCGAACTGGCGGGCGGCGTCGCCCGGATCTCGCTCGGCGGCTCGCGCCAGGGGGGGGAGATCAAGTCCGGTCCCGACAAGGGCAAGAAGGGCCCGCAGCGCCCCGACTGGACCGCGACGTTCTCGCTGAACTACGTCCGGCCGATCACCGACGACTGGGACGGCTTCTTCAACCTCAAGGGCAATGGCCGCTGGGGCGGCGTGCAGGAGATCGCCCAGACCCCGGAACTCCACGACTACCAGAACCTCGACGTCCGGGCGGGCGTGAAGAAGGACGGTCTGGAGCTGTCGGTCTACTCCAACAACGTCGGCAACGAGTCCTACATCGTGTTCGACGCCCCCACGACCCGCCGCTGGAACCTGCCGCGCACCTACGGCGCCCAGGTCCGCTACGCCTGGTGACCCGATGATCCGCTCGACTGTCGCGCCCGCCTTCGCCGCGCTTGCCGTTCTCCTTCTCCCGGCAGGCGCAGCATCCGCCCAGGCGCAGCCGGCCGCTGCGGCCGCCCAGGGCGTGGAGGTGCGCTACGGCGAATGGACGGACCCGGCCCGCGGCGGCCGGGTCGTGCCCTACAAGATCTACATGCCGTCCGGACCGGGGCCGTTCCCGGTGGTGATCCACTCGCACGGTCTCGGCGGCAACCGCGACGCCTCGACCTACATCCTGGAGGCGGTGGCCGCTTCGGGCTTCATCGTCGTGACGCTGCAGCACGCAGGGTCCGACACGGGCCTGCTGGCCGGCGGCGGTCCGTCGATCAACGAGGCGGCGGTGGTCGCGGCCGGCCGGGCCGGCATGACCAGCGACGCCGCCCGTGGGCGCTACGGCGACGTACCCTTCGCCATCGACCAGCTTGCCGGCGACCCCGCGCTCAAGGGCAAGGCCGACCTCTCGCGGATCGGCATGTCCGGGCATTCCTACGGCGCCTTGTCGACGCTGACGGCGGTGGGCCAGCGCCTGCCCTCGGCGCCCGACAATACGGAATTCGCCGAGCCACGGATCAAGGCGGCCATCGCCTACAGCCCGAACAAGCCGCGGGGCGACGATCCGAAGCTGGCGTTCGCGCGGGTGAAGACTCCGATGCTGCACTTCACGGGGACCGAGGACGTGACCCCCTTCGACCTCGAGAAGTCCGCCTTCGAGCGCACCACGCCCTTCCAGGCCATCCAGGGCGCCGATCAGTATCTGATTGTCCTCGACGGGGCCGACCATGGCGTGTTCGGCGGCCGCCGCGCTCTGATGGGCCGGCTGCGGCCCAGCGATCCGCCGCAGATGGAGATCATCAAGGCGGAGACGATCCGCTTCTGGCGCGCCTATCTCAAGGACGACAAGGCCGCGCTGGCCGAGCTGTGCCGCCTGCCGGCGCGTATCGACCTGGTGGGCGACGGCTATTTGAAGGCGCCCCGCTGCGGTGCGCCGACGCCCATCGCCCCCGTGGCCGGCCTGCGCTAGCGTGACCGCATGAGTGTCCGGCCTGGAACCTCCCGCAGAACCCTCCTTGGCGTCGGCGCGGCGATGACCGCGGCGCCCGCCATGGCGGCGTCCAAGGCCCCCGGGGGCCCGGCCGAGGCGCGGGCGAAGGCCATCCTCGAACGCTACCAGGGCCTGGGCGACAAGGCCTCCGGCGGTCCCGGCGACACCGCCTCGGGCGAGTGGCTGGAGGCGGACCTCAAGGGCCTCGGCTTTGCGACCCGTCGCCAGCCCTTCGACGCGCCGGCGTACGAGGGCGACGCCCCGACCCTGTCGCTGGGCGACGTCACCGCCACGCTCATCCCTCAGGCCATCGTCACCCCGACGCCGCAGGAGGGGATCAGCGGCCGGCTGTTCGTCCCCGGCCGAGGGGAGGGCGAGATCGCCCTGATCGTCCTGCCGCATGCGCGCTGGTCGACCGCCAAGGGCGAGGTGGCGCGGCGGGTGCAGGGCGCGGCGGGCGCAGGCGCCCGGGCGGCGATCCTGGTCACCACGGGCCCCACCGGCGAGGCGCTGGCGCTGAACACGCCGCCCGACAAGCCGCTGTTCGACCTGCCCGCGGCCGTGCTGGCCCCGCGCGACGCGCAACCGTTCGTCGAGGGGGCGGCGAAGGGCGCTCGGGCCACCTTCCGGATGCCGGGCCGCTCGTTCCGCCGGCCAGCCTTCAACGTCACCGCCACGCTCGACCGGGGATTAGGCCGCTGGCTGGTGATCTCGACGCCCCGGTCGGGCTGGTTCGGCTGCGCGGGCGAGCGCGGCTCGGGACTCGCGGTCTGGCGTCTGCTGGTCGACTGGGCCGCGAAGGCCAGGCTGCCGGCCGACATCGCCCTCGTGGCCACCAGCGGGCACGAATACGAGTACGCGGGCGGCGAGCACTTCATCGCGCACCTGGCGCCCAAGCCCGCCGACACCGCGTTGTGGGTCCACCTGGGCGCCAACGTCGCGGCCCGCGACTGGCACGAGCGGGGCGCGTCTCTGTCGCCTCTGCCGAGCGCCGACCCGCAGCGATACCTGCTGGCCAGCGCGCCGCTGGTGGCGTCCTGCAAGGCCGCGTTCGCCGGCCTGCCGGGTCTTGAACAGACCTATCCGATCGATCCGAAGCTCGCGGCCGGCGAACTCGCGAGCATCGTCCAGGCGGGCTACGACCCCGTCATGGGCATCTTCGGGGCGCACAGGTTCCATCATGCGCGCACCGACGACCTGCGGTGTGTCTCGCCAGCCCTCATTCCGCCGGTCGTTGAGGCGTTCAAGGCGGTGATCCCCGGGGCGCTCAAGGCCTAGGTCCCGTCGGCGCGACCCGCATCGACCAGATTGGGTGGCCTTCCGGCTGGGCCAGCCGCACGCCCGCGCGCTATCGTCGGCGCAACGACTGACGGGGGAAACGAAGATGCCGGACCACTACCGGATCCTGGGCGGCCTGGGCTCGCCCTATTCCATGAAGATGCGGGCGATCCTGCGCTATCGCCGGCTGCCCTACACCTGGATCCAGATCACGCCGCAGCACGACGCCGAGCGCGCCAATGTGAAGGTGCCGGTCATCCCGGTGATCCAGTACCCGGACGGGACCTACCACAACGACTCCACGCCGATGCTCTACGACCTGGAGGCGCGCCATCCGGGCCAGCGCAGCATCGTGCCGCCCGACGCGGGGGACGCGTTCCTCGCCTATCTGCTCGAGGACATGGCCGACGAGTGGGCCACGAAGCTGATGTTCCACTACCGCTGGTTCCGCGAGCGCGACCAGGTGCGGATGAGCGAGTGGCTGGCCTTCGATCGCGCGCAGGGCGGCGGCTACGCGGGGGTGAAGCGCTTCGCCGACGCGTTCCGCGACCGCCAGGTCGGCCGCATGGCGCTGGTGGGCTGCACGCCCGAGAACGCGCCGATCATCGAGGACACCTGCCGCACCCTCTGCGCCGTGTTCGAGGACCACGTCCTGGACCGCTTCTATTTCTTCGGGACGCGCCCCTCGCTGGCCGAGTTCGGCTGGTATGGCCAGCTCTCGCAGCTCATCGTCGATCCGACGCCGAACGACCTCTTGCGTGAGATCGCCCCCTTCACGGTGCGCTGGCTCATGCACCTGGAGGACGCTTCCGGTGTCGAGGGCGACTGGCGCGCGGCCGACGAGCCGGCGGCCCCGGCGGTGCAGCGCCTGCTGGCCTTCGCCGGCGAGGTCTATTTCCCCTTCCTGGAAGCCAATGCCCAGGCGGTCGCCGCCGGCGCCGAGACTTTCACGGTGGAGCTGCTCGGGCGGCCGTACTCCCAGGGCGCTTTCAAATACCAGGCGCGGTGCCTCCAGAACCTGCGCCAGGCGTTCGCCGACCTGCCGGCCGACGCCCGCGCGCGGATCACACCGATGCTGGAGGCGGCGGGGGCCCTGAGGCCGCTGACGTAGGGGCGCGAACGGGCCTAGAAGATGCGGATGGACGACCAATCCCATCCCAGCGCCCGCCAGATCGCCTCGCCGACCTACCGGCTGGCTTCGCTCGACCCCGACTTCATCATGGGCCACTCCATGCGGGGGGTCCGCTTCCTGCTGGAGTTCGCCAAGGCCGATGAGGCCCTCCGCGCCTGGGGCGTGCGATCGACCATCGTGGTGTTCGGCAGCGCCCGGATTCGCGAGGACGGGCCCGACCCGCACCCCCGCTGGTACGCCGCCGCACGGGCGTTTGGGGCCCTCGCGTCGAAGGAGGGCGGCGCGTACCTGTCCGCCGCCCAGGAGCGCCACAACGTCATCTGCACCGGCGGCGGCCCGGGGATCATGGAGGCGGCGAACCGCGGCGCGTTCGACGTCGGCGCGCCCTCCATCGGGCTAAACATCACCTTGCCGCACGAGCAGTTCCCCAACGCCTATTCGACGCCCGAGCTGACCTTCCGCTTCCACTACTTCGCCATGCGCAAGATGCACCTGGCGATGCGGGCCCACGCCCTCGTCGTGTTCCCCGGCGGCTTCGGCACCCTCGACGAACTCTTCGAGATCCTGACCCTGCGCCAGACCGACAAGTCGCCGCCGATGCCGATCGTGCTGTTCGACGAGGCCTACTGGCGCTCCATCATCAACTTCGACGCCCTGATCGAGCACGGCATGATCGCCAAGGCGGACCTGGAGCTGTTCCGCTTCGCCGAGACGGCCGAGGGGGTCTGGCAATGCCTTCTCGACGGCGGCCTGAAGCCGCACGCCGAGCCCGACTGGGATCCGGATCCGAACGATCCGTAGCCGACGCGAGCTGGACTGTCGCAATTCGGTCGCGCGCGGGCGCAAGGCAAGGCTATCCTGTGGCCAGCGTCGCCCGGTAGCCGGGTGAAGCTCGCGGCTTGTGGGGGCTGCGCCGAAGATGGCGTCAGGGGCAGGGCTTATGGCGAAGGATGGGGTGGCCGAGGCGAATCCGGCCGACATGGCGCCGGTGGCGACGAAACCTGTGGGAACACCCGACGGCGTTCACCTGCTGCGCACCGCCATGACCGTGCAGTACCAGCTCAGCCAGATGGCCGACCAGAAAGCCAACATGGTGCTGGCCGCGACCTTCGTGATCTTCACGATCACCGTCAGCCAGGTGCGGCTGGGCGGGGCGGTGGTCGCGCCGTTGCTGATCCTCGGCGGGGCGGCGTTCATGGCCGCGCTGCTGGCGATCCTGGCCGTCCTGCCGTCGGTGCGCGTGCCGCCGCGGGCCGGCGGGCCGGCCAACGTCCTCTTCTTCGGATCCTTCACCCAGCTTCCGGAAGAGGAATTCGTGGCTATGCTGACCGGCGTCGCCGCCGACCAGCGCTCGATCTACGAGGCCTTCGCCCACGACATCTACCAGAACGGCCGGGTGCTCGCGTTCAAGAAGTACCGCTACCTGGGCTATGCGTACCGCATCCTGCTGGCGGGTCTGGCGGCCAGCTTCCTGACCTTCATCGCGCCGTTCGCACTCGCAGCGCTCAGATAGGCGACCAGCCCGGCGGGGCCAGCTCGAAGCCCTCGAAGCGGAAGCCCGGGGTGACGACGCAGGCGACCAGGGTCCAGCCCGCGCCGGACGCCTCGGCGGCCTGCCACTCATGCGGCTTCACCACGTGCTGCGGCGCCGCGTCCCCGCCGACGCCCAGCTGCGTCTCGGTGATGGGGCCGCCCTGGAAACCGGTCCACAGGGTCAGCGGCGCCCCGGCCTGGTGGATCCAGACCTCTTCGGCGTCGACCCGATGCCAGTGCGAGCGCCCGCCGGCCTCAAGCAGGAACAGGATCGCCGTGGCGGCCGCCCGGCCGTCGGACAGGCTCGCGGCCGAGCGCCAGGTCTCGCGGTACCAGCCGCCCTCGGGGTGAGGGGCCAGGCCCAGGCTCTCGATCATCTGCTCGGCGCTCATGCCGCCACTCAAACCCGATCCGCCCGGTTTCGCCACCGCGAGCTTGACCGCGCGCCCGGCGTGCGGCGGGCTGCGCGCATGGGACGAATCCTCGCCAGCCTCGCCGCCGCGCTCGTCGTGGCCACGCCCGCCGCCGCCGCCTCGCCGGATCTCTCGAAGATGGGCGCGGCCGAGCTGACCGCCTTCCTGAAGCCGTTTCCGAAGGGCGGCGAGCTGCACAACCACCTGGGCGGCAGCACCCCCACGGAGGATCTGATCGACTGGGCGGTCGAGGACGGACTCTGCGTGGACATGGCCGAGCTCGCGCTGCGCCAGACCTGCGCCGGCGACGCCATGAAGCCCGCGGCCGAGGTGGTGGCCGACGAGGCGCTGCGGTCGGCGCTGACCGACAGCCTGACCACCCGCCGTCCGGCCTTCCGCGACCGTTCCGGCCACGACCAGTTCTTCACCAGCTTCAGCCGCCGGTCGACGTCGCCGAAGCGGACCGGCGACGCCCTGGCCGAGGTGATGGAGACCCTGGCCCGCCAGAACACCTGGTACATCGAGCTGATGGTCACGCCGCAGGCCGCGGCGGCCCGTGGCCTGGGCGCCAGCGTGGGCTGGAAGGGCGACGTCGCCGCGACCCGGGCCGCCTTCGCCGAGGCCGGCCTGGAGAAGCTGGTCTCCGCCGTCAGCGCCGACACCGACCGCTTCGAGGCCCGCGCCCGCGAGGTGCTGAGGTGCGGCACGCCCGAGGCCAGGGCCGGCTGCGGCGTCACCGTCCGCTACCTCTTCCAGTCGATCCGCCAGGGGCCGCCCGAGCAGACCATGGCCCAGCTCCAGCTCGGCGTCGCCACCGTGCTGGCGGACAAGCGCTGGGTCGGCCTCCAGCTGGTCGCGCCCGAGGATTCCTACGACGCCATCCGCTACTACGACCTGCACATGCAGATCATCGCCGAGCTGACCGACCGGGGCCGCAAGGTCCCGGTGGCCCTGCACGCCGGCGAGCTGACCCTGAAGATCGCCCACCCGCGGCACCTCAGCTACCACGTCCGCGATGCGGTGCGGGTGGCCGGCGCCCGGCGCATCGGCCACGGGACCGACCTGCCCGAGGAGGTCGGGGCCGACGCCCTGGCCGAGGAGATGGCCGCCAAGGGCGTGCTCGTCGAGGTGAACATCCTCTCCAACGAGACGATCCTGGAGGTGAAGCCCGAGGACCACCCCTATGCCTGGCTGCGCAAGAAGGGCGTGCCGGCCAGCCTCTCCACCGACGACGCGGGCATCACCCGCACCGAGCTCTCCGACGACTACCAGGCCGCGGTCCGCAACGGCGCGACCTACGACGACCTGAAGACCGCCGCCCGCAACGGCATCGCCTTCAGCTTCCTGTCGGGCCCGGGGCTATGGGAAGATCCCAACGTCTACCGGCGGCCGGTGAAGGCCTGCGCCGGCCAGATCGGCCAGGCCGAGCCCAAGGGCGCCTGCGCGGCCCTGGTCGCCGGCAGCGACAAGGCCCGCGAGCAGTGGCGGCACGAGCGCCTGCTGGCCGAGTTCGAGGCCGGGAAGCGCTAACCCTCGACCGCCATGTAGACGAACCGGGCCACGAACAGGGCGGCGAGGGCGAACAGCAGCCAGTCGCCCTTGCCGACGCGCCGGCTGGCGACCTTCAGGACCGCATAGGCGACGACGCCGAAGGCCAGGCCGTTGGCGATGGAGAAGGTCAGCGGAATGGTGACCAGGGTGAGGAAGGCGGGAATCGCCACCACCGGGTCGTCCCAGTCGATCTCGGTCAGCGGGCCCATCATCATCCCGCCCACCAGGATCAGCGCCGGCGCCGTCGCGGCGGCCGGGATCGCCTGGGCCCAGGGCGCGACGAACATCACCGCCAGGAACATGAGTCCCGTGACCACGGCGGTGAGGCCCGTGCGGCCGCCCGCCGAGACGCCCGAGGCGCTCTCGATGTAGCTGACCACGGTGCTGGTTCCGGCCAGCGCGCCGACCACGGTGGCGCCCGCGTCGGCGAAGAGGATGCGGTTCAGGCGCGGGATCGCGCCGTCCGGCTGCATCAGGCCGGCCTTCTTCGACACCGCGACCAGGGTGCCGACGTTGTCGAACAGGTCGACGAACAGGAAGACGAACAGGATCTCCAGCAGCGCCAGGCCCAGGCCGTGACCGCCGATCCCCAGGGCCGACGGGATGTCGAGCTGGAAGGCGGTGCTGGTCATGGCCTCGACGTCGTAGGGCTGTGGCGACCACTCGGCGAGGCCCAGCAGCCAGCCGAGCAGGGCCGTGACGACGATGCCGATGAAGATCGCGCCGCGCACCTTCAGCACCATCAGCACCGACAGGATCGCCAGGCCCAGGAGCGCGAGCTGCACCGTCGGCGCCTTGATGTCGCCCAGGGTGACGAGGGTGGCCGGATTGTCCGCCACCAGTCCGGCGCCCCGCAGGCCGATGAAGGCGATGAACAGGCCGATGCCCGCCGCGATGGCCGAGAACAGCGCCCGCGGGATGGCGCTGACGATCAGCTGCCGCACGCCCGCCAGGGTCAGGAGGAAGAACAGCACCCCCGAGATGAAGACGAGGCCCAGGGCGGTCTGCCACGGCACGCCCATGCCCTGCACCACGGTGAAGGCGAAGTAGGCGTTGAGCCCCATGCCGGGCGCCAGCGCGATGGGGTAGTTGGCGAGGAATCCCATCAGGAGGCACCCCACCCCGGCCGCGAGGCACGTGGCCGCCGCAACCCCCGCCGCCGGCATGCCGGCCGCGCCCAGGATCGAGGGGTTGACCAGCACGATGTAGGCCATGGTCAGGAAGGTGGTGGCGCCGGCCAGCACCTCGGTCTGGACGCTGGTTCCGCGTTCGCGGAGCTGGAACGTGCGGTCGAGGAAGCTCATGGCGCGGTCCCCTGGGGCAGCGCGTCGGCGTAGCGGTCCCATCCGGCCACCAGGGCCCTCACGACCGGCGACCCCACGCGATAGGCGGCCTCGAACGCGGCGTCGGAACCCCCGTCGGCGAACTCGACGCGCATCGGCTTGCCCGCGCCGGGCCAGGCGTAGTTGCTGGCGGTCCGGAGCACGAGCACGCGGCGGGCGTCGACGCGGCCCTCCTTGGCGAACAGGGTCAGGGTGTCCATCACCGCCTGGTCCTCGCCGTCGGTCATGGCCAGCACGCCGGCGCCGTCGGTCTGCACCCGCACCCAGTCGCGCGCCCAGTCGGTCCGGCGCTTGCCGTGCCAGAACCGCACCGTGGCGAGGCTGGCGCCCACGAACACGTGCGGCGGCGTCTGGGCGGCCGGCTCGTCCACGAACCCCGCCCGCTCGGCCGCCAGCTTGGGCCCGTCTGGCAGGGGCGTGTCGCGGGTGAGCTGGTAGGCCCAGCGCGTCAGGCCAGGATCCAGCTTCCAGGCCATCCCGCTGGCGCCGTCGCCGCTCCCCTTCTCGCCCGGCTTCCGGCTGTGGAAGGCGTAGAGGCCCCACGGCCAGCCGGCCTCGATCTCGCGGTCGTCGATCTCGTACAGCGGGTCGGCGTCCACCACCCAGTCGGACCAGGCGGCGCTGCCGATCGAGCCGGCCTTCGGGTCGACGCCCGCGATCCCGGCCATCAGGAAATAGCTCTTCGAGAAGTCGAAGCGCGGATCCAGCAGCAGCGCGGCCATCGACCCGCGCGCCCGCCCGAACATGCCGGTGGTGATCGCCAGGACCCCGTCATCCGACAGGCGCGCCGGCCGCTCGATGCCGGCGATCTTCACCGTCCGCGACAGCGGATAGCGTTCGACCCAGTGCTGGAACTCGCCGGGCGTGTCGCCGGTCTCGGCGCCGATCTCGAAGGCGGCGATCACCACCACCTTGATCGGGATGGGCCTGTCCTTCGCCAGCGCCGGCAATGGCGCGAGCAGGCAGGCGATGATGGCGATGAGACGAAGCACGCGACCCCCCGGCTGGAACGGCCGCATAGTCGTCAGGCCGGCCCCTGCGCCGCAAGCCCTCGCTGGTGCGCCAGCGCCCCCATCAGGTAGGTGCGCTCCACGAGGCGGTCGTCCGCCAGAACGGCGAGCACGAACAGGGTCTCGGCCAGGCTGCGGGTCCGGGCGGTCCGCCGCGCCAGCAGCGGGGTGGCCGAAAGGTCCAGCACCACGAAGTCGGCCTCCTTGCCGGGCTCCAGCGTGCCGACCCGGTCGTCGATGTGCAGCGCCCGGGCCCCGGCCAGGGTGGCCAGGTAGAAGGCCTGCAGCGGATCGAGGCTGTCGCCCTGAAGCTGTCCCACCTTGTAGGCCTCGCCCATCATGTGGGGCAGGGAGAAGCTGCCGCCGGCGCCGACGTCCGTGGCCAGGGCGACGTTGATCCCGTGGGCGCACGCGCGCTTCAGGCCGAACAGGCCGCTGCCCAGCAGCAGGTTGGAGGACGGGCAGAACGCGATCGAGGCGCCGGCCGTCGCCAGCCGGCCCATCACCGCGTCGTCGCAGTGGACGCAGTGGGCGAACACCGAGCGGCGGCCCACCAGGCCGTGGCGCTCGTAGACGGCGAGGTAGTCCCGGTCCTGCGGGAACAGCCGCGCCACCTCGGCGATCTCGGCCCTGTTCTCCGACATGTGGGTGTGCAGCAGCACGTCCTGATGCGCCGCCAGCACCTCGCCGGCCATCGCGAGCTGGGCGTCGGTGGAGGTCACCGCAAAGCGGGGCGTGACGGCGTAGCCCAGCCGTCCACGGCCATGCCACGCGCGGATCAGGGCCTCGGTGTCGGCGCGGCCGGTTTCGGCCGTATCGGTCAGGCCCTCGGGCGCGTTGCGGTCCATCAGCACCTTGCCCGCGACCAGCCGCATGTTGCGCGCCAGCGCCGCCTCGAACAGCGCCTCGGCCGAGGTCTTGTGGACCGTGCAGAAGGCGAGGGCGCTCGTGGTCCCGTTGGCGAGCAGCTGGTCCAGGAACACCTGCGCCACCGCCTCGGCGTGGGCGCGGTCGGCGAAGGCCGCCTCGGCGGGGAAGGTGTGGGTGTTCAGCCAGTCCAGGAGTTGGGCGCCCCAGGCGGCGATCACGTCCACCTGCGGGAAGTGGACATGGGCGTCGACGAAGCCGGGGGTGATCAGCCGGCCGGGCAGGGCCTCCACCGGCGTCCCGCCCAGTCCCGGCGCGAGGTCATCGAAGGCGCCGAAGGCGGCGACGTGCCCGTCCTCCACCACCAGCAGCCCGTCGGGATGGTAGGCGATCGCCTCCGGCCCGGCGCGCGATGGGTCGTCCAGCGCATGAAGCAGCGCGGCGCGGTAGGCGTGGCGGCTCATCCGCGGACCGCGATCCGGTCGGCTTCGGGGGTCACTCCGGCGCGTCCCCCGCCAGCTGCAGCAGCTCGGCGGCCACGGCCACGGCGATCACCGCCGGCGCCTTGCCCTTCAAGGTCGGGATGCCGATCGGGCAGGACAGCCGGGCGATCTGCGCCGCGCTGATCCCGTCGTCCTTCAGCCGGTCCTCGAATCGGGCGCGCTTGGTCCGCGACCCGATCAGGCCGACATAGGCCAGGTCGTCCCGGCGCAGGGCGGCGCGGACCAGCCGGTAGTCCAGATCGTGGCTATGGGTGAATATCGCGACGAACGTGCCGGCCGGGGCGGCGTCGATGGCCTCTTCCAGCTCGTCGTCGCTCAGGATCGTCGCCCCGACGCCGCTCGCCTCGGGCCGCAGATCGTCGCGGCTGGCCAGCCAGTCCACATGGAACGGCAGCGGCTCCATCGCCCGCGCCACGGCCTGGCCCAGATAGCCGGCGCCGAAGATGGCCAGACGGGGAAGGGCGGGGCGGATCAGTTCGGACACGCGGCGGGCCTCGGGGAGCGGGATGCGCGGGCCGTCCGCCTCTGCGGCGCCCGCCGCGCGGGCGCCGTCCAGAATTCGCCGGCCGGCGAGGAATTGCAACCGCGGCGGCTTGTTGCGACGGTGAGGCCTTCACGAAGTCGCCAAGCGGTAGGACATGCCCGAAAGCCCTCACACCAGCGACCTGGTCGGCCACGGCCAAGATCCGCCGCTGGGCTTCCGCACCTGCTACGTGGCGTTCGAGACCCGCGCCGAACCGCCGCTCGCCGTCGCGGCCCGCCTGGACGTGCCGCTGGCCGCGGAGGGCGGGACCGCGCCGCGCGTCCCCGCGGTGGTGATCTGTCACGGCTCGGACGGGGTCGACGCGCGCGGCCGCTTCCACGCCCAGGCCCTCCACGCGGCCGGTTTCGCCACCCTCGAGCTCGACATGTGGTCGGCGCGGGGGACGGTCCGGGGCGCGCCCGGCCGGCCGAAGTCCGTGCCCGAGACCCTGCCCGACGCCTTCGCCGCCTTGGCCTTCCTGGCCCGCCAGCCCGAGGTCGATCCGGAGCGCATCGCGATCATGGGCTTCTCCTGGGGCGGGGTGGTCAGCGTCCTGTCGGCCACCCGCCGCTACGCCGACGCCCTGGCCGAGCCGGGGACGCGTTTCGCGGCCCATGCCGCCTTCTATCCGGTGCTGTGGAGCTACAACCGGGCCCCCGGCCACGAGCTGCGCGGCCTGACCGGCGCGCCGGTGCTGATCCACGCCGGCGGCGCCGACGCCTATGACACCCCCGAGGTCTGCGACGCCTTCCTGGCCGGGCTCGATCCCGCAGACCGGGCGCATGTGGAACTGGTCGTCCATCCCGGCGCGACCCACGCCTTCGACCGCGACATGCCGGCCAAGACCATCCACGATCCCTACGCCCACAACGGCAAGGGCGGCGAGGTTCGGTTCGAATTCGATCCCGAGGCCGCCGGCGCCGCCCGCGCGCGGGTGGTCCAGGTCTTCCAGGGCGCGTTCCGCAGATGAGCCGTCGCGCCGCGTTCCTTCGCGAGATGTTGGCCGTGCGCCTCGGCCGCAGCCGCTTGCCCGCCCACGGCGGTGGCGCGATCCGCCCGGGCGTTCCGGAAGTCGTCGCGGGCGTCGTCCGTTGAGCCGGATCGTCTACTACGCCTTTCCGAGCGGGAAGATTCAGGGCGGGCAGAAGATGATCCTGCGCCACGTCGAGACCCTGCGCGGTCTGGGGTTCGACGCGGTCTACTGGACCACAAAGGCGACCACGCCGCCCGACTGGCTCACCTATGACGTGCCCATCGAGTACTCGACCCCGATCCGGGCGGGCGACGTCCTGGTGCTGCCCGAGGACGCGGTGAACTCCATCGGCAAGGTGGCGGGCCTGGACCACCAGACGGTCATCTTCTGCCAGAACCAGTTCATTCTCGCGGCCTTCGCCCTCGACGTCCTCGACCGCTTCCCGGCCTCCCGGCCGCCCACCTTCCTGGCGGTGGGTCAGGAGCAGGCGGCGACGCTTGGCCGTCTCTATCCGCGCTCGCAGGTGGAGGTGGTCCCGTGCTTCGCCGACGAGCGCCTGTTCCGGCCGGCGGCGGACAGGTCGCCCGCCATCGCCTACATGCCGAAGAAGCGCGCCTTCGAGCCCAAGGTGATCCGCGGCTACCTCCGCAAGCTGCACCCGCGTCACGCCGACCGGCCCTGGCTCAAGATCGACGGCAAGCCGGAAGCCGAGGTCGCCGCCGCCCTCGGCGGGGCCGAGCTCTTTCTCAGCCTCAGCCGCTTCGAGTCGGTCGGCATGGCGACGCTGGAGGCGATGGCCAGCGGCTGCGTCTGCGCCGGGTTCACCGGCCTCGGCGGCGACGAGTACGCGACCCCCGCCAACGGCTTCTGGGTTCGGGAGGACGACTGCGAGGCGGCGGCCGACGCGCTCGCCAGGGCCGCCGATGTCCTTTCGGCGGGCGGGCCGCCACTCCGCCGCCTGCGCGAGGCCGGCCAGGAGACGGCGCGGGCGTGGTCCTACGCCCGGTTCCGCGACGCCCTGGAGGAAACCTGGATGCGGCTCGCCCCCCAGGCCCGCCTCAAGGCCGGTCCGCTCGACTGAGCCGCCTTCGCAACCTCGCGCGGATCATGCCATAGCCGGCCCAGCATCAGGACCGCCGCCCATGCCCCGGATCGTCTACTACGGCTTCCCGACCGGCCGCATCCAGGGCGGCATGAAGATGATCCTGCGCCACGTGGAGACCCTGCGCGACCTGGGCTTCGACGCGGTGTTCGCCACCTCGCCCGAGGCGGTGATGCCCGAATGGCTGGACCATCGCGCTCCGGTCCACCGCGCCTTCCCGGTCCAGCGCGGCGACATGCTGGTGATCCCGGAAGACGCCGCCAACGCGCTCGGCCAGGCCATGCGCCGCGACCCCGCCCGCACGGTGGTCTTCACCCAGAACCAGTACATCTTCGGCGCCTTCGCCGTGGACGCCCTGGCCGCCTTCGGGACGGCGCCGCGCTTCATGGCTGTCGGCCGCATACTGGCCGGCGTGGTCGGCCGCGCGTTTCCCGAGGCCGAGATCGAACTGGTCCCCTGCTTCGCCGACGAGCGGCTGTTCCGGCCGGCGCAGGACCGCCGCCCGGATGTCGCTTACGTCCCCAAGAAGCGCGCGCTGGAGCCGCAGGTCATCGCCGCCTACTTCAAGCGCCTCTATCCGCGGCACGCGGCGCGACCCTGGCGCGCCATCGCCGACCTGCGCGAGCCGCAGGTGGCCGAGGCGCTGGCCGAGTCCGAGATCTACCTCAGCCTCAGCCGCTTCGAGTCGGTGGGCATGGCGACCCTGGAGGCCATGGCCAGCGGCTGCGTCTGCGCCGGCTTCACCGGCATCGGCGGGCGCGAGTACGCCACCGCGGCCAACGGGTTCTGGGTGCCGGAGGACGACTGCGAGGCCGCCGTCGACGCCCTGGCCCGCGCCGCCGACCTCGTGCTGACCGGCGGCCCACCCCTGGCCCGCTACCGCGAAGCCGCCCAGGACACCGCCCGCCAGTGGTCGTACGCCCGCTTCCGGGCGGCGCTCGAAGAGACCTGGATGCGGCTCGCGCCGGACGCGCGGCTCAAGGACGGCCCGCTGGACTAGGGTGTCGGGCGAAAACGGGCGGGCCGGCGGGGTTCAGCCGATGAAGAGCCGCTCATCCGGGGCTTCGGGGTGGCGGCGCGCGACGCCGGTGCGGGCTGCGCCGCCGTCGAGGTCGTCCAGGCCGGAGGCGGCCGCCCGCGCGGCGAGGCGCAGCAGGACGGGTTCCAGACCGGCGACCACGGCGACCGCGTCGGACCTGGGCAGGGGGAGGCTCTGCGCCGCCAGGTCGGCCAGGGCGCTGGCGAAGGCGTGCAGCCAGGCGGTCAGCGCAGGTTCCAGCGGAACCCCGGCGGCGCCGGCCGTGGCGCCGAGCGCGACGGGATAGGCCGCCTCGGTCAGCGGCGGCGGGCTCCAGGCCGAGACCGCCTCCAGGAAGGTCTGGCCCTGGCTCAGCATGTCGCGCCGGTGTTCGGCGTCCGGCGCGAGCGCGGCGGCCAGCTCCGAGATCTCGTCCAGGGCGGAGGCGTCCTCGGCCGTGGCGGCGATCCAGGCCGCCTTGAACAGCACCGCGTCGTTCCAGGCCCCACGCTCCAGCACGCGCCCGATCCAGGCGGCGAGGCTCGCCGCGTCCTGCACCTCGGCGGCGCGGATCGCCGTCTCCAGGTCGCGGGCATGGGCGAAGGGCCCGCCGGGATAGGCCGGCGACAGCCAGGTGAGGAGGCGCAGGAGGCGGGCTTCGGTGGGCATCACGCGACGAGCCTGGGGCGGCCCCGTGGGGTGTCCAGACAACCTTGGCGGGCGCAGGCCGATCGGCCTCGGGCGCCTGTTTTTTAGGCTGGCCTTTTCACGCGCCCGGCGGCTGGCCCCCGGTGTGGGCGTAGGTCTTGTTGGTGATCTGCCAGCGCCCGCCGATCCGGGCGACCGAGAAGTAGTCGACGAAGTCGCAGCCCATGTAGTCGGTCTCGACCAGGACCGCGACGCCGGCGTCGCCGGCCAGGTCGATGCTGCGCACCACGGCCTTGTAGTTCGACCCGGCCATCCCCGGCTGCTTCTCGATCATGGCGAAGAAGTCGGTGATGGGGATGTAGGTCTCCATGGGCCCGATATGACCCATCATCCGGGCGTCCGGATGGAAGGCCTGCTTCAGTTTCGCGACGTCGCCGTTCGCGCCGTCGATGTAGAGCTGGATCAGGCTGCGGACCTCTTCCAGGTCCTTGATGTGGCTTTCCATGGTCTCCCCCAAATAACCGCCACCCAATCGGCCGCCGCCGGAGGCGGGGCGTCAAGCGGTCCGCGCGGGGCTGTTGAGGAATTGTTGCCAACTCCGCGCGCCAGGATCACTCTTCGCTCTCAAAGGCCCTGCGCCGGCGAGCCCGCGCGGGGCCTTTCCGACTCTGGAGGCCTGCCGAACCATGTCCGGCAACAGGACGTCGCATATCCGGCTCACCTCGCACCCCGGCGCGGGCGCGGCCAGCCGTTTTCCCATCCAGTGGGACGCGCCGACGGCGCGGGAGCGGGGGCCGGTCGTGGCCACCGCCAACGCCGGGTCTGACCGCAACGCCATCGGCGCGCATGGCGGCGCCTATTCGGTCTATCGCGCCCTGGCGGTCGCCTCGGGCGCCATGGACCCGATGGTCCGGCCCGAGCTGGTGAACACCCATCCCGTGGTCCCGATCGGACCGCACCCTCAGTGGAGCGAGCCGGGCCGGATCGTCTCGCTGGATCCCTGGGGCGCGCGCATCGCCGAGGACTTCGCCGCCGAGATCGCCGAGGGCGTCGACATCCGTCCGACCATCGCGGTCACCAAGGCCCGCATCGACCTGCCCGAGATCCATGCGGCGATCCGCGCCGGCCGGCTGAAGCCCGACGGCCAGGTCCTGCACGAGACGGGCGACGTCGCGGTCACCAAGGCCGCCATCGACCCGGTCTGGCATCTGCCGGGCGTCGCCGAACGCTTCGGCGTGGACGAGCAGACCCTGCGCCGCACGCTGTTCGAGCAGACCGGCGGCATGTACCCGGAGCTGGTGACGCGGCCGGACATCCAGGTCTTCCTGCCGCCGATCGGCGGGATCACCCTCTACATCTTCGGCGACGCGACGAAGCTGGGCGACCGGTCGGTCCCGCTCACCTGCCGCGTCCACGACGAGTGCAACGGCTCGGACGTCTTCGGCTCCGACATCTGCACCTGCCGCCCGTACCTCACCCACGGCATCGAGGAGGCGACCCGCCAGGCCCAGGCCGGCGGGACGGGCCTGATCGTCTACAACCGCAAGGAGGGCCGGGCGCTCGGCGAGGTGACCAAGTTCCTCGTCTACAATGCCCGCAAGCGCCAGCCCGGCGGCGACCAGGCCGCGACCTACTTCGAGCGCACCGAGTGCGTGGCCGGGGTGCAGGACGCCCGCTTCCAGCAGCTCATGCCCGACGTGATCCACTGGCTGGGTATCCGGCGGATCGACCGCTTCGTGTCGATGTCCAACATGAAGTACGACGCCCTGGTGGCCGGCGGCGTCGAGATCGGCGAGCGCGTGCCGATCCCCGCCGAGCTGGTCCCGCCCGACGCCAGCGTCGAGATGGAGGCCAAGAAGGCCGCCGGCTACTTCACGCCCGAGGGCGCGCCCAGCGAGGACGACCTGAAGAAGGTCGTCGGCCGGGACCTGAAGGCGTTCTGATGTCGGCTGTCGACGAAGCCGAATGGCTCCTGACCGCCGGCGCCGTGCGCCAGACCGCGCGCGAGATGCTGCAGCTCGCCCTGAACTGGCAGTTGCCGGAATGGAGCGTCCATCCGACCCAGATGCACGCCGCCGCCGACCTGGTGGCGGAGACCGTGTGGGCCAACTATCCCGACCTGAACGTCCCGTTCCACGCCCGCTGGCGGCACTTCGTGGTGGGCGGTCGCGACCTCTGGGCCGGGCTGGAAACCCCCGGCGACGCCGAGGACCGGGCCCGGGCCGCCTTCGACCTGGTGATCCCCTCGGTGCTGCTGGACGCTGGCTCCGGACCGGGCTGGCGCTACCGCGATCCCGAGACCGGCGCGGAGCTCGCCCGGTCCGAGGGGCTGGGCGTCGCCTCCTTCCGCATGTTCCAGTCCGGCGCGTTCTCGTCCGACCCGGCCGACCCGCTTCGGGCCGACGCCCTGGGCCGCGTCGACGCGGCCATGATCGCCGATGGCTTCCAGGTGTGCGATGACAATCCGCTCGCCGGTCTGGAGGGACGCGCCGCCCTGCTGCGCCGACTTGGCTCGGTGGTCGAGCGCCCCGGCGATCTGTTCGATCTCATCAAGGCGCGCGCAAAGCGGGGCTACCTCGCCGCGCCGACCATTCTCGAAGTGCTCCTTCAGACGCTGGGCCCCATCTGGCCCGGCCGGCTCAGTCTTGAGGGTCGCCCGCTCGGCGACTGCTGGCGCCATCCGGCGATCAGCGGCTTCGTGCCGCTGCACAAGCTGTCCCAGTGGATGGCCTATTCCCTCATCGAGCCGCTGGAAGCCGCGGGCCTCAAGATCGTTGACCTCGACGGCCTCACCGGGCTCGCCGAATACCGCAACGGCGGCCTGTTCGTGGATACGGGGGTGATCGTGCTGCGGGATCCCGACGACGCGCGCGTCCGGCATCCCGTGGACAGCCCCACCGTGGTGGCCTGGCGGTCGCTGACCGTGGCCCTGCTGGACGAGCTTGCGCCGATGGTGCGCGAGCGGCTGGGGGTCTCGAAGCGCGACTTCCCCCTGGCCCGGGTGCTGGAAGGCGGAACCTGGGCCGCGGGACGTCGGATCGCCAAACAACTCCGGGCGGACGGTGGGCCGCCCCTCGCCGTCATATCGGACGGCACGGTCTTCTAGGGGACAGCAGATGCAGGGCGTCACCGTCGTCGATCACCCGCTGGTGCAGCACAAGCTCTCCCTGATGCGGAAGAAGGACACCTCGACCAAGAGCTTCCGCGAGCTGCTGCACGAGATCGCCTCGCTGGTCTGCTACGAGGTGACCCGCGACCTGCCGCTGGAGGAGGTCGAGATCGAGACCCCGCTCGCCACCATGCGGGCGCCCGTCCTGGCCGGGAAGAAGCTGGTCTTCGCGCCGATCCTGCGCTCGGGCCTCGGGATGCTCGAAGGGATGCTGGAGCTGGTGCCCGCCGCGCGCGTGGCCCACATCGGCCTCTACCGTGACCCCGCGACGCTCCAGTGCGTGGAATACTACTTCAAGGCGCCCGCCGATCTGGCCGAGCGGGCGGTGGTGGTGGTCGACCCCATGCTGGCCACCGGCAACACCGCCATCGCCGCGGTGGATCGGCTGCGGGAGGCGGGGGCGAAGTCGGTGCGGCTGGCGTGCCTCCTGGCCTCGCCCGAGGGCCTGTCGAAGTTTCACGGCCATCACCCGGACGTCCATGTCTGGACCGCCGCCATCGACGAGCGGCTGAACGACCACGGCTATATCCTGCCGGGCCTCGGCGACGCCGGCGACCGGATGTATGGCACGCGATAGCCGCGAATCCGGGCGCCTCGGGCCGGACATGCCTCAGAGCTGGGCGTTCGTCGGCAAGTTTGCCCAGCTGGTCGCGGGCCGATTGCCGCCACGCGGGGGCGGGCGAAGTGTGGGTCAGCCCTCTCGGGGCGTTAGCCTTCCTCGCTTTGCGGCCGCGCGGCTCAGCCGCGCGGCCGCACTTGTGTCTACAGCACCGCGGCGATCTCGTCGGGCGTCAGGCCGGCGGCCTCCAGCACCTCGCGGGTGTGCTCGCCAAGTTTGGGCGCCGGGCGGGTGACCGGGGGCGCGCCTTCGGGGAAGCGGGCCGGCGAGGCGGGGAGGCGATACGGCGTGCCCCAGCCGTCGTCGACCATCTCGAAGCAGCCGGCGTCCTCGGCGTACTGCGCCTCCGCCAGCTCCGCCAGCGTGCCCATGGGCGCCCAGGCCAGGTCGCCGGCCGTCAGCCGCTCGCCCACCTCGGCCAGGGTCATCTGGGCGAAGGCCTCGTCCACCAGGGCGCGAACCTCGCGCACCGTGTCCATGTCCTCGATCGGCCATTCGTAGCGGGGCTCGGCCAGCAGCTCAGGCCGGTCCAGGGCGATCATCAGCTGGGTGAAGCACTCCGTCGTGCGCGGCAGCAGCAGCAGCCAGCGATCGTCCTTGGTGCGGAAGAAGCCGGAGATCGGGCCCGGCCGCTCGTCCCGCGGCTGGGCGGTGACCACGTGGCCGAGGCGCAGCTGGATCGCCAGGTCCCAGCTGATCGCATAGGCGCCGGCGCGCAGCAGGCTGGTCTCCACCAGCCGCCCCTTGCCCGTCGAGTGGCGCTCGTGCAGCGCGGCCAGGATCGCCGAGACGGTGGCCAGGGCGGTGACGTGATCGCCGAAGCCCGGCCGCGAGGCGAAGGGCTCCTGGTCCGGCGGGATGGTGGCGTGGGCGACGCCCGAGCGGGTCCAGAAGGCGGTCATGTCGAAGGCCGGCGTGTCGGCCTCGGGCCCGATCAGCCCGTAGCCCGTCACCGCCGAATAGATCAGCTTCGGGAACTCGACCTTGAGGCTGTCGTAGTCCAGGCCGAGGCGCTTCATCGAACCCGGCCGAACGTTGGTGATGAAGATGTCCGCGTCACGCAGCAGGGCCTTCAGCGCGCGGCGGCCTTCGGGCCGGCTGATGTCGAGCACCACGCCCTTCTTGCCGCGGTTCTCGTTCGTGAAGATGGGATTGCCCGGGTTCTCGGGCGTGTCCGGGAAATAGACGCGGGTGGCGTCGCCCACGGGGCTCTCGACCTTGACCACCTCGGCGCCCCAGTCGGCCAGCACCGCGGCGGCGCTGGGGCCGGCCACCCACGTGGCCATCTCCACCACCTTCAGTCCTTCGAGCAACATCGCGGCCTCCCGTACGCTTTTGTCACAGCTAATCGCGCGCCGGGCGTCCGGACAACAGAGTGACGTCGCGGCAGGGGCCGTGGAGGGCGCAGAAAAAGTCGGTTAGATACAGCGGTATGGTGGTGACACTCGACGAAGATGGCGCGGACGGCGGGTCGTCAGGCCGGCGCACGCCGACCCGGCGCTACGAGGCGCGGCGCAACGCCATCGTCAGCTCCGCCGTCGAGGAGATGAACCGCAAGGGCGTGCGCGGCATGACCCTTGGCGACGTCGCCGCCCGGCTCGACCTCGTGCCGACAGGGGTCATCTACTACTTCCGCAACAAGGAAGAGCTGGCCGCCGCCGCCTTCCTCAAGGGGATCCAGGCCTACGAGTCGCTCATCGACGGCGCGGCCGGCGAGGCGACCGCCGAAGGTCGGCTGGCGGCCTTCCTGACCGCCTGGTTCGACTATGCACGCCGGGTCCAGGCCGGAGAGGCCGACCGGCTGCCGGTGTTCAACGACGTGCGCGCGCTCAACGCGCCGGTCGTGAACGAGGCCTATATCGCCATGTTCCGGCGCTTCCGGGCGCTGCTGGACCCGGCCTTGCCGCGGCCCCACGCCAACGCCCGCGCCCACATGTTGCTCAGCGAGGTGTTCTGGATCCCGGCGTGGCTGCACCAGGCCGAGGTGGCGGACTACCCACGGTCGGCCGACCGGATGGCGCGCATCCTATCGCGCGGCGTGGCGAGCGGCAGGGCGGCCTGGCCCGGTCCCCGAGCCCTGGGCGTCGCCGAGTCGGGCGAAACCGCGTCGTCCGAGCCCTTCCTGCGCGCCGCCACAGGCCTCATCAACGAGGAGGGCTACCACGGCGCGTCGGTGGAAAAGATCTCGGCGCGGCTGAATGTCAGCAAGGGCGCGTTCTACCACCACAACCAGACCAAGGACGAATTGGTCCTCGCCTGTTTCGAGCGGACGTTCCACATCATGTGGCGCGCGATCCACGCCGCCGAGCGCGCGGGGGGCACAGGGCTCGAGGTGCTGGTCAGCGCCGTGGCCGCCTTGATCGAGCACCAGGTGAGCGGTCAGGCGCCGCTGCTGCGGACATCGGCCCTGACCGCGGTCCCCGAAGGACTCCGCAGCGGCCTGATGCAGCGCTTCGACCGGCTGTCTTACCGGTTCGCCTCGATCCTGTGCGACGGCATCGCCGACGGCTCGATAGCGGCGGTCGACGTCAACATCGCCTCGCAGATCATCACCGCCGGGATCAATGCGGCGGCCGAGCTCCACTATTGGACCCCCGGCGTCGCACCCGAGGCGGTGGTCGCCCACTACGTCCGCCCGCTGTTCGAGGGTCTGTGCTCGCCCGCGGCGAGCTGAGCCGTACTTCACACTCAAAAGTGTGAGTTTCGCGCGGTTGCGATAAGGTACCGTACGCTCAAAGCGATTGACGAGGGCGGGGTGCTCCCCCAGGGTTCGTGGCAAAGACGGCAGAGCCGCATCCCCCGGAGGAAGACCCTTGCCCACAGACGCCCCGGCGCCGACCACCGCGCGCCGTCTGAATTTTCCGACCCGGTTCTTCTATGGCTTCGGGTCGGTCGCCTTCGGGGTGAAGGACAATGGGTTCTCCTACTTCCTGGCCTTCTTCTACGCCCAGGTCATGGGGCTGCCGGCCGGAACGGTCGGCCTGGCGATCGCCGGCGCTCTCATCCTCGACGCCTTCATCGACCCGGTGATCGGCCAGCTCTCGGACAACACGCGTTCCAAGTGGGGCCGGCGCCATCCGTTCATGTACGCCGCCGCGGTCCCCGTGGCCGTGTCCTACCTCCTGCTCTGGAACCCGCCGAAGGGCTGGGAGGAGGGCGCCCTGATCGCGTACCTCATGTCGACGGCGGTGCTAATCCGCACCTTCATCAGCTGCTACGAGATCCCCTCGGCCGCGCTCGCCGCCGAACTCACCACCGAATACGACGAACGGACCCGGCTCCTGTCGTACCGCTACCTATTCGGCTGGGTCGGCGGCCTCGCCATGTACGGCCTGGCGCTGGCGGTCTTCCTACGGCCGACGGCGGAATACCCCGTGGGCCAACTCAATCCTCAGGGCTACGCCAACTACGGCCTCTTCGCCGGCGGGCTGATGCTGTTCGCGATCCTGGTGTCGGCGATCGGCACGCACCGCCAGATCCCGTACCTGCGAGAACCGCCGGGCGAACACGTCACGCTCGGCCGCCTGGCGCGCGAGATGGTCGGCACGCTGTCGAACCGGAACTTCCTGATGATCCTGGCCTCGAGCTTCTTCCTCTACGCGGGCATCGGGCTGGGTTTTGCCATCAACCTCTACTTCTCGACCTATTTCTGGGAGTTCTCCTCGGGCGAGATCGCCGCCTTCACCTTCTCCAGCCTGACCGCGGCCATCCTGGCCTTCCTCGCCGCCCCGCAGGTGGCCAAGCGCTTCGACAAGAAGCCGGCCGCCATGATCCTCATCCCCGTCGCGCTGATGGTCGCGGTGGGTCCGATCGTCCTGCGCCTGCTGGGGGCGTTCCCCGCCAACGACAGCCCGCTGATCTTCGGGGTCATCTTCGTCACCAACGTCTTCGCCGTCGGCATCGGCATCGTCGCCAACATCCTCTTTTCGTCGATGATCGCCGACGTGGTGGAGGATTCCGAACTGCGGACGGGCCGGCGCCAGGAGGGCCTCTTCTTCGCGGCGGTGGCCTTCATCAACAAGTCGGTGTCCGGGCTCGGCATCTTCGCGTCGGGCCTGATCATCACGGCCATCCATTTCCCGACCGGAGCCAAGCCCGGCGCGGTGCCGGAGGAGACCGTGCGCGCCCTCGGCCTCGTCTTCGTGCCGACGCAAGTGGCGCTCTACGGGATCGCGACGCTGCTGCTGCTCGGTTACGGCATCAGCCGCGCCAGCCATATGGAGACCCTGCGCAAGCTTGCCGCGGCCGCAGACCTGGCGCAGGAGGGCGAGCCCGCCTCGTCCGCCGACCGGCTGAGCTGACCCTTCGTTCCAGGAGTATCCCCGTGACTACCGAAGAGCTGCTGTCCCAGGACTTCGGGACCCTGGCCGACGTGATCCGCGCCCACGCTGTGGAGCAGCCGGCCAAGCCCGCCCTGGTCGATGCGCGCCGCACGATCAGCTACGGCGAGCTCGACGCGCTCATGGACCGCGTCGCCGCCGCCCTGCAGCGCGACGGCGTCGGCAAGGCCGAGGTGGCCGCGATCTGCGCCACCACCTCGGTGGAATACGCCGCCGTGTTCCTGGGCGTCCTGCGCGCTGCGGCCATCGTCGCGCCGCTGGCGCCGTCGTCGACGCCGGAGAGCCTGGTGGTCCAGCTCAAGGATTCCGGCGCGAAGGTCTTCTTCCTCGACGCTCAGCTCGCCGAGCACATGGCCGGCGTGATGGGCGAGGTGGACGCCGTCCGGGTGTCGCTCGATGGCTCCGGCGCAGGCGCCCCGCTCGAGCAGTGGCTGGCGCCACAGGGGGTGAAGCCGCAGCTGCACCAGGTCGAGCCCGACCAGGGCTTCAACATCATCTACTCGTCCGGCACCACCGGCGCGCCGAAGGGCATCGTCCAGCCCCACCGGATGCGCTGGGGCCAGATTCGCCGCGGGGTCTATCCGGCCGAAGCGGTGACCATGATCTCGACGCCGCTCTACTCGAATACGACCCTGGTCTCGTTCCTGCCGACGCTGTCCAACGGCGGGACGGCGGTGCTGATGCCCAAGTTCGACGTGAAGCAGTTCCTGGAGCTGTCGGAGAAGCACCGCGCCACCCACGCCATGCTTGTGCCGGTGCAGTACCGGCGGCTGATGGAGTATCCCGAGTTCGACCGGTACGACCTCGCCTCGTACCAGATGAAGTTCGCCACCTCCGCGCCCTTCTCGGCCGAGCTGAAGCGGCAGGTGCTGGACCGCTGGCCGGGCGGACTGACCGAGTTCTACGGCATGACCGAGGGCGGCGGCTCCTGCTACCTCCAGGCGCACCTGCACCCCGACAAGCTCCACACCGTCGGCACGCCGCTGCCGGGCCACGACATCCGGCTGATCGGCGAGGACGGCAAGGAAGTCGCCCAGGGCGAAGTCGGCGAAGTGGTGGGCCGCTCGGGCGCGATGATGGTCGGCTACCATAACCAGCCGGGCAAGACGTCGGAGGCCGAGTGGTACAGCCCCGAGGGCCTGCGCTACATCCGCACCGGCGACGTGGGCCGCTTCGACGAGGACGGCTTCCTGACGCTCATGGACCGAAAGAAGGACATGATCATCTCGGGCGGCTTCAACATCTACCCGAGCGACCTCGAGGCCGAGCTGGCGCAGCATCCGGCGGTGGTCGAGGCCGCAGTGGTGGGCGTGCCGTCGCAGGCCTGGGGCGAGACGCCCGTGGCTTTCGTGGCGCTGAAGCCGGGCGCCTCGGCCCGCGCCGACGAGATCAAGGCCTTCGTGAACGCCAGGGTCGGCAAGACCCAGCGTCTCGCCGACGTACAGATCGTGGACGCCCTGCCGCGAAGCCACATCGGCAAGGTGCTGAAGCGCGAGCTGCGGGACGGCTACCGCGCGCCCGTCGAGGCCTGACGTCAGAGCTTCTGGCTTTCTTATAAGCCTGCTGGAATTGCGCGGCTTTCCGGCCCGGGCATCTTCGCCGCTCCGTAGGAGAGACGGAGAGGAGAGCCATGAGATACCCCGACGCGCCGCCCCTGTGGGCGGGGCTGGATTTCGACGACGACATTCTGGGCGCTGCGCGGACTTCGGTCCTCCTCGCCGCGGGCGGGGAGGCGGGTGACGACGCCTCGGCCCCCGACGAGATCCTGCAGACCGAAGTCGATCTGACTTCAACAGCGACCGATCCGGGAGAACCTATTCCGGGTCCTGAAGTGGATTTCATCGCTTACGCCGCGGCCGAAGGCGTCGCGGCTTCGCCCGACCAGGCCGAGGTCAGCGTCCGGACCACGAAGGACGGGATACCGCTGGCGCAGATCCTGGCCGAACGACCCGACGTCTACGCCGGGTTCTTCACCGCCTACTTCGGGCCGGACAACGACCATCACTCGAGCGCCTGGCTGAAGCGGGTCGGCGGCGACACGCCCGAGGACTATGCCAACTACTGGTACGAGACCTACGGCAGGTTCGGCGACTACCACCCCGGCGGGGGCGCGGCGGGCGCTCCGCTGGAAGAACAGGCCTTCGGTGGCCGGACGACCTACGACGGCATCCCGCTGTCGCAGATCCTCCACGACCGCCCGGACGTCTACCGGGCGTTCTTCACCGAGTACTACGGTCCCAACAACGACCGGAACTCGAACGCCTGGGTGGAGCGCGTCGGCGGCGCGACGCCAGAAGACTACGCCAACTACTGGTACGAGCAGTACGGCTGGTATCAGTATCGCCCGACCTCGCCGACCGGTGGCGCGCCTGCTGACCCAGACCCGCCGGAGCAGCTGGACGACGTCGCTGGCGGTCCAGATCCGGCGGACGTCGAGCCGTCCCCGCTGCCGGAGCGGGAGGTCTACGAACTGCCGTCGCCGGACGACCCGTCGCTACTGACGGCCGACCAGATCATCCTGCGCGACCTCGCAAGGCCGCTCGACGGCTGGAACGTGGGCTGACGCGGCTCAGGACTCGTCCTCGGCCGCCAGCCGGTAGCCGAGGCCGGGCTCCGTCGTCAGCAGACGCGGCGACGAGGGTTCGGCCTCGAGCTTCTGGCGAAGCTGACCCACCAGCACCCGCACGAACTGGGCGTCGGCCTGGGCGTCGGAACCCCAGATCGCGGCGATGAGCTGGCGATGGGTCACCACCCGGCCTGCGTGGCGGGCGAGCACGCGGAGGAGGTCGTACTCGCGGGGCGTCAGGTGGACCTCCATCCCCTCAATCGTCACCCGGCGCAGAGCGAAGTCGATCCCCAGGTCGCCTGACTGGAAGCGCGCCTGCGAGCTGAACCGCCGCTCGCGGCCGCGCAAGCTTGCGCGGATACGGGCCAACAGCTCGCCGACGCCGACGGGCTTGTTGACGTAGTCGTCGGCGCCGAGGTCGAGCGCGGCGATCTTCTCGCTTTCGAGGTCCCGGGCGGACAGAACGATGATCGGAGCATCGGACCATTCGCGGACGCGGGCGATCACCTCCTTGCCGTCCATATCCGGCAGGCCCAGGTCGAGCAGGATCACGTCGCAGGGCTCCCGCGCGAGTTCCCGCAGGGCGTCCTGCCCGCAGGCCGCGCTGGCGACCGCGTATCCGCCGGCCTGCAGGGCGGGCGTCAGCGCGCGAACGATCTGCGGCTCGTCGTCCACGATCAGCAGCCGGGGCGCGCTCATGACGCGGCCCTCAGGCGAAGCGTGACCACCAGGCCGTGCGACGCGTCGGTGCGATTGGCCGCGGCGACGCTCCCGTCCATCGCCTCCATCAGGCGTTTGGTGATGGAGAGCCCCAGGCCCGTGCCGGCGATGTTGGCGCTGGAGCCGCCACGATAGAACCGGTCGAAGATCTTCTGCGCCTCGCCGTCGGCGAGGCCAGGGCCCTCGTCGCGGACTTCGACGCGGACGAAGTCGCCTTCGGGCGCCGCGCTGATCGCCACGGCGGCGTCGGCCGGGGCGTAGCGCCGTGCGTTCTCCACCACATTGCCGAGGGCCTGTTCGAACAGCAGTGGATCGCCGAAGGCCTCGGGCAGCGCGGGATCGATCACGAACAGGATGTTCCGTCCGCCGCGGCGCTTCACCGCGCGCCTGACGACCTCGGGCACGTTGAAAGCCGCCTGGCGCAGGTTGAGGGCGCCGGCTTCCAGGCGGGTCATGCTCAGCAGGTCGGCGACGGCGTGGTCGAGGCGCTCGGCCTCCTCGCGGATGGTGGTGGCCAGGTCGCGGCGCGTCTCGGCGTCGAAGGAGTCCGAGAACTCCTGAAGGCTGCTGGCCGAGGCCAGGATGGCGGCCAGCGGCGTCCGCAGGTCGTGCGACACCGAGGAGAGCAGGGCGTTGCGGAGGTCCTCGGTGTGGGCGCGGGTCTCCGCCTCGGTCTTCTGGGCCGCCAGTCGCGACCTGAGGATCGCGGCGGCGCCGGTGTCGATCAGGATGTCCAGCATCGTGCGCTCCTCGTCCGAAAGGCGTGGGGCCTGCCAGGCGACCGCGCCGAGGTCGGTCTCCCCGGCCTGCAACCGCCGCGCACGCCAGACGGACGCATCACCGCCGCCTCTGAGCGCCGCCAGGGCCTGGGGACTCGGCGTGCCGTCGGGCGCGCTCCACGTCGAGCCGTCGGGGCCAATCACGGCAGCCTCGCCGTGTGCGGCGCGGGCGACGTGGAGGGCCAGCCGACGGCGGATGAAGTCCTCGTCGGCGCTGGCGGAGAATTCCTGGGTGGCGTCCAGCAGTGCTTTGGTGACCCGCTGTCTGGAATTGGCGCGCGCCGCCTCGTCACGCGCGCGTCCGGTGAGCAACCCGATCAGGCCGGACACCACGAGAAACAACATCAGGACGTTGAAGTCGTCGGGCGAGCCGAAGCTGAACTGGAAGCGTGGGTTGACCTGAAAGAGGTAGATCAGGAACGCGAGGCCGGCGGCGACGTAGGCCGGCCCTGAGCCGAGCAGGAAGGCCGAAATCAGCACGCCGGCCAGGAAGATGCTCGACAGGCGGTCGCTGCCGGTCAGCCGGAAGAACACCTCCGCGACCAGGGTCACGCCGCCGACGATAGGCGCCACAGCGAGATAACGCAGGGCTTGCCGCAGGGGGCGCCGGCGGGGCGGATCGTCCGAGGCGGCCGGAGGATGGAAGTCCATGGCGCTCAGTCCCGCACGTGGGGGCCGGGGTCAATTATGGGCGGCTTATGCGGCCAGCCCTTATAACTTTCATATGCTTTGCCTGCGGCGCTGGGCGAGCGATCAGGACGCCAGGAGACCGGTCCGGCAGACGTCTGCCTTCGTCCGCGCCCCCACCTCCGCCCTCCCCAGGGGCGGACGGACCGGCCTCCGTCCCATGGTCGGAAATAGCGGACATGACGTCTCGAGACAGGATCGAATCCGGGATGCGGAGGCGTTGCGGATGACGCTGCCGTCGGGCGTCCCCGCACCCTACTTCTGGGTGCGATCGCATCAGAACCCGAACTTCGCCTTCAGTAGTGTCGCGGGCCGCTATGTGCTGCTGGGCTTCCTGCCCGAGGACGCCGAGGCGCGGCGCGAAGCCTTGCGCGTCTCGCGCGAGGATCGGGCCCTGCTGGACGACCACTTCGCCGCCGCGTTCCTGGTGGTGCGGGATGGCGAGGCCTTCGAGCGCGCGCGGGACGGGCGCGGTCTGCGCTGGTTCCATGATCCGGATGGGGCGGTGGCGCGCCTCTACGACGCCTCAGAGGCCTGGGTGCTGATCGACCCCTCGCTGCGTATCCTGCAGGTGCTTCCGATCACCGCGACGCAACGGGCGTTCGCGCTTCTGCGCAGCCTGCCCCCGCCGGATGGCCACGCGGGCGTGCCTCTCCACGCCCCGGTGCTGATCGCCCCGCGCATCTTCGAGCCGGCTTTCTGCAGCGCGCTGATCGACCACTATGAGGCGCGAGGCGGCCAGCCCTCGGGAACCATGCAGGAGGTCGCCGGGCGAACCGTCGGGGTGCTGAGCAGCTTCAAGAAGCGCCGCGACGCCACGATAACCTGCGACGACCTGCAGGCGGGGATCCGCGCCAGGCTCCTCCAGCGCCTGTTGCCGGAGATCGAGAAGGCCTTCCAGTTCCGCGCCACGCGGATCGAGCGCTACATCGTGGCCTGCTACGACGCCGGGGAGGGCGGCTACTTCCGGCCGCACCGGGACAACACCACAGCCGGCACGGCGCACCGGAAGTTCGCGGTCTCGATCAACCTGAACGCCGACTTCGAGGGGGGCGACCTGCGGTTCGCGGAATTCGGCGGGCGGACCTATCGCGCGCCGCCGGGCGGGGCGGTGGTGTTCTCCTGCAGCCTGCTGCACGAAGCGACGCCCGTGACGCGCGGGGTGCGCTATGCCTGCCTGCCGTTCCTCTACGACGATGCGGGCGCCGAGCTTCGCGCCCGGAACCAGCACCTCCTCGGGCCCACCCCGTCGGAGGAGGCGGCGGCGGTGACTTGAAATCCGCCTGACCGATGCAAGAGTGCAATCGGTCATGGCTGAACCCAACTCCCGTCGCTCCGGCTGCCCGATCAATCTGACGCTCGAGATCCTGGGCGACCGCTGGAGCCTGCTGGTCCTGCGGGACATGATGTTCGGCCGCCGCCGTCGGTTCCGCGAGCTGCTGGCGCAGTCGGAGGAGGGCATCGCGTCCAACATTCTCGCCGACCGGCTCCGCAAGCTGACCGCGGAGGGCCTGATCACACGGGCGGGCGACCCGACGCATCGCCAGAAGGCGATCTACAGCCTGACGGAGAAGGCCATCCAGCTCGTCCCGGTGATGGCGGTGGTCGGCGCCTGGGGACGGCGGCACCTGCCGGTGACGGAGGAGCTGTCGATCCGCGCCCGCCTGCTGGAGGAGGGCGGGCCGCCGATGTGGGAGGCCTTCATGGAGGAACTGCGGCGCGACCACCTGGGCCAGCCAGGCGAAGGACGCTCGGTCCTGGCCGAGCTGCAGGCGGCGTACGAGGCCGCAGTGGCGGCCGGTCGCCCGACCGCCTGAGCGGACTCAGATCTCGTCGGCGCAGACGCGCACCAGCTCGACGATCTTGCGTCGGATCGCCGGCTCGCTGATCCGCGGGAACGCCGAGACGAGTTCGATGCCCTCGCTGGAGCAGAGGAACTCCTGGGCGGCGTCGCGCTGGGCGGACAGGGTCTCCTGGTCGCCCAGTCCGTCGTAGAAGTAGGCCACCGGCGTCTTAAGCGCCGAGGCGATCTCCCAGAGCTTGGAGGCGCTGACCCGATTGGCGCCGCGTTCGTATTTCTGGACTTGCTGGAAGGTGATCCCCAGCGCTTCGGCCAGGCGTTCCTGGCTGACGCCCATTTCCTTGCGGCGCATTCGTATCCGCAGGCCAACATGGCGGTCGACGGGATGGGGGCCTTCGCCCCGGGCGGTCTCGGCGTCACCGTTGAGCGGTGCGCCGGTCATCTGTCGGTCCAACAGCTTCGTCATAGCCCCTAACCAGGTGAAGCGAGGACCGCGCCACCCCCCCGGATGAAGCAGTCCCCGCACCTGTACCTCCCCCGAGGTACGTCCACAGGTTGAGGTAACGTGCGCCTGCTGTGAAACTAATGCATACCCATTTTGGGGGTGCGCCGCGTTCTCGTTTCGGTCAGGCCGCGCCGCGCAGGGCCTGGACCTGGCGCTCCCACTCGGAAAGCACACCAAAATCAGCGAGCGAGGCGAACAGGCGGTGCATCTGCGACTGATTGTCCAGCATGAACTGGACGAAGCCCGGGCGGGCGAGGATGCGCGCGGTGACCACGAATCCGTGCTCGTTTCGTTCGCATAGGTCGGCCTCCTCCAGCCGCAGCAGGTGACGGCGAACGGTCTCGGGCGCGATGGCTAGCCGCTCCGAGATCGCAAGCGGCCGCACGGGGCGGCGGTGCTCGTCCGGAACGAAGGTTTCCGCAGTCCAGCCGGCGTCCGCAGAGCCACCTTCGGTATCGGGGAAGTGCTCGGTATTGGCGTGGAACAGGTCCATCAGCACGACCCCGGTCACCACGTCGCCGATGTGAGCGCTGATCAACTCGGCCAGGCGCAGGATGTAGTCGGAGGACAGGCGCACCACCAGCCGCACGGGCGGGTCATCGGGGGGGAACCCCGGACCGGCCGCCTGCGTCAGATGCTCCAGCATCCCGATCGCACGCAGGCGGAAGTAGAGGTCGCGGACCTTGCTGTAGTGTGCGCCGGCGACGAACCGGTAGAAGGGCGAATTCAGCGGCGCGGTCGGGACCATGACGCCGCGGGACGTCGTCCGGATCGCACCCAGTTCGACAAGGGCCGCGATCCGCCGGCGGGCCGTCTCGAAAGGCAGACGCAGCGAATTGGCCGTGGCGCTGATGCTGACGGGGCGCCGAAGTTCGTCCGGCGGCGGGTGGTCCAGGGTGGCGTAGGCGAGCTGGAGTTCGCGGCTGCGGGTGATCCGGGCGACGTTGGCCTGGCTGATCGCGGTGATCAGCAGGCCATCGACCACGTCGCGACCGAAGCCGAGCATCTTCACAAGGTCGAGGGTGAACGCATTGGCCGCCCGCGCCGCCACGCGGATCGTCGAGTGAGGCGCCGTTTCCAGCATGCGCAGTCCCTCCCCGAACCTTGAGCGTTACATGGGACTTAACCACGACTCCGCGGGCAGGGGCGCCCCCTTTCGGGCGTCAGCGATAGCGCTCGAACCAGGCCAGGATCGCCGCCGCCTTCGAGGCCGACTGGGAAGGCCGGGCGGCGATGCCGCCGTGGCTGGCGCCCGGCACGCGCACCAGCGCCGTCGGCACGCCGCGGAGCTGGAGCGCCGCGAAATACTGGTCGGCCTCGGAGGGCGGAGTGCGGTCGTCGTTCTCGCCGACGACCACCAGGGTCGGAGTCTTCACATTGCCGACGAGGCTGAGCGGCGATCGAGCCCAGTAGCCCTGCGGGTCCTCCCACGGCATCTTCCCGAACCAGTAGCTGGCCATGAAGGTGTACCCGTCAGTGGTCAGCACCTGGCTGGTCCAGTTGATCACCGGCTTCTGCGTGGCCGCCGCGCGGAAGCGGTCGGTCTTTCCGACGATCCAGGCCGTGAGGGCGCCGCCGCCCGAACCGCCGGTCACGTAGAGCCGCTTGTCGTCGACGAAACCCTTCGCAATGGCGGCATCCACGACGCTCATGAGGTCGTCGTAGTCGTGGCTGGGGTAGTTGCGGTCGATCTCGTTGGCGAAGGCCTCGCCGTACGAGGTGGAGCCGCGGGGGTTGGAATAGACCACCACATAGCCGGCCGCCGCATAGAGCTGGACGTCGGTGGCGAAGAACGGGCCGTAGGCGGCGAACGGGCCGCCGTGGATCTCCAGGATCAGCGGGTACTTCTTCGACGGGTCGAAGTTCGGCGGATAGGCGATCCACGCCCCGATGGACTTGCCGTCGTGGCTGGAGGTGACCGGCAGGGCTTCCACCCGCGCCATCGTCTTGCCGGCGAGAAGGCCTGCGTTGAGGTCGGTGAGCGTGCGTGTCTTGCCGCCGCTCCAGAGCGCCAGGTCCGCGGGGCGGTTCGGAACGCCGTCGGTGAAGGCGATCAGGTTCCCGCGGCCCACGGAGAACTGGCCGCCGGTGTAGGGACGGTCGAGGCCGCCGCCGCCCAGGCCCGAGAACAGAACCTGCACCTTTCCGTCGAGGCCGACGCGCGCGACCTTGGTCTGACCCTCGTCCTCGACGGTGACATAGAGGCTGCGGCCGTCCGCGGCCCACTGCGGGTCGCCGACGCTGCGGTCGAGGCCGCCGGTGAGGACGCGATTGTTCCGGCCATCACGGTCCATGACGTAGAGGCGCAGGTTCTCGTAGCCGCGCCGACGGGCGTCGTCGTAGCCCAGGTAGGCGATGTGGGCGCCGTCCGGCGAGACCACGGGGTTCACGTCGGGGCCGACCCGGGTGGTGAGGCGGGTCAGCGCGCCGTCGGTCACCGAGACGGCGTAGATCTCGGATTCCTGAGGGTCACGCTCCCAGGTGTCGGCGCGGTTGGTCGAGAACAGCACCGACCGGCCGTCGCGGCTGAAGCTGATCGGGCCGCCGTTGTCGAATTTGCCGAAGGTGAGCTGGCGCGGCTGGCCGCCGTCGGCCGGCACGACGAACAGGTGCCGGTAGCCGGGCTTCAGGAAGCCCTCGCCGTCGGCGCGGTAGGTGATCCGGTCGATCACCTTCAGCGGCTCGGCCCACTTGGCGCCCTCGGGGCGGCGGATCGGCGCGCCCAGCGGCCGGCCCTCGTCGCCGACCAGCATGGTGAAGGCCAGGGACTTGCCGTCGGGCGACCAGGCGATGTCGTTTGGCGCCTGCTCGAGGCTGGCGACCCTGGCTGAGCGGCCCGTGGCCATCCAGCGGACGTATAGCTGAGCCCCGCCGGGGCCGGCGGCGACATAGGCCAGGCGCGAGCCGTCCGGGGACCAGCGTGGGGCAAGGTAGCTGGCCTCGCCGGCTTCCAGCGGGGTCTGGGCTCCGGTCTTGGGATCCACCAGCCAGATCGACCGCTGAGCGCGGTCCGTCATGATGTCGTTGGTTGCGCGGACGTAGGCGATGGCCCCGCCGTCCGGGCGGACCTGAGGGTCGGCCGCCTGGGCGAGGCCGAAGAGATCCCGCGCGCCGAAGGTCTTCGAGGGTGCGTCCGCGACCTGGGCCGCTACGGGAACCGCTCCCGTCAGCGCCAGAACCACCGCCATAGTCGCCAGACGCATGCCGTACTCTCCAGGTTGAACTGCGCGGGCAGGAAAGGGCCGGGGCGGCGGAAAGTCCAGCCCGCGTACGAGGCCTCGCGAGGGGTATCGGCGTCCCCCACGTCAGCCGCCTACGGTGCGCGGGCCGCTAGGCGGCGGACAACAACAAGACGGAGGGAACCCACATGAGCGACATTCTCGACCTGGGCGGGCGGGTCGCCCTGGTGACCGGCGCGGGACAGGGCGTGGGGCGGCAGGTCGCCCTGCAGCTGGCCGACGCCAAGAACAGCGGCGGCGTGGTCGTGAACGACTATGTGCTGGAACGCGCCGAGGCGGTGGCCGAGGAGATCCGCGCGGCCGGCGGCAAGGCGATCGCCCTGCAGTGCGATGTTTCGGACCACGCCGCGGTCAAGGAGATGGTCGCCAAGGCCGCCGCCGACCTGGGCGTCATCGGCATCCTGGTCAACAACGCGGGCAACTCCGGCGCCAACCCTTCGCCCGAACTGGGCAAGCCGTTCTGGGAGACCAGCCCCGAGGTCTGGAACAGCTTCATCGGCGTCAACCTCTACGGCGTGATGAACTGCACCGCCGCGGTGATCCCGGGGATGCTGCAGCGCCAGGCGCCGGGCCGGATCATCACCGTCATCTCGGACGCCAGCCGCTGGGGCGACGCGGGTCTGGAGATCTATGCGGGCGCCAAGGCGGGCGCGGCGGGGTTCATGCGCTCGGTGGCCCGCTCGCTCGGCCGCTACGGGATCACCGCCAATTCCGTGGCCATCGCGCTGACGGCCACGCCGGCGGTGCGCCGGACCCTGGAGGGCGACCCCGAGCGGCTGAAGCGAACGCTGGAGAAATACATCATCCGCCGCCCCGGTCAGCCCGACGACATCGCCAACATGGTGCAGTTCCTGGCCTCCGACGCCTCGAGCTGGATCACGGGGCAGGTCTATCCGGTGAACGGCGGCTTCTCGTTCGCGCTCTGACGCGGGCGGACCGGGGCTGGCCGATGGGCGAGGGGATCGCTACATCGGCCGGCATGGCCGAAGCTTTCAACGACCTCGCCCTGCCCGCCGAGAAGGCCGCGCGCTACGCCACCGTTGCCGAGGAGATCGCCTCGGTCCTGGACGGAGAGCCGAACCTGACCGCCCGCATGGCGACGGTGGCCTCGATGCTGGCCAACAGTTTCGACTATTACTTCTGGACCGGCTTCTACGTGGTTGATCCGGCGAAGGGCGACGAGCTGGTGGTGGGGCCCTACCAAGGGACGCTGGGCTGCCTGCGGATCGCGTTCGGACGGGGTGTGTGCGGGACGGCGGCGGCGACGCGGCAGACTCAGGTGGTGGAGGATGTCCACGCCTTTCCCGGCCACATCGCCTGCGACAGCCGCTCGGCCAGCGAGATCGTTGTGCCGGTGATCGATGCGGACGGCGAGCTCATCGCCGTGCTCGACGTGGACTCCGAGCGGCCGGCGGCCTTCGATGGCGTCGACCGGGAGTGGCTGGAACGCATCCTGGCGGCGACCTTCGGCCGCCGCGCCTGAGGCTCCGCAGGGGAAGGTGACGCGTGCGTCACCTCCGTTGTCTTACGCAAGGGCGCCCCGCTAAGACCCGCAGCGACGCGCTAAGAGCACGCGCAAGCAAGTCTGGGAGCTATGAAATGGCTGAGGCCTATATCGTCGCCGCAACCCGTACCGCTGGTGGCCGCAAGGGCGGCCGCGTCCGTGGCTGGCACCCGTCCGACCTGGGCGGCGCGGTCCTGAACGAGCTGCTGGACCGCACCGGTGTCGATCCGGCCGTGATCGAGGACGTGGTCATGGGCTGCGTGATGCAGGTGGGTGAGCAGTCCACCAACATCGCCCGCAACGCCGTGCTGTCCTCGCGCCTGCCGGAAAGCGTGCCGGCGACCTCGGTCGACCGTCAGTGCGGCTCCTCGCAACAGGCCCTTCAATTCGCCGCCCAGGCGGTGATGGCCGGGACCATGGACGTGGTGATCGCGGCGGGCGTCGAGAGCATGACCCGCGTGCCGATGGGCCTGTCGGTCAGCCTCGCGGCCAAGGAAGGCTTCGGCGTTCCGAAGAGCCCGCGCCAGGAAGAGCGCTATCCGAACATCCAGTTCAGCCAGTTCATGGGCGCTGAGATGATCGCCGAGAAGTACGGCCTGACGAAGGATCAGCTGGACGAGTTCGGCTACAACAGCCACCAGCGCGCCATCGCGGCCACGCAGGGCGGCGCCTTCAAGGAAGAGATCCTGGCCATCGACGGCCTGGACGCCGAAGGCAACACCGTCCGTCACGACAGCGACGAGGGCATCCGCTACGACGTGAGCCTCGAGGGGATGCGCGGCGTGAAGCTGCTGCGCGAGGGCGGCCGGATCACGGCGGCGACGTCCAGCCAGATCTGCGACGGCGCCTCGGGCGTGATGGTCGTGTCGGAAAAGGCGCTGAAGGAACACAACCTGACGCCGCTGGCCCGCATCCACCACCTCTCGATCCTCGGCCATGACCCGGTGATCATGCTGGAAGCTCCGATCCCGGCGACCGAGCGCGCGCTGAAGAAGACCGGGCTCTCCATCGACGACATCGACCTGTTCGAAGTGAACGAGGCCTTCGCCTCGGTCCCGGTGGCGTGGCTCCAGAAGACGGGCGCCGACCCCGAGCGCCTGAACGTCAACGGCGGCGCCATCGCGCTGGGCCACCCGCTGGGCGCCTCGGGCACCAAGCTGATGACCACGCTGCTCTACGCCCTGAAGAACCGCGGCAAGAAGTACGGCCTGCAGACCATGTGCGAAGGCGGCGGCATGGCGAACGTGACCATCGTCGAGCGGCTCTAGGCTTCGACGGCGAACATCGAGGGGGGCGCTTCGGCGCCCCCCTTTTTCATTTGAACCCCGGAAAACACAGACAGACACGGAAGCGGATCGGGGATGACCGGGCCGCCCCGGCGCCGTCTGTGTTTTCCGTGTTTTCTGTGGTTTGAAAGCCTGCAGCACGGGTTGAGGATGAGTCATGACAGGTCGGGTCATCGCGATCACGGGGGCGTTCGGGGTGCTGGGCTCGGCGGTCGCCAAGGCGGCAAGCGCGCAGGGCGATGAGGTGGTGCTGATCGACTTCGCCAAGGCGCCGGCGGGCGTCGATGGCGCCCTGGTGCTGGCGGAGGTTGACCTCGCCGACCCGGTGCAGGCGGCGGCGACCATGGCGGCGGTGGGCGAGCGGTTCGGCCGCATCGACGCCCTGCTGAACATCGCCGGCGGTTTCGTCTGGGAGACCATCGAGACCCAGGGCCCCTCCACCTGGGCCCGGATGCACACCCTGAACGTGGTCACCGCGGCCAACGCCAGCCGCGCAGCGATCCCTCACCTGCGGGCCAGCGCGGCCGGACGGATCGTCAACGTCGGCTCGGCCGCGGCGCTGAAGGCGGGCCTGGGCATGGGCGCCTACGCGGCGGCCAAGGCGGGCGTCCACGCCCTGACCCAGTCCTTGGCCGAGGAACTCAAGGGCGACGGGATCACCGTCAACGCCGTCCTGCCGTCGATCATCGACACGCCGACGAACCGGGCCGACATGCCGGACGCCGACGTCTCCGCCTGGGTCGCGCCGGCCAATTTGGCGGCTGTGATGCTGTTCCTGGCCAGCGAGGCGGCGCAGGCCATGACGGGCGCGCTGGTGCCCGTCACCGGTCGGGTTTGACCCGCGAAATCCCTTATCTGCCAAGGGACTCCGACATTCGCCGGCAGCACGGGCGACAGCCTGCGCCTGCCCACCTTCATCGCGGGCGCACCGCGCATGGTCAGGATCGGCGGCACCTACCGTTGAGGGCGGGTCCGGCGTGGCCGAGACGTCACGCCGGTGGGCTCTGTTACGCGAAAGCCGCACCCGACTTTCGAAATCCGCCTCCCAACTGAACGTTGGTAGCTTAGCCCTCTAAAGCGCGCGAAAGTGTGCGCCTGGGAGGGAACCCCGAAGATGGGTCCATGGGTGATGCTCGCCGCGGCCGTCGCGCCGCCGGCGGCTGTCGAGGCTGTGCCGACCGCGCCACAGCCCACCGCGGCGGAGCGGGGCGTGGTCGCCTATCCGCCAGCGTTCTTCGCCGACGTGCGGCCGGTCAGCGCCTACGACATGGTGATCCGGCTGCCGGGCTTCACCTTCGACAAGGGCTCGACCGTCCGCGGCCTGGAAGGCTCGGGCGGCAATGTGCTGATCGACGGCAAGCCGCCGCTGGCCAAGAACGACACGCTGGAGGACATCCTGCGGCGCATTCCCGCCGCTTCGGTGGCGCGGGTGGAGGTGATCCGCGGTGGCGCGCCCGGGATCGACATGGAAGGCCGCTCGGTGGTGGCCAATGTCGTGCGCGGCCAGCAGACCGGGTTCCGCGGCGCGGTGCAGCCCTATTTCGACGCCGTCTATGACGGCCGGTTCCTGCCCGGCGTGCGGTTCGAGGGGCAGTGGACGCTGCCGGGCGGTCGGAGCGCCGAGTTCAGCCAGACCTTCAGCACCGGCCACTTTCCGAATGACGAGAACGGCGACGGGGGCCGGGTGCGCTACGCCGCCGACGGACGGCGGCTGATCGATTCCGAGGTCGACGCCGATCAGCATGGACACCGGATCCAATCCACGGGCGCCTTCTCGACGCCGCTGGCTGGCGGTCAGCTCAGCCTCACCGGGTCGATCCAGTTCAACTACGGGGCGCTGGAACTCTACGACAATGACCGCATCGCCGGTGGCGTCGAGTACGAGAAGTCGCCCAACAAGCGCGGCCAGCACGAGGCGGGCCTCCGGTACACGCGCCGGCTGAACGACAAGGTCGGCATGGAGGCGCTGCTTTTCCAGCAGGTGTTCATCCAGGACCTGGAGTCCATCTTCCGCGGCCCGACCCTCACGCGGGACTTCGCCCTCGACCGGAAGAGCTACGAAACCGTCGGGCGGCTTCAGTTCAACATCACGCCGGCGCCAGGGATGCGGATCGAGGCCGGCGGCGAGGGGGCCTACAACCGTCTCGACAGCCAGACTACGCTCGCGGTCAACGGCCGGCCGGTACTGCTGCCCGCCGGAGACGTCCTGGTGGAGGAGGTGCGCGGACAGGCGATTCTGCGCGGGACCTGGCGCCTCTCGCCGCGCCTGACGCTGGAGGCGGGCGCGCGGCAGGAATACTCACGGGTGACCTCGGCCGGCGATGTCACGCTGGAGAAATCGCTCACCTATCTGAAGCCGCGGGCCGCCCTGACCTGGGCGCCGGGCGAAGGATCCCAGGTGCGGCTGCGCCTCGAGCGCGAGGTCGGACAGCTCAACTTCGACGACTTCGTGGCCTCGCCGAACGTCGCCTCGACCGGCGTGGTGGTGGCGGGCAATCCGGACCTCACGCCGTTGCAGGCCTGGGTGTACGAAGCCACCATCGAGCGCAGCTTCTGGAAGGATGGGTCGGTCGTCCTGACCTACCGCCACTTCGACCTCTCCGACGTGGTCGACCGCGCACCCATCCTGGGCGTCGGTGGGGTGATCCTCGCGGACGCGCCCGGGAACATCGGTGGCGGGCGCAAGACCGAAGTCCAGGCCGGGCTGACGGCGCCGCTGGATCGGCTCGGGCTCCGCTCGGCCCAGCTCAAGGGCCAGGTGACCTGGCGCGACACCAAGGTGCTGGATCCCCTGACTCGCTCGAACCGGCAGATCTCGACGCTGCACCCTGTCGACTGGGAGGTCCACTTCAGCCAGGCGCTGCCGCAGTGGCGCATGACCTGGGGGCTCGACCTGCTGGGCGGATTCCGCGAGCGGGTGTTTCGGTTGACGGAAGTCGAGACCAAGAAGGTCTCGCCCTACCTGATCCTCTACACAGAGCACCGGCTGCGGCCCGACGTGACCCTCCGCATCGAGGCCAACGGCATCAACATGCGCGACGCCAAGCGCATCCGCGAGGTCTACGCGGGCCCGCGCAGCCTGGGCCAGCTGGTCTACACGGACGTCCGCGACCTGGAATGGGGCGGCAACCTGATGGTCCGCCTGCGCAAGACCTTCGGCCGGTAGGCCGCGATCTAGTTCGCCGGTGTGAGCTTCATCACCACCTCGGCGTCGCCCTCGACCGCGGCGCGGCTGAAGCGGAGCGGCACGTAGGCGCCGGCGGCCCACAGCGGGAAGAGGTCGCGGTAGTGCGGGCTGGTCGGGTCGGCGGACTGGCCAGGGGTGTTGATGGCCATGGAGTTGTCCCAGGCGCCCACGTCCAGCACCAGGCGCACGGAGGCCCCCGAGGTCTGGGCGAAGTCGTTTGGTCTCCAGGTCGCCGCGCGCGGCGTCGAGGCCGAGCCGGGGACCTGCAGCGGGCCGAGCGTCATCTGGGCGGCCAGCTGCGGGTCGGCCAGGGTGGCGACGGCGGGAACGAACTTCGCATGGTGCAGGCGCCCCCAGGTCCAGGTGGTCATGTCGGGGCCGAGGCGTCCCTTGAGCTCGGCGATCGTGTCGGCGAGGGCCGCGAGCAGCAGCGGCGCCCGGGCGGTCGCCGGCTGGGCCTCCAGCCAGACGAAGGTCGGGTCAGGCGCGCCGTCTCCGATCAGCTTCGCGGCGGCCGGGGTCGTAGCCTTGGCGGCCACGTGGCGGCCGAGGTGCTTCAGCGCCCAGGTCTCGTAGAGGGCGGCGGCGACGCTGTCGGTGGTCTCGTTTCCGTCCCAGGCCTGGAGGTAGCCGAGCGCCTGGGTGACCCCGGCGTCGGGCGAGGCCAGGCCCTTCAGCAGCGCCACGCCCCGGCGGGCCTGCGGGCTGACGCTGTCGACCTGCAGGGCCATGGAGTCGGCCAGCGTCGACTTGGGCAGGGTGTTCAGCACCTCGTGGATGCGCTGGGTGCGGCTGGGGTCGGCCCATTCGAAGCCGAGCTGGCGCTTCTCGCGCGGATAGTCGGGCTCGGCCGGGATGTTCATGGCGTTGGCGGTGGCGAAGAAGCCCGCGGCCGGGTTCTTCACCGCCGGGAGGCCGCCGTCCTCGACGAAACCTGCCCATTCGTACCGGCCGTCGCCGGGCACGGGCGTCAGTCCGTCCCAACCTTTCCGCACCGGCGTGCGGGCGGCCACCGACCAGCCGATGTCCCCATGGGTGTCGGCGTAGACAAGGTTGAGCGGCGGCGCGCCCCACCGGTTGCGGGCGAGCTGGAAGTCCTCCCACGACTTGGCCCGCCACATGCGCGAGGATCCGAAGTAGCCGGCGAGGCCCGCCTCGTTCCAGATGGTGCGGACGGCGAAGGCCTGGCCCTTGGCGGGATCCTCCCAGACCACGGGACCGTGGCGGGTGAACTTCAGCTCGACCTCGCGCGGAGCCTCGCCCTTGACCTCGATCGTCTCTCGCAGGACCCGCATCGGCTCGTACCCACCCTTGTAGCGGTAGGCGCCGTCCCGCGTCTGATAGGCGTAGAGGTCCTCCTGATCGACGTAGTTGATGGTGATGCCGAAGGCGCTGGTCCCGTTGTGACCGAACGAGACGCCCGGCAGGGCCGGCTCGCCCGCGCCGATGATGCTGAGGCCCGGGGCATCGAGGTGGGCGATATAGCGCAGCGAGGGCGCGCCCACCGGACGGTGCGGGTCGTTGGCCAGGATCGGCCGGCCCGTGGCGCTGCGCGCGGCCGAGATGGTCCAGTTGTTGGAGCCTTCGGCGGCGCGCTCGTTGATCACCTGGGCGAGCTTCTTGGGCGCCTCGGCGCGGGCGTTGGCGAGGGGCGCGAAGCTGACTGGCTCGGTGGCGCGTACATAGTCGTCGAGCACGTCCTCGGGCACCTGGCAGGGGTCTAGGCCCTTGGGCACGGTGACCTTGTGCGCGGGCTCAAGTTTGCGGCGCAGGGTGTCGGCCGCGAGCCCACCGGCGCAGATGGTGCGGGCGCGGGCGACCTCGGAGGTGACGTTGCTGACCAGGGCATGGCTGCGGATCCGCAGGATGTCCTCAGGCGCCCACGCCTCGGGCTGACTGTCGGTAAGGGTGAACTCGACAGGCAACGGCCGTCTGCCGGCGCGGACCTCGGAGACGTAGGCGTTCACGCCCGCCGCGAAGGACTCCACCGCCTCGCGGCCGATGGGGTCATAGGCGGCCCATTCGGCGGCCATGTCGCCGCGATAGAGGAAGAGGCGCGCGGCCCGGTCCTGAGCCACATAGGCGGGGCCGAAGCTGGCGGAGAGGCGCCCCAGGCCCCGCTTTCGCCAGAGGTCGATCTGCCAGAGCCGGTCGCGGGCGGCGTTCCACCCCTGGAGGAAGAAGGCGTCCTTCGAGGAGGCGGCGTAGATGTGCGGGATGCCCCAGCGGTCGACAATGATTTCGGCCGGCGCGGACAGGCCGCGCACGGCGCTCGCCTCCTGGCGAACCGCCGTCGACACCTCGGCCCTGGCGGCGCCCGCCGCCGCCGCCAACGTCACACCGAACACCACACCCGCCAGCTTCATGCGCGCCTCCCCGATCCGGCGATACTGGACCTTCGAAGGGGCGTTCGTCACGCGGTGCTTGCGCTTCCGCGCAGGTCATCGGCTAGGGTGGCGCTCCAACAGGGAAGGGGATTCCAGAATGATCGGCTACGTGACCATCGGGACCAACGATCTCGAGAAGGCCAAGACGTTCTACGACGCCGTGCTGGCGCCGCTGGGCGGCAAGCGAACGTTCGCGAACGGCGACCGGATGCAGTTCTACGGCGGCGGCGCGACGCCGGGCATGATCGCCATCAGCAAGCCCTACGACGAGAAGCCCGCCAGCGTCGGCAACGGCAGCATGTTCGGCTTCCCGGCGACCTCGACCGAGCAAGTCGACGCCGCCCATGCCGCGGCCCTCGCCGCCGGCGGCACGTGCGACGGCCCCCCCGGCCAGCGGATGCCGACCTTCTACGGCGCCTACGTCCGCGACCCGGACGGCAACAAGCTCTGCTTCTTCAAGATGGGCTGAGGCGGCCACGTCGCGTTCGCCGCCGCCCAAGCCTTCGCCCTCCAGTTCACTTGAAGGGAAGAAGGCTCGCGCTCTAGGCGGCGGGCGCGACCCGCCAGACGATGCCGCCTACATCGTCGGCGACCAGCAACGCGCCCTTGCGATCGACGACCACGCCCACCGGTCGGCCCTGGATCTTGTCGTCGGCGTTCAGGAAGCCGTTGAGGAAGACCTGCGGCGGCATCTGCGGGCGTCCACCCGCGAAAGGCACGAAGACCACCTGGTAGCCGTTGAGCGGCTTGCGGTTCCAGGATCCATGCTGGCCGATGAAGGCGCCGCCCCGATATCCCGCGGGGAAAGCGTCGGCCCGGTAGAACGTCAGGCCCAGCGAGGCGGTGTGGGCGCCGAGGCCATAGTCCGGCTTAAGGGCCGTGGCGACCAGGTCCGGGCGCTGGGGCTTGACCCGCATGTCCACGTTCCGCCCCCAGTAGCTGTAGGGCCAGCCGTAGAAGCCGCCCTCGCGCACGCTGGTCAGGTAGTCGGGCGGCACGTCGTTGCCGATCTCGTCCCGCTCGTTCGAAACGGTCCACATGACCCCGGTGGACGGCTCGAAGTCGATGCCGTTGGGGTTGCGGATGCCGGTGGCGAAGACGCGCGCCTTGCGGGTGGCGAGGTCGTACTCCCAGATCGCCGCGCGGCCCGTCTCGTTCTCCATGCCGTTCTCGCCGATGTTGGAATTTGAGCCGACGGTGGCGAACAGCTTCGAGCCGTCGGGGCTCGCGACGACGTTCTTGGTCCAGTGGTGATTGATCGGCGGGCCGGGTAGGTCGAACACCTTCGTGCCGGGACCGGCGACCGAGGTTTGGCCGGGCTGATAGGGGAAGCTGACGACGCCGTCCGAATTGGCGACGTAAAGCACGTCGCCGACGAGGGTCATCCCGAACGGCTGCTTAAGTCCGGTGGCGAACTCGGTCTTCGTCTCGGCCACGCCGTCGCCGTCGGCGTCCCGCAGCAGGACGATGCGGTTGGGGCTCGGCTTGGCCGAGCCGACCTTCTTCATGAGCATCTTCTGGAAGAAGCCCTTGATGCCCTGGTTCGACTTGTCGGCCTTGCTGGGCTCGGAGGCGGAGAGGGCGGCCAGGACGTCGCCGTTCGGCAGCACCAGCAGCCACCGGGGATGGTCGAGCCCCTCGGCGAAGCGCGCCACCGAGAACCCGGGCGGCGCCTTGGGCGCGGCGCCCGCCGGCCAGCCGACGACCTCCGGGACGCCGACCGTCGGGACGAGGCTCTTCTGCGGCCGGGGCATTGCCGGGTCAGGGCCGAAGCCGGCGAACGGATCGTTCGATCCGGGACTGGCGCAGGAGGTGAGGAGGACCAGGGCGGCGGCGGCCGGCAGGAGAGATCTCATCGCATCACTTCCAGTTCGAATTTATCGCTCAACGCTGACGCCACGGCGCCGTTGCGCCGCGGTGGGAAACCCGATGGATTGGCCGCCTCGAAACGAACAGGGGCGAGGCCATGGACCTCACGCTTACGCCGGAACTGGCGGCCTTCCGTGAGGAGGTGCGCGCATTCCTGGAGGCGCACAAGGGCGAATACGAGGGCGGCGCGCCCAGGGATCCCAAGGCCTGGCAGAAGCTGCTGATCGCCAATGGGTACGCCGCGCGCACTATTCCGCGCGAGTACGGCGGCTACGGCGCCGAGCCCAACATTCTGAAGTCACGGATCATCGCCGAGGAGTTCATCGCCGCCGGCGCGCCTCCTGGGATGTCGGGGCAGGGCATCTCGATGCTGGTCCCGACGCTGCTGGAGGTCGGCTCGGAAGAGCAGAAGCGCCAGTGGATTCCGCCGACGCTGGCCGGCGACATCATCTGGTGCCAGGGCTATTCCGAACCGGGGGCCGGATCGGACCTCGCCAGCCTGCAGACCCGCGCCGTGGAAGACGGCGAGGATTTCGTCATAAACGGCCAGAAGATTTGGACGTCCACGGCGGCGCAGGCGCAGATGATGTTCTGCCTGGTGCGGACCGAGCCCGACAAGCCGAAGCACGAGGGCATCTCCTACATCCTGTTCCCCATGAACACGCCGGGGATCGAGGTGCGGCCGCTCAAGACCATGACCGGCCAGGCCGAGTTCAACGAGGTGTTCTTCACCGACGTGCGCGTGCCGAAGGCCGGCGTGGTCGGGGGGCGGGGGCGCGGCTGGTTCGTGGCCAACGCGACGCTGAAGCACGAGCGGGGGATGCTGGGCGATCCCAACGCCACCGAAGCCCGGCTGAAATCGCTGATCGAGCTGATGAAATCGGAAACGGTCGACGGGCAGCGGATCATCGACAACCCGCTGTTCCGAGACCGGCTGATGCAGCTGCAGGCTCGGGTGCTGTCGATGAAGTTCAACGGCCTGCGGGTGATGACCGACCCGACGGCGGCGCTGGCCCGGCTGGTGGTCAAGCTGCAGGGCTGCGAGCTGAACCACCAGGTGGCCGCGCTGGCGATCGACGCGCTCGGTGAGCTGGGCATCCTCTACCAGGACGGGCCTCACCTGCGGGCCAAGGGCCGCTGGCAATGGAACTACATGTTCGACCTGGGCCTGATCATCGGCGGCGGCACCGCCCAGATCCAAAAGAACATCATCTCGGAGCGCGGCCTCGACATGCCGCGCGAGCCCAAGGTCGTGGAGGCCTAAGCCATGCGGTTCGCGCTTTCTGACGACCAGGTGATGCTGCAGGACAGCCTGAACCGGGCGCTGGCCGGCCTTGCGCCGCTGGAGCGCGTGCGACGCTTCGCCGACGGCGGCGAGACGGCGGCGCCGGACATCTGGAAGGGGCTGGCCGACCTCGGCCTGCCCGGCTTGCTGGTGCCCGAGGAACACGGGGGGCTGGGCCTCGGGATGCTGGAGGCGGCTTTGGCCGCCGAGGCGCTGGGGCGCGTGGTGGCGCCGGCGCCGTTCCTCAGCTCGGCGGTGCTGGCGCCCCTGGCGCTGGTCGAGGCCGGCAGCGAGTCCCAGCGGCGCGAGTGGCTGCCGAAGCTGGCGGCAGGCCAGGTGATCGGCGGTGCGGCGATCTCGGAGCCGATCGCCGGGGCGCGGGACGGCGCGGGCGTAACGGCGGCCGGCGGCCGGCTGTCCGGCAAGGCGCTGTTCGCGCTCGACGTGGCCGGCGCGGACCTTCTGGTCGTCGCCGAGCGGAGCGGTGCGCTGCATCTTGCCCGGGGCGCGGCCGAGACGGTGGCCATGCCGAGCATCGACGCCACGCGGCCTCTGTCGGAGCTGGCGTTCCGCGACACGCCGGCCGAGGCGCTGGGAGGCAATGGCGCGCTGGAGCGGCTGCGCGACGCGGCCTGGATCGTGCTGGCGGCCGACACGCTGGGCGCGGCCCAGGCGATGCTGGACAGGGCGGTGGCGTACGCCAAGGAGCGCAAACAGTTCGGCCGCACGATCGGCTCGTTCCAGGCCGTGAAGCACCTGTGCGCCGAGATGGCCGCCGAACTTGAGCCCGCGCGGGCGCTGGTGTGGTATGCGGCCTACGCCTTCGACCACGCGCCGGAGGAGGCCTCGCTGATGGCGGCGCACGCCAAGGCGCACCTGTCGGAAATCGGCCGCTTCGTGGCCCGCACGGCCACTGAGGTGCACGGTGGCATCGGGATGACCGACCTTCTTGGCCTCCACTACTGGTTCAAGCGGATCGGCCAGAACCGCCAGCTCCTGGGCGGCCCCGAGCGGGTGCGCGAGGCCGCGGCCAGGATGCAGGGCCTGGCCGCTTAGAGCCTCAGTGCTTGACGTGCTCGGGCTTACCCTTGCGCTTTGTCGAGGCCATCTTCTCGAGCTCCTTCTCGGACATCGACATCATCGACTTCGACGCGCCCTTGAGGTCGCTCTTGGGCGTGTCGCCGCGCTTGGCGGAGAGGGCCGCACCGGCGGCCTTCTGCTGGGCGGCGGACTTAGCAGGCATGGTTGTCCTCCTCTCAAACCCGCGCGAGGGTGCGCGGGCCAGGACTGAACCCGCGAGCGGCCCGGGAGTTCTGGCCGAGCTGTGGGCGGAGGACCGCCGGAGGGGCAATGGCGCCGGAAGGGCGGGAGACACCGACTGAGCTGGCGGCGCGAGCGGCTCGCCGCGAGGCCGCGCCGCGGCTGCGGGCCCGGCTGCGGGCGCTCTACCATGGCAAGTCGCCCGGGGCGGTCCGCTTCCGCCTGTGGGTCATCACGATCGACCTGCTGCTGATCGGCTTCTTCGTCGCCGCCCCGTTCCTGCGCGACTTCCCGGCCTATTTCTACGTCGACTACACGATCGCCTTCGTCCTGGCGCTGGACATCGGCGCTCGGGCGCTGAGCTATCGAAGCCTGAAAGAATGGATCACCCGGCCGAACTCGTGGATCGACCTGTTCGTGCTGGCGACGCTGCTGTTCCCGCAGTGGCTGTTCAACCTGGGCTTCCTGCGGGTGCTCAGGCTGTGGTCGCTGTTCCACAGCGAGTTCTTCTGGACGACGATCGGGCGGCGGTACGACGACACGCGCTGGGAGGACGTGACCAAGACCCTGGCGACGCTGGTCACCTTCGTCTTCGTGGCCACCGGCTTCGTCTACGCCAGCTTCGCGCGAGAGCATCCGGGCATTCAGGGCTATGTGGACGCTCTCTACTTTACCGTGACCACGCTAACGACCACGGGCTTCGGCGACATCACCCTGCCCGGCGCCTGGGGCCGGCTGCTGACGGTGATCATCATGATCAGCGGCATCAGCCTGTTCGTGCGACTCATCCAGACCCTGATCCGACCGTTCAAGGTGCGCTTTCCCTGCCCCCGTTGCGGCCTGCTGCGGCACGAGCCGGACGCGGTCCACTGCAAGGCCTGCGGCACGCTGCTGAACATTCCGAACGAGGACTAGAAGCCCCCGCGTCAGGGTCTTGCGCCCTTCGCAATTGCTTTAGGATTCTGTGACCAGATCGCAACCTGGACGCGCGTGGGGTGCGCCTGGACAGGGGCTGCGAGTGTCGGGGGAGTCCGCCCAGACGGCGCCGTTGGACGTGGGACAGGTGGACCTGGCCGCGATCCTCGACGCCTGGCCGGAATGCGCGCGCCTGCTGAGTCTGTCGGGCGAGATCCTCTATGTGAACCCGGCGGGCCGCGCGCTGTGCGAGACCCCGCTTGAACAGATGGCCGGCCAGTTCTGGCCGCTGCTCTGGCCGCCCGAGGCGCGTGGGCCCATGCAGGACGCCATCGCCGCGGCGGCGCGTGGCCAGGTGAGGGTCTTCCGCGGGGCCTGCGTCACCGTCACCGGCCGGCACCTGCATCTGGACACGGTCGTCTCGCCCATCCGCGACACGGCGGGATCGGTGGTGCGGCTGCTGGCGGTGTCGCGGGACGTCTCCGAAGCGTTCGAGTCCGAGGCATTCCTCGAGACGCTGGTGCGGCTGCTGCCCAACCCGATCCTGGCCAAGAACGCCCGCGACGGCCGCTACGTCCTGATCAACCGCGCGGCCGAGGAGGCGTTCGGCCTGTCGAGCGCCCAGTTCGTCGGCAAGGACGCCTACCAGCTCTTCCCGCACAACGAGGCGCGCGGTTTCGCGGCCGAGGACGCCGAGGTCATCGCCTCGCGCCGGATGAAGGTGTCCGAGGAGGAGCCAATCACGACCCGCACGGGCGTGCGCTATTTCACCACCAAGAAGTTCGCCACCTACGACGGCGACCAGCCGATGCATCTGGTGACCCTGGGCGAGGACGTGACCGAGCGGCGACAGGCGGCCATGGCGCTGAAGGCGGCCCTGGCGGAGGCCGAGGCGGCGAACCGGGCCAAGAGCGAGTTCCTGGCCAACATGAGCCACGAGATCCGCACGCCGCTGAACGGCATCGTGGCCGGCGCCGACATGCTGGCGCGGCTGGCGCTGGAGCCGCGGGCGCAGGAGCTGGTGCAGATCATCGCCGGGTCAGGCGCGACGCTGGAGCGCCTCCTGTCCGACATCCTGGACCTGGCGCGGATCGAGGCTGGCCGCATCGCCATCGAGACCACCGATTTCCACCTGGGCGAGCTGGTGCGCTCGGCGGCGGCGCTGGCGCGGCTGCAGGCGGACGAGAAGGGCGTAGCTGTGAAGGCCGAGGTGGCGGCTTCGGCGGACCGGGCGTTCCGCGGAGATCCCTACCGCATCCGCCAGGTGCTGCTGAACCTGCTGTCCAACGGCGTGAAGTTCACTGAGCGAGGAGAGGTGAGGATCGAGGCGGGGACGCTGCCATCGGGCGCGGTGCGCATCAGCGTGCGCGACACGGGCATCGGCTTCCACTCCGAGGCGAAGGAGACGCTGTTCAGCCGCTTCCAGCAGGCGGACGGGTCGATCACCCGCCGGTTCGGCGGCACGGGCCTGGGCATGACCATCAGCCGCGAGCTATGCGAGCTGATGGGCGGGACGCTCGACGCCGAGGGTGAGGTCGGCCGCGGGGCGCGGTTCTGGTTCGACCTGCCGCTTGCGGCGGCCAAGACCACGGCGGAGGCGGGCGGAGCCGACGAGGCGGTGCCGGAGGCGCCGGACCGGCTGCTGCGCATCCTGCTGGCCGATGACCACCCCACCAACCGAAAGGTCATCGCCCTGATGCTGGAGGGCGTGGCCGAGGTGGTCAGTGTCGAGAACGGCGCCGAGGCGCTGATGGCGCTGGGGACCGACGTCTTCGACATCGTGCTGATGGACATGCAGATGCCGGTGATGGACGGGCTGGAGGCCACGCGCCGGATCCGCGAGACGGAGGCGGCCGCCGGCCGGCCGGCGACCCCGCTGGTCATGCTGACCGCCAACGCCCTGCCCGAGCATGTGGCGGCGAGCCTTGCCGCCGGGGCCGACCGGCACCTGGAGAAGCCGGTCACCTTCGCCGAACTGGTGGAGGCGATGAACGAGGTCCTGGCCATCGGCGAGGCGCGGACGGCGGCCGTAGGCTGACCGCCGCCCGCCAGGGGATACTCAGAAGTCCAGCCGCACGCCGACGCGGATCACCCGGCCCAGGACATCGTAGAGGGCGCGGTTGGTCTGCACGTAGCCGACGGTGTTCTCGGCCCCGAGGTTGGCCGGGTTGGCCGTGAGCGGCGGGTCGGTGTTGAACAGGTTGCGGACCGACAGATAGACCTCACCCTGGCCGCCGACCGCCTCGAAGCCGTAGTTGATCGACAGGTCGAAGAAGGTCTCGCCCGCGATGTGGTTGTCGTTGATCGTGAAGTAGGGCGCGGTCAGGGTCGGGCAGGCGCTCTGGCACTCGGTGTAGGCGTTGCTGATGACCCCGTCGCTCACGCCGCGGGCCGTGAGGGTGAAGGTCCAGTCCTCGATCTTGTAGGTGGCGCTGAGGCGGTAGATCCAATCCGGCGTGCTGCTGGCGTTGGAGCCCGCCAGGTCGATGGCGGTCACCTTGTCGTCCGTGATGTTGTCGATGTAGTGCGTCGCCTGGGCGCGCAGGGTCAGGTCGCCGCGCAGCGGGCCGTAGAGGTCCTCCAGGCTGGTCCGGTAGCTGGCCTCCACGTCGAGGCCGCGGGCGACGAGGCTGTTCAGGTTGTCGTAGTACAGGTTGATCGTCTGCAGCACGCCGGCCTGCGAGTAGACGAGATTGCTGCAGTAGCTCTGCACCTTCTGGACGAAGCAGTAGTCGGCGACGTTCTGGGCCGAGACGAAGCTGATCACCCCGTCGACCTTGATGTCGTAGTAGTCCACCGACGCGGCGAAGCCGGGCAGGAAGCGCGGCTTGACCACCACGCCCAGGCCCCAGCCGTCGGCGACCTCGGGGTCGGCGTTCGGGTTGCCCTGCAGGTTCTGCACAAAGGCCACGGCCGCGCCGTTGATGTTCACCGAGTTGCTGCGCGCGGTGCCCGAGTCGAACAGCTCGCTGAGGTTGGCGGCGCGGATGTCGCGCGAGCGGGTGGCGCGGAACATCAAGTCCTCGATCGGCGTCCAGGTGAGACCCGCCTTCCAGGTCTTCACGGTGCCCGAGGTGCTGTAGTCGGTGATGCGGGCCGCGCCGTTGAAGTCGAGCCCCTTGATGATCGGGACGAGGGCTTCGACGTAGGCCTCCTTCACCTTGTAGGTCCCCTTGGTGACCCGGTAGTTGCCGTACTTCCAGCCGGACTCGAATTGCGGGTCGACCTCGCCCGAGAGCTGCTCCTTGCGGTACTCGGCGCCGGCCGCCAGCGAGATCGGGCCGGCCCAGCCCTCGATGCTGTTGGTGCGGAAGTTGATGGCCGCGACGTCCTGTTTGAACGTCTGCTCGCGGAAGGGCTCGCCGAGGACGTAGTCGAGGGCCGCCTGGCTCGCGACGCCGACGCCGAAGCGATTCAGCGGCACGCAGCCGTTGGTCGGGTTGGTGAGGGTCGAGCGGCAGACGATCTGGCCGCTGGCCGGGTTGACCACGGCGTCCGTGGCGAGGGCCAGGCGGGCGTTGTTCCACGTGGCGGTGAGCTGCTCCTTCGCCTGGGTGACGCCGTGCTGGAAGTAGCCGTCCCAGTCGACCGCCAGGCCCATGGTTTCGAAGTCGCCGTTGACGCCCACGACGTAGCGTTCGGTCTCGCGGACGTTGTTGCTGCCCGAGGCGGGCATGTCGGCGTTGCTGGTCCCCATGGTGAAGGAGGTGACGTTGGCGGCGACCATCTGCGCGCGCACGGAGGCCGGCAGGAAGGCGTTGTCGCGCTGGATCACGAGGCCGGTCTGGGTGGGATTGATATAGTAGCTAAGGCCTTCGTAGCGTGCGTATGACGCCTGGGCGAAGACCTCCAGATTGTCCATCACCTGGAAGCTTGCCCGGCCGAACAGGCTGTCGCGGTCCTCGTCGGGCGCCAGGCTGTTGGTGCCGAGCATCCCCGAGGACGAGTACTTCCAGTCGCCGCCGATCATCCACTGACCGGTGGTCGTGCCGTAGGCGAGCTGGCTGACCGCCCCGTTCGTGCCGAAGTAGGTCCCGCGCAGGGGGCCGGCCGTGATCAGGCCGCCCGGCGTGTAGGTTGAGATGCCGACGTTATCGGAGACGATGTAGAACGGCTGGCCGGCGGCGGTGTTGGGGTTGCGGACGGCGAAGTGGCCTTTCGTGTTCCAGTCGCGCGCGGTGTAGTGGATGCCGTCCTGCCGCACCCGCTCGGCGCTGAACAGGACATGGCCGCGGCCGTCGGCGAAGCCCTTGCCGAAGGTGAAGTTGAGCTTCCAGTTGTCGTTATCGCCGTAGGTGGTCTCGCCGTACTCGGCCGTGGCCTTGATGCCCGTGTATTCCTTGTCGAGGATGAAGTTCACGACGCCGCCGATGGCGTCGGATCCATAGGCCGAGGACGCGCCGCCGGTCACCACCTCGACCCGCGAGATCAGCGACTGCGGGAAGGTGTTGGTGTCGACCTGGCCCGTGGCCGCCGAGGCGACCGAGCGCTGGCCGTCCAGCAGCACGAGGGTGCGGCCCGTGCCGAGCGCGCGCAGGTTCAGGGCGCTGATGCCGGCGACGCCATTCGAGAGGCCGCCCGAACTATTGGCGGCGGTGGCGCTGCCGGCGACCGATGGCAGGGTGTTGACGAAATCGGCGATGTTGGCGGCGGCCGCGGCCTTGATCTCCTCGGTCCCCAGGACGTTGACCGGGGTCGGGGCGCTGTAGCCGTCGCGGGCCACGCGCGAGCCGGTGACCACCACCTCCTCAAGGCTGCTCTCGGCGGCCGGCGCCGCGGCGGCGGCGGTGGCGACCTGGGCCTGCGCCGCGCCGGCGCTCGCGGCGAGGGCGGCCACGCTGACCGTGGCCAGCGCCCAACGGCGGGGGGAAGGGTTCAGGCGGCGGCCAGGCGAAGCTCTCATGATGATCCCCATTGTTTTCATTTAGGAAAGTGAACGCAGCCGGCCGCGGGGATGCGCGCGCCGCGCATGCGGCGTCGCTTGCCCGGCCTGCCCGGGGGCGGCCGGTCCCTCGACCTTCGAACCTGGATCGTCCGCGTCATCGGCCTGCAGCGCGCGGCGGCGGGAACGGTCCATGGGCACTGGCCCCGGCGCCCGCTGACGGGACCGGCGCAGCCCTTCGACGTTCCCCTGCTCGGCTGCTCTTGCGGCGGCCATTCCGCCCCGCTGGCGGGGCTGGCCGGTCAGAAGATCGAAGCCCCTCTTCGATCCTCGGCCGGTTCTTACAGGATCAATTCTAACCGGCGTGAAAAACTAGAACACAAAAAGGCTCGAATTTGACTCTCGAACACCTATAATCTTGCCGATCTGTGCATGGATTGAGCGCATCATGTCGAAAACTGAACCACTCGACCTGGACGACGTCGACTATCGCATCCTGAAGGAGCTCTCGGCCGACGGGCGCGCCTCTGACGTCTTCCTCGGCGAGAAGATCAACCTGTCCAGCACCGCGGTGGCGCGCCGCCGCAAGAGCCTGGAGGAGCGCGGCGCGGTGGTCAGCTACTCCGCCAACCTGAACTTGCCGATGCTGGGCTACAGCGTGGTGGTGTTCGTGGCGGTCGAGCTGAGCTCCCAGGCCGAGAAGGCGCTGAACGAGTTCGAGCGCGAGGTCGTGAAGTGTCCGTCCATCTCGTATTGCGGCTTCGTCTCGGGCGACACCGACTTCCTGATCATGCTCAACGTGGAGTCGTTCGAGGACTACGACCGGGTCTATCGCCGGGAGCTGTCGACCCTGCCGCACGTGGCTCGGATCCGGTCCAGCTTCGTTCTGCGCGAGGTGACGCGCCGGAGCACGCCGCCGGTCGTCTTCATGGACCGGGAGTCCTGACGACCGGCGGCGCCGCGGCTCATTTCGCGGGCTCGCCGGGGTAGGCGATGCCGAGCTGGTCCAGATAGGTCTTATATTTCTTGGGGTTGTAGTAGTACGGCTCCATCTTCGGACGCAGGCGCTGCATGGTCTCGGCGTTCAGCCAGATCGCCGGCTGGTCCGACGGCTGCAGGACCGGATCGTACTTCTGGTCCTTGAGCTGTACGTCATTGAAGTAGGCCTTGGCGTCGGCGACGAGCTGCGGCGTGGTGGCGATATCGAGCACCGTCAGCGCTACCGCCTTGGCCCCCTGGACCACGCCCTTGTGCGCGATCGGCGTGGCCATCGCCATGGCGGAGGTCACGTTGTGGCCAATGGCGCCGGGGATGTTCGACGGATAGCGGATGGTGATCGTCGGCACCGTCCACATGATATCGCCGATGTCGTCCGAACCGCCGCCGAAGCCGCTGCGGTCATCCGGCGTGGTCAGCTTGCCGACCTCGGTGGGAAGGGGGTCTCCCTTCAGCTTGTTGGTGGTCTGCACCGCCTTGGCGAACGCCTTGTCGGCTTCACTCCACTGCGGCATCCCGACCCTCTTGATGTTGGCGTAGGCGGCCTCGGCGAGGGGCTTGTTGCCGTAGTTGGGGGCGGCGTAGCCGAGCACCCGGTGCGAGACCGTGGTGTCGGTGGCCATGGCGGCCGCCTCGGAGATCTTGTTGCCGAGTTCGTAGAGGTCGCGGATCGATTTGAAGTTCTGTTCGCGGAAATAGTACCAGACCGTCGCCGTGCCCGGGACGATGTTGGGCTGTCCGCCCCCGTCCGTGATGACGTAGTGCGAGCGCTGGGTGAGCGGCAGGTGCTCGCGGCGCATGTTCCAGGCCACGTTCATCACCTCGACCCCGTCGAGGGCGCTGCGGCCGTCCCAGGGCTGGCCGGCGGCATGCGCCGTCTTGCCCTTGAAGTTGTACTCGACGCTGACCATGCCGTTGTTTCCAGCCGGCCCCCAGCCGGTGGAGAAGTCGCGGCTGACGTGGGCGAAGATCGAGGCGTCCACATCCTTGAACAGGCCGGCGCGGACGTAGAAGGCCTTGGTGGCCAGCAGCTCCTCGGCGACGCCGGGCCAGAGCATGATCCGACCGGGAATCTTGTTCTTCTCCATGACGTCCTTCGCCGCCAGCGCGGCGACGATCATCATGGGCATGCCCGAGTTGTGCCCCTCGCCGTGGCCGGGGGCCCCCTCGACCATCGGCGTGATCGCGGGCTTGCCCGGGTATTGCGACAGGCCGAGCAAGCCGTCGATATCGCTGCCGAGGGCGATCAGCGGTCCGCCTTCGCCCCAGGTGGCGGTCCAGGCGGTGGGGATGCCGGCGACGCCGCGCTGGATCTTGAAGCCGTTCTTCTCGAGGACACCCGTGAGGTATTCGGAGGTCTTGAACTCCTGGAAGCCCGGCTCGGCGTAGCTGAACACCTGGTCGACCATTTCCTGGGCGAGCTTGGCGTTGGCGTCGACCTTGGCGAGCGCCGCGGCGCGCATGGCCTCGGTCGGTTCGGCGTAGGCGAGGGCGCCCGGCGCGGTCAGGGCCGCCGCCAGCAGCACGGCTTTCAGCGTTCGCGCGCGACCCGAACCGGTCTGAACGCCGTATTGTGCGCTGGATTTCAAACTCATTGCCCCATCTCCCGCAGGTTTCCGAACGTCACGTCCATTGACCTGTGAAAAACGGGCGCTCGCAAGGGGCCGTCGCCGGATAACAGAGCGTTGCGGTTGCTTTGGGCGGCGGATCAGCGCCGGCGCCGGAATCCCGGCGCCCGGCGCCTGTCAGTTGATCGCCCGCCGCGCGCGGCCACGCGGGGAGCGCGCAGCGCCCGCCGGACTCGCCTGCGGCGGGCGCCGCTGAGTCAGTAGTAGTCCTTCAGCACCAGGCTGACCGTCTCCCCCGACGCCAGGGTGAGGGCCAGGATCTGGCCGGCAGGCGCCGTGCGCAGGGTGGTCAGGCCCGCGACCCCAAGCTCGGCCGCCGGGCGGCCGTTGACCGCGGTGATGACCTGGCCGGTCTTCAGGCCCGCCGCCTCGGCCGGTGATCCGGGGGCGACGAGGCCAATGGTGAAGACGCCGTTCGCGAAGCGGGTCAGGGCGCCCGCGCGGTCCTTTGGGAAGGGCGCGGCGATCGCGTCGGGACGCGGCTTCAGCAGGATGCGGTTGCGGGCATAGTCGGTGGTCAGCTCGAACCTGCCCAGGATGGGCATGCCGATGTTCCCCGAGGTGTGGCCGGTGTTGAACGCGCTGTTGTCCTCGTCGCCAAACACGGCGGGGATGTCGTGCAGGGTGACCCCGGCCAGGGTCAGCGACGTCACCGTCGCGACGTTGCGTGTGCGCATGCCGCCGATGGCGCCCGACAGGCCCTTGGAGGTCGGCCGGTCCGACAGCATGCCGTGCGGCTTCCAGTAGGTGGGGAAGACCAGCAGCGGCTGGCCGTTGCCGAGGTCGAAGTCCATCAGCACGGGCTTGCCGCCTTCGATGGACGCCGGGATGGCGTGCAAGCCGGCGACGTTGGTCACGGGGACAGGCACCGCACCCGGCGTGGGCGTGTAGCGGGCCGGATCGTGGAAGGTGATGGTCTTGCCGGCGAAGTCGAGCTGGACGGTGAGGGCGTTCAGCACCTCCTTCCCCAGCACCACCGGCAGCGGGATGCCGATGGCGGCGCCGATCGGCTTGAGGTCGAGCAGGGCGACCGTCATGTCGCGCAACTCCACTTCGCCGACGCGGATCGTGACGCCGCTGGCCAGCTCGGCCACATCGCGGCCCCCGGTGCCGACCGCCGCGACGATGGCGGTGGGCTTGATGCCCAGGCTCTCGGCGTAGTCCTTGTCCAGCACGGTGGCCTCGGCGCCGCTGTCCAGCATCACCCGGGTCTCGTGGCCGTTCACGGCGGCCGGAATGCTGATGCGTGTGCCGAGGAAGAGGTCGAAGGCCAGCGGGTCGGTCTTCGCCCGCCCCTCGGGGAAGGCGTAGATCTTGCGCGACGCCGGCCGCGCGAAGGCGGCGTTGTCGGGCTTCGGATCGATATCCACCTCGCTGAGAACGGCGGTGGTGACGAACGGGTCGTCCGCCGTGCGCTGGGCCATACGGAAGGGCATCCGTACGCCTTCCACCATCCGCCAGTCGTCGAAGCGGGTCACCGAAGTGACGCCTTCTTCCGTGGACCGGTCGGCGACGAGGGCGCCGGTGGCCGGGTCGAGCAGCAGCTCGTAGCGGGTGCGGGCGTCGAAGGTGACGCGCAGGACCTGGACGGTCTTGCCGTCGAAAGTCTCGTCGGCCTCGAGGGTGACCTTGCCCGCCTCGCCCCGCAGGGCGTCGTCGAAGGTCACGAGACGGCGGCGGGCCGCCTCCTGGGCGGCGGCTTCGCCGGCGTTCTCGACCTGGCCGCTGAGGGTCACGGTCCAGCCGCCGTCGCCGATGAAGGCCTGGTGGGTGACGGCCGAGCCGAGGACGTAGCGCTCGACCATGCGGCCGGGCTCGATGCGGCGCTCCAGCGCGCCCTGGAAACGGCCGTTGTCGGTGGTCCCGCGGATCAGGAGGCCGGTGGCCTTCTCGAAGGCGGGGCCGCCACGCCAGGCTACGTAGCGGGCGACGGCGTCGCCGGCGGGGTCGGCGAGCGCGACGGCTGGCGCGGTGAGCGCCAGGGCGGCCGCGGCGGCGGCGAGGAGGGATCTCATCTCTAGTCTCCGAAGGCGGGGCTGGTGAGGGCGTCGGCTCGCGGCCATCGGCGACGATGGTCACCTGCAGGCCCGGCCAGGCGGCGAGCTGGGCCGGGGCGGTGGGCTGGCTGACGGACGGCACGGAGGTCTGCACGGGCGCGTAGACCTGACCCACCACCCGGACGCCGCGGGCGTGGGCTCGCGCGAGGTCCGGTTCCAGGTCGGCGAAGGGGGGCGGGAAGAGGTCGTAGAGGAGGACCTCCCGTGCGGCGGCGATCATGGCGCGCGCGCGGGCGAGGACCTGATCGGGTGTCCGAAGCGCGTAGAGGCGCGCCTCGGCGTCGGGGGCCTTCAGCTCGGCGAGGGCGGCCAGGGCCGAGCGGCTACGTTGCTCGAAGCGGGCCTCCAGCGCGGCGACGAGTTCGGCGGCGGGCACCGCGCGCCAGGTGCGGCTCTCCCCGTCGTCGACCAGGACGGCGCCCTTCTGCGCCAGGGTCTCAAGGGCCTGATAGGTGTTGGCCGTGGCCTTCCCGACCGCCTTCGACAGGCGATAGCCGGTGGCCGGTCCGAGCCGGGTCAACTCGCAGAACAGCCGGGCCTCGGTTTCGGTGAAACCCAGGTCGAGCAGTGCGGCGACGGCAATAGTAGTAGTCATCGCTGCTACTAAATTGAGGCTCGCGCGATCGGTCCAGTTAAGCTCTCGTAAGGTCGGGTGCGCGGTTGACGGCGCTCAACGCGCGGCCGCGTCCGTGGGCTAGGTTGGACCGGCGCAGCGCACGGGAGCAGGCGGGTGGACGGCTATATCCGGACCTTCGACGGCCTGACGCTCGACGACGTACCGATCGTCGGCGGGAAGACGGCGTCGCTGGGCGAGCTCCACCGACTGCTCTCCACTTGCGAGGTGCGCACGCCGGACGGCTTCGCGGTCACGGCCGCGGCGTATCGCGCCGCCATCGAACGTGCGGAGGCGGGGCCGCGACTGGCCGAGCTGATGGCCGGGGTGGACGTGAACGACGTGGCAGACCTGGCGCGGCGCGGCGCCGAGGCGCGCCGCCTTGTCTATTCGGCGGCCGGCGGACAGGAGCTTCGGGGGGCGATCGTCGGCGCCTACCGTGACCTGTGCGCGACCACGGGCGGGTCGATCAGCGTGGCCGTCCGCAGCTCGGCCACGGCCGAGGACCTGCCGACCGCCAGCTTCGCGGGCCAGCATGACAGCTTCCTGCACATCCGGGACGAGGACGCCCTCGTCGAAGCGTGCCGCCGCTGCTTCGCTTCGCTCTACACCGACCGGGCGATCGTCTACCGGGTGAACAACGGCTTCGCGCACGAGAAGGTCGCGCTGTCGGTGGCCGTGATGCGGATGGTGCGGTCCGACGAGGCGGCCAGCGGGGTGGCCTTCACCCTCGACACCGAGAGCGGGTTCCGCGACGTGGTGTTTGTCACGGGCGCCTATGGCCTGGGTGAAAACGTGGTGCAGGGGCGCGTCGACCCGGACGAGTGGTATGTCCATAAGCCGACGTTCCGGAGCGGCGCGCGGGCGGTGCTGAAGCGCACGCTGGGCGCCAAGCAGACGCGCATCACCTGGAAGCGTGGCGGCGGGGTCGCGGAGCTGGCCACGCGGCCGGTGCCGAAGGCGGACCGGGAGCGGTTCTGCCTGAGCGAGGCCGAGGTGCTGGCCCTGACCGACGTGGCGCTGCGGATCGAGGACCACTATTCGGCCCGCGCCGGCCGGCCGACGCCGATGGACATCGAGTGGGCCAAGGACGCGGACGACGGGCGGCTCTATGTCGTCCAGGCGCGGCCCGAGACCGTCGCCTCGCAACGCACCGGGGCCGAGATCGAGAGCTTTCGGCTGAAGGGCTCGGCGCAGGTGTTGGTCGAAGGCCGGGCGGTGGGCGAACGTATCGCCGCCGGGCCGGTGCGGATCGTCCGCGACGCCGCCGACCTGCGGGCCTTCCAGACCGGCGAGGTGCTGGTGGCTTCGGTGACCAATCCCGACTGGGAGCCGGTGATGAAGCGCGCCGCCGCGGTGGTCACCGACCGGGGCGGGCGGACATGTCACGCCGCCATCATCGCGCGGGAGTTGGGCGTGCCGGCGGTGGTCGGGACGGGGGACTCCACCCGGCGCCTCGCCGACGGCCAGCGGGTGACCGTCTCGTGCGCCGAAGGGGAGATGGGTCGGGTGCTCGCCGGCGACGTGCCGTTCGAGGTCCAGCGCCTGCGAGCCGCCGACCTGGAGGCGCCGCGCACGCACATCATGCTGAACCTGGCCCAGCCGGACCTGGCCTTTCGCTTCGCCCAGCTGCCGAGCGCGGGCGTGGGCCTGGCGCGGCTGGAGTTCATCATCGGCGAGCGGATCCGGCTGCATCCCATGGCCGCGGCGCACCCAGACCGGGTCACCGGCGCGCGGGACCGGGCGGCGATGGCGCGGCTGGCCCGGGGCTACGCCTCGCCGCGGGACTATTTCGTGGAGCGCCTGGCGGAAGGGGTGGGCGTGATCGCCGCGGCCTTCCACCCGCGGCCGGTGATCGTGAGGCTGTCGGACTTCAAGACCAACGAGTACGCGCGCCTGACCGGCGGACGGGACTTCGAGCCGAAGGAAGAGAACCCGATGCTCGGGTTCCGCGGAGCCGCCCGCTACGCCCACCCGCTGTACGCCGACGGCTTCGCGCTGGAGTGCGCAGCGCTGGCGCGGGTCCGCGGCGCCCTGGGACTGAAGAACCTGAAGGTGATGGTCCCCTTCTGCCGCCGCGTGGGCGAGGCCGAGGGCGTGCTGGAGGCGATGGCCGCGCACGGCCTGCGCCGGGGCGAGGACGGCCTCGAGGTCTATGTGATGTGCGAGATCCCAAACAATGTGGTGCAGATCGACGCCTTCGCGCGCCTGTTCGACGGGTTCTCCATCGGCTCCAACGACCTGACGCAGCTCGTCCTGGGCGTGGATCGGGACTCCGAGACCGTCGCCTTCGACTTCGATGAGCGCGACCCGGGGGTGCTGGAGATGCTGCGCCAGGCGGTCGTGGGCGCGCACCGCAACGGCCGGCATGTCGGCATCTGTGGCGAGGCGCCGGCCACCTATCCCGAGATCGCCGCCTTCCTGGCCGGCCTCGGCGTCGATTCCATCAGCGTGAACCCCCAGAGCCTGCCGCGGACCCTGGCCACCGTGCGCGAGGCTGAGGCGTCGGCCGAACCTTTCCAACCCGGAGCGATCCCATGACCTATCGCGACATCCTCGTCAGCCTTGACGGCGGCGAGTCCCAGGCGGCGACGGCGCGGTTCGCGGCCGACCTCGCCGGCAAGTTCGGCGCGACGCTGGTGGGCGCCTACGCCCGCAGCCAGGTCGGTTCGCCCTTCATGCCGCCGGACGTGACAGCCGCCCTGAGCGCCGCCGAGATCCAGCGAATGGTCGACGCCTACGAAAAGGCCGTTGCGGCGGCGGCGGAGAAGGCGCGGCAGGCCTTCGAAGCGGCGGCCGGCGAGCAGGAAGTGGCGAGCGCCTGGGAGGTGGTCTCGGATTCGGAGGCGCTGGCGGCCAGCGCCCGGCGGGCCGACCTGCTGGTGATCGGGGCCTCGCCGGAGGGCGTCCGGGGTGGGATGGAGCCCGCATCCCTGGCCATGGCCAGCGGCGGGCCGACGATCCTGGTTCCGACCGGCGCGGCGCCATCGACGTTCCGCCGCATCATGGTCGCCTGGAACGGCAGCCGCGAGGCGGCGAGGGCGCTGCGGGCGGCCTGGCCACTGATCGGCCTCGCGGACGCGGTGGACGTGGTGATCGTTTCGCGCGATGGCTCGGGCGCGCCCGACCCTCAGCTGCAGCGGCATTTCGAGCACCATGGGGTGCGGGCGAACGTGATCCTTGAACGCGGCGACGGCGCCACGGGCACGCTGCTGCGCCGCCAGGCGGAGGCGATCGGGCCGGACCTGGTGGTCATGGGGCTGTATGGCCGCCCCCGGATCCAGGAGCAGGTGCTGGGCGGCGTGAGCCGACAGATGCTGGCCGGTCCGGGCGTGCCCTTGTTCGTGAGTCACTGAGCTGCGCCATGTTCCGCGACCGCAGGGACGCGGGCCGCAAGCTGGCCGAGGCGCTGGGGCGGTACGCCGGGCGGGAGGTCGCGGTGCTGGCCCTGCCCAGAGGCGGCGTGCCGGTGGCGGCGGAGGTGGCGCGAGCGCTCCCCGCGCCACTGGACCTGGTGCTGGCGCGCAAGATCGGCTCGCCGTTCCACGCCGAGCTCGCCATGGGCGCGGTGGCCGACGGGGGCGAGACGGTCCGCAATGAAGACGTGATCGCCGCCTATGGCGTGGACGAGGCGACCTTCGCCGCCGCGCGCGAGGCCGAGCTGCAGGAGATCGAGCGGCGGCGCGCCGCCTACCTGGGCCGGCGCTCGCCCGTCGACCTCACAGGGCGGACGGCGATCCTGGTGGACGACGGCGTGGCCACCGGCGCCACAACCCGCGCCGCCTTGCGGGCGGTACGGGCGCGCGGCCCCTTACGGGTGGTGCTGGCGGTCCCCGTGGCGCCGGCGGATGTCGTCGACACCCTGCGCGCGGAGGCCGACGAGATCGTCTGCCTCGAGCCGCTGGGGCCGGTCGGCGCGATCGGGGCGCACTACCTCGACTTCCGCCAGCTCGAGGACGACGAGGTGGTCCG
>JADHED010000214.1_pt1 | contig 78866 bp, 69 predicted proteins | sample 8952041 | NCBI WGS metagenome assembly JADHED01 (sample SAMN16124423, study PRJNA663239) | bioreactor sludge metagenome | isolation source: sludge (control) | place: India:Bengaluru | collected 2018-09-08
GCTGCGCAATCTGTGGATGGCGCGGCGCAGGCTTTTGCAGGGGCTGCAGGGATGAATGCGCCAGAAATCGGCCAACGGGCCAGCTACATGTGCGAAATCCCCATGTTTGCGACCCGAAAACCGGCGAAATCGTCACCATGTGGAATATCTCGCCTCAACGCCCATCTGAAAACGTGTTTTGAACACCATCCCTAGAGCGGGCCTGCCTGGAACGGGCGCGGGTGCGCGAGGCCAGCGCGGTGGTGCTGGCGCTCAGCGACGACAGCGAGTCGGTGTTCGCCACCGCCTTCGTGCGCGATTACGCGCCCGGCGTGCCGCTGATCGTGCGCGTGCTGCGCACGCCCAACACCGCGCGTCTGTACCGCGCGGGCGCCGACTTCGCGATCTCGGTGGGACAGGTGGCCGGGCAGATCCTGGCCTACCACCTGCTGGGCGAGCAGTCGACGCACGTCGAGAACCGGGTGAAGTTCATCCGGGTCCAGGCGGCCAGCCTGGTGGGCGAGCACCCCTGGCGCTGCGAGGCCCTGGAGCGCACCGGGGCCAAGGTGGTGGCGGTGGAGCGCGGCGGCGAGGTGCTGGTGGAGTTCGGCGACGGATTCGCGGTGCAGGGCGACGACACCCTGTTCGTCTGCGGCTCGGTCAACAGCCTGGAGCGCTACCAGAAGGCGTTCGGAACGGTGGGTGCCTGATCCGGCCTGCGCCGCATCGGGATCCCGCCGGACTCAGGGCAATTCCGCGCCGGTGCGCGTGACGACCCTCTGGTGCGCGTAATCGGCCCGCGCGGGCCGCGCCAACGTGCCGGTGGCCGTGAGGTGGTCCACAAAGGTCTGGGTGTACAGCAGGTAGGTGTTCACGTAGCGGCCCGCGGCATAGATCGAGCCCAGCGTGGCGTAGCCGTCGCGGCCGGCAGCGACGAAGTCGTTCGTCACCATCACGTAGGTCTTTTTCAGGTCCAGCGCGGCCCAGGCGCCGGTGGCGCGGTCGCGCACCTGCACGTTGCTGAAACGCCGGCCCGCCGGCTGGCGCATGTCCAGGTCCCAGCGCAGGCCGGCCGCGTAGGGGTGCGAGCCGTTGGACTGGCCGCGGTCCAGGTGGTTGGCCACGCCGTCTTCGAGCGCGGCCAGCACCTCGGCGCCGGTCAGGTCCAGTTCGACCAGCACGTTGTTGTACGGCAGCACGGTGAAGGCGGTGTTCATGGTCAGCTCGCCGGCCGGCACCGGAACGCGCACGCCGCCGGCGTTCTGCAGCGCGAAGTCGGCGCGCCGCGAGCCGCGCAGGAAGGCCTCGGCCACCACCTGCGCCACGTCGCTGCCGCGCGCCAGGCTGCTGGCCGCCTCGCAGCCCGCCCCCGCGCGCGGATCGGCCCGTTCGCCGGGCACCCGCACCAGGCACAGCGGCTCGTTGGCGGTGCCGATGGGGCGCGCCTTCTGCGCCGCGACCTGGCCGGAGAAGGCGGTCAGCGTCTGCGCCGCCGCCGGGTCGGGCGCGACCACCCGCACCGCCGGCTGGGTGGCCAGGCGGGTTTTCAGCGCCTCGCCCTCGGCCGGCGCCAGCGGCTGCCAGGCGCCGGTGGCATCCTTGCGTTTGAAGGTGTCGCCGATCACCAGCGCCGCCTGGCCGTCGCAACGGCTCACGCGGCCTTCGGCGTCGAAGGTCACCTTCATCAGGCCGAAGGCCTTGGCGTATTCCCAGGCCTGGCCGACGCAGACGGTCTCGCCGTCGGCGTTGCGCAGCACCGTGGGGTAGTGCCCGCCGCTGGGCACGCCCAGCGCCTTGAAGTCGCCCAGCAGGGTGTGCGAGTCGCCGCCGATGATGACGTCCACACCGCGCAGCCGCGCCGCCAGCGCGCGGTCGGCCTCATAGCCATGGTGCGTCAGCAGCACGATGTGGCGCACGCCCTGCGCGCCCAGGGCGTCGACGGCGGCCTGGGCCGAACGGGTCTCGTCGAGGAACTGCGTGGTGGGCAGCGGGCGCGACGAGGCCCGCGTCTTGTCGGCGATCGTGATGCCCACGATGCCAACCCGCACCCCGCCGATGGTCTTGACGACGGAAGGCAGCAGGTAGGGCGGGGCGCCCGCTGGCGCCAGCGGCGTGCCGGCCTGCGGCACGATGTTGGCCGCCACCGCGGGCGTGCGGCAGTCGCCCTGCGCCAGCTCGTCCAGGAAGGCCTTCAGCGTGGCATCGCCGTCGTCGAACTCGTGGTTGCCGGGCACGAAGGCGTCGAAGCAGATGGTGTTCATCATGCGCGCGTCGGCCCGGCCCTTGAAGAAGGTGTAGTACAGCGAGCCGGTCATTGCGTCGCCGGCGTGCAGCTTGAGCAGGTTGGGCGTGCCCACGAGCGATTTGAACAGCGCGGTCTGGCGCGCGAAGCCGCCGAGCTCGACCTGTGTCGGCACGCCGTCGAGCACCAGCTCGGCGCTGCCCGCGTCGAGTTGCGAATGGTGGTCGTTGATGTGCGCGATGGCCAGTTCGAACGACCCGGCGGCCGGCGCCGGTGCGGTGGCAGGCCCCTGGGTGGCGCAGCCGCCGAGCAGCGCGGCGATAGCCAGCGCGGCCAGGCCGGCGCGGCGAAGGGACGACGGGAGCCGGCGGGCGGACAGGTTCATGGCGCGGGTTTCGGAGCGGCGGGACTGTGATTGTCCTCGCTGTCGGGCCGCCATCTACCGTGGCGCGCCACGCTGGTACTCACCCGGCGAGGTGCCCATCACCCGCCGGAACGCGCGGGCGAAATTGGCGGTGTCGCTGAAGCCGAGCTGTACGGCCACCTCGGCGATGCTGGCGCCGGGCGCGCGCAGCAGCTCGCAGGCCCAGCCGAAGCGGACCTGGTCCGACAGCTCCCGGAATCCCGAGCCCTCCTGTTTGAGGTGGCGGTCGATGGTGCGGGCGGACACGTGCACCTTGCGCGCGATGTCTTCTAGGGTGACCTGCGCACCGCGGGTCTCGCGCAGCACCATCGTGACGTAGTCGGTCCACCCGGTGTCCGTGCGCGCGGGCCGCTGGCCCAGGGCCTGGCAGCGCTCGTCGATCTGGCGCATCACGTCCACGTCGCCCAGGGCCAGCGGGGTGTCGAGCATGGCGGCGGGCATGACCACGCGAACGCCCAGCATGGCGCCGCTGTGGAAATGGAAGCGCGCCGGAAACAGCGCCTCGTAGCGCCTGGCGTGTTCCGGCGCCGGCATGGACACATGGATGTCATAGACCGAGAGTTCCGGGCCCAGAATCAGCTTCATCTGGTTCTGGTGCGCCATCGCCAGGGCTTCCAGAAAGAACGTCAGGCTGGCGGGTGGCATGGCCACCAGAGGCGTGTAGGCCATTTCCGCCCACGGGCCGCCGCGGGTGTAGCGAACCATCCAGGTTTCCAGCATCAGGTGATAGTGGCGGCAGGTCATGCGCAGAAACGCGTCCATGTCCGGGCAGCTCATGAGCCCATAGCCGAGCAGGTCGTGCGAGTTCATCTTGACGCGGCGACCCAGTTCGAAGCCCAGATCGTGCCGGCCGGTGAGCTGCGTGGCGGCCAGGATGAAGGCGTCCGCCTCGGCCGCGGTCATGGTGTTGTCGCGCTGGTCCAGGCGCCCGGTGTCGATGCCCGCTCGTTCCAGCACGCGGACCGGATCGGCGCCGCTGGCGCGCAGCACGTCGGCCAGCAGCAACAGGTAGCGGACCGGCACGCGCCTGGGCACAGCGACCATCGTCAGCCCTTTCCGGATGTGTGTTTTCCCTGGGTTGTCGGGTTTGGACCGGCAAGTGTCGGAACCGGACATCGCCACGAACCGGGAACCCGGACACCATTGCGTTTCGCTTTGGGTGCGCGCGGACCGCCGCGCACGAATGAATGGAGTATCCGATGAAACTTTTTCGAACCGGATCGGCACTATCCCTACCGATCCTGACGGGCCTGGCCCTGTCGTGCGCCGCGCAGGCCGGCACGCTCACCGGTGTGGTGGTGGATCAGGGCAAGCCGCTGGCCGGCGCCATGGTCACGGCCTTCAGCGCCGACGCGAAGCGCCGCGACACGGTGTACACCGACGCCAGCGGCCGCTACCGGCTGAACGTCGATTTCGCCGGCGAGCTGACGGTGCGCGCACGCACGCCGTATTTCAAGGACGCCAGCGTCAAGGTCTCTCTGCCCCTGCCGGCCGTCAAGACGCTGGACTTCAGCCTGGAGCGGCACAGCGTCGCCGCCGAACTGTCCGACAGCCTGCCGGCGTCGGCCCACGCGGCGGTGCTGCCCTGGGGTAATCACAACACCCGAGAAGCCTTCATCAGCCAGTGCAACTACTGCCACCAGATGGGCAACGCGCTGACCCGGGTGCCGCGCGAGGAAAGCCGCTGGCGCGACACGGTGAGGCGCATGGAGGGCTACTTCGCCATGCTGACCAACCGCGAGGCGGACGACATCACCAAGGCTTTGCACGCAGGCTTTGACGGCAAGCCGGTGCCCGCGGTGCAGCATCAGCCGTGGCAGCCCCAGATCGCGCCGGCCAAGATCAAGGAATGGGTCGCCGGCGACGCCGCAACCTTCATCCACGACACCGAAGTCGGCCACGACGACGACCTCTACGGCATGGACGAGGGTCACGACCTCATCTGGCACCTTGAGCGCAAGACCGGAAAGATCAACGAATACAGGCTGCCCGATATCGACCTGCCCGAAGGGGGCGTCTTCTCGGGCGTGCAGCTGCCGATCGGCGTCTTCAACGGCAAGCATGGCCCGCACAGCATCGCGCAGGCCAAGGACGGCGTCTTCTGGATCACCAACGCGCTGTCGTCGACGCTGGCGTCGTTCGATCCGGTGAGCAAGAAGATGCGGCTGTTCGACATGGGCCGCACCCACCTGTACCCGCACACCATCCGCATCGACCAGGAGGGCATCGTCTGGTTCACCATCGTCGCCTCCAACGAGGTGGGCCGATTCGATCCCAAGACCGAGAAATTCACCATCCTGCACCTACCGGAGGAGAGCATCTGGAGCCGGATCTCGCACTACCTGTTTCCCTACGTCCTGAAGATCGGCGCGTGGTTTCCGAAGATGAACATGCACATGGCCGTCAACCACGCGAAGTGGGGCTTCATCGGCCGCCACGCGTTTCCCTTCCCGTACGGCATCGACGTCAACCCGGTCGACGGTTCGATCTGGTACGCCAAGCTCAACGCCAACAAGATCGGGCGCATCGACGCCAAGACCCTGGCGGTCACCGAATACGACACGCCGTTCAAAGGTCCGCGCCGCCTGCGCTTCGATGCCAAGGGCAACCTGTGGATTCCCGCCTTCGATGACAGCGGCATCATGAAGTTCGACACCCGCACGGCGCGCTTCGAAACCTTCCGCCTGCCGCTGCTGGCGCACAACGAATACGAAGTGCCGTACGCGCTGGCGGTCCACCCGACCTCGGGCGACGTGTGGATCACGTCGAACCTGTCGGACCGGGCCTTCCGCTTCGATCCGAAGACCCGGCAGTTTGTCAGCTATCCCTTGCCGACCAAGGTGACCTGGCTGCGCGACTGGGTCTTCACCCAGGACAAGGCCGTATGCTCCAGTTCATCGAACCTGCCGGCCTGGGGCATCGAAGGGGGCCTGGCGTCGTTCATCTGTCTGTACCCCGACGGCGAGCCCGATGTCGCCCTGGCCAGGAAATAGGGAAGGAAGCACGCCATGGAAATTCAATCTGTCCTGATCTACGTCGTCATCACCGTCCTGATGGCACCCTTGCTGCTGGCCTACGGAATTCCCTTCATTCTCGCGGCCACGCTGTTCCACCGCGTCACGCGCAACACCCTTGGCGAGGCGTGGCGCCGGGTCTTGGCCTGCGGCATTGCCGCACTGGGCATCGCGCCCGCCTATGACGTATACCGCGCCCCGCTGCCGGTCTACGTGCACGGGCTGCAGGGCGATGCCGTGGCCTGGGGTGTTGCGCTGGTCTCGTTCCTGGTGACCTGGGCGTTGATCGTCGCGACCCTGGCCGCCTGGCGGTCCGCCTCGCGGGCGCTCCGGGGCGCCCCTCAGCGCGGGACCGTCATGCCCGCCGCATGCCCGCGCGTGAAGGCTTCCTCGAACACCGAGTAGCCCGACCAGTCGGCGTGCGCAAAACGCAGGCGACCGTCGGACGGTGTCAATCGCTCATAAAGTTGTAGCTGCCGGTGGCCGGCAGACGCTGGCATGGGGCCGATTGGATGCCGGAGAAGCGTGCTTTTGAGCATGCCGGGCACCGGAATGGCCATGGCGTGGCCGTAGCGGGTGATGTCGACGCGCGTGAGCTTCTCCCGCAGGTCGGGGTGCGGCACCGACAGCTCGGCCAGCACTGCCTCGACCCAGTGCGACCAGCTCTGGCGCAGCAGCCCGGCGCGGGCCTCGGGCGTGTCGCCGAGGGCGCGGTACCAGGTCAGCACCGTGGCGCCAGGCACTGGCTGCAGGCTCTGGTGGCGCGCATCCACGTAGCCCAGGCCGGCACTGCCGTAGAGCACGTTGTCCCAGCTCGGCGCCGCGCCGGCTCGGTCGTGCAGCGGCCGGTCGATGTGCAGGTTGGCCACCAGCCAGGGCGCGTGGCGGGTGCGCGCGGCTGCCTCGCGCAGCACCTCGGGCGAGTTCGCCACCACCCGCGCCGCCACGAACACCGGCAGCGCCACGATGGCTTGCGCGGCCTGCCAGCGCTCGACCGATTGCGTGGCGACGTTGAACGCGTCCACGGTGACACCGTGCCGACCCGACTCGACGCGTTGCACCACGCGGCCGGTGTGCAGCTGCCCGGCCCCGGCCAGCGGCGCGGCCAGCCGCCGGGTGAGCCAGGCGTTGCCTTCGGGCCACGTCAGCACCCCGTCGCGCTCGGCCGCTTCGTCGCCCGGCGCGTGAAAGCCGTGGCGGCTGGCGAAATAGTGGATGCCGGCCCAGGCCGAAACCGTTGCGATGCCGGCGCCATAGTCGTCGCGGCAGCAGTAATCGAGGTACCAGCGCAGGTGCGGGTCGGCCAGGCCTTCGCGGTCGAGCCAGGCCTGGAAGGTGATCGTGTCGAGCGCCAGGTGCTCGGCGCTGGCCGGCGCGCGAAATGCCGGCATCGCAAACGGCGCGGCCTGCTGCAGCGCCTGCACCCGTTCGGCAAAACGCCGGTAGTGCGCCAGCGTGGCGGGGCCCACGCCCTGCACCGGCAGCAGGCCGTCCTGCCACGCGCCGTTGAAGTACAGCCGTTCCTGCGGACTGTGGCACAGGTGCCGCTCCTCGATGATCCAGCGCCCCGCCACGCGCCGGCGCAGGCCCAACTCCTCCAGCAGGTCCTGCACCTCGTGCGCGGCCTCGCCCGGCACCGGCAGGTAGTGCGCGCCCTGCGGGCAGGCGATGCCGCCCACCACCGTGCCACGGCTGTTGCCGCCGGCCTCGTCTTCGAGCTCGAGCACGGCCAGGTCGTCGATGCCACGCTGGCGCAGCGCCCGCGTGGCGGCCAGGCCCGCCACGCCGGCGCCGACAATCACGGTGTGCACTCGGCGCACGGTCTGCGGCGGCGCGCTGGCGGGTGGTGCGGCGGCGGGCCCAGCCGCCCCGCCGGCGGCGGCCAGCCGGTGGCCGCGCTCGGGCGAGGTGCCGGTGAAGCCGCCCTCGATCTGCCGCGATGCCGGTCTGCAGCCTGCCAGGGCCAGCGAGCCGCTGGCCAGGAAGTGCCGGCGTTTCATGGCGCCGGCTCGCCCGCGGGTCGGGGCCGCGACGGCACAGGGGAGGGCGCGGTCGCCATCAATGCGTCACCCGGCCCCATTCAGCCTCGTAGCTGTGCACCAGGACCTGGTTGGACAGGCGGTTGACCTCGGCCGGCACGCGCGCCATGTCCTGCGGGAAGTCGAACAGCAGCGGCAGGCTGGCCAGGTTCAGGAAACGCAGGCCCTCGGGCAGGGCGGTGGGCTGGCGCCAGGGCCGGCGGCTGGCGATCACGAAGCCCCATTCGCCGAAGCTCGGCACGTGGGCGTGGTAGGGCGTGGCGATCAGGCCCGCCGATTCGATCGTCTGCACCACGGTCCAGAAGCTCTGGCGCGCCACCAGCGGCGAGGTGGTCTGGATCACCGCGTAGCCGCTACTCGAAAGGCGCTGGTCCAGCAGGGCATAGAACGAGTTGGTGTAGAGCTTGCCGATGTTGAAGTTGGTCGGGTCGGGGAAGTCCACCACGATCACGTCGAAACTGTCGCGCGTGTCTTCGAGCCACTTGAAGGCGTCGGTGTTGACGATGGTCACCTTGGGTGACGACAGCGAGTGGCCATTGAGCCGCGCGAGGGTGTCGTTCTGCGTGAACAGCGTGGTCATGGCCGGGTCGAGTTCGACCAGGGTGACGCTCTGAACGCCGGGGTACCTGAGGATCTCGCGCACCGCCATGCCGTCGCCGCCGCCGAGCACCGCCACCTTGCGCGGCGCGGCGCCTGCGGCGGCGAAGGCCGCCATCACCGGATGCACCAGCGCCTCGTGGTAGCGGTATTCGTCGCGCTCGGCGAACTGCAGGTTGCCGTTGAGGAACAGGCGATGCCCGGCGCGGCCCTCGCCGGGGGAGTGGGTCACCACGATGCGCTGGTAGGGCGAGCTGGCGGTGAAGACGATGCGGTCGTTGTAGAAGCGGTCTTCGGTCAGCGTGGTGAGCGTGCCGGCGGCGGCCCAGCCGCCCGCCAGCACCGCCAGCGTGGCGGCGCAGGCCGCGGCGTGCGCGGCGAAGTGTCGCAGCTCGTGCCGGAACAGCAACAGCGCCCACACCGCCACCGCGGCATTCATCAGGCCGAACAGCAGCCCGGTGCGGATCATGCCGAGGTGCGGCACCAGCACCAGCGGAAACGCCACCGACACCGCCAGCGCGCCCAGGTAGTCGAAGGTCAGCACCTGCGACACCAGGTCTTTCAGCTCGACGTTGCGCTTGAGGATGCGCATCACCAGCGGAATCTCCAGCCCCACCAGCATGCCGACCGCAAACACCAGCCCGTACAGCACCAGCCGGAACGCGCCCGGCGTGTAGGCGTGGGCCAGGAACAGCAGCACCGGCAACAGGCCGCCGGCCAGCGCCACCAGCAGCTCGATGCGCAGAAAGTGCGCGGGCAGCTGCCGCTCGAAGAAGCGCGACAGGTACGAGCCCACACCCATCGCGAACAGGTAGGCGCCGATGATGGTGGAGAACTGCAGCACCGAATCGCCCAGCAGGTAGCTCGCAATGGCGCCTGCCGCCAGCTCGTACAGCAGGCCGCAGGCGGCGATGATGAACACGCTGGCCAGCAGCGCGATCTGAACCGGACGCGGCGTTGCGGCGGCGCCGATCGGATCGAGCCTTGTCGTGTCGTTCATGTCAGTTGCTCCGCCGCGCGGCGCGCGGAACTGGTGCGGCACAGGCCAGGGCCGCCGCCCAGTGGGGGGAAGCGCCGCAGGCGCATCGGGGGGCGTTCATCTCAGCGCCTGATTCAACTGGGCCTCGGTACCGACTCCGTCGCGGTTCTGCGTCAGCCAGCCGAACACCGCGCGCCCACCGCTGGCGGCGGCCCAGCGCTCGCCCACCTGTCGCTTCTCGATCTCATACGGATCGTTCAGCAGGTGCGCGCCCTTGAACTCCAGCGCTGCCACGCGTCCGTCGCGCAGCTCGGCCACAAAGTCGGGGAAGAACCGCCCGCGCGAGGTGGGCAGCGCAAACCCGCAGGGGGCGGTGTCGAGGTTGCGCACCCATTGCTTCACCAGGGGGTGCCGGTCGATCAGTTGCGCACAGGCGAACTCCTGGCCGCCGTCCTTCAGGTCGGCCAGTACCGGAAAGTAGTGTTTCGGGAACTGGTAGCGCCCCGTGTAGCGCGAGGCCACCGGCGCCGGGTAGCGCCCCGGCTCGAACACATGCGGGTGCTGCCAGTCGGGCTCGATCAGCCAGCCCGTGGCACTGTCCGCTTCCAGCACCAGTTGCCGGAAGCACTGCCGGGCGGCCTGGTCGCGCAGCTCGGCCACGCGGCTTTCAATGTCCTGCGCCAGCTTGAACCGGGCCTGCGCCAGCACCACCAGCGGCACGCCACGCTCGTGCATCAGGTGGTTCACCACGGCGGCCAGGTAGGCGCGGCGCCGGGCCTGCGTCAGGTCGGGCAGCTTCTGGAACAGCGACTGGTCCAGCCAGCGCACCAGGTCGTCGGCGGTGATGGTGCTGGCGCCGTAATCCATCGCGATCTGACTCGCGTCTGCGGGGCGCAGTTTCACATGGGCGTCGCTCAGGTAGATCTCGAAGGTATTGGACTGCTCCACCACCTGGAACCCTGGCAGTTGCACGGCCTGCGGTGTCAGCAGGTCCAGTTCCGCCGCATCCAGCACCGCCTCGCGCTCCAGCGGCCACAAGGGGGCTTGTGTGGTGGTGCGGTAGCCCAGCGTCGGCACCGGTGCGAACGGTTCACCGCGCGCGGCGGGCGCCGTCTGGGCCGCCACCAACGCGTTGTGCTCGGCCACCTGTCCGCGCAGGTGCTCTTGCTTTTTCGCCCCCTTCACCTGGGCTACCAGTTGGGCTTCCAGCGTGGCGTCAATGTGCCCTCGAACTTCCACACCGGGTAATCCTCCGGCTTCGGGGCGATGCACGCCGGGGCAGGCCAGCAGTTCATCGGACGGTGCGGCTATATCAAAAATCGTAGCGACCAATGACCTTTCCACACTGGGAAGGGCCGGAAGTTCTCCAAATAACGGCAGGTTGGCGGCTGGCGCGATCATCGAGGCCACGTCCAGCGCCTCGAAACCCATGTTCTGGATCAGCCGGTCGGCCAGCGCCCGGGCCGCGCTGGAGAACTGGGCCTCGCACACATGGGCGTAGGCGCGGTTCAGCGCGTCGCGGCCGCGCCGACGCGCGTGCGGCATGCGCAGCACCCGGCCCAGCAGCTGCTCCACGGCCGTCGCGCTGGAGAGTTTCTGCAACGAGCACAGCACATAGGCGAACGGGCAGTCCCAGCCCTCGCGCAGCGCCTGCACGGTGATGACGAAGCGCACCGGGCAGTCGCGCCGTGCCAGGTCCAGGCCTTCCAGCCCGCGGGCGTCGCCGGTGGCCACCACGATCTGGTTCTCCGGCAGGTGCAGCTCGTCGATCAGGTGGCGGCGCAGCGCCAGCGGCGGCATCTCGTCGTTCACGTTCTGCGCCTGGAACAGCACGATCGGGCGGACGTAGCCGTGGCCGTCGACCTCGTCCTTCAGCGCCTCGGCCTCCAGGGCCCGCTGGGTCTGCACCGCGGCAAACACCGCCTGCGGCCAGCCCTGCGGATGCTCGGCCAGCGCGATGGGAAGCTTGATCATGCTTTCGGCCGCCAGCTCCTGCGCGCTGACGTGGTACAGCACGTTGGTCCTGGCCGGAATCGGCGTGGCCGTCAGCTCCAGGATGAACGATGGGTTGAGCCTTTTCAGCGCGGTGAAGCTCTTGTCGGTCTTGGTGTTGTGTGCCTCGTCCACGATCAGGATCGGCTCCTGTAGCGCCAGCCAGTTCGCCAGACTCCAGCGCGGCTGGCCGCCGAAGGCGCGCAGCACGCCGGTGGCGTCACCCGCCGCCTCGTCCGCCGTCACCACCGCGTCGGGCAGGTGGCGCAGCCGCTCCACGTCGCGCGCCGGGGCGCCCCGGAAATGGGGCTCGAATCGTTCGGAAAAGCTGTAAACGTTGCGCTGCCCCGCGTCCTCGATGCGGAAGCTCTGGATCGTCGCCACCACCACCACCGCCTGCCGCCCCCAGTCCGGCGGGGCGATCTGGGCCACGTCCTCCAGCGCGCACACGCGCAGCCCCTCGCCATAGACCTGGGTCAGCGCCGTCCGGTAGGGGTGCCCGCTGGCCTGCAGCGCGCCGAGCGTCTGGGCGCGGATGGTGTCGCTGGGCACCAGCCACACCACCACCGGCGCATCGGTGGCCCGCCAGGCGCGCGCCAGCAGCGGCACCGCGTGCGCGGCCATCACCGTCTTGCCGCCGCCGGTCGGAATGCGCAGGCACACGCAAGGCACCTCGCCGAACGGCTCGGCGGTGTACGGCCGCCCCGCCAGCTCGCCGAACGCCCGCGCCGGGCCCTTCATCTGCGCGGCACCGGCAAACGCCGCCAGCGCGTCCAGCGCGGCTTGCTGGTAGGACTTGAGGGTGAGGGGGGTCATGGATTGGGGATGATTGGGATGAGTTGGAAACCGTATTCCCAATGCAACCTATTGATTTGTATACATTTTTTCAAACCCATTGGGAGTGGATTTCATTCTGATTGGGTGTTGTTTGGTGTTGTTTGGTGTTTTTTGGTGCTGTTTCTTGTGCCGTTTGGCGCACCAGCCGGCGACAAAGCCCACAGCGCTGCCTTGGTCGGCCCTCCAATGTTCCGGATGCGCCCTTCCTTGGACATCTCCTTGAGGAGTCCCCGAACGTATTCCTTGCGATGGGCCAGTTCAGGAATCCAGAGATGAAGTTTGGGCAATAGCAACTCGTCCACCTTGGCGCGTGGTTGTGGCCCGAGCGCCAGCAGCTTGCACAAGGCGGTTTTGTAGTCATCGGTATCGGGGCGGCGCCGATTCAGATACTCCACCTCCTGCCCGGTCGCGATGGCCAACCGTGCCGTAATGGACAGCTTGCTTCCACGGCCCTCGATCAGCTTCGCCTTTCGCAATTCGGCCAGCTGTGCCGCATCGAGCTTGAGCTTTTTCTGCAGGCGATCCAGCCACAACACGTGCTCGATGGGCAGATCGGTGCGCTCCATCAGCCAGTGGCTGTACTTTTCGTCGATCTCTTGTCCATAGATGTTGAACACGGTGCGCGAGGGCGAAGAGCCCTCATAGTCCGGCAGCGGCAGAAAGCGTCGCCGCTGCGCCAGCACCATCTCGTGGATGCCAAAACCCACCTTGTCGATCATGCCGACCTCCGCCATGGCTTTGGCCAACCGGTCATTGCGGTAGCGTTCGGGCGTGCGCGCACCGCTGGCGTACTCCTCCGGCCGGCCATCGAAAAAGCCACCCAGATTGATCATCCGCACCAGCCCGGCGGATTCCTCCACCACGATGCGCCCGGCCTGCGCGTAGTCCTGGTGGGCCAGGCAGTTGTGCAGGCCCTCCAGCAAGACCGTGTTCGTGTCATAGCGCGGCAGCGTCACGGCCAGCAATTCGTTGGCGGGGAACAGCTTGATGTTGGGGTTGCGGATGCGGTGGGCCACCTCTGTTGTGGTGAGCAGAAACGGCGGATGGAAATGCTCAGCCACCCGCTCGGCCGCGATCTTCCAGGTGATCTCCGCCGGGTTGGGCGACAGCAGCGCCGTGGCGCGTTCCGCACGGCCCAGCAGCAGCAAACCGGTGCGGGTGACGCGGCCATTGAGCGTCGCCCCTACCTTGTCCAGCAGCTTGGTGACGCTCCAGTGAGGAATCTCGCCGGCCCAGGGTTCGCGCTGGTGCTTTTCCGCGAATTTCTCGCGGGCCTTGGCGATGGCGGCATCGTCCAGGTCATCCAGCGTGGCTTGGTCGATGACCTCGGCGCTCCAGTCTTCGCCCGCCAGGTGCTCGGCCAGGATGGCCCTGCGCCGGTCTTCCCGCAATTCCGTCAGGCTGTCGCCGTCGCGTTGCCACGCTTTGTCGTGGGCCAACACGAGCTCTCGTGGAGCATGGCGGGGCACATGCACCACCCAGACCACCGCCTGGGTGTCTCTGGCGCGCAGTTCCTGCACCCGAAAGCCCATCGACGGCAGGCCCGGCGTCTTCGCCAAGACCCGGTGCACCACGTTTTCCGCCGTGTAGCCGGCGAAGTCCTGGATGCCAGTGACCGCTAACGTCTTGTCCTTGACGCCAATCACCACGCAGCCGCCGTCCATGTTGGCCAGCGCGGAGATGTAGGACGCCAGGTCCTCACCCGTGCGTCCCGAGATGTTGGACTTCAGGTTGCCCCAATCCTTCCATTCGTGGCGCTCGTTCTCCTTCGGATAGCGGGCGCGCAGCCAGCTCTGGAGTTCCGCTGCCGTGTCAAATTCCTGCATCTCCTCACCTCGCCTTCACGTCATACGGAATGTGCCGGAACGTCACGTGGGCCAGTGCCAGCCGGGCCGGGCCCAGGCGGCAGGCTTCGCCGTAGACGACCAACGGCGCCTCGGGCGCGGGTGTGGTGGCGTGCTGGGCCAGCAGGGCGTCGAGCACGGCGGCGGTCAGCACGTTGCCGCCGGCGGGGCGGCGGTCGCCCAGGATGCCGTTGAACAGCAGGTAGAGCGCCTTGACCGCACGCGGGGCCGGCGGGGTTGCCCCTGCGCTCGGGGTGGCGTCCAGGACAGGATCGGGCGGGGCCGAAAACAGGTCCGGGGGTGAAATTTCAGATGAAATCGGCTCCTTCCCAGCGTCGGATGGCCACGGGGTGCTCTCGATTTCGTAGTGCGTGCCGAGCCACGGCGTGCCGGCAGCGCCTTGGCCAGGGGTGCGCGCGGTGCCGGTTTCCTGCTGCCAGATGAAGGCGGCCAGCGTGGCGAAGCGCACCTCGGGGTGGATGGCGCCGTCGGCACTGAAGATCGGGGCGCCCAGGCGCAGGAAGCGAAAACCGCCGCCGTCGAACGGCTTGCCGTTCGTCGCCTGGCCCCAGTTCACCGCCGCGCTGATGCCGCCCGGCTCGCCCGCGATCACCTTCTCCAGCCGGGGCAGGCAGTGCGTGGCGGCGTGCTCGCCCATCTCGATGCCGATCCAGCGCCGGCCCATCTTGTGCGCGACGGCGGCCGTGGTGCCGGAGCCGAGGAAGCTGTCGAGGACGAGGTCGCCGGGGTTGGAGGCGATGTGGAGGATGCGTTGAAGGAGGCGTTCAGGCTTGGGGGTGCCGAAACTGATTTCGCCAACGAACAATTGATTCGCTTCCTTTTTCGACTCATCGTTGTGTCCAACTTCATCGCTTGGCCACCAAGTCCATGGCGCCAGACCGGGTACCTCAGAAAGGTAACGAATGATGTTCGGCTGTGCATCGTTGTTTTTCCCGAAATAGATGCGCCCTTCAACCAAGAGACGGTCGTATGTCGCCTTGGCTATGCCCCAGCAGCGTCCGTCCGGCGGCCGATGCGATTTCCCGCTCGGTGTAATCACTTCGTAAAACTGCTCAGCTGTGGCATGTCCAGCCTGGGCTGTCATTGGCACCGGCCGCCACCGCCCGCGCGGATCGTTGTTTGGATTGCGGTAGACCTTTGCTTGTTCCTCTGTCATCGGCACAAGATTGCGCGTGGATTTGAATCGTTCGGGGTTCCTTGCATAGACATGTAGGTAGTCATGGACGTCACCGATGGCTTCACGGTTTTCGCGCGAGTAGCGCTTTTGCCAAACGCACGAGGCCACAAAATTCCGCCGCCCAAACACCTCGTCCATCAACACCTTGAGGTAATGCCCCTCGTTGTCGTCGATGGTCACCCAGATCGACCCATCCTCGCGCAGCAGCTGCAGGCGCGGCAGCATCATCGACAGCCACTGCGAATGTTCCAGGTTGTCGTCGTAGTGCTCGAACGCGCTTTGGGTGTTGTAGGGCGGGTCGATGAAGATGCACTTCACCTGCCCCCGGTAAAAGGGCAGCAGCGCCTTGAGCGCTTCGAGGTTGTCCCCCTGGATCAGCAGGTTGTCATGCACCCCCGCGCCGCTGCCGTGGCTGGACACCGGCTCCAACAGGCGGTACGGCACCTGCGCGGCGGTGGTGAAGGCGTGGGTGCGGTTGAGCCAGTCGAGGGTGGGCATGGGGTCGGTGGCTTCAGGCGCCGCAGCACTTCTTGTATTTCTTGCCGCTGCCGCAGGGGCAGGGATCGTTGCGCCCTAATTTAGGGGTTTCGCGGACCCAGGGTGCCTCGGGCGGCGCGCTGACGCCACGCCCGACCCGATGGCGGGGATCGCGCCAGTGGGCATGCATCTCGTAGACGCTGTGGACCAGGTAAGCGAAGAGATCGCCCTCGTCGTCGATCTGCATTTCCCGCCGGTCGGGGTTGTAGCCTTTCTGGAACAAGACCAGGGGCGCGAGCAGCATGGCGGATTCGGGGTCGTCCATCAGGCTGTCCCAGGCGCGGTTTTCGGCGACGGCGCGGCGAAAGCCTTCGGCCCAGTCTTTGGCGAGCCAGCGGCCCAGCCGGTCGCCCTGGGCGTTGAGCCGGTAGGGGTAGATGCGATCCTCGGGCGGCACGACCTGGGTCAGCGGCATGAAGATGTGGTCGATGTGGGCGTCGCTGGGTTCGACCCGCAGGCCACGCTGGATGTCCAGGTGGCGCCGGCGCAGCAGCATCAGCAGGCGGTGTTGCGGCGCGCCATCGTCATCCGTGGGCAGCGTCGGTTGGCCCAGGATGGTCTCCATCCACTCGTGCACCGCAGGCGTGTCGGGGCCGACGACGCAAGCGCTCAGGTAGCCGTCGGCCATCTCGGCGCTCATGGCCTGCGCGGGCAGGCGCGCCTGGGCGAACCGATCGAACAACTCGTCGGCCTCTTCCTCGCCCATGGGCGTGGTGTCGTCGAAATCGGTGGGGTGGAGCAGGTTCCAGGTGAAGAAGTCGTTCATTCGAGGCGAGCGGGTGGGTATCGGTCCGACGTTAGCGATTCATTGAGGGGCGATTTCGTAGCGTTGTTTGAGCCGGGCCAGGGGGCTGTCGTAGCGCAGCAGGCCCATGTGTTGCAGCGCGCCGACGACGATGCCGGGGTGGATGTCGATCTGCTGCGCAAACGCTTGTACGGCCGGGGTGGTGAGTCCGATCTGACCCAGTGTCTTGCGGTCCGCCGGGGTGATGAGAACATCCGCCGCGAATTGATTGGCCTCCTGTTCTTCCTTGCTGACCAGCGCATCGCCGGAACTTGCATCATCGAGAAAGACAGCCCGTTTTGGGTGTCTGAGCACATGGCCCACCTCATGGAAGAAGTTGAACCAGAAGATGTCATTCCATTTGCCCAGCAATGAAAGCTGGATCAACGGCCGGTCGCCCAACCAGCGGGCCACGCCGGTGACATGGGTGCCGCGAAACGCGGGGACGAACAGCAGGACAACGCCTGCTTCGGCGCACAGTGTCTTGAGCCCGGCGCCGATTTCCGTCGCGGATTTGACGCTGAGCGAGCGCATGGCCTTCAGGTTGGCTTGCAGCTTCTCGGCGCTGAAGGGCGCCGTTTCACACCGCTGGGATTCGATTTCACCCAGGCGCAGCCAGGCCGTGATGGCAGCGTTGTCGGTTTGCTTGGCCGGATTGGAGCGACGGAACGCGGCCTGGACGGTCAAGTACTGTTTTTCCCATCCTTCCGGCGACGCGACGCCAAAGAAACGCAAAGCGGCGTCGATCAGGGTGGGTTTGAACGCGGCGGTCAGCCGCCCAGCGGGGAGATGACCGCCGACCTGCATCTCCTTGAGCGGCAGCGTGTCAAGCCAGGCCAGACGGTCGGGCGCGCGACGCGCGTCCCGCCGACGGGCGAGGAACTCGCGATAGCGGGATTCGCGCGCCAGCCAGAAATGCGCTGGAGTACCAAGCACACGCTCCAGTTCCAACGCGGTGTCTTCGGTAATCTCCTTGGCGCCGAGCACGATCTCGTTGATGGCATTCGGCGGACGGCCCATGCGGCGGGCCAGTTCACTTTGCGCAATGCCGCGCTCTTCAATGAGGTCCAGCAGCGTCTCGCCCGGCGGGGAAACCTCCGCAGGCTCCCAAGTCAAACTTGAATCAGTCATGGTAGTCCCGCACTTCGAGTATGTAGAGGCTGTCAATGGCCAGCCAGTCCAGTCCGCCGTCGGGTTTGGTTGGTGGCGGTTGTTTTTGTGGTTTCACGATCAGTCGCAGGCCGCCGTGGAGTCTGGCGGAAAACTGTCCCGCTCGGTCACGCTTCAGTTCCTCCCAATGCCCCGGCAAGGTCCGCATGACATCCATGCATTGCGCCGCGTCGAGGTCGTCCAGTCGAGCCTTGAGCTTCTTGGCGGATTCTGATCCGTAGGCCTTGGTGGCCAGCCGCTTGTCGTGGCACAAAGCGCGAAACCTCAGGTCAAGGAAGTCAATTTTCAATTTATTTCCACCCTTGGGGTGTATATCTTATAGAAAACATGCAAATCCCGCAAAACGCCTTGAGATGCCAACCGGCCACCGGTGGTTCACTTGATGCTCGCCGAGTCGCGGTCGCAAAGATTGACCCGGGGCTGTTCCCGGCGTTTCCTTGCGCGACTCAATCAGGCGGAGAGGTGGGCGGACGGTGGTTGCGCAGGTGCCGGCATGGTTGAGCCATTCGAGGGTGGGCGCGGCAGGGGTCAAGGGGCGACCGCTCCTGCTCGCCCTTTGAGTTGGCGCGCCAAGACGCCAGGTGCGCTATCTGCAGGCTTTTTCACCGCCAGGGAGCGGGTGCCCCGGCGCGTGCTACCCGTGCATCGCCGCGGCGACGATCAGCGAGATGCCCAGGCACATCGCGGCCACCACCAGGGCCAGGGCGCGGTTCTGCTTCTCGACGATCTCGCGCCACAGGTCGTAGGGCGTGATCTTGTCGATGATCACGAAGCACAGCCAGAAGATGATCACGCCGATCAGCGCGTAGACGATGGAGCCGATGAAGGCCGCCGGTTTGAGCCACTCAATTCCCATGTTGAACTCCTGTCCAGGTTGTGAGGGTCGCCGCGGCTCGCGCCGCTTTGACCGGATGGTCTACTTGTGTCCTCCGCCGCTGGAGCTGCCGCCGTACGAACTGCCCGAGCTGCGCGAGGTGGTGGAGGTGCAGTTCTCCACGGCGGGGTCGCAGCGGCTGCAGCGGCTGAGCAGCGCCAGCACGAGCAGGATCACGATCAGGATCACGATGACCGGAATGATGCCGATGCTGCGCGCCGCCGTGAAGGGCGTGGCGTCGCTGCGCTTGAGCAGGTCTTTCTGCCCTTCGAGCTGGAAGGCCTTGGCCACCGTGTCGCTGTCGATCCTGGCGCCGGCCGACCAGGTGAGCTCGTTGGCCGAACGCTCCATCGACAGCAGCTTCTTGTCGGCCGCGAAGTCGCGGTTGTCGGTTTTCTGGCCGCGCTGCACCTGCCAGTAGAACTCGCCGGCCACGTAGGTGGTCTCGGCCTTGTAGGCGTATTGCTGCTTGTACGTGGTGCCGCCGTAGCTGGCGCTCTGGCCGTTGCCGGCCAGCACCGGCGCGCCGGTGACCGGCTTGACCAGGCTCCAGCCGTCGGTGGCGTCCACCAGGAAGGCGAAGCCGCGCTTGGCGTTGTACAGCAGGTACTCCTCCCAGCCGAACTGCTCGTCGTCGCCCGGCTCCTGGCCCATGCGGTGCTGAAAGCCCACCACCTGCCAGGCCACGCCGTCGAGCGTGCCGGTACGGCCCAGCGGGATCAGCGGCCGCACCGGTTCATCCTGTTCGGCGTGGCGCAGTTCACCGCCGATGCCGCTGCTGAGGTCGATCAGGCTGTTGCAGGCCTTGCAGGTGATGCTTTTGCTCTGCGCCAGCGCCACCTCGACGGTGGCGCCGCAGTTCGGGCAGTTGAACTGGCGGCCTTTTTCATCCTTGGCCGACTCGTCCTTCAGGCCGGTCATCTTCAGCTCGTCGAGCGTCACCGGGCGGCCCAGCGACACCGCGGGCGGCTCACCGGCCAGCGCGGGCCCGTAGTCGATGCTGAGCACCTGCGCGCCGTCCTGGGCGCGCAACTCCACCACCGCGAACGATTGTCCGAGCGCCGGCAGGTGGGGCAACTCGCCCTGCGCGGCCATCAGCGATACGCTCTGGTTGCTGGCCACGCTGTAGCTGCGACCGTTGATCGCGGTGGTGGCGCCGACGCGGAACTGCTCGGCCGGCGGGATCGTGCGGCCCGGCGCGACCGGGCGCGAGAACACGTAGGCGCCGTTGTCCTCGCTCAGGAAGCCGGCGCCGCCGTCGGCCAGCAGCGCCTGCCATTCGGTCCAGGTGCCTTCGCCGTATCGGTATTGAAGCCGGCCGACCAGCGTGAAGCCCTGGCCGTCCACCGTGCCACTGGCCATGAGCTGCAGCAGGCTGTGGTCGTCGAACAGCTCGGCCATCTTGCCCAGGCGCGATAGAACCTCGCCCTGGCGCACCACGGTGCTCTGGCAGTAGCCGCAGATCGCGTGCGTGGACTGCGCGCTGCGGAACTCCACCGGCGCGCCGCAGCCGGGGCAGGGCGCACGGTAGTGGCGCTGGGTGGTGGCAGTGTCAGCCATGGGGCCTGGCGCGAGGCGGAAACGGCCGATGAGCCCTGTTTTTCAAGGTAATACTGCCTTTGCCCAGCGTCGAAAGGCCACGAGTTGCTATGAAATCAGGACCGACTGGGGTGATTCAGACCAGTTTTTTCAGCAGCTCGGCCTTCTTGGCGTCGAACTCCTCCTGGGTCAGGATGCCCTTGGTCTTGAGTTCGCCGAGTTTTTCCAGCGTGGCCATCACGTCGTCGGGTCGCACGCCGGCTGCCTGGGCGGCCTGGGCCGCGGCGGCTGCCGCGCCAGCCGTGTTGCCCTGCAGGCCAGCGGCCAGGTTCTGCGCCAGCACCTGGCCCAGCGCCACGCCCGCGCCCAGGCCCATGGCGTCACCGGCAATGCCGCTGCCACCCCCGCCACCGGCCGCGCCCTCGGCGAACTTCGGAATGGCCTGCGCGGTCTGGTACTGCATGAACTTGCCCATGTCGTTGCCGACCATGCCCATTCCGATCTTCTGGTCCAGGATCTTCTGCAGCTCTTCGGGCAGCGAGACGTTCTGCACCGTCATGCCCTCCAGCTTCAGGCCGATCTTCGCAAACTCGGGCGCCAGCTGGGTCGACAGGGCCTCGGCGAACTTGAGCTGGTTGGCCGCCAGGTCCAGGAACGGGATGCCGCTGGCGGCGATCGCGTTGCTGATGTTCTGCAGCACCAGGCCACGCAGCTGGCCGTCGAGGTCCTGCACGGTGTAGGTGTCGCGGGTGCCCGAAATCTCGGTGTGGAACAGTTTGGGATCGCCGATGCGGAAAGCGAAGTTGCCGAAAGCGCGCAGGCGCACCGCGCCGAAATCGGCATCGCGCACCGTGATCGGCTGCGGCGTGCCCCACTTCTGGTCGATCTGCTGGCGGGTGCTGAAGAAGTAGACGTCGCTCTTGAAGGGCGACTCGAACAGCTTGTCCCAGTTCTTCAGGTAGGTCAGGATCGGCAGCGTCTGGGTGCTGAGCTTGTACATGCCGGGGCCGAACACGTCGGCCACCTGGCCTTCGTTGACGAACACCGCCATTTGGGATTCGCGCACGGTGAGCGAGGCGCCGTGCTGGATTTCCATCTCTGCCATCGGAAAGCGCCAGGCGAGCGTGCCGTCGCCGGTCTCGGTCCACTGGATGATGTCAATGAACTGTTTCTTGATGAAGTCCATCAGGGCCATGGCTGCAACCTCCGGAAAGAATGGAGCGGAAATCATACCCCCGCCGCGTGAGCGGACCGCGCGACGCGGTGGCCCGGACGGTGGCGCAGTCCGAGCGGCAGGCCCGCCGTGCGGTGTCAGCCCGTGGTCCGGGGCCCCTGCGACGCCTGAGGCGCGTCCGGAGGGGATTCCGGCGGCTTCGCGGGCGCTGCGCCGGCGGCGCCTGACGCGGCGGACGCGGGCGGCCGGGGTGCACCCGGCGGGCCGGCCTGGCCTTTCTGTACCGCGGCCATGTCCTCTGGCGTGGGCACCTGGCCCAGCAGCCAGTAGTCGAAGACGCGCCGGGCGATGGGCGCGGCGTTGACGCCGCCGAAGCCGGCGTTCTCCACCACCATGGCCAGTGCGATCTTCGGGTTGTCGGCGGGCGCGAACGCCATGTACAGCGCGTGGTCGCGCAGGCGCTCGGCCATGCGCGCGGCGTTGTATTTTTCGTTCTGCTTGATCGTGACCACCTGGGCCGTGCCGGTCTTGCCCGCTGCCGCATAGGACGCACCCCGGAACGCCGTGGCGCCGGTGCCTTCGGTGTTCACGCCCACCAGCGCGCGCTTGATGACGGCGATGTTTTGTGGCTTGGCGATCGACTCGGCCTTGATCTCCTTCAGGGTCTCGCGCGACGCGCGGGTGACCACGTCCACCACCTCCCGCACCAGGTGCGGCTTCATCTTCACGCCGTCGTTGGCGATGACGGCGGTGGCCAGCGCGAGCTGCAGCATGGTGAAGTTGTTGTAGCCCTGGCCGATGCCCAGCGAGATGGTCTCGCCCGAATACCATTTCTGTTGCTCCGGGCGCTTGTAGGCCTTGCGCTTCCACTCGGTGGAGGGCAACAGCCCGCGCATCTCGCCCTGGATGTCGATGCCGGTGAGCGCGCCGAAGCCGAACTTCTGCAGCTCGTCGTGCATCAGGTCCACGCCCATGTCGTTGGCCAGCACGTAGTAGTAGGTGTCGCACGACTGCACGATGGACTTGTACATGTCCACCGTGCCATGGCCGCCTTCCTTGTCGTCGCGGAACCGGTGGTTGCCGAACATGAAGTAGCCGGGGTCCTGGATGGTCTGCTGCGGCGTGCGTTTGCCGGTTTCCAGCGCCGCCAGGGCCATGAACGGCTTGTAGGTGGATCCGGGCGGGTAGGTGCCGCGCAGCGCGCGGTTCAGCAGCGGCTTGTCGATCGATTCGTTGAGTTCCTGCCAGTTCTCCTGGTCGATGCCGTCGACGAACAGGTTGGGATCGAAGGTCGGCTTGCTGACAAAGGCCAGCACCTCGCCGGTCTTGGGGTCGAGCGCGACCAGGGCGCCGCGCCGGTCGCCGAACAGGTCTTCGACGAGTTTCTGCAGCTTGATGTCGATCGACAGCACCACCGTGTTGCCCGGCGTGGCCGGGGTGCTGGCCAGCCGGCGTACGGCCCGGCCGCCGGCGGAGGTTTCGATCTCCTCCACGCCGGTGGTGCCGTGCAACTGGGCCTCGTAACTCTGCTCGACGCCGAGTTTGCCGATGTAGTCGGTACCGCGGTAGTTGGCGGCGTCATCGGACTCCTGGATGCGTTCCTTCTCGGCCTGGTTGATGCGGCCGATGTAGCCGATCACGTGGCTGGCGAGTTCGCCGAACGGGTAGGTGCGGAACAGCCGGGCCTTGATTTCCACGCCGGGGAACTGGAACCGGTGGGCGGCGAAGCGGGCCACCTCCTCGTCGGTGAGCCGTGTGCGGATCGGCAGCGATTCGAAGCTCTTCGATTCTTCCTGCAGCTTCTTGAAGCGGCGCCGGTCGCGGGGCTGGATGTCCACCACTTTGGACAGGGCTTCGATGGTCTGCTCCAGGTCGGCCACGCGCGAGGGCGTGATCTCCAGGGTGTAGGCCGAGTAGTTGGTGGCGAGCACCACGCCGTTGCGGTCGAGGATCTGGCCGCGGTTGGGAACGATCGGAACCACGGCCGTGCGGTTGCTCTCGGCCTGCTCGGCCAGGTCGTCGTGTCGAAGCACCTGCAGCCAGACCAGGCGCGCCGCGACCAGGCCGAACGCGATCACCACGACGATGGCGATGATCAACACCCGCAGCCGAAAACGCGAGAGGTCGGCCTGGATGTTGCGCAGTTCGGTCATGGGCCGGGCGCCTTACAGGGGACGGTTCTCGTCCGGGTTCGGCGCGCGCCGCTGCGGTATCAGCAGCAGCACGCTGGCGACCGGCCAGAGCAGCGATTCCAGCACCGGCGCGAGCAGGACCGACCAGCCGGGAAACAGGCCGCCGGCGATCATGCGGATGGCCAGTTCGATCGCATGAGCGGCCAGGAACAGCGGCATGATCTGAAGCGCTTGTGACGGCACCGGGAACCACAGCAGGCGCCGGTGGATGGTGATCGCGAAGTACGACAGCGCGGTGTAGGCCAGCGCATGCTGGCCCAGCAGGGACGACTGGTGTACGTCCATCAGCAGTCCGAACGTGAAGGCCGCGCCGATGCCGACACGGCGCGGCTGGTGAACGCTCCAGAACACCAGCGTCAGGGCCAGAAAGTCGGGCATCCAGGGCGCACGGCCGAGGCCGGCCATGTTGGGGGCCATGTTCAGGATCAGCGCTGCGATCAGGCTGCCCCAGATGAAGGCGGGACGGGCTGGAAGCAGCAGCTGCTGCCCGGGCTGCATGATCATGGGCGTCCCTTGCGCCGTGCGGGCTGCGCGGCTTTTTCCTCAGTCGGCGGGGGCGGGATCATCGCGCTCGATGGCTTCAGGATCATGACGTGCCGGGTGCCCGCGGCCAATGCCACGGGTTGGGCGTGGATCCGCGCGAACGACGAATCGGCGCGCCGTTCGACCTTGGCGATCCTGCCCACCGGCAGCCCTGGCGGATAGACGCCGTCGACGCCGCTGGTGGTCAGGACGTCGCCTTCCACCACGTCGGCATTGGCGGGCATGAAGCGCAATTCGAGCGCACCGCCCTGGGTGACGGGATCGCCGAATGCCACGCTTCGGGCGCCGGTGCGGGTGTTCAGCACGGGGATGGCCTGGTCGCGGTCGATCAGCAGCGAAACCTCGCTGACCAGCGGGTAGACGCGGGTGACCTGGCCCACCACGCCGGACTCGTCCACCACGGGCGAGCCGGCTTCGATGCCTTGCAGCTGGCCCTGGTCGACGATGATCTTGCGGGTGTAGGGGTCGGCCGCGTCGTACAGGACCTCGGCCGCGCGCGATGTCACGGGAAGCTGTTCACGCAATTCCAGCAGTTTTCGCAGGCGGGTGTTTTCCAGGGTCAGGTGATCCACCTGGTTGGCGCGCAAGGCCTGCATGGCCAGCTTCTGGCGCGCCAGGGTCTCGGTCTGCTGCGCCGACGAGACCGTGCCGACATACGCGCCGGCGCGCTGCGCCAGGTAGACGGGTTGCATCACCAGCCATTGCAGCGGATACAGCGCGGTGGCGGCCGCCGAGCGCAGCGGTTGCGTCAGTTTCAGGCGCGCGTCGGCCACCATGAGGAACAGCGCGAGTGCGCCGAAAAAGACCAGCTTGGACAGCGCCGACGGCCCCTGCTTGAAAAAGGGGGGCGGGGTTCGGTCCAGGGTTCCCAGGGGCATGGTGGAGGCGGATTGTCCCAGTTTCGGGAACGCTGCGCCGTTCGTGAGGCTCCCCTTCGCGCCAAGGCCGGCTTGTCGGCCTGCTGCGCCGGGGCAGCTCGTTTATTCGCTGGTGAAAATGCTGCCCAGGCGGTCCATGCGCTCCAGCGCCATGCCACAGCCGCGCACCACGCAGGTCAGCGGCTCTTCGGCCACCAGCACAGGCAGACCGGTTTCCTCGGCCAGCAGGCGGTCGAGGTCGCGCAGCAGCGCGCCGCCGCCGGTCAGCATCATGCCGCGGTCGGCGATGTCGGCGCCGAGTTCGGGCGGGGTGTGTTCCAGCGCGGTCTTGACCGCCGAGACGATCTGGTTCAGCGGATCGGTCAGCGCTTCGAGGATTTCGTTGCTGGAGATCGTGAAGCTGCGCGGCACGCCTTCGGACAGGTTGCGGCCCTTGACTTCCATCTCCTTGACCTCACTGCCCGGGAAGGCGGAGCCGATGCTCTTCTTGATCGCTTCGGCGGTCGGCTCGCCGATCAGCATGCCGTAGTTGCGGCGGATGTAGTTGATGATGGCGTCGTCAAAGCGGTCGCCACCCACGCGCACGCTGCCCTTGTAGACCATGCCGCCCAGCGAGATCACGCCGACCTCGGTGGTGCCGCCGCCGATGTCCACGACCATGGAGCCGCTGGCCTCGCTCACGGGCAGGCCGGCGCCGATGGCCGCGGCCATCGGCTCTTCGATCAGGTAGACCTCGGAGGCGCCGGCGCCCAGCGCCGATTCGCGGATCGCGCGGCGTTCGACCTGGGTGGAGCCGCAGGGCACGCAGATGATGATGCGCGGGCTGGGACGCAGCACGCCGCGCGGCAGCACCATCTTGATGAACTGCTTGAGCATCTGCTCGGTGACGGTGAAGTCGGCGATCACGCCATCCTTCATCGGGCGGATCGCTTCGATGTTGCCGGGCACCTTGCCCAGCATGGCCTTGGCTTCCTTGCCCACGGCCTGGATGGTCTTTTTGCCCTGGGGCCCGCCTTCATGACGGATCGCGACCACCGACGGCTCGTCGAGCACGATGCCTTTGTCGCGCACGACGATCAGGGTGTTGGCGGTGCCGAGGTCGATGGCCAGGTCGGACGAAAAGTACCGACGGAAGGAACCTAACATGACAAGTCCTCTCGGGCATGGCTGGCGCTTCGGCCAGGCATCGCCCTGTTAATCGATTCAAGAAACTGGGTTTTCCGCGCAAAAGCCGTCGGTTTCGCGGGCGTTGCACCAAAGGCGGGATAATACCGCATCGCCTCCCCATCACTGGCCCGGCCATTAGAGTGGCCCGACCTTTACATCCCGTTTCCAAACCCTTCCACATGTCCCTGACGCACGACGACATTGCCCGGATCGCCAATCTGGCCCGGCTTGAACTGCAGCCGGATGAAAGTGAGCGCATGCTCACTCAAATCAACGGATTTTTCAACATCGTGGAGGCGATACGGGCGGTCGATACGACCGGGGTGGAGCCGCTGGCCCATCCGGTGGCTGCGATCCAGGACGTCGCCCTGCGCCTTCGGGACGATGTGGTCAGCGAGCCGGACCAGCGCGAGGCCAATCAGCGCAGCGCACCCGCTGTCGAGCGCGGCCTGTTCCTCGTTCCCAAAGTCATCGAGTGAGCCGGCCCATGCATTCGACCGACAAAGCCCTGCACGATTTCAGCGTGGCCGAACTCGCCACCGCTCTGCGCGACCGCCAGGTGTCCGCAGTGGAGGCGGCGCAACATTTTCTCGACCGGGCCCGCGCCCATGGCGACCTGGGTGCCTATCTGGCCATCGATGAAGACCTGACCCTGCGCCAGGCCAGGGCGTCTGACGAGCGGCGTGCGGCCGGCAGCGCAGGTCCGCTCGAAGGTGTGCCAGTTGCGCACAAGGACATTTTCGTCACCAGAGACCTGCCGACCACCGCCGGTTCCCGGATGCTGGAGGGGTATCGGTCTCCGTTCGATGCCACCGTGGTGCGCAAACTGGCCGACGCGGGCGTGGTGACGCTCGGCAAGCTCAATTGCGACGAGTTCGCGATGGGGTCGGGCAACGAGAACTCGGCGTACCACCCGGCGCGCAATCCCTGGGATCGCACACGCGTGCCGGGCGGCTCGTCGGGCGGCAGCGCGGCCGCAGTGGCGGCCAGGCTGGCGCCAGCGGTCACGGGCACCGACACGGGCGGTTCGATCCGCCAGCCGGCGGCCTTCTGCGGCATCACCGGCATCAAACCCACCTACGGGCGGGCCTCGCGCTATGGCATGGTGGCCTTTGCCTCCAGCCTGGACCAGGCGGGCCCGATGGCGCGCACGGCTGAAGACTGCGCTTTGCTGCTGACGGCCCTGTGCGGGCCCGATCCGGACCGCGATTCAACCTCGCTCGATTTGCCTTCGGAGGACTTCACCCGTTCATTGACCGACAGCCTGGACGGGCTGCGCATCGGCATTCCCTCGGAGTTCTTTGGCGAGGGTCTTGCCGACGACGTGCGCGCCGCAGTGCAAGCCAGCCTTGGGACATTCGAACAACTCGGCGCGAAGCTGGTGCCGATATCGTTGCCCCGCACCGAACTGTCGATTCCGGTTTACTACATCATCGCGCCGGCGGAGGCCAGCTCCAACCTGAGCCGCTTCGACGGCGTGAAGTTCGGACACCGGGCCAGGCAGTACGCCGACCTGGTCGACATGTACAAGAAAACCCGCGCGGAAGGTTTCGGCGATGAGGTCAAACGCCGCATCATGATCGGCACCTATGTGCTGAGCCACGGGTACTACGACGCCTATTACCTGCAGGCGCAACGAATCCGCCGCATGATCGCCGACGATTTCCAGCAGGCGTTCAAGGTCTGCGACCTGATCGCCGGGCCAGTGGCACCCACAGTGGCCTGGAAGCTCGGCGGCCACGGCAACGATCCGCTGGCCGACTACCTGGCCGACATCTTTACCTTGCCCGCATCGCTGGCCGGCTTGCCCGGCATGAGCGTGCCGGCGGGCTTCGGCGAGGGCGGGATGCCGGTCGGTCTTCAGTTGATCGGCAATTATTTTTCGGAGGCCCGGTTGCTCAATGCGGCGCACCGCCTGCAGCAGGCCACCGATTTCCACCTGCGCAAGCCCGAGGGAGTCTGAGCATGAGCGCGCCGGCAAACAAGCCTGTCAAATCGCTGCTGGTACGAGGTTACGAAGTCGTCATCGGCTTTGAAACCCACGCCCAGCTTTCCACCCGTTCCAAGATCTTCAGCCGTGCTGCCACGGCGTTCGGTGCCGAACCCAACACCCAGGCGTGCGCCGTGGATCTGGCCTTGCCCGGAACCCTGCCGGTGATGAACCGCGGCGCCGTCGAGCGGGCCATCGAGTTCGGCCTTGCGGTGGGTTCGCACATCGCGCCGCGCAGCATCTTTGCCCGCAAGAACTACTTCTACCCGGACTTGCCCAAGGGCTACCAGATCAGCCAGTTCGAGATCCCGGTGGTTCAGGGCGGCGCGGTGGACTTCTACCTGGGCGACGAAAGGCGCACGGTGCGGCTGGTGCGCGCCCACCTTGAGGAGGACGCGGGAAAGTCCTTGCACGAAGACTTCATCGGCCAGAGCGGCATCGATCTGAACCGCGCCGGCACGCCGCTGCTGGAGATCGTGACCGAGCCCGATATCCGCTCCAGCGCCGAAGCCGTTGCCTATGCCAAGGAATTGCACAAGATCGTGACCTGGATCGGCATCTGCGATGGCAACATGCAGGAAGGAAGCTTCCGTTGTGACGCCAACGTGTCAGTCCGCAAGCCCGGCGCCCCCCTGGGCACGCGGCGCGAGATCAAGAACCTGAACAGTTTCAAGTTCATGCAGCAGGCGATCGACTTCGAGATCCTGTGGCAGATCGAGGAAATCGAGGATGGCCGCGCCATCCAGCAGGCCACGGTGCTCTTTGATCCGGACACCGGCGAAACCCGCGCCATGCGCACCAAGGAAGACGCCGCCGATTACCGCTATTTTCCCGACCCGGATCTGCCGCCGCTGGTGATCGAGCCCGAATGGGTCGAGCGTGTGCGCTCGGCCATGGCGGAACTGCCGCGCGTGATGGCGCAGCGCTTCGTCGCCGACTACGGACTGCCGGAATACGATGCCAACACGCTGACGCAAAGCAATGCCATGGCCGCCTACTTCGAGGCGGTGGCCCGGTCGAGCGGCCAGCCCAAGCTGGCCAGCAACTGGATCATGGGTGAGGTGTCGCGCCGCCTGAATGCCTCCGATGCGGGCATCGAGCAGGCCGCCGTCTCGGCCGACCAGCTGGCCGGGGTGATCGCGCGCATCGCCGACGGCACCATCTCCAACAACGCGGGACGTCAGGTCTTTGACGCCCTGTGGGGCGGTGAGGGAGCCGACGCTGACGCGGTCATCGAAGCGAAAGGACTGCGGCAGATCAGCGACACCGGTGCGCTCGAGCGGATCATCGACGAGGTGATCGCGGCGAATCCGGACAACGTGGCCCAGGTGCGAGCGGGCAAGGACAAGGCTTTCAACGCGCTGGTTGGCCAGATCATGAAGGCGAGCAAGGGCAAGGCCAACCCGCAGCAGGTGAACGAACTGCTGCGGAAGAAAATCGGCTGAGGGCGGTCTCAGCGCACGGGCCGTGAGGCGCCTGCCCGTGCCGGATCGGTCGCTGCCTTGTTGCCGGAGAGCGCCCAGAATTTCTCCAGCTTGACCAGGTCTTCGTCGAAACGCGCGTTGACGCGTTTCTTCTCCTGTTCCTGATCCTCGATGAAACGTTGCTGCACGTTGGTGCTGAGGGTGTTTTCCTCGACCAGCCGGCGCAGCGATGGCGGCGCTTTCGATGGGTCTTTCTGGTAGAACTCCATCTCGGAGTCGATCTTCTTGCGCTGCTGCTGCAGCTCGACCAGCCGGGTCTGCGCGGCCTTGATGACCACATCGATCTGCGCCAGCGCTTCACGCCGCTCCGCGTCGTGCACCGACCGGTAAGGGTAGCGGATCAGCAGGGCGTGATCGCGTCGTTTCTCTTCCACCGCGCGCGCGCGCTCCTCGGCGAGCTGTCGCTGCCTTTCTTCTTCGGCCGCACGCTCCTGGGCGGTCAGGGATGGGCCCACCTTGCGCCGGACAGTGCCACTGGGATTGAGTTCGAGCTGTTCGCGATCCAGGCAGTCGACGATCGGCCGGTCCGACGTGAGCTTTCGGCCCTTGGCATCCACGCAGGTGTAAATGCCCGCCGTCTGGGCGGCGACCACTACCGGACCCCACAGCAACGCTGCCAGGACGAGGTACCGGTGCCGGGTCTTCAAGATCGGACTCATTCCACTCCGTAGCGTTGCCGATACGCCAGAACACGGGTGTGGTGGTCGGCCAATCCACCACTTCGAGAGGTGGACAGATAGTGCAGCAAATCGGACAGGCGCGCAATCGCGCAGACCTGCAGGCCGAGTTGACTGCGGACGTATTGCACCGCGCTGTGGTCCACGTCGACCCCGTTCTCGGTGGCTTTTTCCTGGCGGTCGAGGGCAATCACCACGCCATGGGGTGTTGCGCCGGCGGCACGGATGATCGCGATCGATTCCCGCGCCGCCGTACCGGCCGACATGACATCGTCGACGATCAGCACCCTGCCCTTCAATGGGGCGCCCACCAGGGTTCCGCCCTCGCCGTGGTCCTTGGCTTCCTTTCGGTTGTAGGCGAAAGGCACATTGCGCCCGAGCCGCGCCAGCTCGATGGCGACCGCGGCGCCCAGGGGAATACCCTTGTAGGCCGGGCCGAAGATCATGTCGAACTCCATGCCGCTGGCGAGCAGGGCCTTTGCATAGAATTGCGCCAGGCGCCCCAGCTTGGCGCCGTCGTCAAACAAGCCGGCGTTGAAGAAGTAGGGGGACAACCGTCCGGCCTTGGTCTTGAACTCGCCGAATCTCAACGCGCCCGTCTCGACAGCGAACTGGACAAATTCAAGCGCCAACGCATCGGCAGCATCCCGATCTGTACCAAGCACCATGGGGAAATCCTTGTTCAAGTTGACCAGCCTCAATCTCAACGGCATCCGTTCGGCCACGACCAAGGGGTTGGAGGCCTGGCTGCACCAACATCGGGCCGATTGTATTTGCGTGCAGGAGATCAAGGCCCAAGCGCCCGACATCGAAGGCCGATTCGATGAACTGGCCGGACTCAAGGGCTATTTCCATTGCGCCGACAAGAAAGGGTATTCGGGCGTCGGCGTGTACAGCCGGCATGAGCCGAGCGCCGTCCGGGTGGGCTACGGGTCTCCGGAGTTCGATGCCGAGGGGCGCTACCTGGAACTGCGGTTCGACACACCCACCCGCAAGTTCTCCATCATCAGCGCCTATTTTCCCAGCGGCTCGTCGGGGCCGGAGCGCCAGGAAGCCAAGTACCGGTTTCTGGATGGATTTCGACCCCACCTGGACGTCTTGCGCGCCGAACGTGAATTCGTGCTGTGCGGGGACGTCAACATCGCGCACCAGCCGATCGATCTGAAGAACTGGCGCAGCAACCAGAAGAACAGCGGGTTTCTTCCGCAGGAGCGGCAGTGGATGACGGACCTGTTGCAGCAGGGCGGGCTGGTCGACGTCTACCGCCATCTGGAACCCACTGCGACGGACGACGCCTACACCTGGTGGAGCAACCGGGGTCAGGCGTACGCCAAGAACGTTGGCTGGCGACTGGACTACCACCTGGCGAGTCCGACCGTCGCGCACCAGGCTCGCCGGGCCACCATCTACAAGGCCGAGAAGTTCAGCGACCATGCTCCGCTGACGATCGACTACGACCTCTCGCTTTGAAGCGGAGGACGGGCGGTCGTCCCGTCCACGGGAACCGGTCAGCCGAACACGGCTTCCCAGAAAGCGATCACGGCGTCGCGTTCGGTTGCCAGGGTTTCCGGCGAGACTTGCGTCGGCTCCTCGTTCAAGCGCGCCCGGTGCTGGATCCTGCGCAGATCGCGGTAGGCGTCGGCTGCAGCGGTCCCGACGCCGGGGGGTACCAGTCCGGCCTTCTCGGCCCGAACCATCAGGGCAATGTTGCCCACGTTGTCGGCAAGTTCGGGGTGTGCCGCCGACTGGGACAGAACCAGGAACTGCATCGCGAACTCGGCGTCGACCATGCCGCCGATGCTGTGCTTGACGTCAAACTGCTCGGGGTGCACCGGATGCGCGCCGCGCACCCGCGCCCGCATGGCCATGATTTCCTCGCGCAGACCGGCCACATCGCGAGGGGCTTCGATGACGGCCAGCCGGACCGCGTCGAACCGCTCGCGCAGCGCGTCGCTTCCCAGGACAAACCGGGCGCGCGTCATGGCCTGGTGTTCCCAGGTCCAGGCCGTGTTGCTGCCTCGCTGCTGCTGGTACTTGGCATAGGCGTCGAACGTGGTGACCAGCAGGCCGGATCCGCCGTTCGGACGCAGCGCGGTGTCGATCTCGAACAGGTCGCCCTCGCCGGTCTTGACGGTCAGCCAGTTGATCAGCTTGCGCACAAAGGCCGCGTAGCTTTCGGGCGCGCGCTCGTCTTCGTCCTCGTAGACGAAGACGATGTCGAGGTCGCTGCCGTAACCCAGCTCCTTGCCGCCCAGCTTGCCGTAACCGACGATGCCGAACAGCGGGTCGTCCCGGTGGCGGTTGCGCAGCTTTGTCCAGCACCAGCGCGCAGTCACGCGCAGCACCGCGTCGGCCAACGCGCTCAGGTCGTCGGCCACCTGCTCCACACTCAGTCGACCTTCGACGTCGCGCACCAGGGTTCGAAAGACTTCGGCGTGGTGGGCCCGGCGCAACAGGTTGAGCAGACCCTCCTCGTCGTCCTCGCCGGTGCGCCGCAGGGCCTTGCGGCGGTCTTCGAGCTCGGCGTCAAAATCGGCTGCGCTGAAGCGCTCGTCAAGCATCAGGTCGCTCGCCAGTTCGTCGATCACGCCGGGATGCTGCAGCAGGTAACGTGCGGGCCACCGGGCGGCCCCCAACATTCTCAGCAGGCGCTCGTGAACCGACGGGCGTTCCAGCAGCATCGCCAGGTAGCTTTCCCGGCGCAGCAGGGGCTCGATCCAGTCCACCAGACGCACGGCCGCCAATTCGGTCACGCGGCCTTCGCGCACCCACTGCGCGGTTCGTTGCACCAGGCGGATCAGGCGCGTGCGGGCGTCATCGCGCAGGGCGCTCACCCGGGGGTGCTCGCTCCAGAGTTTGACCCGGTCGCGCAAGGCGCCGGGCAATTGCTCCAGCAGCGCTTCGAAGTCGGCGGGCAGGCTCTTGCCGCTGCCGTTGCATCCCTTGCACTCGGACTCCTTGGCGCCACCGAGCAGTTTGTCGAATTCCTGGGCCACCAGTTCCCGGTGGCGATCAAGCTCGGACAGGAACGGACAGCAACTCGAAAAACCGAGCGTGGCGGCGATCCAGCCCAGATCGCCGTCCTGGGTCGGCAGGATGTGGGTCTGTTGGTCATCGAGGTACTGGATGCGGTGTTCGACCCGGCGCAGAAAGACATAGGCTTCGGCCAGCGCCTGCGCCGTGGCCTGCGGCATCAGCCCGGCGCGCGCCAGCCGCTGCAAGGCGTCCAGGGTTGGGCGGGTGCGCAATTCGGGGAACTGGCCGCCGCGCACCACCTGCAGCAACTGCACGGTGAACTCGATTTCCCGGATACCGCCACGGGACAGCTTTACGTCATTTGCGCGCTCGGGGTGGCCGGCGCTGCGCCGCGCGGCGTGGTCGCGAATCTGCCGGTGCAGGGAGCGCAGGGATTCGAACACGTTGTAGTCCAGATACCGGCGAAACACGAACGGCAGCACGATGGCGCCGAGCGACCGCGCCGAGCCCGACGCGACCGCCTCACACGGCGCGACCACGCGGCTCTTCAGCCAGGCGAACCGTTCCCATTCGCGCCCCTGAACCTGGAAATACTCCTCCAGGGCGCCAAGCGACACGGCGGGCGGCCCAGAGTTGCCGTTGGGCCGCAGCGCCAGGTCGACACGAAAGACGAAACCATGCTCCGTCGTGTCGCCGACCATCGCGAAAATCAGGCGCACCGCGCGCGAAAAGTACTCCTGGTTCGACAGCCGACCGCGACCGTCGGGTGTTCCGGCAGTCTCGCCGTCTTCGTCGTACACATAGATCAGGTCGATGTCGCTGGAGACGTTCAGTTCCCGCGCGCCCAGCTTGCCCATGCCGATCACCCAGAGACGGGCCCGATTGCCCTGTGCCGTCATCGGCGGGCCGTGGCGGCTGTCCAGTTCGGCAAAGGCCTCGGTGCAGGCCACGTCGAGCGCGAATTCAGCCAGAGCCGTGACGCCGTGAGTGATCGTTTCCAGCGGCTGCTGCGCGCAGTCCAGCACGATCAGGCGGTGCATCACCAGTTGCCGCAGGATGCGCAAGCCCACGCCAGGCAGATGGCCTTGCGCGCGCAACGCCCCAAAGGCATCGGACAAGGTGGAGTGGGTGGGCGCCCCGTCGGGCAGCAGCGACAGCATCGCCTCGTAGCGCCGCTGGAGTCGCTGAAAGAAGCGCGAGCCGGCTTGCGCCAAAGCGGTTGCGGGCGCCGCGGCGATGGGGGGTAACGCGGCGTCCGGTCCCGATGCGAGGCAAGCCTGACGCGACGTGTCTTCGGCGCCGGCGGTGATAATTCCTGACATATTCACGTGCCCAATGAGTGACTCCGCGCCGACCCCATCACGCTTGATCCGGGCATCTGCCTTTGGCATGCGCTGGATGGTGCGTCTGCTGGGGGCGCTGTTGCTGTTGCTGCTGGCCTGGGTGGCGCTTCAGTATTTGATTGTGCCGCGAATTTCCGAGGCCCGCCCCCGGCTGGAAACATGGGCGTCCGAGGCGCTCGGGGTTCCGGTCCGGATCGCGGAGATCGAGGCGCTGGCGGGCGGGCTGGTGCCGTCTTTCGAGTTGCGCGGCGTGGTGCTGCTGGATGCACAGGGACGGGAGTCGTTGCGTCTGCCGCGGGTGTTGGCTTCGGTGTCGCTCGGCTCCCTGTTTCGCCTGGATTTCGACCAGCTGTATGTTGAGCAGCCTTTTCTCGAAGTCCGGCGCGCGCTGGACGGGCGGGTGTACGTGGCGGGATTGCCGATCATCCGGGCGACCTCGGACACCGATTCACCGGCGGCGGACTGGTTTTTTTCGCAGCACGAGTTCGTGATCCGCCAAGCGACGGTGCAACTGGTCGATGAACAGGCCGGTGGCGAGCCCCTGATGCTGACCCGGCTGGATTTCCTGATGCGCAACGGTGTTCGCAGCCACCAGTTCAGGGTGGATGCCGCGCTGCCTGAAGGGTGGGGCGAGCGACTCCACATGGTTGGCACATTCAGGCAACCCCTGCTCTCGACGCGGCCGGGTCGTTGGACAGAATGGCAGGGGCAGGCCTTTGCCGATTTTTCCCGCGTCGACATTGCCCGGGTCCTGCCGCGCATGAGCCAGGCCGAGGGTGTCACGCTGCAACGGGGCGTGGGGGCCTTGCGGGTCTGGGCCGACATCAGCAAAGGCGAACTGGTCGGCGGGGTGGCCGACGTCGCCCTGGCGGACGCGTCGGCACGGCTGGGGGTTGGTCTTCAGCCGTTGGACTTCCGGTATCTGAACGGACGGATCGGCGGCCGCTGGCCGGCTGACGGCTTTGAGGTGCGGACCGAAGGCCTTCGGTTCGAGACGCGCGAAGGCCTGCGCTGGCCCGGCGGCAACGTGGTGTTGTCGCACGCCCCGGCCCAGGGGAAGACACCTGCCCGCGGTGAACTGCGGGCCGACCGGCTCGACCTGGCTGCGATCAGCCAGATTGCGAGCCGTCTGCCGCTGGGCACGGCCACCCATGCCGTGATCGCGGGCAATCCGGTTCAAGGATTGGTTGAGACCGTGCAGGCTCGATGGCAGGGTGAAGTGGCCAACCCGCATACCTACGAGCTCCGCGGGCGCGTGTCCGGCTTTGAGCTTCGCGCGGCCGCACGCGCGGAGGAATCCACGCCCCGGGGGGAATACAGCGGTGCCGGCTTAGACCACCCCGGCCTGCGGGGTGCGACGCTGGACCTCGACCTGAACCAGTCCGGCGGCAAGGCCCACCTGAGCATCTCGCAGGGGGCGCTGGTGTTTCCGGGGGCTTTCGAAGACCCGGTGATTCCGATGGACACGCTCTCGGCAGATGCGCAGTGGCGGATCAAGGGCGAGAGCATCGTGGTGCACCAGCTGAGCGCGAAATTCTCCAACGCCGATGCACAGGGCGAACTGTCTGGCGCCTGGCAGACAGCGTCGGGAAGCGGTGCCCAGCGATTTCCGGGGGTGCTGGATCTGAAGGGCTCGTTCAGCCGGGCTGACGGGGCGCGGGTCCACCGCTACCTGCCGCTGGGCATCCCCGCCGATGTGCGCCACTATGTCCGCGACTCGGTGATCAAGGGCGACGTCAACGATCTGGAGGTCCGGGTCAAAGGTGACCTGCGCGACATTCCATTCACCGATTCGCGCGCGGGAGAGTTCCGGTTTTCCGGCAAGGCGCGCAACCTGGATTACGCCTTTGTGCCGCGCGGGCTGCAGCCCGCCGGCCAGCTGCCCTGGCCCCGTCTGACCGAACTGTCCGGTGACCTGCTCTTCGACCGGGCCAGCATGAAGGTGCGCGGCGCCAGCGCCCGGATGGTGGACGCCTCGGGCCTGCAACTGAGCCGGATCGAGGCGCACATTCCCGACTTCATGAACACCACCACGGTGATCGTCAGTTTTGAAGCGCGCGGTCCGGCGGCCTCCCTGCTCGGCGTCGTGAACAACTCCCCCATCGGCGAGATGACGGGCAAGGCGCTGACCCGCGCGACGATCAACGGCGATGCCACGGGGCAGGTCCGGCTGAATCTGCCGTTGGCGACGTTGGAGCGCTCCAGGGTGCAGGGCAGCGTCACCCTGGCGGGCAACGATCTGAGAATGACGCCGGACACACCCCAGCTGACACGGGCGCGTGGCTTGGTGACCTTTTCCGACAGCGGGTTCCAGATCACCGGCGGGCAGGCCCGCATGTTGGGCGGAGAACTCCGTCTGGAAGGGGGTACCCGGGGTGCCACGCCGGGGACGGCTGGCACCAGCGCAGAGCCGCCACAGGTGCTGCTGCGAGCGCAAGGAACCGTGAGTGCCGAGGGCCTTCGCCAGGCCGCGGAATTGGGGTTTGTCTCCCGTCTGGCCAGGCACGCCACCGGGAGCACGGCCTTTACAGGCACCCTGGGGTTTCGCGGGGAAGCCTCCGAACTGGTCTTCTCAAGCAATTTGCAGGGACTCGGTCTGAATCTTCCGGCGCCCTTGGGCAAGGCCGCGGAGACGGCGCTGCCCCTGCGATTTGAGAACACGCTGGTCGCACGCTCGGCGGCGACTCCCAATGCGGCGCATCAGCAAGACCAGCTGCTCGTGGAATTCGGACGTCTGGCATCCATCGGGTACGTGCGTGACATCACCGGCCCCGAGCCCCGGGTCTTGCGCGGCAGCATCGGCGTCGGTCTGGTGCCGGGGGAATCTCCCCCGATGCCGGAGCGGGGCGTGGCCGCCAACATCAACCTGGGCAGTCTGAATGTCGATGCCTGGGAGGCCGTGATGTCCAACGTCACCGGCGTTTCCGTGACCAACGCGGACCCGCCCGGCGTCGGGCCGGCCTCCGCGCAGTCCTACTTTCCATCGGTCGTGGCTTTGCGGACCAACGAGCTGGTGGTTGGTGGCCGGACATTCCATCGCGTGGTGATCGGTGGCGCGCGCGACGGCGCCACCTGGCGCGCCAACCTGAGTGCGGATCAGCTCAACGGCTATGTGGAATACCGGCAACCGTCGGGTGTGGGCGGTGGACGGGTTCTTGCACGATTGTCACGCCTGGCGCTGGAGCCTGCGGCGGCCCGCGACGTCGAGGAGTTGCTCGAACAACAGCCCGCCTCGATCCCCGCGCTGGACATCGTCGTGGACGACTTCGAGTTGCGTGGCAAACGGCTCGGACGCGTCGAAGTTGAGGCCGTCAACCGCGACGCAGCCGGCGCGACCGCCGAGGCCGGAGCCCGGGAGTGGCAACTGCGAAAGCTGGGTTTGACGGTTCCCGAGGCCACCTTCATGGCCACCGGAAGCTGGGAAGCGCCTGCTTCGGGTCCGTCGGTACCGAAGCGGCGCGACGTGGAACGCCGACGCATGGCGTTGAACTTCCGCCTCGACATCGCTGATTCCGGCGCGTTGCTGTCACGCCTGGGCATGAAGGACGTGATCCGGCGCGGCAAGGGAAAGATCGAAGGCCAGGTCGGATGGTTGGGGTCACCCCTGTCGATGGACTTCCCAAGTCTGGACGGGCAGTTCAACCTGAACGTCGAGGCCGGTCAGTTCCTGAAGGCCGACCCCGGCATCGCCAAGTTGTTCGGGGTGCTGAGTCTGCAGGCGCTGCCCCGCAGGCTGTCCCTGGACTTTCGCGATGTCTTCAGCGAGGGATTCACGTTCGATTTCGTCCGTGGCGATGTGCAGATCGCGCGCGGGATCGCCAGCACCAGCAATCTGCAGATGAAGGGCGTGAACGCGGTCGTGCTGATGGAAGGCAGCGCCGACATCGCGCGCGAAACACAGGACATACGCGTGGTCGTGGTGCCCGAGATCGACGGACTCACCGCTTCGCTGGTTGCAACCGCGATCAATCCTGCGCTGGGTTTGGGCACGGTGCTCGCGCAACTCGTGTTGCGGCGGCCGCTGGCGCAGGCGGCATCCCAGGAATTCCGTGTCGATGGAACCTGGACCGATCCGCGCGTGGTCAAGGTGCCGCGAATCGCGGCGCAGGCGCCAGCCAGGCAGGAGCCGGTACGACCATGAAGGTGGCGGCCATCCAGATGGTGTCATCGACGCGCCTGGCAGACAACCTGGCCCGCGCCGCGTCCTTGATCGGTGAGGCCGCAGCAGGCGGCGCCGAACTGGTGGTGCTGCCGGAATACTTCTGCCTGATGGGTCAACAGGACATCGACAAACTCGCGATCCAGGAGCCCTTTGGCGATGGCCCGATCCAGCAGTTCCTGGCGCAGGCCGCACGCGCGCACGGCCTGTGGCTCGTGGGTGGAACCATGCCGCTGGCCGTGGAAGACGTCGCCGCCAGCGCGTCCGCCGGTCGTGTCTACAACAGTTCGCTGGTCTTCGGCCCCGACGGGCGTTGCGCCGCGCGGTACGACAAGATGCACTTGTTCCGCTTCGACAATGGAACCGAGCGTTACGACGAAGCCCGCGTGTTGCGCCCCGGTGCGCAGCCCGCCCTGTTCGAGCTGCCGTCGCGCGATGGGTACCGGTGGCGCATCGGTCTGAGCGTGTGTTACGACCTGCGCTTTGCCGAGCTGTACCGGCACTATGCTGCGCAGGGCGCCGACCTGCTGCTGGTGCCCAGCGCCTTCACCTATGCCACGGGGCAGGCGCACTGGGAGCTGCTGCTGCGCGCGCGCGCCATCGAGAACCTGGCCTGTGTGGTGGCGGCGGCGCAGGGTGGCGTGCACGAAAACGGACGCCGCACCTGGGGCCACAGTCTGGTGGTCGATCCTTGGGGTGGCGTGCTCGATTGCCGCGCCGACGATGGCGACGGCGTGGTGCTGGCCGAGCTCGATGCGCGCCAAGTGGCGCGGTGCCGCGCGCAACTGCCAGCGCTGGAGCATCGGCGCCTGTGAAAACGCCGCGCATTCCGGTCTGGCTGCGGGCGGGGCCATCGGATCGCCGGTGGCACCTCTGGCTGGCCCTGGTGGCGCTGGTCGGCGGTTTGCTGGCCTTGCTGGTGTGGCTGGCCGGCCGCTACGAGATCAGCCAGGTTCAGGAAAAGCTCGAGCGCGACTCGGCAGAGGCTGTCAGCGACGTCCGCAGCGCGTTGACCCGCAACGTGCAGGCCCTGCAAGCTCTGTACGCCGGCAGCCCGACGCCCGGCAACTGGTCGGGCAACGCGGCGTCGATGCTGCACGAGCACCGCGAGTGGCTGCGCCTGGAATGGCGCGACCCCGCGCTGGCCGAGATCGCGGGTGTCGACTCACCCTTCCGCCCGCCGGTTTTCGAACGAATGAGCCGAAGCGACGCGAAGGCCGAGGTGGCGCAAGCCTGCGAGGCTGCCCGCCGGTACAACGGCCCCGCCTATTCCAGCAGCTACTTTGTGCCGCAAGCCGACGGGTTGGGCATGGAAGTGATGGAGCTCTGCATGCCGTTGGTGACCGCCGGTCGGCACAGCGGCTACGTGGTGGCAACCTATTCGCTGCAATCCATACTGGCGGAGCTGGTGGGCCGCACCTACACGCGCAGCCAGGAAGTGTCTTTCGTCGAACCCGACGGCACCCGGCTGGCGTTGCATGGCGCCGTGCGCCGCGGCGGTCGCGTGTTCACCGGGCAGAGCCTGCTCGATCTGCCCGGCAACACCCTGGTGTTGCGTGTGGACGGCTGGCGCGCCGCGCCCGATCTGTTTCCCAACGTGCTCACGGCGCTGGTCACCGCGATGTCGATCGCACTGATGTCGGTGCTGGTGCTGCTGGGCAAGGACATGCGCCGGCGCCAGAAGGCCGAGTTCGAGCTGGCCAACGCGCTGGGTTTCCGCAAGGCGATGGAGGATTCGCTGGTCACCGGCCTGCGCGCGCGCGATCTGGAGGGGCGCACCACCTACGTCAATCCGGCGTTCTGCGAGATGGTGGGCTTTGCCGCGGACGAATTGCTGGGTCGGGGCGCTCCGGCCCCGTACTGGCCGCCGGAGTTGGCCGACGAGTACCGGCAGCGGCAGGCCATCCGGCTGGGCAGCCACCAGGCCGCCGCGCGCGAGGGATTCGAATCGGTGTTCATGCACAAGGACGGCAGCCGGTTCCCCGTGCTCATTTTCGAGGCGCCGCTCATCAACGTTCTGGGCCACCAGACGGGATGGATGAGCGCCTTGCTCGACATCAGCGAGCAACGACGCATCGAGGATCTCTCCCGGGCCAGCCAGGAACGGCTGCAGGCCACCGCGCGGCTGGCCACCGTGGGCGAGATGGCATCCTTGCTGAGCCACGAACTGAACCAGCCACTGGCCGCCATCGCCAGCTATGCCACCGGTTCCCTGAACCTGTTGAGCGGCGAAGCGGGCACGCCTGGCCTGGACGAACGGATCGATCGGTCCGATCTTCAACTGGCCTTGCGCCGGATCGGCGAGCAAGCCGAACGTGCCGGCAAGGTGATCCGCAGCGTGCACGATTTCGTGCGCTGGCGCGACCAGGCGCGAGAGGCCGTAGCCGCGCAGTCGCTGCTGAACGACATCATGCCACTCGTTCAGCTGCAGGCGCGCAAGTTGCAGGTGCGTGTGGAGGTCGACGTCGAAGACGGATTGCCCGACGTGCTGTGCGACCGCATCATGGTCGAGCAGGTGCTGCTCAACCTGGCGCGCAATGCGATGCAGGCGATGGATCAACCGGCCATCCGGGACCGACCGTTGGCGTTCAGGGTGCGCCGCGCCGCCTCGGCCGAAGGCAACCGCTGGCTGGAGTTCTCGGTGGCGGATGCCGGCGCCGGCATTCCCGACGCCGTGGCCCGGCAACTGTTCACACCGTTCTACACCACCAAAGCCGAGGGCATGGGCCTGGGCCTGAGCCTGTGCCGCACCGTGGTCGAGCAGCACGGCGGTTACATGGACCACTTTCCCAATCGCCCGGCGGGCACCGTGTTCCGTTTCACCCTGCCCGCGGCAACCAACCGCGCGGCCGCGGGGGCATCGATAGAATGAAACGATGCAACCCGTTCTGAACGGCATGGTCTACATCGTCGATGACGACGCCAGCGTGCGCGACGCGCTGGCCTGGCTGTTGCGCTCGCGCCGCCTGCAAAGCGAGACCTTCGACAGCGCCGAGGCGTTCGAAGCCCTGTTGGCCCGACCGGGCGGCGGCCTCGGGAGTCAACCGGCTTGCCTGATGCTGGATGTGCGCATGCCGGGGATCAGCGGCCTGGCGTTATTCGACCGCCTGCTGGGGATGGGCCTGACCGACAGGCTGCCCGTCATCTTCCTCACCGGTCACGGCGACGTGCCCACGGCGGTGGACGCGGTCAAGCGCGGCGCGTTCGACTTCTGCGAGAAACCCTTCTCCGACAACGCGCTGGTGGATCGCATCGAACAGGCACTGGCGGCGTCGACGGCGGTTCTGGCGGCCAGCGGCCAGCGCCAGCGCCTGCGCGCATTGCTGGACGAACTCACCGAGCGCGAGCGCGACGTGATGCACCTGGTGGTGGAAGGCCTGCCGAACAAGCTGATCGCCGACCAGCTCGACATCAGCGTGCGAACGGTGGAGGTGCACCGGGCCCGCGTGTTCGACAAGATGGAAGTCAAATCCGCTGTCGAGCTCGCCAATCTGCTACGGCAAAGATAGCAGTCGATAGCCGTTTGATGCTGGGTCAGGGCCGTTTTTCGTCGGATTCCGCGGTGGAGGCAGTGGTTTCGGGCGCTTGGGCGCGGTGCGCCGGCAGTTCTCCCCGTTGGCGGCCCGAGAACATGGTCCACCAGACGATCAGCACCAGCAGCACCAGCGCGCCCAGCGCCTCCAGCAAGATCAGACCCATGCAACGACTCCTGTGGCAACTCGGGGGAGCCTTGATTGTAGGAATCCTCGCCGGTTGCGCGTCAGCGCCCCCGTCACCCGGACCGGCGCCCGGGCCCGCGCCGGTGGCCGATGACAGCGGGCCGCTGCCCCCCGCCATGGTGCAGGCCAGGAGCCGCTGGGTGCCGGTGCGCTGGTCGGAGCTGCCGGGGTTCCAGACCGACGCCCTGCACGAGGCCTGGAACGCCTGGGTCAAAAGCTGCGAACGCCCCGGATCACTGGGGTCTCTCTGTTCGGACGTGCGCCGCCTCAGCATCGCCAGCGGTGACGAGCAGCGCGCCTGGATGCGGGCCCGGCTTCAGCCGTACCGGGTCGAGCCGCTGTCCGGTCCGGCCGAAGGCCTGCTCACCAGCTATTTCGAGCCGGTGTTCGAGGCCTCGCGCAAGCCGCGAGCCGGGTACGCCGTGCCGTTGTACCGGCCGCCGGCCAGCCTGGGCGCCCGCCGCCCCTGGTACACCCGACAGGAAATCGACACCCTGCCCGAGGCGCGCGCCGCGCTGACCGGGCGCGAAATCGTGTGGATGGCCGATCCGGTCGATGTGCTGATGCTGCAGATCCAGGGCTCGGGGCGCCTGCGGGTGACCGAGCCCGACGGCAGCGTGCGCCTGGTTCGCATGGCCTATGCCGGCACCAACGACCAGCCCTACCAGAGCGTCGGCCGCTGGTTGCTCGACCAGGGTGCGGTGCGCGATGCGTCCTGGCCCGGCATCAAGGCCTGGCTGGCGCAGAACCCGCAGCGCACCCAGGCCCTGCTCTGGAGCAACCCCAGGGTGGTGTTCTTCCGCGAAGAACCGCTGACCGAACTCGACGCCGCCTTCGGCCCACGCGGCGCCCAAGGTGTGGCGCTCACGCCCGGTCGTTCCATCGCGGTGGACCCGCAGAGCATTCCCTACGGCACGCCGGTTTGGCTGTCGTCGATCGGCCCGCAGACCACCCTGAACCGGCTGGTGCTGGCGCAGGACACCGGCACCGCCATTGTCGGTGCCGTGCGGGCCGACTGGTTCGCCGGCTGGGGTCCTGAGGCCGGTGAACTGGCGGGGCGGCTCAAGCAGCCGCTCAGGCTGTGGGTGCTGTGGCCACGTCAGGATCCACAACGCTCCACCCGGTAAGGCGACAGAAAAAAAAGCGGGGCCGCGGCCCCGCCTTCAGGTGTGCGAGGCAGTCCTCACACGCCGATGGCGCCGCCGTCCTTGCGCGTCACCACCACCGTGGCGGAACGCGGCCGTTTGGTGGAACCGGCAGTCGTCTGGCTGTCGGGCCAGTTGCTGGTCAGCGCCGTGAGCTTTCCGTCCTCGCCGGGGTGCTGGACGTTGAAGAACAGGGTCTTGCCGTCGGGCGTGACGGCAATGCCGGTGATCTCGCATTCCTTCGGACCGACCAGGAAGCGGCGCACCGTGTCCCCGGTGGCATTGGCGCCCTTGATCGTCGCGGTGCCGCCGACCGCGGTGGCCGCACCACCGTCGCCGACCTTGCCGGGCACGGCGGCCAGCATCATGCAGTTGGTCACGTCGGTGTAGGCGCCGTCGTCGGTCTGGATCCAAAGCAGGCCGCGCGGATCGAAATACAGGCCGTCGGGGCTGGAGAAATCGTTCACGGCGGTGAGGTTCGACAGGTTCACGTTCGCCGCCGCGTCGGCTTGCGCGCCAAACAGGTAGATGTCCCACGCGAACGAGGTGGCCGCAGCGGCTGAGCCGGCCTCACGCCAGCGGATGATGTGGCCGTTGACGTTGCCCTTGTTGGTCTTGGTGGTGCCGTCGGCGTTGGTGAAGGTGTCGCTGTAGGCGCGCGGGTTGGCGGCGTCGGGCTTGAGCTGGCTGCCGGTGGGCGTGGCGTTCGGGTCGACCCGGTTGCTGTTGTTGGTGAGGGTCATGTAGGCCTCGCCGTTGAGCGGGTTGACGCCGCCCCACTCCGGGCGGTCCATCTTGGTCGCGCCCCGGATGTCGGCCGCAATGCGGCAGTTCGTCACCACATCGGCCTGGTCGGCGAAGGCGTAGGTGGTGTTGCCGGTGTCGAGGCCGTTCTTGCCGAAACCCAGCTCCAGCCACTGGCCCGTTCCGTCGGCATTGAACTTCGCGACGTACAGCGTGCCTTCGTCCAGGTACTTGGCGCCCGAGGCCATGCCACCGTTGACGTCCTTGGCGTCCCACAAGGCCTTGGAGACGAACTTGTAGATGTACTCGTTGCGCGCGTCGTCGCCCATGTAGATCACGATCGGCAGCCCCGCCACCGCCGGGGCCGGCCAGGCGCCCTCGTGGTTGATGCGGCCCAGGGCCGTGCGTTTGGCCGGCGTGGCGGTCGGGTTGAAGGGGTCGATCTCGACCACCCAGCCGAAGGTGTTGGCGATGTTGCGGTAGTCCTCGGCCGCGCTCGCGCCGGTCACCGACGAGGTCCAGCGGACGAACAGGTCGTCGCTGCCCGCGGTGTCCCAGAGGTAGGGGCTCTTGCGGTTCTCCGGCAGGCCGTAGCGGTTGAGTGCGGCCACTTCCTTGGGCGAACGCTGGGCGTTGTCACCCGCCGCGCGCGAGACGACGTTGAGCCAGTTCTCCTCGCAGGTCAGGTAGGTGCCCCAGGGCGTGTAGCCGTTGGCGCAGTTGTTGTTGGTGCCGCGGGTCTTGGTGCCGTCGGGCGAGAACCTGGTCTTCATCAAGGCGCTGCCCTTGGCGGGGCCGGTGATCGCGATCTCGGTGGCCGAGGTGACACGGCGGTTGAAGCGCGAGCCGCGCACCATCGACATGTCGGTGCCGGTGCTGCCGCGCTTGACTTCCACCACGCTCACGCCATGGGCGTTGATTTCTTTTTCCACCTCGCTCGGAACCCGCGCGGCGCCCGCGGTGATGCCGGCCGGATGCAGGCTGTAGGGCCCCACCACGTACTCGTGGTTGACGGCCAGCAGGCCGCGGTCAGAACGCTCGGCCTGGTACTTGCCGTCGTCGGACAGGCCGAAGAAATACATGCCGTCGTGCCCGTCGCCGACGCGACGGTTGTAGGAGTCGGCGGTTTCGCTGCCGTCATGCTTCCAGGACTCGTCGCCATAGTGCAGCGGGTCGCCCAGCGCGTGCAGGATGCTGACCTGGTAGCCATCGGGCACCGTCACCAGATCGTTCTTGTTCTTGGCCACGGCAGCAAAGCCCAGGGCCAGGGCCTTGGGCGCTTCGACCGGGTCGTCGCTGCCGCCGCAGGCGGTGAGGCTCAGGCCGCCGAGCAAGGCACCCGCGGTCACGCTGACACCGCCCTTGAGCGCGCTGCGCCGGCTCAGCCGCGCGGCGAGGAGGTCGTTCATGTGCGGGTTGGATGCGAGGTTGACGATCTCGTTGTCGTCGTATTCGGAAGGGGTGGTCGGCGCGTGCAAGGACGGTGTCATTGAAATCACTCCAGGTTGAAAGAAGGGTTCGGGTGATTCTTTCGGGCGTTTGTGACCGCCATGTGACGGCGTGAACCCCGGTCAGGCCACGGCTCGGGGCGGCGGTGTCGCGTGTCGGGACGAAGCGACGCACGGGGCAGGCGTTACCATGCCGGTTCGATTCACACCCTGGTCAGCCGCATCCATGCAGGACGCCACCCCCCGCATCACCCGCGACGACACGCCGCAAGGCGCGGTCGTGCGCGCGCTGGGGCGCTGGACGGCCGCGCAGCTCACCGTGCCGGGCACCTGGGATGCGCTCGAATCCGGACTGAAGCAGCTGGCTGCCCGGCCGGCCGATCGTTGGGACCTGCGCGACGTGCAGCGGCTGGACCACCTGGGCGCGCAGGCGCTGTGGAACCACTGGGGCAGGCGATGGCCCGAGCGCCTGGAGACCCAGCCCGAACAGCGCGCGATGCTGGAGCGCGTGGCCCGTTTCTCGGTGCCGCCGCCGGCGCTGCGCCGGCGCACGCTGTGGGAGCGTTTCCTGGGCCTGGGCGAACTGGTGTTCAAGGTGACCGACCATGCGCAGGATCTGTTGCGCCTGATCGGCCAGTTGCTGCTCGATCTGGTGCGCTTGGTGCGCGCCCCGCGTGACGGTCCCTGGCGCGATTTCACCGGGCACATCTACCAGATCGGCGCGACCGCGCTGCCGATCACCGCGCTCGTTGGTTTCCTGATCGGCGTGGTGTTGGCATACCTCACGTCGCAGCAGCTGCGCCTGTTCGGTGCAGAGATCTACATCGTCAACATCCTGGGCCTGTCACTGATCCGGGAGCTTGGACCGGTGCTCGCTGCGGTGCTGATCGCGGGACGCTCCGGTTCGGCCATCACCGCGCAGATCGGTGTGATGCGCGTGACCGAGGAACTCGACGCGATGCGCGTCATGGGCATCCCGCAGGGGTTCCGGCTGGTGATGCCGCGTGCCATGGCCATGGCGATCGCGATGCCGCTGATCTCGCTGTGGACCACGGTGGCCGCACTGGTGGGCGGCATGCTGGCTGCCGACCTGGTGCTGGGCATCACGCCCTCGTACTTCATCAACAACCTGCCACGCGCGGTCATGGTGAGCAACCTGTGGCTGGCCACGGGCAAGACGGCCGTGTTCGGGCTGCTGATCGCGCTGATCGGCTGCCACTATGGCCTGCGGGTGAAGCCCAACACCGAAAGCCTGGGGCAGGGCACCACGGCCTCGGTGGTCACGTCGATCACGGTGGTGATTCTGGTCGATGCGCTGTTCGCCGTGGTGTTCAAGAACATCGGGATCTGAACCATGACGCCGACGCCCGTTCCCGAAACCTCCCTGGCCGCCGATCCTGAGCGAGCGCCGGTGGTGGACATCCGCGGCCTGTGGTCGGTGTTTCACAAGGCCGGTGTCGACACGGTGGTTCATAAGGACCTGAACCTGACGGTGCGTCAGGGCGAGTTCCTGTCCATCGTCGGCGGCTCGGGCAGCGGCAAGACGGTGCTGCTGCGCCAGATCCTGGGTTTGCAGACACCTTCGCGCGGCACCGCCACGGTGCTGGGCAAACCGGCGGCCGTTCTGGGCGCCAAGGGCGCGGCCAGCCGGGTGGGCATGCTGTTCCAGCACGGTGCGCTGTATTCGGCCTTCACGGTGCTGGAGAACATCGCGTTCTCCCTGCGCGAACTCAAATGCCTGCCCGACGATTTGATCCGCGACGCCGCGCTGCTCAAGCTGCAGATGGTGGGCCTGGACGCGAAACACGCGCACAAGATGCCGGCCGAGCTCTCGGGCGGCATGATCAAGCGGGTGGCGCTGGCGCGCGCCCTAATCATGGACCCGCCGCTGCTGCTGCTGGACGAGCCCACCGCCGGCCTCGACCCCGAAAGCTCCGACGCCTTCTGCAACCTGCTGCGCTCGCTGCACCACGAGCTCGGCCTGACCGTGGTGATGGTCACGCACGACCTCGACACCCTGTTCGAGCTCAGCACCCGCGTGGCGGTGGTGGCCGACCAGCGCATCATCGTCGCCGCACCGCCGCGCGAGGTGATCGCCTTTCCGCATCCCTTCATTCATGAATATTTCCTCGGCGAACGGGGCCAGCGCGCGATGGAGTTGCTGCGCGAGTACCCGTTCACGGTGTAAAAAGGAAACCCTATGGAAAACAAAGCCCATGCCCTGGCCGCCGGCACCTTCGTGCTGGTGGTGGCGGCGTTGCTGGTGGCGCTGGCCTGGTGGCTCAGCCGCGAAGGCGGGGTGCGCGTGACCTACGAACTCAGCTCGCGCGATCCGGTCACCGGCCTGAACCTGCAGGCTTCCGTGCGCTTCAAGGGGGTGTCGGTCGGCAAGGTGACCGACATCCGCTTCGATCCCAAGGTGCCCGGCAACGTGCTGGTGCGCATCGCGGTGGACGCCAACGCACCGATCACCCAGAGCACCTTCGGCACGCTGGGCTTCCAGGGCGTCACCGGCATCGCGCACGTGCAGCTCGACGACGGGCCCGGCTCCAAGGAGCCGCTGGTGTCGGTGGACGGCGAAGTGCCGCGCATCCCGATGCGGCCCGGCCTGGTGGGCCGCCTCACCGACCAGGGCACGCAGTTGCTGGTGCAGGTGGAAGAGGCCACGCGGCGCATCAACAAGCTGCTGTCGCCCGAGAACCAGCAACTGCTGATGACGGCGGTGGGCAACGCCGGCGACGCGGCCAAGGGCTACCGCCAGCTCGCCGACGACCTGCGCGCCGTGCTGCAGGCGCCGCCCGGCGTCGCCAAGGTCACCGTGCCGGAGCTGCTGAACGCGACGCGCGGCACGCTGCAGTCGCTGCAAGCGACCTCCGATGAGACCCGCCAGACGGTCAAGCGCCTCAACGAATCCGGCGGCACGGTGGACAAGCTCGGCCAGGGCGCCGAGGCGCTGGCCCAGAGCGCCAACACGCTCAACGCCAGCACGCTGCCGCGGCTGAACCGCATGGGCGACGAAGGCTCACGTGCTGCTCGCCAGATTGGCCGCACCGCCGCCAACCTGAACGAAAACCCGCAGTCCCTGCTGTTCGGCACCGGCGCGGTGCCGCCCGGCCCCGGCGAGCCGGGGTTTGTCCTGCCCGCGGGCGCCCGCTGAGATGAACGCCCCCCGATCCGCCTGCGGCTTTTCCCAACACTGGGGGGGTGGCCGGCCGCTTCGGAGCGGCGGTGCGCGGCGGCCCTGGTGTGGGCCAGGTTCGGTTCAGGTTCGATTCATTGGCTGCGGGTCGCGCCAAGCGCGGTGAATAACTGAGAGAAAGTGTCGCTGAAAATGAATCCTGATTTGATAGCTGCCCGTGGCCATTCCACGCTGGGATGGACTGTTTTTTGCTTCTCAATCCTGCTGCTGGGCGGCTGTGGTGCCTTGCCGGACAAGCCGGTGCGCCCCGCGGTTTTCGACTTCGGCCCCGGCCTGGCCACGCCGGCGCCCGCCGCGGCCGCGCAGACGCTGCCCCCGCTGCTGCTGGCCGACATCGAAGCGCCCGCCGCCGTCGACGGCACCGCCGTGCTGTTCCGCCTGGCCTATGCCGATGTGCAGCAACTGCGCCCCTATGCCCAGGCGCGCTGGAGCATGCCACCGGCGCAGCTGGTGCGCCAGCGCCTGCGCGACCAGCTCAGCCAGCAGCGCGTCGTGCTCAGCCCCGCCGAAGGGCCGGCCAGCCTGGTGCTGCGCCTGGAACTGGAGGAGTTCACCCAGGTGTTCGAGGCGCCCGAGCGCTCGGTGGGGCTGGTGCGCCTGCGCGCCACACTGCTGGAAACCGCGGGTGGGCGCGAGCGCCTGGTGGCCCAGCGCCGCTTCACCGCGCAGAAGCCGGCTCCCAGCCCCGATGCGAGCGGCGGCGTGCGCGCGCTCACCGCCGCCACGGACGCCGCCGTCGAGGAGATCGCGCAGTGGCTCCAGCAGATGCCGCCGGCCGGGCGTTGACCAGCCGCACCGACACGCCACGTACCCATGACCCCGCTTGAAACCCAGCTGGCGCAGGCCGGCGTGGAACCCACCGGCACCGGCGTGCGGCTGTCGGCCTACGGGCCGCACTGGCTGCACGACAGTCCGCTGCTCGAAGACTTCACGCCCGAGGAGGCCGACATCGTGGGCGCCGGCATGCTGGGCGCGCGGGCCCGCCCGGGCCAGGTGCTGGTGGCCGAAGGCCAGGTGGGTGACTGGATGCTGCTGGTGCTTGCCGGCACCGTGGACGTGACGCGCCGCCTGCCCCAGGACGGCGGCGTGGCGCGCCTGGCTGTGATCCGCGCCGGCGCGGCGGTGGGCGAGATGTCGATGCTCGACGGCGAACCCCGCTATGCGAGTTGCACCGCCATCGAGGCCGTGGAGTTCGCGGTGCTCACGCGAGCGGCCGTGGCCCGCTTGATTCACGACCACCCGGCCATCGGCGCCAAGCTGCTGGTCAAGATCACCCAGTTGCTCGCGCAGCGCCTGCGCAACACCACGCAGCAGCTCACCCGGCTGCTCGACGAACGGGCCGGGCGCGCCGGCGCCGAAACCGCTGGCGCCCAAGCCCCGTGACGGCGCCGTGGCGCCTGCGCTTGATCCGGGGCAAACCGCGCGCGGGTCAATCGGCGTAGCCTTGTCGGCGTCAGCAACCTATGCACCCATCGAGGAGTCCACCATGCGCACCGAAGCCCCGCAACCCGCCGTCGAAGAGATCCCGCCCGACGCGGAACTGCTCCAGGTGGAAGAGGTCGCCTCGATCGTGCGCCACCCCGACGGCTACTACTGGCAGGCGCCGGACAGCCGGCAGGAGTTCGGCCCCTTCGCCACCCTCGAAGCCGCGCTGGCCGACATGGCCGGGTCCGGCGGCGAAGCGCCCGAGCCCGGCGAGAGCCTGCAGGAAGCCGAAGACGAAATCGGCATCGCCGACTGGATAGACCCCGACACCGGCGATCCGGCCGAAGGCTTCATCCGTCCGCGGCTGGAAGGCGGCTGAGCGATCGGCAGTGCGGGCCCGTTGTCGCTTTGCGGGTCCGTGCTGACGCGCATCGGGAAATCCCGATGCATGGCCTGCACGCCTGCGATATTGAAAAGATAGCGGCTGATGGCCATTTGGCGCAGGGAAGCGGCTCATTGATGCCATCAAACGGCATTGCAGGTCCGACTTCTGTGACCGGATGCAGTCCCCGACGATCAGGTGCCGTGCAAGGGTCATGGGCCGCGTGTGCAAGGCCCCGGCCGGGATACACCATCGGGCCTGTCGGACAATGCGGCCCATGATGGTTCCCGCCGCCGCCGCCCCGATGAATCCGGCTTCGTTGATCCGGCGCCGCCGCGCGCTGCTCGGCGCCCTGGCCGTCGCCGCGCTGGCCGGCGCGGGCTGCAACGGCGCGCTGGGGCCGCGCAGCGTGACGCTGTCGCTGGAGCAGATGCAGGACAAGGTTTCGGCGCGGTTCCCCCGGCGCTATCCGTTGGCCGGCCTGGCGGAGTTGAACCTGCAGACCCCGCGCCTGGCGCTGCGCCCCGAGCAGAACCGCATCAATGTGGTGATGGCCCTGGAGGCCACCGGGCCGGTGCTGCGCCGCGCCCACACCGGCAGCCTGGACGTGGACTTCGCGCTGCGCTACGAGCCGACCGACCAGACCCTGCGCGCCACCGACCTGCAGGTGCGCGCGCTGCAGATCGACGGTCTGCCGGCCCAGGTGTCGCAGCTGCTGGCGGGCCTGGGGCCGGCGCTGGCGCAGCAGGCGCTGCGCGAGGTGGTGCTGCACCAGTTGCAGCCGCGCGACCTGGCCGTTGCCGAGCGTCTTGGGCTTCAGCCCGGGCGCATCACCGTGACGCCGCGCGGGCTGGAGATCGAACTGCTGCCACGTGCCCAAGCCTGAACGATTTCAACAAGGAAGACCGACATGACCTACCCCGACACCCAGCTTTTCATCAACGGCCAATGGCAGGACGCCGCCAGTGGCAAGACCCTGGCCGTCTTCAACCCGGCCACGGGCCAGGAAATCGGCCGCGTGGCCCACGCCGGCATCGCCGACCTGGACGCGGCGCTGGCGGCTGCGCAGACCGGATTCGAGACCTGGCGCGATCTGCCCGCCATCGAGCGTGGCAAGGTCATGCGCCGCGCCGCCGCCTTGCTGCGCGAGCGCGCCGCCGCGATCGCCCTGCTTCTCACGCAGGAGCAGGGCAAGCCGCTCGCCGAGGCCAAGGGCGAGACGCTGGCGGCGGCCGACATCATCGACTGGTTCGCCGACGAGGGGCTGCGGGTGTACGGCCGCATTGTGCCCTCGCGGTTCAACCTGGCGGCGCGCCAGATGGTGCTCAAAGACCCCGTGGGGCCGGTGGCGGCTTTCACGCCCTGGAACTTCCCCGTCAACCAGGTGGTGCGCAAGCTTGGCGCGGCGCTGGCCTGCGGTTGTTCGATGATCGTCAAGGCAGCCGAGGAAACGCCGGCCTCGCCGGCCGAACTGGTGCGCGCCTTCGCCGACGCCGGATTGCCGGCCGGCGTGCTGGGCCTGGTGTACGGCAACCCGGCCGAGATTTCCAGCTACCTGATTCCGCACCCGGTCATCCGCAAGATCACCTTCACCGGCTCCACGCCGGTGGGCAAGCAGCTTGCCGCGCTGGCCGGCCAGCACATGAAACGCGTGACCATGGAGCTCGGTGGCCACGCGCCGGTGATCGTGGCCGAGGACGCCGACGTGGCCCTGGCCGTGAAGACGGCCGGCGGCGCGAAGTTCCGCAATGCCGGGCAGGTTTGCATCTCGCCGACGCGCTTTCTGGTGCACGAGAGCATCCAGAACGAGTTCGCCGCGGCGCTGGTCCAACACGCGCAGGGGCTGAAGGTGGGCGACGGCACGACCGAGGGCACCACCATGGGCCCGCTGGCCAACCCGCGCCGCGTCACCGCGATGGCCGATTTCACGCAGGACGCGTTGCAGGCGGGTGCGACGCTGGCCACCGGCGGCGCGCGCATCGGCGAGGCGGGCAACTTCTGGCAGCCCACGGTGCTGACCGATGTGCCCCTGGCCGCCAAGGTGTTCAACGACGAGCCCTTCGGACCGGTGGCCGCGATCCGCCCGTTCAACACGCTGGACGAGGCGATCGCCGAGGCCAACCGCCTGCCCTACGGCCTGGCGGCCTATGCCTTCACGAAATCGCTGAAGAACGCCGACCTGCTGGCGCGACGGGTGGAGGTGGGCATGCTGTGGGTCAACATGGCCGCCGCGCCCTCGGCCGAGCTGCCGTTCGGGGGCATCAAGGATTCGGGCTATGGCACCGAAGGCGGGCCCGAGGCGCTGGAGGCCTACCTGAACGTGCGCGCGGTGACGGTGATGAACGTCTGAGGTGCCCGCCGGGGCGTACAGGCGAGCACAGGCCGCCGCGGCACCACGGGTCGATCCCGGTTCACGGCACAATCCGCGCTCAGCCTTCCTGGTCGCGGCGTGGTGCCGTGGCCGCGCATCGAAACGGAGCCCTCGTCATGTTGCTTTCATTGCGGAAATCTCTTGCCATCCTGCAGGCGGCCTTTGCCCTGGCCGTGCCGGGCTTCCATGCCCCGAACGTTGCCGCGCAGCCGGCCGTCGCGGCAGCGCAGCAGACGCCAGCCCAGCGGGGCCTTTACCTGGCCCAGGCGGGTGACTGCATCTCCTGCCACACCGCCACCGGCGGCACGCCGTTTGCCGGCGGCTACCGCATCGACACGCCGTTCGGCGGCCTGCTGGCACCCAACATCACGCCGGACCCGAAGACCGGCATCGGCCTGTGGAGCGCCGACGACTTCTACCGGGCGATGCACCACGGCGTCAACCGCCACGGCCAGGACATGTACCCGGCCATGCCCTACGACTTCTACACCCGCATCACCCGCGAGGACAGCGACGCGATCTACGCCTACCTGCGCACGCTCAAGCCGGTGGTCAACGCGGTCAACATCAACCAGTTGCGCTTCCCGTTCAACCAGCGCTGGTCGATGGCGGTGTGGCGCGAGCTGTATTTCACCGAAGGCACGTTCAAGCCCGATCCCACGAAATCCGCGGCGTGGAACCGCGGCGCCTACCTGGTGGAGGGCCTGGGTCATTGCAGCTCCTGCCATTCGCCGCGCAATGCACTGGGCGGCATCGAAAAGGACAAGGCCTACACCGGCGCCAGCATCGACGGCTGGTTCGCGCTCAACCTGTCGTCCAACCTGCACACCGGCCTGGGCAGCTGGAGCGCCGCCGACATCGCCACCTACCTCAAGACTGGCGCGGTGGCCGGCAAGACCACGGCGCTGGGCCCCATGGCCGAGGTGGTGCGCAACAGCACCTCGCACCTGACGGACGCCGACCTCGCGGCCATGGCCGAGTACCTGAAGTCGATCCCGCCGAACTCCTCGCTGCGCTCCGGCAAGCCGGTGCCGGACCCGGCCCGCGCCCAGGCCGCGACGCTGTACATGGACCATTGCGGCGCCTGCCACCAGGCCGGTGGCCGCGGCATGCCGGGCGTGTTTCCACCACTGGCGGGCAACCCCGTGGTGATCGCGCCGGATGCGGCCAACATCGTCAAGGTGGTGCTCGGGGGCGTGCCGGCGCAGGGCAAGTACATCCCCATGCCGGGCTTTGCCAGCCTGCTCAGCGACCAGCAGGTCGCCGACCTGGCCAACTACGTGCGCACCAGCTGGGGCAACCAGGCGGTGGCGGACGTCACCCCCGCCGCAGTGGCCAAGCTGCGTACCAGCCGCTAAGGCGCCGCCCCGCCCGCGCGCGGCGTGCGAGGCGAGGCCTGCGCGAGCAGGGCCTTGCGCCGCACCGTGGCCGGCATGCCGAACTGCGCCTGGTGCCATCGGGCCAGTGCGCTGGGGCCTGAGAAGCCCAGCAGGTCGGCAATTTCCGCCATGGTGCGGGTCGGGTGCGCGAGGTAGCGCTCGGAGAGGTCCACGCGTGCCTGGTTGACCAGCGCGGAAAAGGTGACGCCGTCGCGCTCCAGGCGGCGGTGCACCGTGCGCCGGTCCACGCCCAGGTGGCGCGCGACGTTGTCCACCGTGCAACGCCCGGTGGGCAGCAGGATCAGGACCAGTTGGCGCACCTCCTTGTCGATGGAGTGCGGATCCAGGCCGATCGCGCTTTCCAGCAACCGGCGCGCATAGCCGGCCATCACCGGGTCGGACGATGCGATGGGTGTGTCCAGATCGGCGCTCCGGCAGACGATGCCGTCGAACTCGCAGCCGAACTCCACCGCCGGTCCGAACAGCCGCCGGTGCAGGCTCAGGTCCACCGGGCTCTGGTGCACGAAGCACACGCGCCGCGGCCACCATTCGTCGCCCAGGAAAATGCGCAGCACCCGCATCACCGCACCCAGGGACAGCTCGACGGACTGGTGCATGGCCCCGGGCTCGTCCACGACCAGATCCTGGCGGATGGTGGCCAGCCCGCCCGACTCCTCGATGCGCAGCAGCAGCGATTCGTTGTGCACCCGCATGAACTGTGCGATCACGTCCATCAGGTGGCGCACCGTCGGTGCGTCGCGCGCCACCAGGCCGAGCTGCCCCAGGATCGACAGGCGCCGTGTTTCCGCCATGCGCAGGCCGAAGTTCTCGACGCCCGACACCGCGGCCGAGTCCTCCAGCAGGCGCCGCACGGCGGTGGCCGGAATGCGCAGGTCGCGCTCCACCAGGCAGGCCTGGCTCAAGCCCACCGAGCGGACCATCTGGTACGGATCGAGTCCCACGCTGCGCGCGATCTCGGCGTAGTTGGTGAGCACGGCGGAGCGGACCAGTTCGGGCATCGGGCTTCCACGGGGGTGTCCCGAAATGCTAAATCGCTGTCCCGTAATGTCAATCGAGAAACGCCCCCGCCTCGAATAATCCGTCCACTTTCTGAGCCGGAGACCCGATGACCACCGCTGATGCCCCAAACGCCACGTCCGCGACCCCCCTGTGCGACCACCTGCGCCGCAGCGGCGAATGGAATCCGAACTGGACGCCCTTCGCCGAGCTGGATCCCGAGTGGACCGAGCGCTTCATGGCCATGGGCCTCAAGCCCATGCTGTCGGGCGTGCTCGATGCGAAAACCATCGAGTTCATCGCGATCGCGGTCGATGCCTCGTGCACCCACATGTACGCCCCGGGGGTGCGCCGTCACATCCGCAAGGCGCTGGAACTCGGCGCCACGCCGGAGCAGATCACCGCCGTGCTGCAGCTCACCAGCGTGCTCGGCATCCACACCATGAGCCTGGGCGCGCCCATCCTTCAGGAGGAGTTGGCCGCATTCCAGACCCGTTCCCAGGCCCACACCGGCGCCGTCCGCGCCTGAGCGTTCACCCACCCCACACACCACACCCCTAGGAGACCACCATGCAATTCCTCGACGACTCCCTGCTCCCCGAAAACCAGCAACCCCTGGTGATCCAGGTCGCGCCCTACGGCCCCGAATTCCTTCCCGGCGATTCGGATGACATTCCCGTCACCATGGACGAACAGATCCAGAAGGCGGTGGACTGCTACAACGCTGGCGCCACCGTGCTGCACGTGCACTGCCGCGAGGCCGACGGCCATGGCTCCAAGCGCCTGTCGCTGTTCAACGAGATGCTGGCTCGCCTGCGCGAGGCCGTGCCGCAGATGCTGCTGCAGGTCGGCGGCTCGATCTCGTTCGCGCCCGAGGGCGAGGGCGGCGACGCGAAATGGCTGAGTGACGACACCCGCCACATGCTGGCCGAGCTGACCCCCACGCCGGACCAGGTGACGATTGCGATCAACACCAACCAGATGAACGTCTGCGAGCTGATGAGCGCCGACGACGTGGCCGGCACCTCGCTGGCGCTGCCGGCCTACCAGGCCGCCTACAGCGAGATGACCATCCCCTCGGGCCCGTCCTTTGTGGCCGAGCACCTCAAGCGCCTGCAGGCGGCAGGCATCCAGCCGCACTTCATGCTCGGCGATGTGGGCCAGCTGGAGACCGTGGAGCGCCTGATCCGCCGCGGCGTCTACACCGGCCCGCTGGTGCTGAACCACGTGATGATCGGCGGCGGCGCCGATGGCCCCAACCCCTACAACCTGATGGAGTTCGTGCGCCGCACGCCCCCCGGCGCGGTGCTGACCATCGAGGGCATCATGCGCACCGTGGCGCCGCTGGGCGCGATGGCCATCGCGATGGGCCTGCACGTGCGCTGCGGCATCGAGGACAACCTGTGGGGCAAGAAGGGCGAGCGCATGACCAGCGTGCAGCAGGTGGAGCAGATGGTGCGCATCGCCCGCGAGCTTCACCGTGACGTGGCCACCGGCGCGCAGGCTCGCTCGATCTACCGGATCGGCGAACACTATGGCAGCGCCGACGAGACCCTGGCCCGGCTGGGCCTGACGCCCAACCGCGCCGCCGGTGTGCGCGGCATGCCGCTGCGCTTGGCCGCCTGATCGCCAACGACCCGCCTCTGCACCGAACCCATTCGTACAACACCCAGGAGACACCGATGAAGCCGACCCGCCGCCTGTTTGCCCTCACCACCCTTGCTTGCGCCGCGCTCGCCGCCACCGGCACCGCGCTGGCGCAGTTCCCGGACAAGCCCCTGCGCATCGTCGTCGGCGCGCCGGCCGGCGGCACCGCCGACATCATCGCCCGCACCCTGTCCGAAGGACTGGCCCAGCAACTTGGCCAGCCCGTCATGGTGGACAACAAACCGGGCGGTGCCGGCCTGATCGGCCTGCAGGAGGTGCTCAAGGCGCCCCGCGATGGCCACACCGTGCTGGTGTCGGTCAACGGCATCGTCTCGGAAATCCCCCACGCGATGAAGTTGCCCGTGGACCCGATGAAGGAACTGCGTCCGGTGGCCGAAATCGCGCGCACCGGGCTGCTGTTCGTGGCCGGTCCCAATGTGCCCGCCAGCAACGTGAAAGAGGCCATCGCCTACATCAAGGCCAACCCGGGCAAGGTCAACTACGGCTCGTACAGCCCGGGCACCTTGTCGCACACGCTGGGCCTGGAGTTCAACAAGCTCGCCGGAACCGACATGGTCCACGTCGGCTACAAGGGCTCACCGCCCGCGTTGACCGACCTGATCGGCGGCCATGTGTCCTTCATGTTCGACGGTCCGGCCACCTCGATTCCGATGATCAAGGGCGGCAAGATCAAGGTCCTGGCCACCACTGCACCCGCGCGGCTGAGCATGCTGCCCGACGTGCCCACCTTCGCCGAGCTGGGCTACAAGGACCTCACCGAGACCGCCTGGATGGGTCTGTTCGTGTCGCCCGACGTGCCCGCCGCCGCCCAGACCCGTCTGCGCGAGGCGCTGCTCAAGGTGATGGAGCAACCTGCCGTGCGCCAGCGCTTCGCCGCGCTGGGGCTGGACATGGCGCCCCCGGCATCGCAGGACGAGTTGGTGCGCTCGCTCCGCACAGCGTCCGAGCGCCAGGCTGCCACCCTGAAGGCGGTCGGCTTCAAGCCGGAATAAGCCGTTCGCCAACCCGCCGAGGCCGGTCCGCGAGCCGGCCTCGGCCTTTCTGGAAGCTTCCCATGAACTGGAAAAACAAGCCCGTGGCGATCCTGGTCGGCCTGCTGCTGATTCACGTCATCGCCCACATTGACCGGCACATGCTGTCGGGTTTCGCGCCGCAGATCACCGCCGAGCTCGCGCTGAACAACAAGCAGTTCGGGTTCCTGACCGGCGCGGTCTGGGTGCTGAGCTTCGGCTTCATGGCGATCTTCATGGGATCGCTGGCCGACCGCTTCAGCCGCACCCGGGTGATGGCCTTCGGCGTACTGGTCTGGAGCCTGTGCACCGCAGCCTCGGGCCATGCGCAGAACTTCGAGCAGATGGTGCTGGCACGGTTTTTCGTGGCCACCGGCGAGGCGGCCTTGGTGCCGGCGGCCGTGTCGCTGCTGGCCGAAATATTCTCGCCGCAGCGGCGCAGCACCGCGGTGGGGGTGTTCTTCATCGGCATCCCGCTGGGCATCGGCCTGGCCTTTGTCATTGCCGGCACGCTGGGCGTCCAGTACGGCTGGCGCGGCACCTTCAACATCCTGGGCCTGGCTGGCGCGGCTTTCACCCTGCCGTTGCTGCTGCTGCGCGACGAGCGCCACGGGGGCGACACCCATGGGCGCGGCGCGCCATTTCGCCAGCAGGTGCGATCGGTGATGATCGCGGTTGGCGCCAGCATGCCGCTGCGCCAGACCATGGTCGGATTCGTGCTGGTGCATTTCGCCTTCGCCAGCCTGGCCTTCGTGCAGCTGTGGCTGGTGCGCGAGCGCGGTTTCGATGGTGGCACCATCGCCAAGCAGATGGGCGTGTTGCAGATCCTGTTCGGCACGCTGGGCGCGGTGCTCGGCGGCGTGGCCAGCGACCGCTTCGCGCGCCTGTTCAAAGGGGGGCACGCCAGCGTGCTGTCGTTGATGGTCTTGCTGATGGCGCCGCTGATGCTGGCCTACCGCTTCGCCGCGCCGGGATCGGCCCTGTTCTACCTAGGGATGTGCGCCGGCTTCGTGCTACCGCTGGCCACCTACGGACCGGCCAACGCCCTGATTCAGGCGCTGACCCCGGCGCACATGCGTTCCACCGTCACGGGCGCAACGATGATGCTGATCAATGTGTTTGCCATTGCCATCGGCAACCTGGCGGTAGGCGCCGTCAGCGACCGGCTCACCGCCAATGGCTCGTCGGTCGGCCTCACCGTTGCGCTGGTGGCAACGGACCTGCTGGTGGCCTGTTCGCTGTGGTTCTTCTGGCGTGCCGCCCGCAGCGGCGACGCGCACCTGGGCGACGCGATGGACAAGAACGCCGTTCCGGCGCATTGATCCCGTAGCAGCGTCATGAAAGCCTTTAACCCGAATGCGGTGGACCACCCGGTGGCCCTGGTCACCGGGGCCGGCCCCGGCCTGGGCGGCGCGCTGGCGGTTGGCCTGGCACACGCCGGCGCGCGGCTGGTGATCTGCGACATCGATCCCGAGCGCCTGCGACCCACCGAGCAGCGCCTGCTGGCGATGGGCTCCGAAGTGCTGAGCCGCGTCTGCGATGTGTCGGACAGCACGGCCGTCGATGCACTGGTGGCCGATGCCGCACACCGCTTCGGCACGGTGCACGTGCTGGTCAACAACGCGGCGCTGGTTCCGGCCGGCCCCAAGGACCAGCAGCGCCGCACCGAGCACTACGCCTACCTCACCACGCCCGAGCCGCGGCGCTCGCTGGGCTTCACCTCCGCGATGAGCGACGAAGAATGGCTGCGCTTCTGGGCCGTCAACGTGCACGGCGTTTTCTATTGCACCCGCGCGGTGCTGCGCCTGATGGAGCCGCAGCGCTACGGGCGCATCATCAACATCGCCTCGGTGGCCGGCATCTCGGCCATGAGCAGCCACAGCCCGCACTACAGCGCGACCAAGGGTGCGGTGGTGGCGTTCACGAAGGCGGTCGCCGCCGAGGTGGCGGGCGCCAACATCTTTGTGAACGCCGTCGCACCGGGCGGCGTGCACACGCCGGAGTTCGAGGCCTACCTGCAGAGCCTGGACGAGGCCGCCCGCCACCGCCTGTGGCAGATGATCCCGGCCGGGCGCCTGGGCACGATGGAAGAGTACGCCGCCACGGTGGTGCACCTGGCCTGCGATCCGCACTACCTGGTGGGGCAGATCATCAGCCCCAACGGCGGGTGTGTCATCTGAACATGAATAGCGTACCGACCGGCTCGCCTGCTCGCGCCCGCACGCTGGCGTCCGGCTGGACGCCCGTCGCGACGTCGGGCGACCTTCCCGCCGGTGGCCGAAAGCTGGTGCGCCTGGACGGCCACAGCCTGCTGCTGTTCAACGTGGATGGCACCGTGTACGCGGTGGCCGACAGCTGCCCGCACGCCGGTGCCTGGCTGGGCAGCGGCAAGCTCGATGGCTGCTGGCTGCGCTGTCCGGCCCACGGCATGAGCTTCGACGTGCGCACCGGGCGCATGCGCGGCGCGGACGGCCTGACGCTGCGCGCCTACCCGGTGCAGGTGCAGGACGATGCGGTGTGGGTGGATCTGGCGCCGGCACCGGCGACGCCCGCGCCGGGCGCGACGTCGTCAAGCCACTGCAATCAGTCCTGAAACGATAGCGGCTCGTGGCCATTGGGCGCTGGATCCCGGCCGAAAATACCCTGAAATCGGTGCCTTTTCAGCGCCCCAGCGCCGGAAACAGCTTGTGCAGGCCCTCGGCCATCACCTCCACCGCGAGCGCGGCCAGGATCAGGCCCATCAGGCGGGTCATGACGTTGATGCCGGTCCTTCCCAGCACGCGCGCGATGGGGCCCGCCAGCGCGAAGGCCATCGCGGTGGCGAGCGCGATCACGGCGCCGTAGCCCACCAGCGTGGCGAGCTGCCAATAGGTCTTGGCGCGGTCGGCGTAGATCACCACGGTGGAGATGGTGGCCGGCCCGGTGAGCAGCGGGATGGTCAGCGGCACCACGGCGATGCTGGCGCCCATGGCGGCCTTGGCCGCACCGTCTTCGAGTTCGTGGCTGGCGGGTTTGGCTTCGGCCGGCTGGGCGTTGAGCATGTTCAGCGAGCTGATCAGCAGCAGCATGCCGCCGCCAACCTGAAAGCTGGCCAGCGAGATGCTGAAGAAGTCGAGAATCTTCAGCCCGAGCAGCGCGCTGGTGCCGATCACGGTGAAGACGGTGATCGCCGAAACCCAGATCGTCTTGATGCGCTGCTCACGCGGGAAACCCTGCGTGTAATGGATGAAAAACGGCACGATCGCCAGCGGGTTGACGATGGCCAGCAGGGTGATGAGGGGCTTGAAGTCCATGCGCCTATTGTGGCGCGCCCGGGCTCAGCAGGCGCAGGGCCGCCCCAAGCCGGCTGCGGCCCCCTCGGGGGGCAGTGAGGACACGCCAGTGCCGAGCGTGGGGGCCACATTTCTTTTGCGGAACATCCCCCAGCCCTCCATGTGCAACACCTGCTCGCCACGCTGGTTGAACATCTCCCAGACCGTGCGCACCAGGCCCACGTCGGGGCGCTTCTTCATGGGCCGGCTCTCGATGACGCGGTGATGCAGGCGCAGTGTGTCGCCCGGGAACACCGGCTTGAGCCATCGGATGTTCTCCAGCCCCGGCGAGCCCAGGCTGGCCGCCTCCCGCAGGTAGTTGTCCACCATCAGGCGCATGGCCATGGAGCAGGTGTGCCAGCCGCTGGCGCACAGCGCGCCGAAAACCGAGGCCTGGGCCGCTTCATCGTCGAGGTGGAAGGGTTGCGGGTCGAACTGGCGGGCAAAGTCGACGATGGCCTCGCGCGTGGGGGTCACCGTGCCGAGGTCGCGCACGGAGCCCACGGCCATGTCTTCCCAGTAATGCTTGATGGTGGTGTCGGTCATGAAAGACCCGGCCCGGACGGCGTCAGGGGCCGGTGATGAAGGCGGAATCAACGCCCGCCGGACACGTCCAGCAGGCTCATGGTGGTGTAGCTTGCCGCATCCGACAGCAGCCAGACAATCGCCTGCGCGACTTCATCGGCGGTGCCGCCACGCTGCATCGGCACCTGGTGGCTCAGGTCACGCACCCGGTCGGGCAGGCCACCCGAGGCGTGGATCTCGGTCTCGATCAGGCCCGGGCGCACGGCGTTGACGCGGATGCCCTCAAACGCCACCTCCTTGGCCAGGCCGATGGTGAAGGCGTCGATCGCGCCCTTGGCAGCTGCGTAGTCCACATACTGGCCGGGCGAACCGAGGCGCGAGGCCGCGCTCGACAGGTTGACGATGGCGCCGCCGCTGCCGCCGTGCCGCGTGCTCATGCGGCGCACCGCCTCGCGGGCGCACAGCATCGAGCCGATGACGTTGATGTCGAACATGCGGCGCCAGCGCGCCACGCTCATCTCGTCGAGTCGGGCGGTCACATCGACCACGCCCGCGTTGTTGACCAGACCGGTGAGCCGGCCCAGCTTGGCGTCAACGGTCTCGAACATGCGCAGCACCTGCGCCTCGTCGGCCACGTCGCCTTGCACCGCGAGAGCCCGCCCGCCCGCGGCGCGGATGGCGCGCACCACCTCGTCGGCGGCCAGCGCGTTGGCGGCGTAGTTCACCGCGACGGCCCAGCCCGCTTGTGCGGCCTGCCGCGCGGTGGCCGCGCCGATGCCGCGGCCGCCACCGGTCACCAAGAGCACCTTGTCCATGTCCTGTCTCCTGCAAAATGTCGGCGGCCCGGTTACAACACGGGTCCAGCGTGTGTGAGTCCAACCTGTTCGAGGAGTACGCCGTGAGCCGCTCGGTGGATTATTACTTTGCGCCCCAGAGCCCGTGGACCTACCTCGGCCACCAGCGCTTCTGCGATATCGCCCGCGCCCATGGCGCGGTGGTGCGGGTGCTGCCGATCGACCTCGGCGGCAAGGTGTTTCCCATCTCCGGCGGCTTGCCGCTGGGCAAACGCGCGCCGCAGCGCCAGGCCTACCGTCTGGTGGAACTGCAGCGCTACAGCGAGTTCCTGCACGCGCCGCTGAACCTCAAGCCCCGGTACTTTCCGGTCAACGGCGACGACGCGGCGCGCCTGATCATCGCGGTGAACCTGCACGACGGCACCGAAGCCGCGCTGAAGATCACCGGCGCCATCCTGGCCGCCGTCTGGGCGCAGGAGCGCCACATCGATGACGAGAAGGTGCTGGCCGAACTGTTGTCCGAGCAGGGGTTGAGCGCGGCGCGTCTGGAGCAGTCGCACAGCCAGGCCGCGCACGAACGCTACGACGCCAACACGCAGCAGGCCATCGACGCCGGCGTGTTCGGCGCGCCCAGCTACGTGATCGACGGCGAGATTTTCTGGGGCCAGGACCGGCTCGATTTCGTCGAGCGCAAGCTGGCGCGGGCCTGAACCGCCCGGCCGGGCGCCCGGGTTTTCATTCACATCGACCACCACAAGGAGCATCCCCATGGGTTCATTCATCACCCTCACCGCCACCGACGGCTTTGCCTGCCCCGCCTACGTGGCCCAACCGGTTGGCACGCCCAAGGGCGCGATCGTCGTGGTGCAGGAGATCTTCGGCGTCAATGCCCACATCCGGGCCGTGGCCGACGGCTATGCCGCCGCCGGTTATCTGGCCGTGGCGCCGGCCACCTTCGCGCGCATCGGCAAGGGCGAGGTGCAACTCGGCTACACCGAGGCCGACATGAACGAGGGCTTCGGCTACAAGATGGCTGTCGAAGCGCTGCCCGCGCCCGGCGTGATGGCCGACCTGCAGGCCGCCGTGGACCATGGCGCGAAAGCCAGCGGTGGCAAGGTCGGCATCGTCGGCTACTGCTGGGGCGGCCTGCTGACCTGGCGCGCCGCCTGCGCGCTCCACGGTCTGAGCGCAGCGGTGCCCTATTACGGCGGCGGCATGACCGCGCCGGCCGAGGCGGTGCGCAAGCCCCGGGTGCCGGTGCTGGCGCACTTCGGCGACCAGGACCACTGGATCCCGCTCGACACGGTCAAGGCCTTCGAACAGGGCCAGCCGGGCGTGCAGGTTCAGGTCTATGCCGCCAACCACGGCTTCAACTGCGACCACCGGGCTTCCTACAACGCCGATGCCGCCCGGTTGGCGCTTCAGCGCACGCTGGCGTTTTTCGCGCAGCACGTGGGCTGAAGGGTTCGTGGCCGCCTGCGGCCGGTTGGGCGGCTGCGCAGTCTCAGAAAGAGGGGTCGAGCATGGGTTTTGGTGCTTTTTTCAGGCATTTTGTGCCGTCTTCCAGCGTCAAACGGCCATGGGCAGCTATTAGTTTGATAGCGGTCGGAATCGCTGCCCAGGCCGCCGACTACGCCGGGCCGCTGTTCGATGCGCACCTGCACTACAACACCGAGGCCTGGAACGGCCAGGCCGGCCCGCACCCGCTGCCCGACGTACTGGCGCGCATGCAGCGCAGCGGCGTGAAGGCCATCGTGGCCAACTCGCGCCCCAACGATGGCACCCGCGCACTGGCCGAGGCCCGCGCCGAGACACAGGCCGCCGGGGTCGCCGTGGTGCCCTTCATCCGCCTGTACCGCAACCGGGCCGACTACGACAGCTGGTTCCGCGACGAGACGATCTATGACATGGTGCAGGCCGAGCTGGCCCGAGGCACCGCTGCCGGCCCCTACCGCGGCATCGGCGAGTTCCACCTGTACGACAGCAACAATGCCAACGGAGCGGTGGCGAAGAAGCTGATGGCGCTGGCCGAGGCCAAGAACCTGGTCGTGCTCGCGCATGTGGACGATGTGGCCATCGATCTGCTGATGGCCGCCACGCCGTCCAAGGGCCAGAAGACGCGGCTGATCTGGGCCCACACCGGCATTGGCGGCGCGTCGGTGGAACGGGTGGATGCGCTGCTGGCCAAATACCCCGGCCTCATGGGCGAGCTGTCGTACCGGCCGGGGCTGACCTGCGACGGCGGCAAGCTGTGTCCGGAATGGCGCACCTTGATGTTGAAATACCCCGGCCGCTTTCTGGTCGGCTCCGACACCTGGGTCAACCAGCGCTGGCAATACTACGAAGACACCATGAAGGGCTACCGAACCTGGCTCGGTGACCTGCCGGCCGAAGTGGCCCGGCAGGTGGGCTGGGACAACGGGGCGGGGCTGTTCGGGGTGAAGTGAGGGGCGCTGTGGCGGCCCCCGGGTCGCAGGGCGCCCCAGGCATGTTCAGGGTTTGCCGATCTCGGAGGCCGGGTACACCCGACCTCCCAGCACCGTGCCCCACACCGGAATATTCCGGATCGCGGCAGGTTTCACCTGGTGCGGGTCCTGATCCAGCACCGTGAAGTCCGCCAGCTTGCCCGGTTCGATGCTGCCGATCTTGTCGTCCAGGCCTAGCACATAGGCCGCGTCGATCGTGATCATGCGAAGTGCTTGCTGAAGGTCGATGCGTTGTCCGGAGCCGAGCGTGCGGGCGTTGCTTTGGCCAACCCGCGTCAGGCCGAGCGTCACGCCCAGGAGCGGTTTGGGTGGCGCGACCGGGTAATCGGAGTGGAACGTGGTTGGAACTCCTTCGCGCACCAGGGTTCCGATCGGGGCGAGATCGTCAGCGCGGTCCTTTCCTATGACGTTGGGGTACATCTCGCCGCGCAACCAGACGTAGTAGAGGTTGACGTTGGCGTTTGCCCCAAGGGCCTTCATGGCGCGGATCTGGTCATAGCGCGCCATGCCCAGGTGTTCGAAGGTGAAACGGTGGTCGTATCGAGGGGACCTGGACTGGAGCTTGCGCAGCGCGCCCAGAGTTGCATCCTGGGCTTCCACGCCGATGGAGTGCACGAAAATCTGCTGTCCATCCTTCCACCACGGTTCGACCAACGCTTCGAGCTTGTCGGGCGGCGTAATCCAAAGTCCATTGCTGCCGTCGATGTATCCAGGGCTGCCTGGCTTGAAGGTCAGCCCGTTGAAGCTGTCATCGGTGAAAAACTTGATACCGCGGTAGGTCAACCGGTCGGTGTTTTTGGCCTGCAACGCACGGACCGCCTCGATGGCCTTTTCCGGTGTGCCGTACTTGGCCAGGAAGCTGTGCATGGCCGGGATGGCCATGAGGCGCTGCGGGGTGGCCGGATTGTTGAACATGGCGTTCAACAAGGCAGCTTCTGCTTCCACGTTGAAGATGCCCATCGAGTGATCGGTGGTGGTGGTGATGCCGTTGCGCCGGTTCAGGTCGATGAGCCAGCGCATCAGGCGTGAGGCTTCAGCCGGCTGCAATTTGCCAGCCACCAGCGGCAGGATTACATAGCTGGCCGCAGGAACGCCCAGGAACTGCCCGTTGAGTTCGCCCTTGTCGTCGCGCCCGACACCCGGAATCTTCAGGTCGGCGGGGATCTTTCGCTGGGCGATCAGTGCGCTGTTCACATAGCCATGGTGTTGCGACGCATCCCACACGAGCACCGGGCGGGTTGTGGAGATCTTGTCCAGGTCCTGACGGGTCAGATGCCGGCCCATGGCGGGCACGTCCCAGCCCCAGATGAGAATGGGCGTGGTCGGGTCCTTCATTTCCGATTCGTAGCGGCGCATGCGCTCGAACGCCTCGGCTTCACTTTTCACGCCCTTGATGTCCGGCCCGTAGGCTTGTGGCGTGTCCAATGCCGCAATCGCGGGGAGGTTGGCGGTGATCGCGCCAAGCAGCGGGTGGGAGTGTGCCTCGATGAAGCCTGGGAACACCGTCTTTTCGGCAAAGCGCGAGTCGATCGATGTGGGCACCTTGCTGGTCCAGGGCTTGAGATCCTCCAAGCTGTCGCCCAATGACACGATGCGCTCATTACACACCGCCACGGCCTTGGCTTCCGGGCGACCGGGGTTCATCGTGTAGAACTTCTTGGCCACAAAGACGGTGAGATTCGAGCAGGTGGGTGTGGCTTCTCCGTCATGGCCGAGTGCGGACAGGGCGTGTGCAGCCAGCAGCGCGCAGGCCAGGGGTCTGAATGGAATCTTCATCGGCTTGTCTCCGTTATGTTGCAGTTTGCTGTGGCGCTGCCCGCTGGATTCCGGGCAGCGCAGGCGAGTGTGGACCGAGACCATTTGAGCGTCCAATGCATTGTTTTACTAGTATTAATGCAATGAATACATCAATAGAGTTCAAGCGCCTTCAACATCTCGTGTTGCTCGCCGAGGAGTTGAACTTCTCGCGGGCGGCCGAACGTGCCTGCCTGTCGCAGACGGCCTTCAGCCGAAGCATCCAGTCGCTGGAGGCGGAGTTCGGCCTCCGACTGTTCGACCGCGGCACTCGGTGGGTGCAACCCACGACCACGGGCAGGCATCTGGCCGAAAGGGCACGGGAGCTGCTGGCCCGTGCCCGCGACCTCGCGCAGGAGGTGGACTACCTGGCGCACGCGGACGGCGGCACCCTGCACTTTGGTGCGAGCCTGTTTGCGGTGGACACCGTGCTGGCGGGCGTTTTGCCCGAAATGACGAGACGCCGCAAAGGCCTGAAATTGCAGGTCGAGGTGAGCCAGTGGGAAATGCTGCTGCGTCACCTGCAGGAGGAACGCATCGAGTTTTTTGTGGCCTACCCCGGCGAACTCGCTGAGGACCCGCGCTATGCGGTCACGAGCCTGGCGCCACGGCCCGCGTCACTGTACTGCCGGGCGGGGCACCCGTTGCTGGAGGCCGGTCGGTCGCCGCCTGATCCGCGGGATGTGCCGCGGTATCCCTGGGCCGCCGTTCAGATGGCGCAGGCAATCGGGACCCAATTGCGGGGACTGTTTGGAATGCCCCCTGACGGCGAACTGCCCCTTGCGCTGAGTTGTGACAACCAGTCCATCCTGCGTGAAGCCGTCCTGGGCAGCGACACCATCCTGATGACCTGGCAGGCCTGGTTGCAGGGCGATCTGGCCAACGGCGCTGTCGTGGATCTGGGAACACGCCTGCGGCCAGCATTGCCTCAGGCGGCCATGCAGTTGAATTTGGGCATCGTGCAACTGGCTGGTCGAACCTTGTCGCCGGCAGCGCGCAAGCTGATTGACCTGGTGCTGGAGCGCGAGGCCGGAATGCCCTGATTTCGCGCGGGATCGGGCAGGTCCCGGCGTTATGCCTGAGAGATTCCGCCCTTTTGGGCGCCAACGTCCAGAAGGTTCAATCCATACTTCAGCTGTCGTGCCCATGCTCCACCTTCACTACTACCCCAGCACCGCCAGCATGGTGCCGCACATCGTGCTCGAAGAACTCGGCGTGCCATATCAGCGCGTGCTGGTCGACCGGGCCGTGGACGCGCACAAGGCACCAGCCTACCTGCAACTCAACCCCAACGGCCTGATCCCGGTGCTGGTGCAGGACGACACGCCCGGCGGGCCCCTTGTGCTGTACGAGACCGCAGCCATCGTGTTGCACCTGTGTGATACCCATTCCGCAGGCCGGTTGGCACCGCCCTTGGGCACGGTCGAGCGGGCGCACTTCTACAAGTGGCTGATGTGGCTCACCAACACGCTGCAGACGGCTTTGATCGTCTATTTCTATCCGGAGCGCTGGGTGGCTGAGGGCAACGCGGCAGGCGCTGCCGAAGTCAAGGCGGCAGCGGAGCGCAAGATCGCCGTCCTGCTGGACCAGCTCGATTGCGAACTGGCCCGGCATGGCCAGGACTGGTTCATGGGCGCCACGTACAGCGCGCTGGACCCTTACGTGTTCACCCTGTGCCGCTGGACCCGAAACTTCGCTTCGCTGGCTGCGCGGGGGCGCCCGCAGCTGGGCCCGTACCTGCTGCGCATGCTGGAGCGGCCGGCGGTGCAGCGGGTGCTGGCCGCCGAGCAACTGCAGCCGCCGTTCGTTTGAGCGGTCGGGTCTGGCCTCAGCGCCCGGTGCGCGCCAGATAACGCTTTCGCCAGAACACCACACCCAGCGCCAAGGCGATGACCAGCATCGCGCCCAGCGCCCACCAGAAGCCCGCTTTCAGATGGATCAGGGGCAGGAACTCGAAGTTCATGCCGAAGATGCCCGCGATCAGGTTCAGCGGCAGGAAGATCGCGGTCAGCGCCGTCAGCGTGCGCATGATGTCGTTGGTGCGGTTGCCCTGGGCCGAAAAATGCATCTGCACGGCCGTCTCGGCATGGTGCTCCAGTCGGGTTACGTGGCGCACCACGCGCTCGATGTGCTCCAGCACGTCGCGGCTGCGCACCAGCAGCAGTTCGTGCTCGCGCCGCGCCTGGGCGGTGTCGTCTACCGGCCAGCCCTTGAGCGCTTCGATCCAGTCCTGCACGGCTGCGCGCTGGTCTTCGCAGGTATCGTCAAGCTGGTGCAGGGTGAGGCGCGCCTCCAGCAACGCGCCCCAGTTCGAGAACCGCGTGCGCGGGCTCAGCAGCTCGGCCTGCCAGTGGTCGAGCTGGCGCGACAGGTCCCGCCGCAGCGCCAGGTAACCGTCCACGATCTGGTTGACCACGCGCAGCATCAGGTCGGCCGGGCTGACCGGCGGCCGGGCATTGGCAGGGCGGGCCTCGGCGCCTTCGGCCACGGGCGTGGACGCCAGCAGCCGTGCGGCGTAGGCGTCGCGGGCGGTGCAATCGGCCGGGTGCACCGTCAGCAACACCGTGTCGAACACCGCGAAACCCACCGGCGTGGTGTCGATGCGGCGCAGCACCGGTGGACCGCTGCGTTTGCGCGGGGGCTCCCCGTTCGCCGACGCCGCGCCCTCGCCCTGCCCGGTGGTGAGCCGGCGGAACACCAGCAGGTCGTATTGCGAGGTGGTCTCGTAGTGCGAGGTCAGCTGGGCGTTGAGCAGGTCGGATACATGCAGGTCCACCAGCGTGGCGCCGCTGAGCGCCTGCAGCGCGGACTGGATGGCGGCCTGCTGCGACTCCAGCTCGGCGCGGGTGCAGGCGATCCAGGCATAGCCCTGCGCCGGCGCCTGGGTCGGCAGCGTATCGGATTCGGTCACGCCCGCCGGGCTGATGCTGAAGATGCGCATGGAAGGCTCCGGGGCGCGTGTCGGGTATGCCGGGTGCGCGCTTTTTTGGATGAAATCGGCCGTTTCCCGGCGTGGGATGGCGAGCGTCAGCTATGGTTTTTGATAGCGCGCGCGGCGTCGCGGGCGAAATAGGTGAGCACGCCGTCGGCGCCGGCCCGCTTGAAGGCGAGCAGGCTTTCCATCATCACCAGGTCGTGGTCCAGCCAGCCGTTGGCGGCGGCGGCCTTGAGCATCGCGTATTCGCCGCTGACCTGGTAGGCGAAGGTGGGCACACGGAAGCTGTCCTTCACGCGGCGCACGACGTCCAGGTAGGGCATGCCGGGCTTGACCATCACCATGTCGGCGCCTTCGGCGATGTCCATCGCCACCTCGCGCAGGGCCTCGTCGGTGTTGCCGGGGTCCATCTGGTAGACCTTCTTGTTGCTCTTGCCCAGGTTGGCGGCCGAGCCCACCGCGTCGCGGAACGGCCCGTAGAACGCGCTGGCGTACTTGGCGCTGTAGGCCATGATGCGGGTGTGGATCAGGCCGGCGGCTTCCAGCGCTTGGCGGATGGCGCCGATCCTGCCGTCCATCATGTCGCTGGGCGCCACGATGTCCACCCCGGCTTCGGCCTGGGTGAGCGCCTGCTTGACCAGCACCTCGACGGTTTCGTCGTTCAGGATGTAGCCGGTGTCGTCGAGCAGGCCGTCCTGGCCGTGGCTGGTGAAGGGGTCCAGGGCCACGTCGGTCATCACGCCCAGGCCGGGGAATTCCTTCTTGAGCGCCCTTACCACCGTGGGCACCAGGCCGTCGGGGTTGGCGGCCTCGCTACCCACCGGGTCTTTCAACGACGCGCTGATCACCGGAAACAAGGCCATCACCGGGATGCCCAGTTTCACGCAGTCCTCTGCCACGGGCAGCAGCAGGTCCAGGCTCAGGCGCTCGACGCCGGGCATGGAGGCCACCGCCTCGCGCCGGCCCTGGCCTTCGAGCACGAACACTGGGTAGATCAGGTCGTTCATGCTCACCGCGTGCTCGCGCACCAGGTTGCGGGTGAAGTCGTCGCGGCGCAGGCGGCGCGGGCGGCCGTGGGGGTAGGGGGCGTAGGGGGTCATGCGGAAAATTGTGCCCGAAAACCCTCTGCCGCCTGTTTTTCGGCGGGCGGTCGCGACCCGGTGCAACCGTTGCAGTGCAGTCGGCAGGGTTCCGCCCATGTGTTTTACCCGGGTAAAAAAAGGACTCAGAAAATTCCTAGATTTTCCTTGAGCGGCTGGTCGCAATTTGATACATTGGCGCCGGGTGGTTCGCCGCCCCCCGCTTTTCCTCCCTGAGCGGGGCCTTGATGTGTGACAGCAAAAAGGCTTTCCACCCCCAGCCATTCGCTGGGGGTTTTTTTTGTCCCGCGTTCGCGTCCATGCCCTGGGCCGGGGGCTACACTGCGCATCCTCATGCTTTGGATCAAGGCCCTGCACATCGTCTTTGTTGCAAGCTGGTTCGCCGGCCTGTTCTACCTGCCCCGCATTTATGTGAATCTGGCCATGGTCGAGCCGGGCTCGGTGGCCGAGCGCGAGCGCCTTTTGCTGATGGCGCGCAAGTTGCTGCGCTTTACCACGATCCTGGCTGTGCCAGCGGTGGGCCTGGGGCTGTGGCTGTGGATCGGATATGGCATTGGCTGGGGGCCGGGCAACGGCTGGATGCACGCCAAGCTGGCGGTGGTCGCGCTGGTGCTGGGCTACCACCATGGCTGCGCGCGACTGCTGCGCCAGTTCCATGCCGGCGCCAACCGGCGCGGCCACGTCTGGTACCGCTGGTTCAACGAGGCGCCGGTGCTGATGCTGCTGGCTGCCGTGGTGCTGGTGGTGGTCAAGCCGTTCTAGAGCGGGTGACACGGCCATGCACAAGACCGCTGCCTGGCCGCTGGCGCTGATCTACACGGCGCTCATCGTCTACGCAAGCCTGTACCCGTTCGAAGGTTGGCGGTACGTCGGCATCGCGCCCTGGAGTTTTCTGGGTGCGCCGTTGCCGCGCTACTGGACCGGTTTCGACGTCGCGGCCAACCTCGCGGGTTACGCGCCGCTGGGCTTCCTGCTGGCGCTCAGCGCCCTGCGCACCAACCCGCGCCTGCCCGCCGTGCTGTTGGCCACGGTGGGCGCGGCATTGCTGTCGCTGGCAATGGAGTCGCTGCAGACCTATCTGCCCAAGCGCGTGGCCTCCAATGTGGATCTGGCGCTCAACCTGGCGGGCGCTTGGCTGGGCGCGCTGGCGGCGTTCGGGCTGGAAAAGGCAGGCGCCATCGCCCGCTGGAGCCGTTTTCGGGACCGCTGGTTTGTCGCCGCGTCGCGCGGTGCGCTGGTGCTGCTGGCGCTGTGGCCAGTGGCGCTGCTGTTTCCGGCCTCGGTGCCGTTCGGACTCGGCCAGGTGCTCGAGCGCCTGGAGGACGCCCTGGCCGACTGGCTGGCCGACACGCCCTTCCTGCAGTGGGTGCCGGTGCGCGAGGTGGAGCTGGAGCCCCTGCTGCCCGGCGCCGAACTGCTGTGCGTGATGCTGGGCGCGCTCATCCCGTGCCTGCTGGCGTACTCGATCAGCCTGGGCGTGGGGCGACGGCTCGCGCTGGCGGCCGGCGGGCTGGCGGTGGGCGTGGCGGTGTCGGCGCTGTCGGCGGCGCTGAGCTATGGGCCGACCCACGCCTGGGCCTGGCTGACCCTGCCGGTGCAGGTGGGGCTGGGTGCCGCGCTGCTGCTGGCGCTGCCGCTGGCGGCGGTGCCCCGGCGCGCCTGTGCCGCGCTGACGCTGCTGGCTCTGGTGGTGCACCTCAGCCTGCTCAACAACGCGCCGGTCGGCGCTTACTTTGCCCAGACGCTGCAGGTGTGGGAGCAGGGGCGCTTCATCCGCTTCAACGGCCTGGCGCAGTGGCTGGGCTGGCTCTGGCCCTACGCGGCGCTGGTCTATGTGCTGCTGCGGCTCTCGGGGCCGGAGGGCGAAACCTAAAATCCACCGGATGAACCAGACACAGCCTTCTTATTACCAGCACCATGTGTTCTTCTGCCTGAACGAGCGCAAGAACGGCGAGGCCTGCTGCGCCCAGCACAATGCGATGGCGGCCTTCGATCGCTGCAAGGCCCTGGTCAAGGAGGCCGGGCTGGCCGGTCCCGGCGGCGTGCGGGTCAACAAGGCAGGCTGCCTGGACCGCTGCGCCGGCGGACCGGTCGCGGTGGTGTACCCGCAAGGCGTCTGGTACACCTATGTGGACCTGAGTGACATTGACGAGATCGTCGAGTCGCACCTCAAGAACGGCCAGGTGGTCGAGCGGCTGCTCACGCCGGCCCATCTGGGGCGCTGAAGCCGTTTTTCGGCCCGATTTCCGGTTGATTTCGGCCTGAATCCAGCGCCAATCGGCCATGGACAGCTATCAAATTCATACTGAATCGTGAACATCCAGACCCAGCGACTGACCCTGAGCGGACCGGCCGGCGCGATCGAAGGCCTGCGCGACGAGCCGCTGCACCTGCCGCCCGGAACCCACGGGCGCGGCGTGGCCGTGATCGCGCACCCGCATCCGCTGTATGGCGGCACGATGAACAACAAGGTGGTGCAGACGCTGGCCCGCGCCTTCGTGCAGTGCGGCTTCAGCACGGTGCGCTTCAACTTTCGCGGCGTGGGCGCCAGCCAGGGCCATTTTGACCATGGGATTGGCGAGGTGGCCGACCTGCTGGCCGTGGTCGAGCGGGTGGCCCCGGCCGGCATGCCGCTGGCGCTGGCGGGCTTCTCCTTCGGCGCCTTTGCCACCTGCCAGGCCGTGGCCGCGCTGTGGCCGCAACGGGCGCTGGAGAGCATCGTGCTGGTGGGCACGGCGGCTTCGCGGTTCGAGGTCGCGCCGCTGCCGCCTGAAGCCCATGAGCGCACCCTGGTGGTGCACGGCGAGCAGGACGACACCGTGCCGCTGGCCGCCGTGATGGACTGGGCGCGCCCGCAGATGCTGCCCGTGACCGTCATTCCGGGCGTGGAGCATTTCTTTCACGGACAATTGACCCTTTTGAAGCATCTGGTGGTGCGCCACCTGCACGCCTGATTCCAACCCTGGCGGCGGCCCGGCCCCTGTCCACCCCGCGGCCGTGCCGTTGTCATCCGACTTTCGATTGCCTTTTCCCATGATGAACTTCCTGAACGCCCTGCGCCGATTGCTGTTCGCGCCCCTGTGTCTGGTGGCTGTTGCCGCCGCGGCCCAGACGCCGGCGCCGCCCCAGATGCCGCAGCCGCCCGAAATCGCCGCCCGCGCCTACCTGTTGCTCGATGTCACCGCCAACCAGATCCTGGCCGCCAAGGACATCGACACCCCGGTGGAGCCGGCCTCGCTGACCAAGCTGATGACCGCCTACCTCGTGTTCGACGCGCTCAAGGCCAGGAAGATCGACCTCAAGCAGACCCTGCCCGTCAGCGAACGGGCCTGGAAGATGCCGGGCTCGCGCATGTTCATCGACCCCAAGATGCAGGTGCCGGTCGAGGATCTGCTCAAGGGCATGATCGTGCAATCGGGCAACGACGCCACCGTGGCACTGGCCGAGGGCGTGGGCGGCAGCGTGGAACGTTTCGTGCAACTGATGAACACCCAGGCCAAGGCGATGGGTCTGAACGCCACTACCTTCAAAAACCCCGAAGGCCTGACCGAGGCCGGTCATACCACCACCGCGCGCGACCTCAGCGTGCTGGCCACCCGGCTGATGCGCGACTTCCCCGAGTTCGTCGGCTACTACGCGCTCAAGAAATACCGCTATCCCGGCACGCCGGCGGCCAACGACAGCAACCGCAACACCCTGCTGTTCCGCGACCCGTCGGTGGACGGCCTGAAGACCGGCCACACCGAGGCGGCCGGCTACTGCCTGGTGGCCACCGCCAAACGCGAGTTCCCCAACTTGGGCCATCGCCGGCTGCTCTCGGTGGTGCTCGGCGCAGCCAGCGAGACCGCGCGCGCCAACGAATCGCAGAAGCTGCTGAACTGGGGCTTCACCGCGTTTGACGCGGTCAAGCTGTTTGACGCCGGCCAGGCCGTGGCCACACCGCCGGTCTGGAAGGGCAAAGCGCCCACCTTGCCCATCGGCCGCCCGGAGGCCATCGTCGTCGCGGTGCCCGCCGGCAGCGCGGGCCAGGTCAAGACCCAGGTCCAGCGCCCCGACCCCCTGGTGGCGCCCGTCGTCAAGGGCCAGTCCATCGGCACCCTGAAGGTCACGCTGGCTGGCCAGCCGCTGCTGGACGTGCCCCTGGTGGCGCTGGAAGGTGTCGAACAGGCCGGCCTGATCGGTCGCGCCTGGGATGCGCTGCGGTTGTGGATCAAATGATCCGAGGGACCTGACCCGCCGACCAGCGACTGCCAGGGTCCTGTGCGGAGTTCTTGCGTGAAAACCCTTAACCAGCTATACTGGAAGGCTTTTCCGCTATTGGGGCGGGAAATTGTGCCTGCTCGGTCGTGCAACAAACGCCCGGGCGGGGCTGTTTTTTGAACGTTTAGGGACGTTTTTTAATGCCAACCATCAATCAACTGGTGCGTCAGGGGCGCGAGGTCGAACAGACCAAGTCCAAAAGCCCTGCGATGCAAAACTCGCCGCAACGCCGCGGCGTCTGCACCCGCGTCTACACCACGACGCCTAAGAAGCCGAACTCCGCGCTGCGCAAGGTCGCCAAGGTGCGCCTGACCAACGGTTTCGAGGTCATCTCCTACATCGGCGGCGAAGGCCACAACCTGCAGGAACACAGCGTGGTGCTGGTTCGTGGCGGTCGTGTCAAGGATTTGCCCGGTGTGCGTTACCACATCGTGCGCGGTTCGCTCGATCTGCAAGGCGTGAAAGACCGCAAACAGGCGCGCTCGAAATACGGTGCCAAGCGGCCCAAGGCCAAATAAACCGGCGTCTTGCCGGATTGTCAGCAATTGGTGCTGTTTCCCGCGTGGCGCGGTGAGGCAGCGAAGTGACCCGATGTTGGGTCGAGTAAGTGAAAGTCTGCATGGCTTTCGCGGCATCTGATGAAGATGTCAACTGAAGCAAAGAGGTGAAACATGCCACGTCGTCGCGAAGTCCCTAAACGTGAAATCCTGCCGGATCCCAAGTTCGGCAATGTCGAGCTGTCCAAGTTCATGAACGTCATCATGGAAGGCGGCAAAAAAGCGGTTGCCGAGCGCATCATTTATGGCGCTCTCGACCTGATCGAGAAGAAGAATCCGGGCAAAGACCCGCTGGAAGCCTTCACCACCGCCATCAACAACGTGAAGCCGATGGTCGAGGTGAAGTCCCGCCGCGTCGGCGGCGCCAACTACCAGGTTCCGGTTGAGGTGCGCCCCGTCCGTCGTCTGGCGCTGTCGATGCGCTGGATCAAGGAAGCCGCACGCAAGCGCGGTGAGAAGTCGATGGCCCAGCGTCTGGCCAACGAGCTGCTCGAAGCGACCGAAGGCCGCGGCGGCGCCATGAAGAAGCGCGATGAAGTGCATCGCATGGCAGAGGCCAACAAGGCCTTCTCGCACTTCCGTTTCTAAGAGCGGAAGCGGCGCAGCACCGCCCTCGGGCTGCGCCAGGTGGGCCGCGGTGTCCGGGTGACCCTGCGGCGTGCCCTATCGATTACCCCGAACAATCCAAGGATCCATCATGGCTCGCACGACCCCCATTGAGCGATACCGCAACATCGGTATCTCGGCGCACATCGACGCCGGAAAAACCACCACCACCGAACGTATCCTGTTTTACACCGGTGTGAACCACAAGATCGGTGAAGTGCACGATGGCGCGGCCACCATGGACTGGATGGAGCAGGAGCAGGAGCGCGGCATCACCATCACCTCCGCTGCGACCACCTGCTTCTGGCGCGGGATGGACACGTCCTTCCCCGAGCACCGCATCAACATCATCGACACCCCGGGCCACGTGGACTTCACGATTGAAGTGGAGCGTTCCATGCGCGTGCTGGATGGCGCTTGCATGGTCTACTGCGCCGTCGGTGGTGTGCAGCCCCAGTCCGAAACGGTCTGGCGCCAGGCCAACAAATACAAGGTTCCGCGCCTTGCGTTCGTGAACAAGATGGACCGCACCGGCGCCAACTTCTTCAAGGTCGTGGACCAGATGAAGCTGCGCCTGAAGGCCAACCCCGTGCCCATCGTGATTCCGATCGGTGCCGAGGAAAACTTCACCGGTGTGGTCGATCTGCGCAAGATGAAGTCCATCATCTGGGACGAGGCTTCCCAGGGCATGAAATTTACTTTTGGTGATGTACCGGCCGAACTGCTGGACACCGCCAAGGAGTGGCGCGAGAAGATGGTCGAAGCTGCCGCCGAGGCCAACGAAGAGCTGATGAACAAGTACCTTGAAGAAGGTGACTTGACGGAAGACGAGATCACCGCCGGCCTGCGCGCGCGCACCATTGCTGGCGAGATCCAGCCCATGCTGTGCGGCACGGCGTTCAAGAACAAGGGTGTGCAGCGCATGCTGGACGCCGTCATCGAGCTGATGCCCTCGCCGTTGGACGTCAAGGCCATCAAGGGCTATGACGAGGACGAGCAGGAGACGACCCGCAAGGCCGACGACAACGAGAAGTTCTCGGCGCTGGCGTTCAAGCTGATGACCGATCCGTTCGTGGGTCAGTTGACCTTCGTGCGCGTCTACTCGGGCGTTCTGAAGAAGGGCGACACCGTCTACAACGCGGTGCGCGGCAAGAAGGAGCGCATCGGCCGTATCGTGCAGATGCACGCCAACAACCGCGAAGAGGTCGATGAAATCCGCGCGGGCGACATCGCGGCCTGCGTGGGTCTCAAGGATGTGACCACCGGCGAAACCCTGTGTGATCCCAACTCGGTGATCACCCTCGAGCGCATGGTGTTCCCGGACTCCGTGATCCGCCAGGCCGTGGAACCCAAGTCCAAGGCCGACCAGGAGAAGATGGGCATCGCGCTGAGCCGTCTGGCCGCCGAAGATCCGTCGTTCCGTGTGCAAACTGACGAAGAATCCGGCCAGACCATCATCGGCGGCCAGGGTGAGTTGCACCTGGAAATCATCGTGGACCGCATGAAGCGCGAGTTCGGCGTGGAAGCCAACGTCGGCAAGCCGCAGGTGGCCTACCGCGAAACCATTCGCAAGGGCGTGGTCGACGTCGAAGGCAAGTTTGTGCGCCAGTCCGGCGGCAAGGGCCAATACGGTCACGTCGTGTTCCGCGTCGAGCCGAACGAAGCCGGCAAAGGCTTCGAGTTCCTCGATGAAATCAAGGGCGGCGTGGTGCCGCGTGAATACATTCCTGCGGTCGAAAAGGGCGTGATCGAGGCGCTCAACCAGGGCGTTCTGGCCGGCTATCCGGTTGTCGACGTCAAGGTCGCTCTGACTTTCGGTTCGTACCACGACGTGGACTCGAATGAAAACGCCTTCAAGATGGCCGCGATCTTCGGTTTCAAGGAGGCTTGCAAGAAGGCCAACCCGGTCATTCTGGAACCCATGATGGCTGTCGAAGTGGAGACCCCGGAGGACTACGCCGGCAACGTGATGGGCGACCTGTCCTCTCGTCGTGGCATGGTGCAAGGCATGGACGACATGGTCGGTGGTGGCAAGGCCATCAAGGCCGAGGTGCCGCTGTCGGAGATGTTCGGTTATTCCACGACCTTGCGTTCCATGTCTCAGGGACGTGCCACGTACACGATGGAATTCAAGCATTACGCCGAAGCCCCGCGCAACGTTGCAGAGGCCATCGTCGCGGCGCGCGCCAAGTAAGTTGACCCTGTCTGCGACGGTGTGCCGCCCTGTACCCGTGCGGGGCGATCCAGCAACAGCGTGCAGACGTTAAACCAGCACACGGGAACCGTTCTTTGGAGATTTTGACCATGGGAAAAGAGAAATTCACACGAACCAAGCCGCACGTCAATGTGGGCACGATCG
>JADHED010000215.1_pt1 | contig 78723 bp, 73 predicted proteins | sample 8952041 | NCBI WGS metagenome assembly JADHED01 (sample SAMN16124423, study PRJNA663239) | bioreactor sludge metagenome | isolation source: sludge (control) | place: India:Bengaluru | collected 2018-09-08
GACCCCTCCATCGGGAATGCTCGCGCACTTCGCACCGGCAGAGCCTATCATATATCATCATATGTTGTCTGTCCCTAATCAATCTCTAATCAATCTCTATCTCAACATAATTCGAAGTGGTGCCTTAAGTGCGCCTTATCCGCGGCCAACGCCGACGTAGTTCCAGCCGAGTCTCCGCATCTCTCTTGGCTCGTAGAGGTTTCTTAAGTCGACGAAGTTCTTCGACTTCATGGTCCTTTCTAGTTTGTCGAGATCGAGCTTGCGGAACTGGTTCCAATCTGTTGCCAGGACGACCGCGTCTGCGCCGCTCACACAAGACGGAACGTCCTCGCAGTAGTCGACGCCCCCGAGAATGGCCCGGGCATTCTCCATGGCTGCCGGGTCGAACGCCGAGACCTTCGCGCCGCGCGCAAGCATGTCCGCGATCAACTTCAAGCTTGAGCTATCCCGGATGTCGTCGGTTTCCGGTTTGAAGGAGAGTCCCAGGACCGCAACCCGCTTACCCTCCAGACGCCCAACGATTCTCTCGACCTTGTCGACCATGCGCGCTTTGACGGCATCGTTAACTTCCAGGACCGATTCCATGATCTGAAAGCGGTAGTCGTGCCGCCGCGCCAGATCCGCGACTCCCGAGACATCCTTGGGGAAGCAAGACCCCCCGAAACCGGGACCAGGCTGCAGGAATTGAGGGGCGATTCTCTTGTCGAGGCCCATGCCCCTTGCCACGTCCTTCACGTCGGCCCCCATGCGCTCGCACAGAATGGCAATCTCGTTGATGAACGAGATCTTCAGGGCCAGGAATCCGTTGGAGGCGTATTTGATGAGTTCCGCGGATTCAACATCGGTGATGACGAACGGGACGCCAGACATGGCCAGCGGAGAGTAGACGTCCTTGACGATCGCGACGGCTTCCTCGTCTTTTGACCCGATGACAACACGGTCCGGGCGCATGAAGTCCTCGAGCGCTGACCCTTCCCTCAAGAACTCGGGGTTGGAGACGATCGAGAACTTGTGGTGACCCCGGTTGGCCTTCAGGATCTCCTCGATTTGTTTCCCCGTCCCGGTGGGAACGGTCGACTTCGTGACCACGACCTTGTAGCCGTTCATGTATTCCGAGATCGACTTGGCCACCTCGAAAATGAACGAGAGGTCCGGTGAACCGTCTTCTTTAGGGGGCGTCCCGACTGCGATGAACACCACCAGAGCCCGCTCGATGGCTTCCCTTATGTCCGTCGAGAACTCCAGACGGCGAGCCTTGACGTTCTTGTGGATCATCTCCTCGAGCCCGGGCTCGTAGATCGGAGGGGTCCCTTTCTTGAGTAACTCGATCTTGTGCTCGTCCTTATCCACGCAGACGACGGACATTCCGAAGTCGGCGAGGCACACACCCGTTACAAGACCGACATAACCCGTGCCCACCATGCAGATATTCACAGCCTGGAACCTCCACGAAAAGAGTGCTTTTTGAGATAGCCAAAACCCAAGGGAAGCGAAGTCTACTTCGAAGCTCCTTCTGGAAGTGGCGTTTTCACCGGTGCGCTTTCGAGCCTGGTCTTCTCTTCTCCGTAGCGTTTCTCGATCCCGGATCGCTGCCGGTTCCGGACGAGCCAGCGCAACATCTTAGACTCGTCAATCCCCACCAGGATGTCGTCGATGGCCTCGAAAACGGCCGGGTCGTTGACGAGTTTTCCGGCTGTTCCCTGGCCACCATCCAGTTTCTCCGAGACGCTCGCCAAATGACCCGACAGCCTCTTCAGATCACCAAGAAAAGTCTTGGCAAAATCCTCGTTTTTCAGAAGTTGTGGCACAAGCCCGTTTTCCTCGTTGAGTCCCTTCGAAAAGACAGAGAGGCCGTCCGCCGCCGTCTTGAGCGAGTCGATGAGGGCGTAGATCTTCTTTTTCCCCTCGGGATCCCCGAGAAGAGCCGGGACGGCCCCTTCGCCCGATCCCACTCCCTTTTCGACGGTTGCGAGGATTCGGTGAAGAGACGCCGCCGAGCCTTCCAGCTCCTTCGAGATGTTCTCCGAGAGAGCTTCATCGTGGATGAGCTTTCCGATCAGCCCGCGACCCTCCCGGATGTCGTCGAGCAAGTGATTTGTCGTTTCGAGTGTCTGCCGCAGAGACTTAGAGAGTTCCTTCCCGGCTGGTGATTCAGACGTCAACTCCCCGAGAAACCCTTTCCCTTCCTCGGTCCTGCCAAGAATGACCCGCAAGGACTGGGAAATCGCCACGACGTTTTCGACGAGGTTCTCGCTCCCCTGGAGGATCTTCTCCAGTTCCGCTCCGTGCTTGACGAGCACCTCGCTATCGGGTGGCAGACTCGCGGAGTTGGCTTTTCCGGGGGTGAGTTCGAGGTATTTGTCACCGAGCAACCCAATCGTCTTGATCTCGACGCGGCTGTCCACCCGGATGAGGTGCTGATAACGCTTCTCGACATCAAACCGGACGAGGAGATCCTCTCCCGGCTTTTTCGGGACCTCGACGCCTCTGACCGCTCCCACCGTGACCCCGGCCAGGCGTACCTGGTTCCCCTCGACCAGCCCCTGAGAGTTCGGGAAGTGTGCAAAGTAGGAGACTCGGGCCAGGAAGAACCCCGTCTTCCCCCCGACGATGACGATCGCCGCGCTGAAAAGAACGAGAGCGGCAAAGACAATGACCCCGACCCGGGACTTCGTTCGGATGTCGGCTTTCACGCTTTTGAGATCTCCTAATTTCTGATGGGAACGTCTTCCGGTTCCGTGTCTTCCGCTTCAAGAAAAGCCCGGAGTTCGGGAACGCTCGAGTTCTTCGCCTCTTGCGTAGTGCCCGTGAAGACGAATTGGCCATGCTTGAGAAAGGCGATGCGGTCGGCAACAAAGAGGGCTGATGTGATGTCGTGCGTCACGACGACGGATGTTGTCCCCAGCCGCGCGTTGGTCCCTCTGATGAGCCGGTTGATCTTCATCGACGTGACCGGATCCAGCCCTGTCGTTGGTTCGTCATAAAGGAGGACATCTGGCTGAAGCGCGACGGTACGTGCCAGGGACACCCGTTTTTTCATGCCGCCAGACAGCGAAGACGGGAGGAGCATCTCGACTTCGGGCCCCAGGTTCACGAAATTCAGAACTTCACGGACCCGGCTGGCAATGTCGTCTTCGGAAAGGGACGTGTGCTCCCTGAGGGCAAAGGCAACATTCTCGAAGACGGTCATTGAATCGAAGAGGGCCCCGCTCTGAAAGAGCATCCCGACACGCCGCCGCACGCGCCAGAGGTTGTCCTCGGAAAGAAGGGTGATGTCTTCCCCGTCCAGCAGCACATGCCCGCGGTCCGGGTGCGTCAGGCCGTTCATGTGTCTCAGGCAAACCGATTTCCCGGTGCCAGAGCCTCCGAGAATGACAAGCACTTCACCCTGGTAAATCGAAAGGTTGACGCCAGAGAGAACCTGTTTCGGGCCAAAGGCCTTGAAGACGTCACGAAACTCGAGAATGGGAGCGGGAGACATACCTTCTCAGTTCATCCCGATGGGGAGCGAAATGAAGAGTTTCGAAAGAAAGAAGTCGGTAATCAAAACCGTGATCGAAGCCAGGACCACGGTGGCCGTGGTCGCGCGTCCAACACCATCCGCGCCTCCCGACGCGTTGAGGCCGTTGTAGCACCCGATGAGCGCGATCTCGAGTCCGAAAAACGGTGTCTTACAGAGCCCGTGGAGGATGTCGTTGTACTTGAGCGCCTGCAGCGTGGTCGAAAGGTAGAACCCCGCGCCGATCTTTATCTCGAGAACGGCAATGAGGAGCCCTCCGAAAACGCCGTGGAAAACGGCCAGAAGGGTGAGGACGGGGAGCATCGACGTCACGGCCAGCACCCTTGGCAAGACGAGTTTCCTTATTGGCGAGGCTCCGAGTGCGCGCAACGCATCCACTTGCTCGGTGACGGCCATGGTGCCGAGTTCCGCGGTGATGCCGGCGCCAACGCGTGCAGCCACCATCAGGGCGGTGAGGGTCGGCCCGAGTTCGCGGGCGAGCGAGAGAACGACAACGCGCCCGATTACGAGTTTTCCGCCAAATTGAGCGAGGGAATAGGCGGTCTGAAGAGCCAAGACCATGCCAGTGAAAAGGGCCGTGAGGTTCGTGATGGAGATCGACTGAACCCCGAGAGCATCCATTTGCCTCAGCGTCTCTCCCGTTTCCCAGCGAGAGCGAAAAAGAGCGACGAGCGTGTCTCGCGTCATTAACCCGAGTCCGCCCAGATGGATGATGGCGCGTCCAACGGTCCGCCGGGCCCGGGGAAAGAACCACTTCGGAATACGGGAGGAGGCACTCACTTCCAATTCATGGGCCACGACGGGATTCTAAATGCGGAAGATCGAAGAGACCCCCCCGCTTGATGCATCTGACTGCACCTTGCGTTCCAAGGACCCTTAAACTAGGCCTTGATGCTCTATACGGCGTGGGCATGGTTTGTGGCCCTTGTAGCAACAGCCATTTACGGAACGCTGGCAATTTTGTCCTTCTGGGCAACGCCTGGCGGAGCCGTCTACCAGTTCTGGGCCCGGACTTGGACCAAGACGATCCTCCTTTTGTGCGGGATCGGAGTGACCATCGAAAGGGAGGATGATGTCGAACGGTTGCCTCAGGCCGTCTTCATGGCGAACCACACCTCGGCCGTTGACATCTTGAGCGTTTTTGCGGGCGTTCCGCACAAAGTCTGCTTCATCGCCAAGGACAGCCTTTTCAAGATCCCGATTCTGGGCTGGTCGATGCGAGTGGCCGGGTTCGTCTCCGTCGATCGGAAAGACCACAAGAGCGGTCGCGAGGCCGTCGGAAAACTCGAAAAGCGGCTCAGGCAGGGGTATTCGATCTTCATCTTCCCGGAAGGGACGCGTTCCCGGGACGGCAAGCTCCTGCCCTTCAAGAAATCGGGCTTCTATCTCGCACTGAAAACCGGGGTTCCGGTTGTCCCGATGGCCTTCGTCGGGGCGCGAGCCGTCATCGGGAAACAGGGCTGGGGAATCCGGCGCGGGAACGTGAGAATCCGGATCGGAAAGCCCATCGAAACAAAGGGGCTCGGGGTCGATTACCGCAACGAGTTGCTCGAGACCGTGCGCAAGGAGATCCTGCGCCTTTCCGGAGCCTTATAGAATGCGCCTTCTTGGAGGTTTTTTTTGCCAGAAACCCTGAACAAAGAACTCGTTCTCGAGATCCTCAAGAGAGTTAAATACCCTGGCCTTTCCCGGGACATCGTCTCCTTCGGCTTCGTGCAGGATCTCGAAGTGGGCGGCGGAAATGTCTCCTTCCACTTATCGTTGACCTCCAACACCCCCGGTGTGGCCGAACAAATCAAACATGATTGCGAAAGCCTTCTTGCGGCCCAACCCGGTGTCCGGGCCGTCACCATCCGGACCGAGGTGAAACCACCCACTCCGGTGGCAGCCGCCGTCGCAAAGGGCGCGGAAGTGATGAAGGACACGCGTTTCATCGTGGCCGTGGCCTCCGGCAAGGGCGGCGTCGGCAAATCCACCGTGGCCACCAACCTGGCGCTCTCCCTCGCGAACATCGGATTCAAGGTGGGCCTGATGGACTCCGACATCTTCGGTCCATCTCAGCAAATGATGATGGGGATCAAGGAAAAACCGTACCTCAGCGAGGACGAAAAGATCATCCCCATTGAGCGTTATGGCGTGAACGTGATGTCGATCGGGTTCTTGATGGATGTCGACACACCGGTCATCTGGCGAGGCCCGATGGTCTACAAGGCTGTCGAGCAACTGCTGGCTGATGTGGCGTGGGGCAAACAGGACTTCCTGATCGTCGACTTACCCCCCGGCACCGGCGACGCTCAGCTCACCTTGACGCAGAAAGTTCAACTGTCCGGAGCCATCATCGTCACGACACCGCAAGACGTGGCTCTCATTGATGCGCGCAAGGGCCTGGCCATGTTCCGGCAGGTGAACGTGCCGGTTCTTGGCATCATCGAGAATATGAGCTTTTACGAGTGCCCCAAGTGCCACAACCGCGACTACATCTTTAAAAAGGGCGGCGGGCAGAAGACGTCCGAGATTCTGGGTGTCCCCTTCCTGGGAGGAATTCCCATCGATCCCAAGGTCGTCTTGACGGGGGACGAGGGAAACCCCATCGTCGTCTCGGAGCCGGGCAGTACCGTTTCACAAGCATTCGCGAGTCTCGCTCGCCGCATCGCCGAGAACCTGGGCGCATAAACAAAGCACAGAACAACTCTCGCCATGCGCTTCCTCCCTCCCCCCGTTCTGGGCAGCATCGCTTTTGTCATATTCTCCGTGAACACGGTTTTCTGGTGCTCGCTTCTCTTCATCGCAACGGCCGTGAAACTCATTCTCCCGTTCCCGGCTGCCCGCAAGGTCATCAACCCCGTCCTCACGGCGATCGCCGAATGCTGGGTGGGCGGTAATCGCCTGGGGCTGTGGCTCACACAGAGAATCGAGTGGGACTTCCAGGTTCCCGCAAGCCTTTCGCGCAAAGGAGCCTACTTCGTGGCCTCCAATCACCAGACCTGGGTGGATATCGTGGCGTTGCAGCTCTGTTTTAACCGCCGCATTCCGCTTCTGAGGTTTTTTGTCAAGAAAGAACTCTTCAAGGTTCCGGTGCTGGGGCTTGCCTGGTGGGCCCTGGATTTTCCGTTCATGCAGCGGTATTCGAAGGAGTTTCTGGCCAGAAACCCTCAGTTGAAAGGCAAGGACCTGGAAACGGTCAAGAAAGCCTGCGAGAAGTTCAGGGGGATGCCCGTCTCGATTCTGAATTTCGTGGAGGGTACGAGGTTCACACGAGAAAAACACGAACGGCAAAAGTCGCCCTACAAGAGACTTCTCATTCCCAAGGCGGGCGGAACGGCCGCGGCCCTCACGGCCATGGGCGACGCGCTTCACTCGATGCTCGACGTCACCATCTTGTATCCGGGGCGCGTGCCGACGTTCTGGGATCTCATTTCGGGACGGGTTCCACGTGTTCTCGTCAGGGTTCAGGAACGGCCCATTCCTGACGAGTTCCGGCATGGTGACTACGAGGCGGACCCGGGATACCGGGAGAGATTTCAGGCCTGGCTGCACCAAATCTGGCAAGAAAAAGACGCGCAGCTGGAGAAGATGGCGGGCTAGTTCTCCCCGACGGCCAGATTCACGAAGCCTGAACAGGGGCCGACGGTGATGGGGGTGGTTCCAGCGCCATCCCCGTCCACCTGGACCTCGAGTTCATAACCGGCTTTCGAGCGGGCGGTGAATTCACGAACGGGCAGGCCTTCGACACAGGGCATGGCGAGATGGGCGGCTCTTCCCCGTGAAAGCCGGCTGTAGAAATCGATGAGCGAGCCTTTCGTCTTCCCCGAGAAAAGGATGAGATCACAAATTTCATCCGCCGGGTCGGTTGTTGGCGAGAGGACCGGGTTGCCGCCATAGCGTTTGGTGTTGGCCGAGACCGCAAACGTCACGGTCCTTGTAAATAGCTTGCCAGTCGCGTCCCGCCCGGTGATTTCAATGGGAGGAAACTCGTATTTCAGCCACTCGAGTGTCGCTGTGTAGCCGATTCCTGTTCTGCCAAAGAGCTTCTTCAGAATCGGGATTGTCCGGATCATGACCCGGGCGTCGAACCCGATTCCGGCGCCGATGAGGCTCATTCGCTCTCCCACCGGCCAGACGGAGAGGCGCTCTCTTTTCTCTGAAAAGAAGATGTCTTCCGCGGCCGGGCCCGGCCCAATTCCAAACTCGCGAGTGAGGACGTTCGTGGTTCCGGTGGGGTAGATGGCGATTGGAACACTTTTTCCCACCAGGACCGCGGCCACTTCACCGACCGTTCCGTCTCCGCCGGCAACGGCCACGAGAGAGGTCTCTGGCGTGAGGGCGCTCGTGACGAGGGACCCGGCGTCGAGGGGACCGCGCGTCATGAGGCTCGTGAGGGAGAGGCCCCTCTTGGCCACGCGGCGAGAGAGGGCGGCCATCTCCTCCCGCCGGTCCCGGCCTCCAGCGGCCGGATTGAACACGAGAAGGCCCTGCCGCTTCTCAGCCAAAGAGTTGCCCCTGGTCCAGCGCCGTTTTGGGAGTCAACCCAAGGTGCCGGTACGTCAGCGGGGTGACCATTCGGCCCTTTGGAGTCCGCGTGATCAGGCCTGTTTGCAGGAGGTAGGGTTCGTAGAGTTCCTCGATGGTGCCCTTGTCTTCGCCGATGGAGTGGGCGAGGGCCGAGAGGCCAACGGGGCCGCCCGAGAAACGCTGAATGATCGTCAAAAGAATCCGGCGGTCGAGATCGTCGAGCCCGAAAGAGTCGACCTCGAGTTTGTCCAGAGCCGAGCGGGCGCCGTCCGCCGTGATGGCCGATGCCCCCGCCACTTCCGCGTAATCACGAACGCGCCGGAGAAGGCGGTTGGCGACGCGCGGTGTTCCCCGGGCCCGCCGCGCAATGGCTTCCGCTCCATCAGTCTCGACTGGGCACCCCAGCAACTGGGCGGAGCGGAGAATGATCTTGCGAATCGAGTCGATGCTGTAGAAGTCCAGCCGGTGAGTGATTCCAAACCGGGCGGCAAACGGCTGCGAGAGGAGCCCGGCACGTGTCGTGGCGCCCACGAGCGTGAAAGGGGCGAGTTTCAACTCGATGGTGCGCGCTCCGGGGCCGGATCCGATGACAAGATCGAGTTTCCCGTCTTCCATGGCGGGATAGAGGATTTCCTCGACGGAAGCGGGGATACGGTGGATCTCATCGATGAAGAGGACGTCCCCCGCCGACAGACTCGTCAGGATCGCCGCCAGGTCTCCTGCCTTCTCCAGTACTGGCCCAGCGGTCACCCGAATCTGGCTTCCCATCTCCTTGGCGACGATGTGGGCGAGCGTCGTCTTCCCAAGACCAGGCGGGCCAAAGAGTAAGACGTGATCCAGGGGTTCCCGCCTTCTTCGGGCGGCTTCTATGAAGACCCCGAGTGTCTCGTTGAGCTTGGGCTGACCCACGAACTCGGAAAGGAGCTGGGGTCTCAGGGTGATTTCGACGTCGTCGTCACCCTGGCGTTGCGAGCCGGAGATCACACGGTCCGTCATCGTGGCGGCGCGAGCGACTGAAGGGCCTTCTGCACGAGGCTCTCAAGGCTCCGCGCGGAGCCATCGCGCAGAGCCGTGGCGACAGCGGTCTCTGCCTGGGACTGCTTGTATCCGAGGCCCTCGAGGACGGCAACCGCATCCTGGGCTGCCTGGCCCGGCGGCGGCCCGGACACGGCGGGGCGAGCCGGCTGGCTGCTTGCGTGAATTCCGGTCAACTTGTCCTTCAATTCGAGGGCGAGGCGTTCGGCAAGTTTTTTCCCCACTCCAGGGATCGTCGTGAGAAGAGCCGTGTTCTTGGCCGAGATTGCGTTGACGAAATCGAAAACAGAGAGACCAGAAAGCACCGCGAGAGCAAGTCTGGGGCCGACTCCCGACACCGCCAGAAGACGCTCGAAGAGCGCCTTCTCCTCGCTCAGAAAGAAGCCGAAAAGCTGGAGGGTATCTTCGCGAACGTGGGTGTAGACGCGCAGGGAAGCGATTTCGCCTGGAGCCGGGAGCTGGGCGTGGGTACTGAGAGGGATGAACACCTCGTACCCCACACCCCCAACATCCATCAAGACGAAATCTGGCCGTACTTCAGCCAGGGTACCCGTGAGCCGGCCAATCATGTCCGGTTCAGCCGCGGCCTCCGAAACGGGAGACGATGTCGGCGTTGACCCGGACCTTCATCTCGTTCTTCTTCTGGGTCAAGAGAGCCTGCATGAGGCGGGACGATTTCATCGACTTCAGCCGTTCCTTGATGGCGTCCTTCTCGGCCTCGAGAGCCTTCTCGTCCAGTGACCCCTTTTCAAGAACCTTGAAAACGACAGCTCCTCGTCCCTGGACCAGGACAGGACCCTTGAGATCACCGGCATTGGCGGCGAATGTGCCATCCAGGACAGCCTTTGGGTTGCCAAGGCCAGGAATGGGGCCTGATTTCGGGAAGGCCTCGGGCGTCTCGACCTTCATCTTGAGCGTGGCGGCAATGTCCTCAATGGAGGCTCCCGGAGTGACGGCCTGCTTCATCGTCTCGAGGGTCGCCTCGTCCTGCTTCTTGCGAGCAAGGTCGCCAATGACACGGGTCTTGACGTCGGCGAAGCTGGGGGGGCCCGGTTTCTTGATCTCGGCCAGCTTGATGATCACTTCTCCGCGGCTGCCGGAAACTGGGGTCGCCGAAACCTCGCCAGCCTCGAGACCGAACAGCACATCATTGAAGGTGAGAGCGCCGATGCCGGTCGCTGGGGTGTCTTTTGTCACGAATTCCGATTCATTGAAGGTGACGATCGCGTCGGTGAGCCGTCTCAGTTCGTCGTCCGACGGTTTCTTCCCGAGTTTGGCAACGCGTTCCGCGAGCGACTGCGCGCGGCGGCGGCCTTCCTCCTGGGCCTTGCGGTCGGCGAGTCTCATGCGAATCGCGGGCGCCACTTCCGCAAGCGGTTGCACGCGTTCCGGGAAGGTCTCCAGGACTTGGATGATGTGAAAGCCGTAGGCGGTCTTGACGGGTCCAACGATCTCATTGATGCGAGCGTTGAACGCCGCATCCTCGAATTCCTTGACCATCTGGCCACGCCCGAAATTCCCGAGGTCGCCTCCCTGAGGTTTTGAACCGGGATCCTCTGATTCCTCGCGGGCGATGGCGGCGAAGTCCGCTCCGGAACGAAGACGCTTGAGCGCTGCTTCGGCCTTTGTCTTTGCGGCTTCGTCGCTCTCGGGTTTTCCATCGGACTTATAGAGGATGTGGCGGGCGTGGAGTTCGGAGGACTTTTTATATTGAGAAGCGTTGGCCGTGTAGTCCGCGGCGACTTCGTCGTCGGTGATCTTCACGGTTTCGCGGACCTTGGCGGTGTCGACCAGCAGGTACTTTGCCTTCCGCTTTTCCGGCTGGTTGTAGTCGGAAGCCTTCGCCTTGAAATAAGCCTCGGCCTCGGCGTCGGAAATCGCGGGGGTCTGGCCCGCGGCGGGCAGGAGAACGTAAGAGATTTTCGCCTTGACGTTGCGGTTGGCGTACTCGTCCCTCACTTCCTGGTCGCTGACCACGGAAGACTCCGTGAAGAACCGGTTGAGTTTCTCGAGGAGCGCCTCGTCGCGCACGCTGGCCTCGAATGCGGCGGGTGTCAACTGGGCGCCCGCGAGCATCCGCCGGTAGGTGTCTTGTCCGACGAAAGCCCCGTCCCGGGAGAACAGGAGCCGTCCCTGAGAGTCCTTCATTTTCAGAATCCGGCCCATGACTTCCTCGTCGGAGACGCTGATTCCAAGTCTTGTCGCCTCGTCATGGAAGATGTAGCGGTCGACCATCGAGTTGACGACCATCGTGGGCAGATTCATGGCTTGAATCATCTCGGGGGTGAGGTTTCCGCCATACATCTGGCGGTAGCGCTGTTCTGTCTCCTGGTATTCCTTCTGGAATTCCGAGACCGTGATGCGGTGCTTCCCGACCTCGGCCACCACTTCAGATGTGGTGCTGATGCCAGCGGACCCCATTCCCCAGTCCACGAAAACGAAGACGATGAAAACGGCGATGACGCCCCACAGAATCCACTTGAGCCGTTTGAAGTTATCCCGGAATGTCTTGAGCATTTTTTCTCCGCTAAGGGACACGAACCCTTACCGCACAGCGTGCGAAGGTCGAAAGATAACGCAGAGACCGGTCCCGGTAAAGAGAGACCCGCTCTGGAGTAAACTCCCCAAACCCGTGGGGATCGGTCACGGGCGTTATGACGAGTAATCCACGCCGGCGTGTCGAGGTCGAACTCGACTGGTATTACATCTCGAAGGACAAGGTCCGGAAATGGGTCTTCCTTGCAGCTGGCGTTTTGGCCATCGTTGCTGTTGCCGTGTTTTTCATCGTTCGAGGAACGGACGAGAACCGGCGCGCCAGAAACGAGATCAAAAGGGCCGAGGAAATGATCGACAAGGCTCAGGAGCTGCAGGAAGCAGCGAGGGCCGTCGATGAGATCACGGCCGCGCGGGGAAAGGTGCGCGAGGCTCGGGGCGCTCTCGAGGCGGGAACTCCGCAGACGGCGATCTCGGCCGCGCGAGAAGCCCAATCGATGGCGCAGAGGATCGTCGCGAGTTACTCCTCGGCGCAGTCGGACGCGAGCATTCTCGATACAGCCGGGAAGGTAGAGATCCAGAGGGCGAACCGCACGAACTGGGAGGCGGCGAAAGCCGGGCAGCAGTTGTTCGAGGGTGATTTCCTCAAGACTGGCTGGAACGGAGCCGCCGAAGTCATGTTGAGCGACGGAACCCTCTACCGCATCAAGCCCGAGACGCTCTTCGAGATTCACCGCACGAGTCTGGTGTCCACGGCTTCCGGTCAGAAGACCAGACGCTCGGAAGTCAAGTTCATCGTGGGGACGATCAACATCAACACGGGGGAATCCTCGAGTTCCATCGTCCGTACGGATACGGCCACGGCGGAGATCGGGGCCCGGACCTCCGTTGGCCTCGAGGTTGACGCCAAGAAGGAAACCTTCGTGGCGACTTACCGGGGCGAAACTCTCTTGTCAAACACCCAGGGTCTGAAAGTGGTCGTGGGCCAGCAGGAGCAGGTTTCCACACAGGCAAGCGGCAAGACGTTTACGGCGAAGGTCAAGATCCCGGACTCGCCCGAGCTGCTCGTGCCCGAGGACAACGCCATGTTCGACGTGCGTAAGCCGCAGGCCCTGATGTTGCGCTGGAAACCCGTGAGGGAGGGCGTGCGCTACCGGTTGCAGATCGCGCAGAGCCGGCTCTTCGTCCCCGAGTCGCTCATCGTCGATCTCGACGACCGGATCAGGCCAGAAGCGTCGGTCACCGTGAAGGCCGAAGGGGTGTTTTTCTGGAGGGTCGCCGCGATCAACCGGGCGAATCTGCTGTCGGACTGGTCTGTCACACGGCGGCTGCGCGTCCTTTCGGGAGAGAGACGTCCCGAAGTTCCCGACTCGATCCCTCCCGAAATCGTGCTAGAAAGACCCCGGCCAACCGGCTCTATCGTCTTCATCTCGGGAAAGACGGAAGCGGGGGCCACCGTGACGGTCAATGGCGAACCAGCGGATGTGGAACCTTCGGGGACTTTCAAGAAGATCCTGACGATCTCGAAAGAAGGTTTCAACACGATCGAGGTGAAGGCCATCGACGGCGCGGGAAATGTGGCGGTCCGGCGGGAGCGTGTCCTGATCCAGACTTTTTGACGATTCCGGCTCGAGGACTTTTTAGGGTTCGAGGGCCAACCTGAAGTGGAGAGTCTACCGTTTTGCGTTCACTGTTTTCATTTTTCTCGTCCGACCTGGCCATCGATCTGGGAACCGCGAACACCCTCGTTTTTGCCGAGGGGCGTGGGATTGTCGTCCGCGAACCGTCGATCGTCGCGATCAACAAGGCAACCAACAAGGTCGAGGCAGTGGGCAGCCAAGCCAAGGAGATGCTCGGGAGAACCCCGGGTAACATCGTTGCCATTCGCCCCATGAAGGATGGCGTCATCGCCGACTTCGAGATCACCGAGCGGATGCTCGACTACTTCATCAAGAAAGCTCTGGGGCGGGCGACTCTCTTCAGGCCGAAGATCGTGATTTCCGTCCCCTCGGACATTACTCAGGTCGAGAAACGGGCAGTGAAGGACTCTGCCCTGCAGGCGGGCGCCAGCGAAGTTTTCATCATCGAACAGGCCATGGCCGCGGCGATCGGGTCGGGGCTGCCCATCACGGAACCCACCGGCAACATGATCATCGATATCGGTGGCGGCACGACGGACGTTGCGGTGATTTCGCTCGCCGGAATCGTCTACTCACGCTCCGTGCGCGTGGCGTCAAACGAGATGGATGAGGCCGTTATCCAGTACGTGAAACGGAAGTACTCTCTCTTGATCGGGGAACGGACGGCCGAGCAGATCAAGATTGAAATCGGGTCGGCCTATCCGCTCGAGGAACCACTGGCCATCGAAGTCAAGGGCCGGGACCTCGTGGAGGGGATCCCCAAGACCCTGACTCTCACGGATGCGGAGGTTCGCGAAGCCCTGGCGGAAACCGTCAGCATCATCGTCGATGCTGTCCGGGGCGCTCTTGAAAAGACCCCTCCGGAACTCTCGGCCGACATCATGGACAAGGGCATCGTGCTGACGGGAGGGGGCGCGCTCCTGAAGAACCTTGACAAGAGACTTCGCGAGGAGACGGGACTTCCCATCACGATTGCCGAGGAACCGCTCGCGTCCGTGGCGCTCGGCACGGGTGCGATGCTGGCCGACGTGGATCTCCTGCGAAAAATCAGCATTGACTAACTCGCCAGGCACGGCTCATGGCCTCTCTCCTCGATGCCCTGCGGCGGCCGGCCGCCATTCTCGCGTTCCTTCTCGCGGGCTGCATGACCGCCCTGTCGGTGCAGGCCCGGCGGCCGGCAGGCCGGACAGTGGCTGAAGAGTGGATTCTGGGATTGACGGGCATTCTGAACGCTGGAGCTTCGAGTGTCCGTTCTGCTTCGGGGACGGCCGCTTCCTGGTTCCAGACCCGGGTCTCCCTTCAGGCTGAGAACGCGGATCTCAAGGCGCGAGTGGCCCGCCTCGAGGTGGAACTCTGGAAACTCCGAAACGCCGGGGAGGAACAGAAAAAAATCCTCGAGAAGTTCTCGAGTACGCCGCCCCTTCCCCCGGCCACCGTTCCCGCGCACATCCTGGCCTTCGAGTCGTCCGGGACTTTTCGTTCTGCTCTTTTGGACAGGGGCGAAAGCGCGGGCATCAAGCCGGGCGCCATCGTTGTCGGGATGAAGGGGCTTCTGGGACGCGTGGTGGGGCTCGGGGCGAGCGTCTCACGCGTGCAACTCATTTCCGACCGTCTGGCGGCCGTGGGGGTGGTTCTCGTCCGGACCGCCCGTGCGGCCGTCACGCGGGGAGACAGCAGCGGCCGGGTTTTCGTCCAGTACGTCCCGACGATTGCGGATGTGGCTGCTGGCGACGCCGTTGTCACCTCGGGGACGGACGGTATCTACCCGAAGGACATCCCGGTTGGCGTCATAGAAGCGGTGCGAGGTGCCGGGGCGTCGATCTTCCTCGACCTGCCAGTGGCCCTCGCCGCGGACCCCAGCCGCGAATCCCTGGTGTTCGTCTTGCCCCCTCTGCCCGAAGCGAGAGAAGTGCCCTCGCTTCCAGCCGCCGCGCCTGAGCCCGCGCCAGTTCCCGGGTCCGTTCCCGCCGAAAAGGGGAAGACGCCATAGTTGCTTCCATTCTCACCCTGGCCAGGATTCTGGCCTCGCTTCTTGCGGCCCTGGCCGGGACACTGGGGCTGGCCGTCGTCCGCTTCCCTTTTCCCCCTGACCTTTTCCTGCTACCGGTTTCGGCAAGCGCGCGCGGCGGGCGAGCGGTTCGCGCGATGTTGACGGGTCTCGCCGCGGGCCTGATCGAAGACAGTTTGACAACCCCTCCCCGGCTCTTTGGACTGCACGCGTTCACCAAGATCCTGACTGGGTACCTCCTGGCAAGCCTCGAGGGTAACGTCATCATCGAGAAACCGGCGACTCTCGGGGCCCTGCTCGCGGCGGCGGCCGCCCTCGAAAGCGGAATTCTCGTGCTCCTCTTGTGGCTTCTCAGAGGCGAGTTCCTCCCGCCAGATCTCTCGGCCGTGCTCCTGAGAGCGGTGATGACGGGCTGGGCCGCGGCCATTTTCGCCGCTCTGGCCAAACTTCCTTTCCGCCAGCGCTTCTTTCGAAAACGCCAAACGAAACTCGTAAAGGAAGTCTAGGTTGCGGAATTCCCATGGCCCTGAGCGCACGTGAAGATCGAAGACCCTTGTTGGCCCGCATCGACGGCATGGCTGCCGGTGCGTGGGGCGTCTTCATTCTGATCCTCTCGGTTTACTGGGTGCAACAAGTGGTCAAGGGGGACGACTTCCACCGCCAGGCCGAAAACAACCGCCAGCGGTCAGTTCCCGTCACCGCGCCAAGGGGTTTCATTCTGGACCGGAACGGTGTTCCGCTGGCGGAAAACGAACCTTCCTTCTCCCTTCTTCTTTACCGGCGAGATGCCCGGGATCTCGGGGCAACGCTCGATTTTGTCGCCCGCGTCCTGGAACGGCCCGTCGAGGAGTTACGCCGGCGGGCTGCCCGCCCGCTCGGCGGGCGAGACTACCTCCCTTCGGTTCTGGAGGAGAATCTCAGCATCTCCGAGACCGCGATCATTGAATCCCATTCGCTCGAGCATCCCGAACTCGCGATTCAGATCAGCGAAAAGCGGGTTTACAAGGGAGGAACGCTGGCGGCGCACCTGCTCGGGCACCTGGGAGAAGCGACACAGGAACAGGTCGCCGCCCGCAACGGCCGGATACGGCCCGGCGAATGGGTGGGACAGAAGGGCGTGGAGGCTGCGTACCAGGACCTCCTGGCCGGCGTCTCGGGGGCACGGACCTTCATCATCGATTCGTTCGGCCGGGAGGTCGCGGAACTCGAACGGCAAGAGCCCTACTCCGGCAACACGCTCATCCTCACCATCGACTCGGCGCTGCAGAAGATTGCCGAGGAGTTCTTCGCTGATCATGTGGGGAGCGCGGTGGCCATGGACCCCAAAACGGGAGAGATCCTGGCTTTTGTCTCCGCCCCGGCCTACGACCCCAATATCTTCACGCGGCGCGTGGCCAGGGAAGACTGGGAGGCCATCATCTCGAACGAAGACAAGCCCCTCAACAACCGGATCCTGCAGAACGTCTACTCTCCCGGATCCGTCTGGAAAGTGTTCATGGCCCATGCCATCTTGAGCCATGGCATCAGCCCGAAAGAACGGGTGCATTGCGGAGGCGGAGCCACCTTTTATGGACGCCATTTCCGGTGTCATTCCCGCCATGGGAGTGTCGACTTGATAGCGGCCTTGCAGGGATCGTGCGATACCTATTTCTACGTCATGGGCCGGCGGCTCGGGATAGAAGTTATTTCAGAAACCGGCAAGCTCTTCGGGTTTGGCCGGTCAACCGGAATAGACCTCGTTTCGGAAAAGACCGGTCTGGTTCCTTCTCAGAAATGGAGCCTAGCCGCGCGGAAACATCCCTGGTTCCCCGGGGAGACGATCTCGGTCTCGATTGGACAGGGGCCGCTCCTCGTCTCCTCGCTTCAGGTGGCGCGCGCCATGGCCGCCGTCGCGAATGCGGATGGTTCTCTCCCGACCCCCCACGTCTTCCACATCGCCGAGAACGTGCGTACCCGGGAACGCTACCAGTACCGCCCGCCAGCCAGGGAAGCGGTTCCGTATGCCTCCGGGACGCGTGAGACGATCGTGGAGGGACTGTGGCGTGTCGTGAATTCCGCGGGCGGAACGGCTTTCCGGTCCAGGGTGCCCGGACTTGATATGTGCGGGAAAACCGGAACCGTCCAGGTTGTCGCACAGAAGGACCCCAAGAAGAGTAAGTACATTCTTCCGGAAAAGCTCCAGGATCACGCCTGGTTCGCGGCCTTTGCCCCGAAAAACGATCCACGGATCGTCGTGGTCGTGTTTGTGGAGAACGGAGGACACGGGGGCTCGGCGGCCGCGCCCCTGGCGGCCAAATTGATCGAGAGCTATCTTCGGGGTCCGAAGGATCCCCCGGCAACTCCTGACCCCGCCCAGACGGCTTTGGGAGGGCCTGAAACGGGACCGCGGCCAAGAGGGGGATGAGGCATGTCCAAGCTTTCCGAACTCCTGCCCAAAAGGATCGACGTTCTTCTGTTTTTGGCCGCATTCCTCCTGACATCCATCGGCCTGATGATGATTTACTCGACGACTTCCGGTACAAAACTCGCGGACAGCTGGACCAAACAGCTCCTGTTTGCCTCCGTGGGACTCGCCGGGGCTTTTCTTCTGGTCACATTCGACTACCGCATCCTGCTGAAATCGTCGCCCACGATTTTCATGTTCTCGCTGCTCCTGTTGATCTACCTGCCCGTATTCGGCACGAGGATTGCGGGCGCAAAATCCTGGATCAAGCTTCCGGGCGGCTTTTCCCTGCAGCCCTCCGAGTTCGTGAAGATCTCGACGGCTCTTCTGATTGCCTGGATTTTGGAGAACGACGACCGGCCGTTCCTGTCTCAGAAGACCGGCCTGCTCGTTTCAACGGCGGTGGGGATTCCGGTGAGCCTCATCATGCTCCAGCCAGACCTGGGCGTTGCGCTGACGTATGTCCCGCTGGCGCTTGCCGGCCTCTTTTTCGGCGGGTTGCGCGCCCGATGGTGGCTGCTTTTTATCGTAGTGGGAATCGTGGCTGCTGGAACATCGTGGTTTTTCTTGAAGGAGTACCAGAAGGACCGGATCCGCACGTTTCTGGATCCAGAACTTTCGGCTCGCGGAGCCGGCTACCAGGTTCGGCAGGCCAGAATTGCCATTGGATCGGGGCGGATTCTGGGGAAGGGCTGGAAAGAGGGGAGCCAGAGCCGCCTGGGATTCCTCCCGGTGCGGCACACGGACTTCATTTTTGCCGCGCTTGCCGAGGAGAGAGGTTTTTTGGGTGTCTCCGCAACCATGGGGCTTTATGGGCTTCTGCTTTCGAGAGGACTAGCCGTGGCGCGCGATGCGCGCGACCGGGGAGGATCGATACTCGTTTTGCTGCTGACGACGAATATCGTGATTCAGGCCCTCGTGAACGTTTCCATGAATGTCGGTATCCTCCCAACAACGGGGATCACGCTGCCTTTCGTTTCTTACGGAGGGTCGTCCATGCTTTCCTCCTGGGGAATGATTGGGCTGTGCCTCTCGGTGTCCTATCGGCGGTTCGTCAACGTGTGAAGGGGTGGATTCATGCTCAAGGAGCTTCTCGTCTCGGCAAATGACCGGGAAACCCGCGTCGCGGTTCTGGAGGAAGGCCGCGTGGCCGAGGTCCAGATTGAAAGACGGCGCCAAAGAGGCGTCGTAGGGAACATTTATAAGGGACGCGTGACGCGGGTGTTGCCGGGGATGCAGTCGGCCTTCGTGGATCTCGGCCTCGAAAAAGACGCGTTCCTCTACGTCGCCGACGTGGGCGAGGAGGTCGAGGACTTCGACCGCTTCGGAGCACAAGAGGACGCCGCGGAACCCATGCCTCCCGCGGGGAACGGAGTGTCAGATAGCGAGACGTCTTCTGGCCGCCCGAGCCTCCCCTCAATTGATGAACTGCTCCGCGAAGGCCAGGAACTCGTCGTCCAGGTCATCAAGGACACCATCTCCACCAAGGGCGTTCGCATCACCACACACATCACGCTCCCCGGCCGGACCCTCGTCTATATGCCAACCATCGACCACATCGGGATCTCCAGAAGGATCGAGAACGAGGAAGAGCGCGTCCGGCTGAAGGAAATCTTGGAGACTCTCAAGAAAGGCCCTGGAGGTTACATCGTAAGAACAGCGGGAGAGGGCCGGGCCTCTGATGAATTCGCCTCGGACAAGCGTTATCTCTCACGGCTCTGGGAGCAGATTCGCAAAAAGGCCGAACGGGCGGGCGCCCCGACCCTCCTTCATCGTGACCTGGACCTCTCTTTGAGAGCAGCCCGAGACATTTTTGCGGGGGACTTCACGACACTCTGGGTGGATGACGACGAGGAGTACCAGCGCATCGTCGAGTTTCTGGACCAAGTCCAGCCCAATCTGGCGGGGAAGGTCCGGCTGCATCGCAAGTCGAAGTCACTTTTCGAGGAGTACGGCGTCGACGCCGAGATCGAAAACGCTTTGAAGTCAAAGGTGTGGCTGAAATCAGGGGGCTACATCGTCATCAACCAGACCGAGGCACTCGTCGCGATCGATGTCAACACGGGAAAGTTCGTCGGGAATAAGCGTCTCGAGGACACGGTGATGCGCACGAACCTCGAGGCCGTTCAAGAAATCGTGAGGCAAATCCGGCTTCGTGATCTGGGCGGGCTCATCGTGATCGATTTCATCGACATGGAAGAGGAAGCCCACCGCGCGGAACTTGTGGCGGCCCTGGAAGCCGAACTGAAGAAAGACCGTTCCAAAAACCGGATGCTCCCCGTTTCCGAGTTCGGACTTGTCGAAATCACCCGGAAGCGTCAGCGCCAGAGCCTGGAGCGGGCGCTGACCATGCCGTGCCCTTATTGCACGGGCGTGGGGCGCATCAAGAGCGTGCCAACGATCGTTTTCGAGATCAGGCGCCAAATCCTGCTGCGTGTTCAGGCAGAAGAGGGGCACGCCCTGTTTCTCAGAGTCCACCCTGAAATCTGCCGCTATCTCCAGGGAGAGGAGCGGCGCCTCATGGAGGAACTGGAGGAGCGGATCGGCATGCCGATACGGCTCCAGGCCGATGAGCACTTGCATCATGAGGGTTTCGATATTGTGCTGGAGACCTGAATGACACCCCAGGAGGGGTGTCACGAGGAGAGGACGATTTCTGCCGTAATGGCGTTTCTGGCCTGGCATGCGTCGTGCTTAGTAAGGGGTGGCGCACACTCCAGCCTCTCCTCCCAGCCGCCCCCGTGTGGGCGGCTCTTTTTATTTTTGGAGCGTAAGGTCACAAGTTGGGAGTCCAAGCTGTGATGGCGCGGCACGAGATGGGGTTCCCGGTTAGCGGGGTTCTTCATGCCCTTCTGGCACCGGTTTTCGGATGGCCCTTTTTTACGAGCCGTCAGGCGAGAACTGGATAGAGGCCCCTCGAGAGAGGGCGTTTGCCGAACCGCCAGCGGTTTCCCGTAAGCCAGGAGTCAATGAAGGGCCGGCTCCCCACAATAACGCCCTCGGAAAGGTGCCGGATTCGCTTCCGGAGCGCGCTCCCAGTGGGGATCACGCCTCCCTTGGCTTCCACTTCCGACACGTCTTCCCGCGTGAAGCCCCGGCGAACCGGGCTTTCTTCGCCCGTCGCGTAGAGTAGACGGCGGTACTGCGCCTGCACGATCCGCCACGATTCAGGTTTGCGAAACATCAAGGATCGAATCCCTTCCCGGGCGCGTGCTCCGCCGCCCACCGCCTCGGCGTATCCGCAGAACCGGTAATCAGCCGGATCGCTCGTTATGCCGGCTCGGATCGGGTTCAAGTCGATGTAGAGCGCCATGGTCATGAGGGTGGTCTCTTCTCCCTCGACGATGACGCTTCTGAAGCGTTCTTCCCAGAGGGTGCCCGATCGCTGGTTATTCCGGTTGTAGTAGCTACTGAAGCGCTGTTTGAGCGACTTCATGAAGTTCGAGAGGCTAAACATCCGGCGCGTGAAGGAAGCGAGCCGGGAACGGACGAGATCCAAAAGGCCAGCATCACGGAAGGCGTTGAGTTCGCGACGCAGCCCAGTAACGAACTTGGCCGGGTAAAGGGCTGCGACGCGGGAAAGGACCTCGTCCTCGGTCAATTCCCGAGGTTCGGGAACCTCCACCAAGATGTGGAAATGGTTCGACATGATGCAGTAGGTGAAGACCTTGAGGCCATAGAAACTTTCGCACTGCCGGAGGATTTCGCGGAAGGTCTCCTTTTCGTGGTCGCCCATGATGAACCTGCGGTCGACGACACGGGAGATGCAATGGAAGAACCCGGTCTGGGACCCCTCAACCGGGAACGCTCGCGCCCTTCGCATGGGCCGAGTTTACCATGATATTTGTCTGTCCCCGGACTGACGCCACCGGCTTCCGAATTACCATAGAGAGTGTGCTGGAAAGTGCGGTTTTCTTCGCGTACATAAGCGGCCGGCAGGTTGGACCGATGACGAAGGACGATCTGGAAGGCCGGGCCCGGCGTGGAGAGATTTCCGCTGAAGACCTGGTCTGGCAAACGGGTACGCTTGGATGGGTGAAGGCGATCGATGTCCTGGGGGCCGAAGCCTTTGAGCCGCCCCCGGATTCAGGAACGAAAGGCCCGGCGGTCATCAGAGTCGCTGATCTGGTGCCGGAAAAGGTCCGGACTCTCTTGACAGACCTCTCCTCCTTCTCGCTTTCGGAACTTGTCCCCTTTCGACGGCTCCTCGACCCGGAAACCCTCGGTGTCCCGGTGGCGTGGATGCTTCTGGTGTTTGGGCTCGGGCCCCTGTTTCTTGGAACCGTACTCGAGGATCCGGCTGTCAAGGTGCGGCTCTTCAATGCCGGCTGCGGGGCGCTCTGGACGGCGTTTTTCGTTGCCGCCTTCAAGACGAAACAACACTCGGCGCGGATTGCTGCCGCGTTGTTTTTCCTGAACGTGGTTCTCGCGGCTCTTCTTGTTTCCCTCCTCCCGGCGGTGCCGCCTCTTAGCTGGCTCCACCGGTTCTTGAGACCAGACCAGCCGTTTGCCGTGCTCCTCGCCTCATGCACCGGCGGACTGGCGCTTCTGGAAGAGGTCGGAAAAGGGCTGCTTTTGTTGTTTTTGGCGCACAAGACTCGCCTTATGCGGAATTCGTCAGGCGGTGTTTTCTATGGCTTGATGTCGGGCCTGGGATTTGGCTTTTGGGAGGCTGTTGTCTACACGGAATGGATGACGCCTCTTCAGGCAGCTTCCCTGGCGGCGGAGACGGGCTCCGTTCCCGCTGCTCTTTTCGCCTCTTTCGTCTCGAGCGCCGTCCGGATTCTCTCGATTCCGCTCCTCCACGCCATCTGGACCGCCATTGCGGGGTACTTCATCGGGCTTTCCTTTGTGCTCGCCCGCAAGACAACGGCCCTCCTCGTGACGGGATTTGCGGTTTCCACCCTCCTGCACGGGCTCTACAGCACCTTTCTTGCAAGCGGACTGGGCTTTTTCGCCTTTCTCGCCGCCGTGGCAAGCCTCTTGCTGTTCTTGGCCTATCGAAGAAACGAAGAGCGGCTCGCTGAAGAGGTGAGGCTTTCTTCTGCGAGTTGAGTTCAGGCGGCCACGCGCCCGCCGCTCATGGATTTGCTGATGGTCCTCCCGTTGGCCCGCCCGGCGAGCCGGAACCCGATGAGAGGGAGAGTCCGTTTTCCCCCGATGAGTTCCGCGTGCGTCACGACTGGAATTTCCTTTCGAACTTCGGTAAAAGAGACGGTAACGGAAGAGGTCCCTCTCTCCCGTCCCTGATTTTTGCTCAGCCTAGATCAGCCTGGGTTATCTTTTCGCCGGAAGAGTCTTCATGCGCATACCGAGTGATGCTTACCGACATCTGGGAGCCGGCGGGCCTCTTGTTTCGCCCGTTGGGTTTGGCTGTTACCGTGTCGATGACCGGGTCCCGCAGCACGCGGATGCACTGCGAAAGGCGTTGCTCCTGGGGGTAAACCTGATCGACACATCCACGAACTACGGCGACGGCCACAGCGAAATTCTGGTCGGGAAAGTTCTGGAACAGGTTCTGTCGTCTGGGTTTATAGATCGGGAGCAGATCGTTGTCGTGACCAAGGCTGGATACGTTCAGGGGTCGAACCAGGAAGAGGCCATCAGAAGGATGCAAGAGGGCCGGCCCTGGCCCGAAATGACGGAGTACAACGCCGACTGCTGGCACTGCATCTCCCCGGATTTCTTGCTCGACCAAATCTCCGACTCGCTCGACCGTCTGAGACTGCAAAAGGTTGACGTTTTTTTGTTGCACAACCCCGAGTACTTCCTGCTCGATGCCGAGCATCGGGGGGTTTCCCTCCCGGATGCCAGGGACGAGTTCTACCGGCGGATGGGAAACGCCTTCAGAAGGCTGGATGACGAGGTGGAAGCAGGACGGGTGGGATGTTACGGGGTTTCCTCGAACACGTTCGTCGTTCCCCACGATCAGTATGACGCCGTGAGCCTGCCGAGGCTGCTCCTTCTCTCAGGACCGGGATTTCGTGTCGTTCAGTTGCCCATGAACCCGATCGAGTTGAGCGCGCGCGAACGCATCCACACCCCGCAGGGGCAGAGCGTTCTCGAGGTCGCCCGTAACGCCTCGCTCGGGGTGCTGGTCAACCGCCCTTTCAACGCCTTCGGGGCGCGGGGGCTCGTACGGTTCGCTCCCATCGACTGGAGCGCCCCCAGGAACTGGAAGATGTTTCGTGGAAACCAGGACGAGGCGGAGGCTTTCGAGAGGACGAGGGTCAGCCAGCTCGACAGCCACCTGACTTCAGTTTTCGGGACGAGCAACGGTCAGCCAGTCTCGCGGAAGGTGGTCCTGGCTCTTCTGGCTCAGGAAGGTGTTACGAGTGTCCTTGCGGGCATGCGCGAGTCCCGGTATGTGGATGACATCATCAGCGCTTTCTCGTGACCCGGCGTTGACTTTGGTGGACTCAGGCGTTAGCGTCACACCGTCACGCCGCGGGGAGGTCTGATGCTCTCTCGTCGTTCCGTAGGCTCCGTCGAGATCGTTGCTTTTACAGGAGTTCTGGATGCCGCCGCTACTCCGGCGGCACGCCGGGAAATCAAGGATGTCCTCGATTCCGGGCAAGTCCGCCTGGTTGTCGACCTTTCAGATGTGCGCTTTATCGACTCCAGTGGCCTCTCGATTCTGGTGACGGCCCTGAAGGCGGCGCGCGCCGCCGGGGGGGATGTCGTTCTTTTGAAGCCGCCTCCCGTGGTTCGGACGCTTCTGGAATTGACGCGGCTGCACCGCGTGCTCGAAATTTTCGAGGACGAGCCGGCAGCTGTAGCCCGGGTTGAGGCGTGAGGGGCGATCCCCGGCTTTGAAAACGGCAGAGGAGGCAAAATGAATCTTTCCTTCGAGGGTCATGGCGAGGCGACGGTCGTCCGTATTCAAGCCCCCAGGTTTGAAGCGGAGGCGGCCGAGGATTTTCGAAAACAGCTGGGCGAAAAGATCTCCTCGGGCTCGAGCCACTTCGTGCTCGACCTGTCCGGAGTGCGGTTCATGGATAGCGGGGCTCTGGGGGCCATCCTGTCCGTCGTCAAGTCTCTTCCTTCAACGGGTGACGTCCGGTTAGCCGCCGTGAATGACCCCGTCCGGACCGTCTTGCGGCTCACCCGGATTGACAAGGTCCTGTCGATCTTTAGCACCGTCGATCAGGCCCTGGAGTCATTCGGCCCCGGCCACCAGGGTTGATGGCCCCGCGTACGGGGGCAGCCTCTAAATTAAGAAGGAAACACCATGCAGCCGGAAATCTCCGAACGCAGAAGCGTCGATCGTGAAGTATTGATGTCGCTCATCAGGCGGCACGCCAAGTTTTCTCTCGGCAAAGACTGGAAGTCCGTGACCGCCGACGACGTGTACCTGGCCGTGGCCTTCACCGTTCGAGATCTGGCCCTCGACGGGCTGATTTCGACGCAGGCCCGGATGGAAGAACAGGATCCCAAGGCCCTCTATTACCTGTCAATGGAGTTCCTGATTGGCAGGCTCCTCAGCAACTCTCTCCACAACCTCGGGATCATCGAACCCATGGGAGATGCCGTCAGGGAACTCGGGTTCGACCTTGACGACGTCGTCGAACACGAAGTGGACGCTGCTCTGGGAAATGGCGGCCTCGGCCGGCTTGCAGCCTGCTTTCTCGACTCGCTGGCGACTCTCGGATACCCCGGCTTTGGCTACGGGCTCTATTACGAGTTCGGCCTCTTCAGGCAAGAGATCGATAACGGGTACCAGAGAGAGAAGCCAGACCGCTGGCAGCGCGCCGTCATGCCCTGGGTCGTGGAAAGAACAGAGGATTACTGCATGATCCCGGCCTATGGCCGGATCGTGGATGGTATCGACCGCTACGGCCGCTACAACCCGATGTGGCTCGACTGGAAGACCATCTTCGGGGTCCCGCACGACATCATGGTCGTGGGCTACGGCGGACATACCGTCAACACTCTCAGACTCTACTCAGCGGAACCCTCGAGTGATTTCGACATGCAAATCTTCAACTCGGGCGATTACATCCGCGCCGTCGAGCAGAAGATTCGCACCGAAACCATCTCGAAGGTCCTCTACCCGGCGGACGCTGTCCGCACGGGCAAGGAACTTCGTCTCATGCAGGAGTACTTCTTCGTCGCGTGCGCCCTGCAAGACATCGTGCGTAAGTTCGAGAGAAAGAACAAGGATTTCACGCAGTTCCCGGAAAAGGTCGCCATCCAGCTCAACGACACGCACCCCACCCTCGCGATACCAGAGCTGATGAGACTCCTCATCGATGAACACGACATGCCGTGGGAGAAAGCCTGGAAGATCACGACGGATACCTTCGGCTACACGAACCACACGCTGCTGCCCGAAGCACTGGAGCGCTGGCCTGTTCCGCTTTTTGAGCAACTCGTCCCCCGGCACTTGCAGGTCATTTACGAGATCAACCGCCGGTTCCTGGATGAGGCCGCCGTCTTCTCCCTCACGGATCCCGATATCCCCAGACGCGTCTCCATCTTCGAGGAAGGATCCGTCAAGGAAGTCCGGATGGCGCACCTCGCCATCGTGGGAAGCCATTCCGTGAACGGAGTGGCCGCCCTTCACTCTGAACTCATCAAGACGTCTCTCGTGCCCGACTTCTACCGCCTGTGGCCGGCGAAGTTCAACAACAAGACAAATGGCGTCACTCCCAGACGCTGGATCCTCAAATCAAACCCCGGACTCTCGGCCCTCCTCAAGAAGACGATCGGAGACGGCTGGATCACCAACCTGGACAAGCTCCGCGATATCGAACCGCTGGCAGCCGACCCCGGGTTCCAGGCCGAATTCGCCGCAATAAAAAGAGCAAACAAAGCGCGCCTGGCCAAACATATCGATGACACCCTCCAGGTGACCGTGGATCCGGACTCGCTCTTTGACATCCAAGTCAAGCGCATTCACGAGTACAAGCGGCAGCTCCTCAACATTCTGCACGTCATCCACCACTACCTCTTGATGGTCGAGCGCGGAGTGGAGCCGCCTGCGCCGAAGACTTACATCTTCGCCGGAAAGGCGGCCCCCAGCTACTGGCTTGCCAAGCAGATCATCAAGCTCATCCACAGCGTGGCCGACCGGGTCAACAACGACCGCCGCGTCAGAGACCTCCTGAAGGTCATCTTCCTCCCCGATTACCGGGTCTCGCTCGCCGAGGTCATCATCCCGGCCGCCGATCTTTCCGAGCAGATCTCCACGGCGGGAACGGAGGCATCTGGAACGGGCAACATGAAATTCTCGATGAATGGCGCGCTCACGATTGGAACCCTGGACGGCGCCAACATCGAGATCGGCGGGGCCGTGGGCGCGGAAAACATCTTCATCTTCGGAAAAACCACCGAGGAACTCGAGATGATGCGGCGCGAGCGCAGCTATAACCCGGCGTGGGAACTCGAACGCAACGAGAGCATGCGCCGTGTCATCGACGCCGTCTCTTCACCGCTCTTTGCGCAGCGTGAGCCTGGCCTCTTTGACTGGGTGCGCCGCACGCTCGTGGACGAAGGGGACCGCTACTTCTTGCTCGCGGACTTCGACTCCTACGCAAGAGCCCAGTGGAAAGCTTCCGAGGAGTATATGGACCGCGGAAATTGGGTGAAAAAAGCCATCTTGAACGTCGCCCGGATGGGTCCGTTCTCCAGCGACCGGACCATCAGGCAGTACGCCGAGGAGATCTGGAAACTCTCGCCGCTCAAATAGAGCGTCTTTTTACAGGTTACGAAAGGGGAGAGATCTGATCGTCGATTCTCTCCCTTTCCAGAAGCACGCGAACCCTGTCGAACTCCCGCCTCAGGCGCGGCAGGGTCTCGCGCACATTCTCGAGTGTCGTGGCCGTTTCGAGCCAGGAACAGAGAGCCGAAAGCCGCTTGGCCCCCAGTGATGACGCGGATCCCTTGATGGTGTGCGCCGCCTTGCGCACACTCTCGAGATCACCAGTGGATGCGGCATTCTCCAACTCGAGCAGCCGCCGCGGGGTGTCCTCGAAAAAGAGGGTGATCAGTTCCGTCAAGAGGTCGGGTTCACCATCTGACTGAATCTGCCGGATGCTCGCAAGCATCGACATGTCAATGGCGCTGCCAGTACTGAACTGGCGGTGCTGAGTTACATCCCCGTCACGTTGTCTGCTTCCTTTCAGGGCTTTTTCGAGGACCTCGATCTGAACGGGCTTACTGATGTAATCGTCCATCCCCGCGGCCAGGCACGCCTCGCGGTCCCCTTTCATGGCGTTGGCCGTCATGGCGATGAGCCGGGGCCCGCGCGTTCGTCCCCACTCTTCCCGCACGTGCCGGGCGGCCTCGATGCCATCCATTCCCGGCATCTGCACATCGAGGAAGACCACGTCGTAAGGGAGTCTTCGGAGGGCCTCCAGGACTTCGTGTCCGTTTGCCGCAACGTCCGCCCGGTAGCCCAGGCGTGACAGCATTTGAACCGCTACCTTTTGGTTCACGACGTTGTCTTCGGCGATCAGGATTCTCAGGGGGTGCTGTTTGGCCATTTCCCGGTTGATAGGAGCCTCGAGAGGCCGTCTGCCAACACGAACAAGACTGTCGTCAGAAATCTTGATGAGGGCATTGAGTAGAAGCGTGGGCTTGACAGGCTTGGAAATATGTCCCGTGAAGGGGCTCGCCGGGTTTGCGGAACTTGTGCCTCTCAGGTTGGTCAACGCCAGAACGGGCAGTTCCCGCCGGCTTCGCTCCTTGAGTTCCCGTGCCAGACCGGCTCCCTCCATCTGCGCGGTTTCCTGTCCCACGATGGCAAAATCGAAGATCTCACCGTCACGGACCCATGCGAGGGCTTCGAGGGGCGAACCCGTTGATTTGACGAGAAGGCCCCAGCCCTTGCAGATGTTGCCAAGAACGCGCCGGTTGCTCGCAAAGTCATCCACCACGAGAAGCCGTGATCCGGGCAGGGAGGTATTTGAGAGAGACGTCTCTTTGGGAGCGGAAATGGAGGCCGCTTCCGCCAGAATCGTGAAGTGGAAAGTGGAACCTTTGCCGGTCTCGCTCTCGGCCCACACGCGGCCTTTCATCATTTCGGCCAGGTGCTTGCAAATGGCAAGACCCAGCCCCGTTCCTCCGAACTGCCGGGTCATGGAAGCGTCGACTTGACTGAATGGCCGGAAAAGCCTGTCACGCCGTGGTTCTGGGATCCCAATTCCCGTGTCTCTGACGGACACGTGGATTTCGAATGACTGCGGCGGTATCCGGCGGGCGCTAACGTACACCTCGATCTCTCCGCGCGCGGTGAACTTGACGGCGTTTCCCAAGTAATTCACGAGGATTTGCCGCACCCGCGTGACGTCTCCGTTCACCGCGTAGGGGACGCCCGCGTCGATTTCGTAAACGAGGTTCAGGTTTTTCTCCGCGGCACGCGGCGCGATGAGATCCATCGACTCTTCCACCATCTGGCGCAACTCGAAGGGCTGATCCTCCAGATCGAGCTTGCCAGATTCCATCTTCGAGAAATCCAGGATGTCGTTGATGATGGAGAGGAGCGCGTCCCCGCTCGTCCTGATGGTTTCCACGAAATCCCGTTGCTCGTCCGTCAGTTCCGAGTCCAGAAGCAGTCCGGTCATCCCGATGACGGCGTTCATCGGGGTGCGAATCTCGTGACTCATGTTTGCGAGAAACTCTGATTTGAACCGGTTTGCCCGCTCTGCCTCGTCCTTGGCTCCTTTCAGTTCCGCCTCGACTCGCTTTGTGCTGGTGATGTCAGACAGGGTGGAGACCATTCCGGTGGCCCGGCCGTGGTCTCTGATGAGCGATGCCGACAAAGATGCCGGAAATTTCTCCCCCAACTGGGTCATCGCGATCACTTCACCCCGAAACCCGCTGCCCGAGAACGTCTGCTGGTAAATCTCGGCGGCGAGAACACGCGGGTTTTCAGGAGAGAAGAGAACCCAGAGTAACTGCCCATTCAGGCTCTTCCCGGTGTAACCAAAGCGCTTCAGGGCGGCCGGATTGGCAAAGGTGATCCGGCCCTCGAGATCGGTGACGATGACGAAATCCAGAATCGCCCTGGGAACCTCCGCGAGCCTTCGGATCTCTTGAGTGTCCTGGGGTTCCTGCAGTGCGCGCTGCTCTTCCATGAGCTGCAGAAGGCGCAGCCAGCTCTCGCGATTTTGCGGCCCGTTCTCCCTGTCTATTCCCAGCCGGCTCAGCAAGTCATCCACCTGAGGGGCCTCCTGCCTGAATTTTCCGCTTCTTTGGGCGACATCTCAAAGCGCAACGCTCGAGATTGGCGGCCGGTCAGGGAAAAATCGTGGACAATTGGGGAAAACTGGCAGGAGGGGACTTTGACCACGAATCCGGCAGTGGATGAGAACGGCGTGACTGAGTATGAACCACACTTTGACGACAACGAAGTCTTGATCTGGGAGAGTTCCCCTTCACGCTACATCGCCAAGATCAGTCTGATCACGGGCAAGGAGATCCTCCGGCCCATCGACCCCGACGAACTGCTTGTTCACGCCCACCGGGACAAGAACCCGGTCGAGCTGACCGCTCAGTTTCTGGCGAGCCGCCTCATCCAGCTGACGGGTGACGAAGACACCGTGCGAAACCGGTTGCGCGCCATCAATTCGCTGGGCGTCAAGCTTGCGGAATCGATTGGCTCCGTGACGGGAAGCCGGGCCCTCGAACGTCAGGCCAAGAAACTCATTGGCATCGTGGAGCGGGAAGTTTTCTTCAGGTTCCGCGAGCCCTCGCGGCTCTCGGAAAAGGAAGTGAAGATCCGAATCGATAAGCTGAAGAAGCAAGCCGTGGCCGCCTTCAAGGCACGTGGCCGCAACCCCAAACTGCACGTCCTCCTGACAGGAGCAACGGGCTTTCTCGGCAAGGAAATCCTGCGTCAGGTGGTGGACCACAAACACATCGAGGAAATCATCTCGGTCATCCGCCCCGAGAAGGTCAGAGACCCCAAGACAAAAGAAGTCGTCAAGGTGATTTCCCCGGAGGAGCGCGGCGCTCTTCTCTTGAAACGTCTTGGACTCACGGGGGCAAAGACAAAGAAATTCCGGTTCGTTGGCGGTGACATCGAAAAACCTAACCTCGGCATAGCCTTGGAAGAACTCGAGGTCCTGCAAAAGACCGTCACCCATGTGATCCACTGCGCCGCCAGTGTCTCCTTCGACGACACCTACGAGAATTCCTATCAGGCAAACGTGCTCGGAAGCAGAAACGCTCTCGAGTTCTCACTCATGTTGCAGGGCGCCCGCGAGTCGCGGTTCGTCTCGCATGTCGCTATCGAGACTTCTTACATCCATGGCCGGAAGAAGCGCACGATCGCCCAGGAAGGGGCTCTCGTTTTCCCGCGGAACTTCTATAACAATTTCTACGAACTGACGAAGGCCATGGCCTCGCTCGAGACCGACAAATACATGATCGACCGCGGTTTGCGGGTTACGCAGCTGCTTCCCTCGATCGTCATCGGAAATTCAAGGAACGGTAACAACTACGGGGACACCAAGGTGGTGAACGCGCCCGTCAACGCCTTTGGGCGCGCCAAGGAACTGGCCGAGCAAATGGCCAGCGATGCACTCGGCAAGGGAAAGGCCACACTCATTAACCTCGTGGCGGGCACGTTCCCATCAGACCGTTCCGCCGAACTCAACCTGGTCCCCGTCGACAGGGTGGTCGAGGGCATCATTGCGTCTCTTTTTGTCCCAGAGGCGATCGGCGAACGGATACATCTCGCGACGGATAACCGCATCCGCTCCGACGAAATCGCGCGAATCGTTCAGGAAGAACTGGACGTCAGCATTCGTATGTCAGATCCGACCCTTTTCAGGAACGTGACGCTTCCGCTCGCCAAGGCCGTCTTGATCAAGTTCAACGAACCCAAGCTGGCAAACGTCATCGAAAAACTCGGAACGGTGTTTGGCGGGTACAGCGAGTGGGGTCAGCCGATTCATGAGGTCGGGAACGACGTGAGAATTCTGGGCTTGCCCATTCGAAGGCCAGACACGCGTGCAGCCTTCCGGATGCTCTGCCGGCACAACAAGTACGTGCAGGAGTTTGGGAAGCTGCGTGATCAGGAGGAGATTGCCCGGCGCGAGCTGGCCTGGGGCCAAGCCCTCGACCGGATCGAGTTCAAGACGGGGAGGCAAGTGGCCTCCATCGAGCCGGATGATTTTCGGCGTCTCCTGTCGGCTGAACTCGATCTCAAGACATTCCGGCTGCGCGTTTGAGGGAACGGCTGCTACCAGAACCTCAGGCCAGAAGGCACCGCGTAAATCAAAACCGCGCACGACAGACCCCAGAGAAAGACGTTTATCAGAAGGCCGGGGTCGAGGAAGAGATCTGACGATGGGTCCTCGCCCCCGCCGCGCGTCTCTAAAAGACGCCACCTGAAGAGCCCAAAAACCACGAACGGCACTGTGATGAGCAGCCGGTCCGTGCCAAACCAGCCGGCCGTCTCCGGGGCCACCGTGTAGAGCGTGTACGTCACGATCGTGATGCCGAGCGTGACGTTCTGGAAGTCACCGAGAAGGTGCGGGGTGACCTGTTTGAGGGACGACCGCGCGGCTGGACCCTGGTCTTTCAGTTCCTTCTTTCTCTTTCCCAGGGCCAGGAACAACGCCAGGAAGAAGGTACAGAGAAGAAGCCAGTGTGAGGGGCTGACACCCGCGGCCCGCGAGCCCGCGACCACGCGAATGACGAAGCCGCTTGCAATGACGAGCACGTCAACGAGGGCTATCTTCTTGAGGAAAAACGAGTAGGCGGTCGTGAGCACGGCATAGACCGCCACGGGAATGATGGCCCGGGGAGCCAGGAACCACGCTGTGAGACAGGCGAGCAGGAAGAGGCCCGCGGCTGTGATTGTGGCGGCCGGGATGGATAGCCTGCCAGAGGCGACCGGGCGGCGCTTTTTGACTGGGTGCTGGGTGTCCGCGTGGCGGTCCGCGATGTCGTTGAGGATATAAAGCGCGGAGGCGACCGCACAGAATGCGGCCATGGCGGCAAACGACCTCGCCACGGCATCCGGGCGGTCCAGAACCTTCCCGAAGAGTAACGGGGCCAGAACGAACAGGTTCTTCGTCCACTGGCCAGGCCGCATGGCTTCGAGCACGACAGGCATGGAACGTTTCTCTTCTCTCGTCATACTCACGGCTTTGCTGTCTTTTCGGTTGTTGCGGGGATGGGATATGCGAGCTGGTAGAGCTGACGGTTGGCGAGGACGTGCCTCAGATAAGTTCGTGTTTCCGGGTAGCTGATCGAGGCGAGAAGTGTCGAGGAGGGGGTCTTGGAAGGGCCTGTCCAGAGGATGGTCTGTCCTGGGCCTGCGTTGTACGCGGCAATAGCGGAGGGAATATCTCCATTGAACCGGGCGATCAACTGCTGCAACGTGCGGCTTCCCAGCCGGATGGAAACGGCCGGCTCGTAGAGGCTCTCGAGGCTCTCGAGGCGTGCGTGTGTCTCCCCTGCTTCTGCCGTGGCATCCAGGACCGCTGGCAAGGTCATCTGCATGAGGCCGCGGGCGGCGGCGGGTGAGAGGGCCTCTCTGTCAAAACGGCTCTCGCGTTTCATCACGCCGTAGATTACGTCTTCCCCGACACCGGTCTCCTCGGATGCAGTTCGCACCAGACCGGGGAATGGCCGCGGCGCGAGAGCCCGCAGAACCGGCGGCGCCGAAAGCGGGAGGAAGAAATCTCGCGGCAGAAGGCGGGCGAGCGCTTCCGCGGCTTCGAGAGCGGCTGTTGCCGCATCTGTTTTTTCCGCCGCGAGTGCGGCCAGGAGGCAGCCGGGAACCGAACCAAGGTCGCGGCCCTCGCGAACAAAGGGCGCGGCCTCGGCGAAGAGACCAAACCAGGAGAGACGGCAAGCCGTGGTTTCGCCACAGAGGGTGACGAGATCGGTTTCGGAAAGCTCCAGTGCCGTGAGAAAACGGGCGTACGCCGGTTTTCTCTCGTAAAGCGATCTCAGGGATTCGATTGCGAGGGGATCGCCAAAGCGGGCCGCAGCCAGGAGCCCTGTGCCCGGTTCTCCCCTTCTTCCCTTCTGCGAACGTGCAGTGGCCAGGAGTTGCGCGCGCGAAACGGGTGGAAAGGCCTGGACCCTCTCTGCCGTTAGCCCTGCGACGAAGGAGAAAGGAGCCGTGTTGACGGCAAGAGAGTAGTGGGCGAATGCCGCCGCGAAGGCTCCGCGCGCTTCGGCCACTCTCCCGCGCCAGTAGGCCATCTCCCCGAGAAACGGCTCGGGCAGCTGACGCTTTCTTGCCAGCGAATCGAGCCGTGAAAGGGTTCGAAGAGCGCCCGCCTGTTCTCCGTGTTCGAGTTGCTGGTCCAGAAGGTGCAGCAAGCCCTCCACGTGTCCAGGCTTTTTCATCAAGAACGGCTGTTCGAGGATTCTCTCGGCCTCGAGGAGGCGCCCGAGCCGGATTGCGATGCGGGCCCGCTGGAAGGCCGCCAGGGGAGAGGTTGGGACCCCTGCTTGTTCCACGCGCGCGAACTCGTGGGCGGCTTCGGCCGTGCGTGAGGAGCGTTCGAGGATGGCCGCGAGATTGAATCTGACGCGGGCAAAGAACGCGGACGTTCCGGGCGGCGGGTTGTGGGATGTGGAGAGAGGTCTCGGCTCGAGAGCCTCGCGGGAGAGGAGATCCCGGTAGTCTCGTTCCGCCTCGGCGAAAAGCCCCTGCGCAGCCCGTATCCGGGCGAGATCGAAGAGGGCGCCCAGCCAGGGGTTCGGGTCTTTTGCAGGGTCGATACGTCTGAGACGCTCTTCTCCGATCCTTTTGGCCGAGTTGAAGTCTCGCTGCGTCCGTGCCGTTTCGAAATACTCCTCGATCCAAACGGAGTCCAGTCCGGCAAGCTGACGGCGGTGGAACGCGCGAGAGAAGATGAGTGCCGCTGCGTCATCCCGCTTGCTCTCTCTGAGGAGGTTCAGAAGCCTGGCACGGGCCGCGTCCTCCTGCCCTGCTGCTTCCAGACGTTCCGCCTCGAGAAGTTCGAGCCGCCGCCTTTCGCGAGTTGTAAGTTGGCTCGTGACAGGGCTCAATAACTCAATGGCGGCCGGGTCAGGTTCCCGTTCGAGTTCCATGAGCACATTTCGGATGGCGTGGTGTTGAACGGGGCCTCCCGCCCGGATGAGTGGCAAAGACAATTCCACCGCCCGAACTGGGGACCGCGCAGAGAAGAAGATGCGATTCAGTGCCAGCCGTGAGGGGCGCTCGAGGGGGTGGGAGACCGCAAGGAAGCGTTCGAATCGTTGAACCGCTTCCTCCGTTCGCCCGAGAGCGGCCAGGACCCACCCGGTCAAGAAATCGTAATCGCGTCCGATGTAACGCGCGGGCTCCTCGTTTCTGAGAACGACGAGGAGCCTTAACGCCTCATTCCAGTTTTGTTCCTTGACCTTCTTGCGGATGTCCTCCTCGAGGGAGGCCGAGAGGGCCGTTTGCCACGCGAGGACAGCGAGAACGAGCGCGGTTGCGCGTTTCAGCCAGGAGGCCACGAGAAGGGGCGGCCCGCCATGACGTGAACGTGCAAATGGAAGACTGATTGTCCGGCCCCGGGACCGCTGTTGACGGTCATCCTGAAATCACCCAGGTTTTGGCTGCGTGCGAACGTGGCCGCCGTGTGGAAGAGCTTGCCCAGCTCCTCGGAGGCCTCGGCGGGCCAGTCGGCGAGAGACGGGACGTGTCTTTTGGGAATAAACAAGATGTGCGTGGGAGCGCGAGGAGCGATGTCCTTGAAAGCGAGGAAGTTGTCATCCTCGTAGACGATCGCGGACGGAATCTTCTTCCCGGCGATCTTGCAGAAAAGGCAGCTTTCGGTCTCGTGTGAAGTCACGTTCTCATTATCCTGGAACGCGCCGGACTTTGGCTCCAAGCGCCTGGAGTTTCTTTTCCATTTCCGAATAGCCACGGTCGAGATGGTAGATGCGGCGCACACGCGTTTCTCCCTCGGCGGCGAGCCCCGCCAGAACGAGAGCGGCGGAGGCCCGCAGATCGCTGGCCGTTACGGGCGCTCCCTGGAGCTTTCGCGGTCCGCGGACGGTGGCCCGCGGTCCCTCGATGGAAATGTCGGCTCCCAGGCGAGCGAGTTCGATTGCATGAAGGTACCGGTTCTCGAAAATGGTCTCCGTGATGTGGCTCGTTCCCCTGGCCTGGGTGGCAAGAGCCATGAACTGGGCCTGCAGATCAGTGGGGAAGCCAGGGTGCGGGGCTGTCTCGATGTTGCACGCCTCGAGCGTTTTGGGGCCCCTGACGCGAACCCCCGCATCCGAGACATCAACCTCCGCGCCCGCTTTCCTGAGCACGGCAAGAAAGGGTTCGAGGTCGTTTCCGCGGGCCCGGGCTGCCAGGACGTCGCCTCCCGTCATCGCGGCCGCAGCCAAATAGGTGCCTGCCTCGATGCGGTCGGCGATGACATCGTGACGGCTGGCACCCGTCCCGCGCAGGGTATCAACGCCCTCGATCTCGATCGTCGATGTGCCTTCCCCAAGGATCGCGGCTCCCATGGACCGCAACAAGACCGCCAAATCGGCAACCTCGGGTTCGCGAGCCGCGTTCTCGATCCGCGTTTTCCCGCGTGCGAGGGTTGCGGCAAGCATCACGTTTTCCGTGCCGGTGACCGTCGGGTTCGGAAACGTGATGGTGGTGCCCTGCAACCGGCCGGCCTGGGGGCCAATCCGGCTGACGTGGGCGTGGATGTATCCCTTCTCGACCGCGATCCGGGCCCCCATGGCCTCGAAAGCCTTGATGTGAAGGTCAACGGGCCGGACCCCGATGGCACAGCCCCCCGGGAGAGAGACCCAGGCCTCGCCAAACCGTGAAAGGAGCGGTCCCAAAACGAGGATTGAGGCGCGCATCGTCCGGACGGTGTCGTACCCGGCCTCCGTGGATGTGATGTGGTGGGCACTCAGGCTGGCCTGCCCCGGGGCCGCCTCCTGAATGGAAACACCCATCCCGGTGATGAGCTGTTTCATCGTTTTAATGTCGGCCACATGGGGGATGTTCCCCAAAGAGACCTGGTCTGATGTGAGAAGAGAGGCTGCAAGAGCGGGGAGTGCGGCATTCTTGGCGCCGCTAATGCCAGCAATCCCTGAAAGCCGGCACGGTCCTTCGATGATGAAAGCGTCCAAAGCGAGTGGAGTGTACATTCATCATGAGATGAGAGGCTTGCGCCATGAAGGCGGGGGGGATTTTGCCCGTTTCTGGCCTGCTGTGCTGGCGGCCGTTGTCACATTGGCCGGAGTGATGCCTGGTGTTCTCGAGCCCATCGACCTTCTCTTGCAGGATGCTTTCTTGCGGCTCCTGCCGCGCCGGTCCGCGGCCATCACCGCCGCTGTTCTCATTGATGAGGATTCCCTGGAGCGTCAGGGCCCCTGGCCGTGGGAGCGGAGCCGCCTCGCCACCCTCGTGACGCGCATTCGCGGGGCGGGCGCTCGCGGAGTGGTGCTCGACATCCTCTTGCCTGAAAAACGTCCTCTTGATGAGGACCTGGCAGCGGCTCTTGACCGGGTCCCCTCCGTGCTCGCCGCTGGAATTGACGAAAGGGGGAATTGGATCCTCCCCTCGCGTCCCTTGCGTGGATTGGTTCTTGGTCACGTGAGTTTTGAGGCTGACCGGGACGGTGTCGTCAGACGGTTTTTTTCCACCAAGCAGCTTGGGAAGCGGTCTCTTCCTGCGCTGGCCGTGGCTGCGGCGCGCATCGTGGAACCGGCACTGCCAATTCCAGCCGGAGTTGTAATCCGGCCAGATTTCAGGAGTGTGGATGCCCCTGTGGTGAGCGCTACGCTTCTTCTGGAGGGCAGGGCGCCAGAGAGTCAGCTGAGAGGAAGGATCGTTTTTGTCGGGGCGAGCGCGGCTGGAATCGGAGACCGTTTCGTCTCCCCCGTCAGCCGGACCGGACCCGAGGCGGGGGTGCTCGTTCAGCTAGCCTCGTGTGAATCCGTGCTCGCACGGGAGCTGTTACGTCCCGCGGCGCCGTTCTGGGCGGGGCTCGTGGCCGCGGGAGCGGCCGCCCTGGCCATTTTGCTGAGGGGGCGAGCGTGGGCCTTCGGGATCCCTTTTCTGCCGTTCGTCATAGGGGGGCTTCTTCTCGCTGCCGCAGGAGTCGAGATTCCGATGGTTGTGGCCGGGGTGAGTGTGCTCGCCGTCACGGTTTTCTTGGAGGTCGACGCCACGCGTCGTCACAGGCGTGAAACGCAGGCCGCTGCTCGCAGGGTGGAAGATCTGCAGGCCCTCGCTTCTGCTCTCGAGGCGGGGAGACGCGAAGAGGCCGAGGCGCGGCGCGTCGTGGCTCATGAACTCAAGACACCGCTCACGTCGGTGCATGGATTGGCGCAACTCCTGGCGGATTTTGACCTTTCCGAGGATGAGCGGCGGAGAGTAGCCGGAATGGTCGTTTCCGAGACATCTCGTCTTTCCAGGATGGTGGAGGCCCTCCTTGATCTCGAGCGGCTGAAGCTGCGGAGGTTTTCGGAGCACGCCAGGAAAGTGAACTTCTCGCAGCTCGTCGAGGACCGCGTAGCCGTTCTCGGGCGGGCCGGGGAGCGAGTGGTCGAGGCTGCCATCAGGCCAGGCATCCATGTCCTGGGTGATGCGGAACTGCTGGGCCGGGTGATCGACAACCTCATCAGCAACGCATTCAAGTTCTCTGATGCCGGTTCGAGAGTGGACGTTCGGCTGACAGGAACCCATGATGGGCTCATTTGGCTGGAAGTTGCCGATCAGGGGCCCGGGATTGCTCCTCTGGAGCGTGAGAAGGTCTTCCGGAGGTTTACTCGCGGGGAGGCATCCGAAACGATCCCTGGGCTCGGGCTCGGGTTGGCGCTCGTCGCAGAGACTGTCGTCTGGCACCGGGGAACGGTGGTGGTAGAGCCTAATCCGGGGGGAGGAAGTCTATTCCGGGTTGTCCTGCCGGCCGCGGCACCCGTGTTGCACAGAGGATCGAAGGAGCGGGCGTGATGCCACGAGTTCTCGTAATTGATGACGATCTTGCTATTCGGGAAATGGTGGCTCTGGCGCTCACGAAGAGTGGTCTGATTGCCTTCCGGGCGTCGAGTATCGCCGAGGCCAGAAAGGCACTTTCGGCGACTGTTCCCGATCTCATCATCAGTGACATCTACATGCCCAAGGAGGACGGCATCTCGTTTCTTGGGGAAATCAAGCGGATGCCGTCCCCTCCTCCTGTCATTCTGATGACGGCGAGAGGGAGTGTGGAGACGGCGGCGGTCGCCGCGCGGACGGGTGCTTTTGATTACCTGGCCAAGCCGTTTGACGTGAGCGTGCTTCTGGAAAGGGTCTCGGCCGCTCTGGGGGCGCGCCGGGGACCCGAACCAGGCGCGGAGCACGAGGAGGGGCCAGAGAGCCTGATTATTGGTTCTCACCCGGCGATCGTGGATGTTTACAAAGCGGTCGCGCGGGTCGCCCCCTTGCAAGTTCCCGTCTTGATCTTGGGCGAGACGGGGACGGGGAAGGAGTTAGTGGCTCGTGCCCTTCACCGGTTCGGTCTGCGTTCCAGCCAGCCGTTCGTGCCTGTTCACTGCGGGGCGATTCCGGACACGCTGCTCGAGGCCGAGTTGTTTGGGCACAGGCGCGGTGCGTTCACGGACGCTCAGCGGGACCGGCGCGGGATCTTTTCGCAGGCTGATGGCGGTGTGGTTTTCCTGGACGAGATCGGGGAGATCTCTCCTGCTTTCCAGGTGAAGCTCCTGAGATTTCTCGAGGACGGTCTGTTCACTCCCCTCGGAGCGGAGAAAGCGGAGTCGGTGGACGTGCGTATCGTTGCGGCGACACATCGGGACTTGAAGGCCATGGTCGCTGGCGGGCGCTTTCGCCAGGACCTCTATTTCCGGCTGGCCGGTTACGAAATCCGGATTCCTCCGCTCCGGGATCGCGTGAGCGATTTGCCGGCTCTCGTGGCGCATTTGAGGCGAAGGGCGGAACGCGATCTCGGCATCCCGTCCTCTTTTGGTCTGGCAGCGCCGGTGCTCATGAGGCTAGAAACACACCCCTGGCATGGAAATGTCAGAGAGCTGGCGCATGTGGTGCGGCGGCTTCTGATCGATACGGGGGGACTGCAAGATGAGGCGGCTCTCTCGCGGCTCCTCGAGTCCGAGGATCAGGGCAAGCGGTTGCCTCCTCTTCCTGCGATGGATTTTCCGCGTGAGAAGCCACTTCCTCTGGAGGAGGCCGAGAGGCGGTACATCTTGGCCGTTCTCACGTGGACTTCTGGGAACAAATCGGAGGCCGCGCGTGTTTTGGGTATCGAACGGAAGACGCTTGTTCGCAAGCTCGGCCGCCAGACGGGGACGGAGTCCGATGGAACAGAGGGAGACGAACAATGACAGGGAAGCCTTTGCTCGCGATTCTTGCAATGAGTTCGCTCGCCCTCGGGCCAGCGGATCCACTGACCTACCGGTTTGACGAGGTGAAGAGCAAGGTCAAGAAGCTGCCATCAGGAGAGGAAGCGAAGGAAACCAGTGTTGCCGCGGGAGATACGGCCGCCGGGGGAGATGTTGTCAAGACCGGATTCTGGGCGCGTGCTGTCGTTTCAGTGGCCGGGAAGGCGACCCGTTTCGTCATCAGTTCCTCCACCAGGGTCCGGCTGCAGGGTGAGGAACCCGGCGTCCTGCTCGTTCTCGAGAAGGGGCGGCTCGAGGCGTTTTTCGATGCACTGACGGGCGGGCCGCCGGTTGAGCGGAAGATCGCAGCTCCGGGAGCACTTCTGGCTGTTCGCGGGACACGCTTCGGGTTAGAGACCGGGGAGGGAGGAGAGACGCTTCTCGTTGTCTTCGAAGGGACCGTGGAATTGACTCCACGGGTAACGGGAGTCCCCCCTGTCTTCATTAAGGCAAATGAGTTCTGCACGTTTGGGCCGCGGATGGCGCCGCCGCACCCCATGCCAATGAGAGGTTCGGGGATGTCCGAGGGGGCGTGGGGCCGCCGCCAGATGGAGCAGGGAACAAAACCAGGAGAGGGAGGCCGTCCACCTGGGCCTCAAGCGGCGCCGGGGGGAGACGCTGCGCGTCCGCAAGCGCCTGGGGTGCCGCCAGCAGGAGCGCCGCCGGGCTCCGCCCCGCAGGCGCCGGGTCCCGCGGGACCCGGCGGACAGCCGCCCCGGCGTGCCGAGTGAGGGGAATCACAGTTCTGGGGCGTTTGCGCCACCAGTGGGGCAGGATGGCGAAGAAGGCTGGGGAATAAAGACCCAGAAACGAGCGAAACCCTGCGATTTGGGTTGGCACGTTGCTTGAAGAACAGCCCTCCAGCGGGACCCGCGGAAAGCGGCCCGAACATGGAGGACAAACCACATGTCGTACCTTTCTCGATTCCTAGTGATGACTCTTGCCGCACTGGCGATTTCTTTCCCACTCCTGGCGCAGGGCGGGGGACGTGGGCCTGGCGGTTCCATGCCGCCTGCTGGCGAGGCCAAGGGGCCCGGTGGCCCCGGCGGACGGCTCATCGTGGCCGCGGACGGCACATCGCTCATTGTCAAGATGGCGCCGGGGGCTGCCAGCACGGATGCTCCGGTCTTTCAGCTCGTGGCGGTGAATAGCGCGGGAGTTGCAGCCTGGACCTGGACAGCGCCGGCTGGCATTCGCGACATCAAGCTAGCGAGCGGTCTCGTCATCGTGTCAGTTGGTGGCGGCCCGGGCCCGGCGAGTTCCGGCTCGTCCTCAGCCGTTTCATCTCAGTTGGTGGCGCTGAACCTCACGAACGGTGCGCAAGCATGGACTGCGACGGCAGACGGCACGTTCGGTGAAGTGGAGGTGGCGTCGAACGGAGTTCGCGTGATCATCACGAAGTGCGTTGCAGCAACGGATGCAACGGCACAGGCGACGTGCACCCGGGCACTCCAGTCGCTCGATTTTGCCGGGCACATTCTGTGGAGCTTCGCTCTGGACTGAAATTGCCTGTCCCTCTGTCCCTCTTCCCTCTCTCTTCCCCCTTCTGGGCCCTTCTGGGCCCCAGAAGGGGGAAGTATGGAAGTGAGGCTTCGACTAATGAGTGGAGGCTGAGGGGCCTTAGGAACCCTTACAGCCTCTTGCTCGCGATTCCAGTTCTCGGTATTCCCGCGGCATCCAACCGGATTTCTCTTAGGTCGAATTCTCCTGACTCGTCAACGAGTGCTGATACCTCACGGGCTTGTCCGTAGCCAAATTCGAAGATGAAGAACGACCCCGGTCTCAAAACAGCTGGAAGGGTCCGCAAGAGAACACGAAGAGGGTCGAGCCCATCCGCGCCTCCGTAAAGCGCCACCCAAGGCTCGAATTCCGAAACGGTCTTGTCGATGTGCGGAGCATCCGAGAGGGGAACGTAGGGAGGGTTGGCAACTGCCAAGTCGTAGTGCGGGCGAGGAGTCAGAGCCCGAAGCCAGTCAGATGCAACAAACTGGACACGCGTGTTGACGCCAAACTTCTGGGAATTGCAGGAGGCGAGTGCCAGGGCGGCGAGCGAGATGTCAAGAGCTGTCACGGTGGCCGCAGGACGCTCGAGTGCCAGGGAGATGGCCAGGATTCCACTGCCGGTCCCCAGGTCGAGAACCGAGACAGCATGGGGAGCCACCTCACGGGCTGCCTCGACGATACGTTCCGTCTCTCCTCTGGGGATCAGCGCCCGGTCGTCCACGCGGAATGTACGTCCCAGAAACTCCCACTCCCCGAGAAGGAACTGAAGGGGCTCGCCTGAAACCCTCCGCTTGACGAGCAGTCGAAAAGCGTGGGCCGTTTCCTCTGGGCAAGCCTCTTCCCAGCGGGCATGAAACCAGCTGCGGGGCTGGCTCGCCGCCCGGGCAAGCAACTCCTCGGCCTCGAATCGCGGGAACGCGGGCTCCTTGAGAACACTCCGCGCTTCCCGAAGGAGCGCGCGGAACGAAGACAGTTTCAGCTCGGCCATCTCCTGCACTTTACGCTGATGACGTTATGATGAAAGACCTGCTTCGATGGGGCGGACCAACCCCGGTTGTCACTTCGTAAGGGAACGCCCGCCTCATGCCGTCGCGGATACAATGGGAAGCCATTCTGAGGAGGCAACAATGATCGAAAAAATCCGACAGCTGCTGGGGGACAAGGCCGATCTTCTCGAGTACAGCTGCCAGGGAATCTCGAAGGACATGCTTCATCTCCCGGGTCCGGACTTCGTCGATCGCGTCGTGTCGATCACGGACCGCCCTGTCCCGGTGCTGCGGAATCTCCAGCATCTCTACAACACTGGCCGGCTCGCGGGAACCGGCTACGTCTCCATCCTCCCCATCGACCAGGGCATCGAGCACTCCGGAGCCGCCTCCTTCGTGCCCAACCCGGTCTACTTCGACCCCGAGAATATCTGCAAGCTCGCCGTTGAGGGCGGGTGCAATGGGGTTGCCTCGACCCTCGGCGTTCTGGGCGCCGTTGCGCGCAAGTACGCGCACAAGATCCCCTTCATTCTCAAGATCAATCACAACGAGATCCTCACCATGCCGGCGATGTACGACCAGAACATGTTTGCGTCCATCGACCAGGCGTTTGATCTGGGCGCTGTCGGCGTGGGAGCCACGATCTATTTCGGCTCCGAGGACTGCCGGCGGCAGATCTGGGAAGTCGCCGAGGCCTTCAAGCACGCTCATGAACTCGGGATGTTCACGGTCCTGTGGTGTTACCTGCGGAACTCCGAGTTCAAGAAAGGCAGCTCCGATTACCACGTTTCCGCTGACCTCAGTTCTCAGGCCAACCACTTGGGTGTCACCATCGAGGCGGACATCATCAAACAGAAACAGCCTGAGCTGGATGGCGGCTGGTGGGCGCTCGACTACAAGACTCGCCCCAAGGAAGCGCAGTACAAGAAGCTCGTTCCGAATAACCCCATCGAGTGGACTCGCTGGCAGGTCGTCAACTGCTACATGGGCCGGATGGGTCTCATCAACTCGGGCGGCGCGGCCGGCGGAGACAACGACCTTGCACAGGCCGTGGTGACCGCCGTGATCAACAAGCGCGCCGGAGGCATGGGCCTCATCTCTGGACGCAAGGCTTTCCAGAAACCCATGAACGTGGGCGTCGAGATTCTCAATGCGATTCAGGATGTCTACCTCTGCAAGGATGTGACCATCGCGTAAACGCGTCTGGTTCCGGGAGGGTGAGAGTTTCCTCCACCCTCCCCCTCGCTTTCTGAAGACCCGCTCTTGGTGAGAAGATGAAGCCAGAAGATGGGACTCCGAATCGAAAAAGCGATCCTCCGCCGTGTGGAGATGCCTCTGAAGTTCCGGTTTCGGACTTCCTTCGGCGAAACCACTGTCAAAAATTTCCTGCTCCTTGAACTCAGGGCATCCGGCCTGACGGGCTGGGGGGAATGTGTCGCCGAAGAGGGACCCTTCTTCTCTTCAGAAACCGTGACCTCCGCCGCCTCCATCACCCGGCAATTCTTGCTTCCGCTCCTTCTGGGCCGGTCTCTCGAGTCGCCCGCTGATTTCGAGCGGATGGCCTCTCCCGTCAGGGGGAACCGGATGGCCAAGGGAATGGTGAGCGCGGCGCTCCACTCGCTCTTCGCTCTTGCCGCTGGCCAGTCACTCTCTTCCTACATTGGCGGGTCGCTTGCCGAGATCGAGGTGGGGGTCTCCCTGGGGCTCTCACAGACAGTCGAGGAAACCGTCGCCAACGTCTCCCGGCACGTTTCCCAGGGGTACCGCCGCATCAAACTCAAAATCGAGCCCGGGCACGATATTGACCGCGTCGCGGCGGTGAGAGAAGCCTTCCCCGTGATCGCGCTCACGGTGGATGCTAACGCCGCCTACTCCCTGAAAGATTCAGACCACTTAGCGCGGCTCGACGCCTTCCACCTCGATTACATCGAGCAACCCCTGCATCACGAGGATCTCCTGGAGCATGCGAAACTCGCGACGCGAATCGAAACCCCGATCTGCCTCGACGAATCGATCCGCTCCTTGAGAGATCTGGAATTGGCTCTCGCCCTCGAGGCGGTGGACGTCGTCAATATCAAGATGGGGAGGGTCGGCGGCTTCGAGGAGGCCCTCAGAATCGAGGAGCGTGCGGCTGCGGCCGGAATACCCGTCTGGTGCGGGGGAATGCTGGAGTCGGGAGTTGGCCGGGCTCACAACATTGCCCTCGCGTCCCGGGCCGGCTTCACCAAGCCCGGAGACACGGCTTCAGCCTCGCGCTACTTTGATGACGACATCGTGGAACCGCTTCTCGACGCCCAGAACGGCCTCATGAGCGTTCCCAGAAAGTCCGGGCTCGGGGTCGAAATCCGCCACGATGTCCTGGCCAGGGTCACGGCCGAGATCGAGTCATTTACACCATGACACCCGAGAGAATCCAGGAGCTGAAAAGGCTATTTGATGCGGAATCCGAGAAGCTGCGCGGCCTCCTCGAGTCGTTGACGTCACACGAGAGCCCCTCGGACCAGGCCAGCCTGGTTTCTCATCTGTCGCAGTGGATCGTGTCCTGGCTTCTGGGAAGGGGACTCGATGCGCGGGCCGTCCCATGTCCCCCCGCCGGCGACTCCGTGCTGGTGCACTGGGGAGCCCCCGGAGGGAAACTCCTGGTTGGACACATCGACACAGTCTGGCCCGCCGGAACACTCGAGGAGTTCCCGTTTTCCGTGACGCCAGAGAGGATTGGCGGACCGGGCGTCTTTGACATGAAAGCCGGTCTCGCCGTGCTGCTCTGCGTCTGCGAAGCGGTGTCTCAGGGAAAAGTGCACCCCTCGAGCGGGTTCTCCATCTTCCTGACGTCCGACGAGGAGACCGGAACCACGGCTTCGAGGGAGGCCCTCTTGAAAACGGCCCGAGAACACTCGTGTGCCCTCGTTCTCGAGCCCTGTGCGGACGGTGGAGCAGCGAAAATCGCCCGCAAGGCTATCGGGACCGTGAAGGTGGACTTCTTCGGTGTCTCTGCTCATGCGGGGCTTGCGCCAGAAAAGGGAGCCTCCGCCCTGCTCGAGATGTCGCGGTACGCCCTTTATTCGTCCTCTCTTTCCGACGCCTTACAGGGAACGACGGTCAGTCCGGCCGTGGCCCACGCTGGAGACCGGAACAACGTCATCCCGGAGCGAGCGGATCTCGTCATCGATTTCCGCGCGTGGACGGCCGCCGAAGCGGACCGTATCCTCTCTTTGCTCGCGGCCTATCAGCCCACGGATGAGCGTGTTTCGGTGTTGCTTTCTGGCGGGTTGAGCCGGCCGGCGATGCAACCGTCCCCAGGATCACTCGCGATGTACGAAACGGTGCGGTCCCTGGCCGCCCTCATCGGTTTCTCCATCCCGCGGGCGCGCGTGGGGGGCGGATCCGATGGTAACTTTATTGCGGCGCTCGGAGTCCCGACGCTCGACGGCCTGGGACCGTCAGGGGGAGGGGCGCACGCGCGCTCGGAGCACGTCCTGATTGAAGACTTGACGCGGCGGGCCGCCCTCCTGGCGAGCCTGCTCGAGGAGGAGCCATGGCCGCTCGGCTGCTAATTCGAGAACTTGAGAGCCCCTCGGAGTTTCACGAAACAGAAAACATTTCCAAGCTCGCCTGGAATTTCAACGATCGCACGATCTCTCCCGCCGCGGACTTGATCGCGGCGCACCTCTCCGGAGGACTCACCGCCGGTGCGTTCGACGGCAAGAAAATGATCGGATTCGTTCATTCCCTGCCGCGAGTCAACATGGGGCGGCCCTGTCAACATTCCCATCTCCTGGCTGTCCATCCGAGTGCCCAGGGGCGCGGCATCTCGATTCAGCTCAAGCTCTTCCAGCGGAAGTGGTGCCTCGAAAGAGGGATCCGGCTGGTGACGTGGACCTACGACCCCTTCTTTCTCAAGAACGCCCGGCTGAACATGGGGCGCCTCCGGGCCACCGTGAGGACTTTTCTGCCTAACTTCTACGGGTTCATGGGCGGGATTTACGGAGAAATGCCAACCGACCGGTTTGAAGTTGAATGGCGGTTGGATGATCCACTTGTGGAACGGGCGCTCGATGGAAAAGAACCCCCGCCGGCCGAACACCAAGACAAGATTCCCTTGGCGTCCTCTCCCCGCTCGCTGCCGTCTGACCCGCGCGTTGCGGTCAACTTCCCGGCGGGAGCACCCGGCATCTACCAAACAGACCCGGTCGCCAGCCTGAGGGAGCGGAAGCGTTTCGCCCGGGTCATTCAGCCCCTCTTACAGAAGGGGTACGAGGTGACCGGCGTGACGCTGGTCCGCAAGGGGCCCGCCTACATTCTGGATTTGCGCTAGCCGTCAGGCTTTGGCCAGTTCAGCCTTCAGCTTCTCCGCCTGGTGATGCGCGATGAGAGGCTCGACCAGTTCGTCGAGCTTCCCATCCATCACTTCCGCAAGCCGGTAGGACGTGAACCCTATCCGGTGGTCCGTCACCCGTGACTGCGGGAAGTTGTAGGTCCGGATCTTCTCCGACCGGTCTCCAGATCCCACCATCTTCTTCCGGTCCGCGGCGTAAGCAGCATCACGCCGCTCCCGCTCGACTTCATAAAGCCGTGCCCGCAGAACCCGCATGGCCTTTGCCTTGTTCTTGATCTGCGAACGTTCGTCCTGACACTGCACGACCGTGTTCGTTGGCAGGTGGGTCAACCGGACAGCGGAATACGTCGTGTTGACGCCCTGTCCGCCCGGCCCGGAGGCACAGAACAAGTCGACGCGGATGTCTTTTTCGTTGATATCGATGTCGAAGTCCTCGGCTTCCGGCAGCACGGCAACGGTCGCGGCGGAAGTGTGAATTCGCCCCTGTGCCTCGGTTTCCGGGACGCGCTGCACGCGGTGCACGCCTCCCTCGAACTTGAGCCGGGAAAAGGCGCCCTCGCCCTCGATGATGGCCTGGATTTCCTTGATGCCGCCCCGGCCCCCGGCGTCACTCCTGTCGATCACCTCGACCCGCCACCCGCGGGTCTCGGCGTAGCGGGCGTACATCCTGAAGAGTTCCTCGGCGAAGAGGCTCGCTTCCTCGCCACCTGTGCCCGCCCGGATCTCGAGAACGACGTTCTTCGCATCGTTGGGGTCCTTTGGCAGCAGCAGCAGCCGGAGTTCCTCCTCGAGAACAGCAAGCTTTTTGGAAAGCTCCTCCTGTTCCAAACTCGCCATCTGCCGGAGTTCGTCGCCCTGAGGCAGTGACTCCAGGAGTTCGCGCGCGTCCCTCAACTCTTTCTCCGTGCGGCGCCACTCACGAATCTTCTCGACGATGGGAGTGTTTTCCTTCATCGCCTTGACGATGCGCGTGTATTCGTTGTGGTCGGAGACGGCCTCGGGGCTTGCGAGGCGCGCCTCCAACAAGGCATACCGCCGCTCGATGTCTTCGAGTTTCTCGATCATGGAACCCTGTTCAGTTTTTCAGGGACGGGGAGGACGCCCTGCCAGAACGGTCAAGCCTTGGCAGCGGCCTTTTTCGCCTGGGCCTTCTGAGCCGCGGCGGCATAACGGCGCTGGAAACGCTCCACGCGGCCGGCCGTGTCGATCAGCTTGGCCCTTCCCGTGAAGAAGGGGTGGCAGTCAGAGCAGATTTCGATCCTCAGCTCGCCTTTTTCGCCCTTGGTGCTCCGGGTTTTCCAGCTGTTGCCGCAGGAACAGTGAACCGTGACTTCCTTGTAATCGGGATGAATCTTTTCCTTCATGGTTTCCTCAACGCCGCAGCCGCTTCGGTAAGCAACGGCGGGAACCAAAAAGTGTAGCACACCGGCATCCGTCCGGGCCTCAGATGATCTCGGCGGATGCTCCACCAAATTGCCGCGCCACGGGGAGGACAGTCTTGAGAAACAGAGACTGCAGCGGAGCCACGGCCTGGAGAGCCTTGGCGGGCACAGCCGATTGCAAGATCTTCACGAGCCTTCCCAGGGCCTGTGAGGAGAGGCTCTCGGGGTCCTCCAGGAGAAGGTCGCCGAGTTTCCCTCTCTCGATGGCCATGGCGACGATCCGGTCAAACGTCGTCTCGGGCGTGAAAACCCTTCTCTCCCGGGGCACCATCTTTATCGAGTTCTTCCGGCACGACGAGTAGCAAACCCCGCATCCCAGACAGAGGTCTTCGTCCCGAATCGCCTTTCTCCTTCTGCGTCCGGCCACCTCGAAATCAATCGTGGAAATGGCCCCCGTCGGACAGGCCTTCACGCAGAGACTGCAACCCGTGCACGACTCCTCATCAATGCATGCGATCCAGTTGGAGCTGACGATGGCATGGTTGATGTCGAAACTCCTGATGGCCCGCATCATGCCGCAGCAGCACCCGCAGCAGTTGCAGATGTACCCCACGTTCTTCTTGACGTTGTCGCCCGTCTGCGCAAGCCCCGCCTTCTGGCACTCCTCGAGAATTGAGAGACCTTCTTTTCGGGAGATCTTCTTGGCGTGTCCCGTGTGGACCATCGTGGCGGCCCCGCGGTTGAGCGTCAGGCAGACGCGCTGGGGCCGGTTGCAGGCCCTGTCCAGGTGTTCGGCGTGGTGGCGGCACGCACACGTGGAAACGGCCACATCCGTGGCGCTCTCGATGAGACGGCTGGCCCGTTCCCAGTCCAGAATTTCGGCCACATCTTCTCTGGGCAGGGCGGCTTCTCTCACCAGCGAACGGCCAATCTGCGTCTGGCCCTCGAAAACAGCGTGCGCAAAACGGCCATCTCCCTCAAAGAAGTACTCCTCGAAGAGTTCCGCAAGCTGAGCATGCGGGACGTCTTCTCCAGTGCGCATGAATGTGAACTCAAAAAAGCCGATGACTACGGGAGCCAGGGAAAAATAGTGCTGGCCGCTGTGTTCGATGTCGAAAACAAGGCCGCGCCGGGCCATTTCAGAAAGCTTGTCTTCGAGTTCCCTTGAATCCCGTTTCAACTGGGAGGCCAGTTTTTCAGCGGGCGTGAGCCGTGTGGGAAGCTGCCGGGCAATCTCCGCGTCTTCCTCGGAAAAGAGAAGCCTCAGTATCTTCTGGAACTGAGGGGAGTCCGGAGCGCCGGTGACGTTTCGATCCAGCCGCTTCTGTAAAAGCTGGTACGTTCTCTCGGGGTTGACCATGTGACCCATCGCCGGCCTCCTTACGGCATCGTACAACGCCCGAGGACATGGAGCCTGCGCTAGACAAAAGCCGAGAGGATCTCGTTAGAAAGAAGAACACCCTCTCTTGTCAGCCTGATGCGTCCGCGAGCCCGCTCGATGAGACCCGCGCTCCGTGCATCCGCGAGCTTCTGCCTGTCATCCTGGGCTAGCCCCGCCGCAACGAGTGTGAAAAGTACATCATCAACGCCCGGGGCCAGGCGCAAGCCGAGAAGAACGGCCTCCTTCTGCGCCTCGAACCCCTCGACGTGCTCTCCTGAGACGAAGGCCATTCCCTGTTCCTCGATCCGGAGGAGATACCCGGTTATCGAACCCGAGTTCGCTTGCCTCATATGGCCATCAAAGGAGTGAGCGGAGACTCCGAAGCCCAGAACGGGCACACGGTTCCAGTACTTGGTGTTGTGGCGGCTTTCGAAACCGGGTTTTGCCCAATTCGAGAACTCGTACCGGAGAAGGCCAGACTTCTCCGCCAGCTGATCCACGAGAAGCCAGCGGTCAGCCATCTCGTCGCCGCTTGCGAAAAGCTCGGGAGAGTCCGACGCGAGTTTCACGAGCCGGGGAGCCTTTTCCATCTCCAGAAGGTAGACGGAAAGATGCGTGATTCCGGCCTCGAGCAGCTGGAGCGCGCTCTCTTCGAGAGATTCGAGGGTCTGCCCCGGAATGCCGATCATCAAGTCCGCCGAAACGTTTCCGAACGTGCCCACGGCCCCTGTCACCGCTCTTCTTGCCGATGCGGCGCAGTGGCGGCGTTCGAGCCAGTCGAGTTCGGCATCAAAGAGCGATTGCACGCCGATCGAAATCCGGTTGATACCCATGCCCGCGAACTGGTCGAGAATTTCTGGGGAGAGATCGTCTGGATTGGCTTCCGCCGTGATTTCGGAACCGGGAGCCAGTCCGAAAACGGTTCGAGCTGTCATAAGCACGCGAGAGAGATTCCCGGGCCTGGCGAAGGACGGGGTTCCACCGCCAAGGTAGACGGTGTCAAATGGTCCGGGCACCTCGCGCGCCCGCGCTTCGATCTCCGCGCTCACGGCGTCGAAGTAACGCTCCTCCGTCTCCTTCCCGGTGACGGCGGCGAACGAGCAATAGGAGCAGCGGTGCGCGCAATACGGAACGTGGATGTAGGCCCCGGGGAGGCTCATTGTGAGAGGAGGTCCCGCAGGCGGGCATCCCGGTTCGTGTTTTCGCGGGACAGGAACCCCTGAAGAAGCCGCTCGACGTATTTTCCCAGGACGTCGGCCTCGACGTTGACGAGGTGGCCAGACGTCCAGTCCTTGATGGTTGTTGCCGCATACGTCTGGGGAATCACGGCGGCCGAAAAGGAATGCGTATCGATTCTGGCAACCGTGAGCGAGATCCCGTCGAGGGCGATGGAGCCCTTTTCGACGACATACCGCGAGAAGCTCTCGCCAATCTCGAGGCGGGCTGTCCAGAAGTCTCCGTCGCGGTTCACATCGAGGACCCTGGTGGTTGCGTCCACGTGCCCGGCCACGATGTGTCCGCCGAGCCGGGAATCGGCGCGTAAGGCACGTTCGAGGTTAACGCGGGAACGGGGTGAAAGCTGACCGAGAGTCGAGCGCGACAGCGATTCGGGAGATACGTCAAAACTCAACACCGGGGCAGAGGCTGACGAGGAGAGGGCGGTGAGACAGACGCCCGAGACGCAGATGCTGTCTCCTGTTTTGACGTCATCAAACTCCTTGGGAGTCTGCACAGAGAGGACAGCTCCTGACGAGTGTCTCGTGAGGGCGGTCACCAAGGAGACGGCTTCGACTAACCCGGTAAACACGAAATCTCAGCTCATGCGGCCCGTGAGCTTGACGTCCGGGCCAATGGTGGAGACCTCGAGGGCCGTGAGGCGGCGGGCCAGCTGAAGCTCGGGAATCCCCAGCCCGCGCACGGGACCTGGAGCAGATTCGCCGCCGATGAGGATGGGCGCGATGTAGGCAGTGACGCGGTCGACGAGGCCCGCATCCAGGAAACTCCATGCCGTCGTCCCGCCTCCCTCGACGAGAAGCGAGCGCACTTCGAGCTGGGTCAGGTACTTCAAGAGGGCCTGGAGATCGACCTGGCCCGGGGCCCCGGCGAGAGAGAGAACATTGACACCCCGGTCCCGGAAGGGCGTCAAATCCGGGTCTTCCTCTTTGCGGGCCGTGACGAGCCACGCCTCGCCCGGGATATCGGGGTTAAAGACCCTTGCCGTGGCGGGGACCCTGAGACGGCCATCGAGAATGATCTTTCGGTGCGGGATGATCGATGTGTTGAGCCCCAGTCTGCGCGTCAGCATGGGGTCATCGGCCAGGATCGTGCCAGCCCCGGCGAGAAGTACGTCACATTGCTCGCGCAACTTGAGGGCATCGGCGCGGGCCTCTTCGCTCGTGATCCACTGGGAGTGCCCGAATCGTGTGGCAATCTTGCCGTCGAGCGAAGCTCCCCACTTGAGGTGGACGAAAGGGCGTTCCCGCCGGGTGGAAACCAGGAAGGTCTCGTTGAGTCTGCGCGCGGTGGCCGCGTGCGGCCCGACCGTGACCTCGATGCCCATCTCGCGCAGCCTCTGGAAGCCCTTGCCCGCTGTTCGCGGGTCGGGGTCATCGATGGACGCCACCACGTGGGCGATGCCCGCCTCGAGGATGGCATCCACGCAGGGAGGCGTTCGCCCCACATGGTTGCAGGGCTCCAGGTTGATGTAGAGGGTTGCCCCGCGGGCTTTTTCGCCTGCCGCCTCGAGTGCCACGGTCTCGGCGTGAGGGTCCCCGGCCCGTTCGTGAAATCCCTCTCCGGCGATCTCACCGGATCGAGAGACGACGACGGCTCCCACGCACGGGTTTGGAGAGGTGGAATAACGGCCCTTTTCCGCCAACTCGAAAACCCGCCGCCAAATCTGCTCGGCATCAATCATCGACGACCGCCTCCGCGAAGGCCCTGGGATCGAAATCGAGAAGGTCTTCGACCGCTTCTCCGATTCCGATGTACTGGACGGGGATCGCAAGTTCCCTGACGATGGCCAGAATGACGCCACCCTTGGCGGTGCCGTCCATCTTGGTGAGAACGAGACCCGTCACGCCAGCGGACTTCGCAAATTCCCGCGCCTGCGACAGGCCATTGAGTCCAATGACGGCATCCAGAACGAGAAGAACCTCGTGCGGCGCCCCTGGAATCTCCCGTCCGGCAATCCTTCTGATCTTGTCAAGTTCCGCCATGAGGTTCGATTTCGTCTGCAGACGCCCAGCGGTGTCCACGAAGAGGAAGTCTGCCTTGCGGTTCCTGGCGGAGACGCAGGCGTCGTGAACGACCGCGGCCGGGTCGGCTCCTGGACGGTGCTTGATGACCGGGATGTTGAGCCGGTCTCCCCAGACCTGAAGCTGATCGATGGCCGCGGCTCTGAAGGTATCGGCAGCGGCGAGCACAGCCGTCTGACCGGACTGAACGGCTCGTGCCGCGAGTTTGGCGGCCGTCGTCGTCTTTCCGGTCCCGTTGACACCCACCATGAGGACGACGGCCGGTACTCCGGCGGCCGGTACTCCGGCGGCCGGGCCCGCGGCGGCCGGTTTTGAAGAAGTTTTTGCGGGGACTCTGAGGCGCCTTTCGATCTCGTCCTTGAGAACACGCCTGACGAGTTCGAGGTCTTCTTGTCCCTTGCGTCCGGCCTCGTCCTTGGCTTCGGCCCGAACCGCCTGAACGAGTTCCGCGGCCGTGGATGGCCCAACGTCGGCCGCGATGAGGGCCTCCTCGAGGGCTTCCAGGGCCGACATGTCAGGCCCGAATTTCTGCTTGATGGCTCCGCTGACCTTGGAGATCAGCTCGGTGTGGGTCATGAAGAGCCCGCGCTTGAGCTTGGCGGCGAGCCCGGATTTCTTCGTTGGCGTTTCTGGGGACATCAGCTCATCTCAAAGGCGAGTTCGCGGCGGAGCTGGGGAATCCACGTCCGGACGATGGACGCGGCGCCTCCCGGACTGAGCAGAATGAGCAGAAAGTACCCTTCCATGACCTTCACGACGATGACCTTACGCTCGGCGAATTCGATGGACACCTCCGTGAGGTCTCCGAGTTGTGCACCGTTCGAGACCTTGGAGAGTTCGCCCAGCCAGATGGACTGGTAGGCACCGAGAACTCCGATCATGGATTTGTCCCCGGCAATGGCGACCGCTTCCCCATCAGGGTCGAGAAACGCCGCGGCGAGAACACCTGGAATCCCCAGGACGGGCGACAGAACGTCTTCGAAACTCACGGCCCCCTCCTGTCTGAAGGTTGTGGCGAGGCCAGCGCCTCGCTATCCAAGAATCGCTGTGCCTTGCGCGCTTCCTCGCTATCCGGGGCGACGGCGATGGTTCGTTCCATGTAGCGGACGGCCAGATCCCGCCGTCCCGTTGTCAAGAGGCAGAGAGCCGCATTGTAGTGACCGGCCGCGTCCTTGGGGTCGTTCTTGATGTAACGGAGGAAGTCGTCGAGGGCCCCGCGAAAGTCTTCTATTCGCATCCGGGCGAGGCCGCGCTCCTTGAAAGCACGCAGGTAAAGCGGGTCATCCGCGATGACGAGCGAAAACTCCCGCTCGGCATCGGCCCACCGCCCTCTTTTGCCCATCAGGATTCCGAGGTTGAAATGGGCGTTGGGCTTTTCCCGGGTCTCCGTGCCATCCAGGATCGCATTGAAATCCGCCTCGGCCTCGTCGAAAAGACCAGTCTCCATGTAGGTGACGCCACGGTTCGTCTTGGCTTCCACGAGGTTTGGATCGAGCCGCAGCGCGTCGTTGAAGGCCTTGAGCGCGTTCTTGTAGTCCTTGCGGTACAAAAGGGTCAACCCGAGCGCGTTGGCGACAGCGGGATTTGTTGGATAGGCCTGCCGTGCGCGCTGGAGAAGCTGGAGAGCCTCATCAGGGCGTCCTTCCTTGAGGAGGACGAGTCCATTACGGTAGTCGATGAGGTCCGTAAGGGCTGGGTTCTCCTCGGGAACCTTGATCGTGGCTGGAATCGACTGACATCCCGCGAAAAAGAGGCTAAGGCCCAGGATGGATGCGTGTTTAAGGTTCATTGCTTTCATGCCGTTGCCGCCAGGCGGGCCGCCTCTCCCACGACCTCGAGGTCGTGATTCTGGTACGCGTTGAAGAGCGCCTCCACTACACGCGGGTCAAACCTCGATCCTGCGAAGGACCGGATTCGAGTGACGACGAAATCGGTCTTCATCGCCTTTTGGTAGGGGCGAGTCGTGGTCATGGCGTCGAAGGTGTCCGCGACGGACACGATCCGGGCAATGAACGGAATCTCCTCTTCCATGAGCCCATCAGGATAACCTCCTCCGTCCCATCGTTCGTGGTGGTGTTTCATCCCAGGAATGATCTCTTTCATCTGCGGGATCTGGGACATGATGAGGGCGCCTTTCACGGGGTGGGTTTTCATGACGTCGAACTCGTCGTCGGTCAAGGCGGTGGGCTTTCTCAGAATCCGGTCTTCGATTCCGATTTTTCCAACGTCGTGAAGCAAGGCGGCAATTCGTATCTTGCGGATTTCGTCCACCGTCAGCCCCATCTGTTTTGCGATGGCCACCGAATAGCGGGCGACCCTCTCCGAATGGCCTCTCGTGTAGGGATCTTTCGCGTCGATTGCGGCCGCGAGCGCCCGGATCGAATTCAGGAAGAGTTCCTGATTCTCACGCGCGGCCTGCTTCAACTTGGCCATCGCGCTCTCGATCTCTTCGGACATCAAGTTGAAGTTCAGTGAGAGTTCCGCCAGTTCCCGGGTTCCCGTTATGGGAACACGCTGAACGTAGTCACCGCCCGCGATTGCGCGGACCTTCTCCAGAAGCTGGGTCACCGGAGCCGTGAGCAGGCGTGCCGCGCCGAAGGCCACGGCCACAGCTAGCAGGGCAGCGAGGAGAGTTCCAATGGAAGTCTCTCTCGTCATCTGCGTGACCACGGCATAGGCTTTTTTTTCGTCTTTTTCAACGATCACGCCCCAGTCGAGAGACTCGGCCGGCGCCACGGTGCCCAGGACGCGATGAGAGACACCTGCCGCTTCGCGGGTGTAGGATCGTGTCAACCGTACAGGATGGGCGATGAATTCCCTCACGAGATCGATCTTGAGGAGGGGCTCCTTCACTCGCTCCAGCCCGGGATCGTTTGCGAGGATCAGGTTCCCGCGGCGGTCCACGACGTAAGCTGCCAGGTCGCGCTTACGTTCGTCGTCGAGAATGATCTTGAGGGGGGCCAGGGAGATGAAGGCCTGGATAACGCCAATGACGGTCCGGCTGCTCGAGAGCACAGGAAATGCCTTGACGATGCCACCCTCGGGAAACGTCGGGGTCCGGATCGGGTCGCCGATGAAGACCTCCCCCTTGATCGCGGCTTGATACCCGCGGGCCAGTTCGAACTCGATGCCTTCATCGAGTGTTGCGGGCTGGAAGATCCCGCCCATTCCTTGCTGATCGATGGCTCGCAAGACGAGAATGTCTTGCTGGGAGCCCGCGAAGTCCGCGAGAAGAGCGCTGTTGCCGATGAAGAGAAAGGGATTCCTCTCGGGTGCAATGGAGGCCGCCAGATTGAGGGAGCCGGCGATCTTTTTCAGTTGCAGATCAGCTTTTTCGAAGTAGGTATCGAAATCAGACGCTAGTTTGACCGCGCTTCTCAGCAAGTACTGCTCTTGAGCCGTTTTCAGCGCCTCCCGGTTGATCGCCAATAGCCGCGTGAAGGAGATGGCCATCGGGCCGGCCCCAACCAACACGAACGCCGTGACGAGCACGGCGAAGAGGGGCAGGCGAAAACGGGACCCGTCGGGCATCTCAGGACCGATTGTAAAGGCCCAGAACGCGAGTCAAGGCTTGCTGCCAGTCTTCCGTGGCCAGCCGGTCGAGAATGAAGACTCCCGGCCGTTTCAGAAGAACCGCGCGCAGCCCGGCTTGATCCGCCTTTTTGTCGTAGGGCAAGTACTCACGCCATCCTTTCAGAATTCCATAGGTCAGCCTGGGAGGAGAAACGAGAAGCTCCAGCCACCTCTGAGCTGCCTGGGAGACGTCTGGCGCGAGACCAGCCCTTTCCTCGGAAAGGGCGAGAGTTACGAAAAGGCCCCACGCGACCGCCTCCCCGTGTTTTAAGCGAAACCGGGAGGCCGCTTCGAGGGCATGCCCGACCGTGTGCCCCAGGTTGAGCCCGTAGCGGATTCCGCAGACTTCCCGGGCATCCTTGGTCACGAAAGATGCCTTCATCTTGAGAGACAAGAAGATGGCCCCGGTGAGCGCTTCAAAATCCCGTTCTCCGAGTGCATTCGCGAGGCCGCCAAACTTTTCGTAGAACGCCTCATCGAGGAGGGCGCTCTTGATGATCTCGGCGAGTCCGGAACGGTAATCGCGAGGGCTCAGAGTTCGCAGGTTCTCGGTGTCGACGAGGACGAGCGAGGGGTGGTGGAACGTTCCGGCGAAATTCTTCGCCCGGCCGTGGTCGACGGCCGTCTTCCCGCCGAGGGCGCTGTCGGCCGCGGCGAGAAGCGTTGTCGGCACCTGGACGACGGGGACTCCTCGCATGGCCAGTGACGCGGCCATTCCCGTAACGTCCCCCACGGTTCCACCTCCGAAAGCCACGAGACCGCCGTCCCGGCGCAGTCCCCTGTCTTTCAATTGAAGGAGGAGGGTTCCCAGGACACTCCATGTCTTGGCTTTCTCGCCATCGGGGACGAGAAGGGGTTCGGGGTCGATGGGGGAGGCTGCGCCCTGACTCCAGACGGGGCCGAGCTTTTCCATGACGGCCGCGGAGGTGACGACGAACCAGCGGCCCGGGGCGATGGCCCCGAGCCGTTCGCCGAGAGTGTGGCATAGCCCGGCCCCGATCGAGACCGTGGTCGTGACTCCTGGTTCGGGTTCGAAGACAAACCCGGCGCCTTCGGTTTTCACGAAACCGCTCAGCTCTTTGGAGGGCCTGGGGGGGTCTTGACGGCGATCCCGAGTTCGTCGAGTTGCGCGGTGGCGACCCGGCTCGGGGAAGACGTCATGAGACACGTCCCGGACGCCGTTTTTGGGAAGGCGATGACATCACGGATGGAACTCGATCCAGAGAGGATCATGAGCATGCGGTCGAGTCCGAGTGCGATCCCTCCGTGCGGCGGAGCGCCGAAACGGAAGGCATCGAGGAGGAACCCGAACTTCTCGCGGGCCTCCTCGGGACCGATTCCCAGGCGGTTGAAGACCCTCGACTGGACGTCTGGCCGGTGAATACGGATGCTCCCGCCGCCCAGTTCCATCCCGTTCAGCACGACGTCGTAGGCGCGCGCCCGCACCCGTCCCGGATCCGATTCGAGAAACTCGACGTCTTCCGGCTTGGGGGAGGTGAAGGGGTGGTGCATCGCGTACCACCGCTCATCGTCGTCATGCCACTCGAGAAGAGGGAAGTCTGTAACCCAGAGGAAGTTGTACTGGCCTTGCGGGATCAGTTTTTCTTCCCTTGCGATCTGGACCCTCAGGGTGGACAGGACGTCGTTGACCGTCTTGGATTTGCCCGCCACGATCAGGATGAGGTCGCCGTCCTTCGCCCCGAGTTTCTCTCGGAAGGCGTGAATCGTGGCGTCGTTGAGCAGCTTTTTCGCATTCGAGTTCCACCCGCCGGCCGCTTCGGCGCTCAACTTGACCCATACGAGTCCCCCGGCTCCGAGCAACTTGGCGCGAATCTCGAGGTCATCGAGGCGCTTGCGCGCAAAGCCAGCTCCGCCAGGAACGGCAAACCCCTTCACCGTCTCCGCCGCGTGAAGGACGTGAGCGGACGATGCCGAGACGTCGAGTGTCGCGAGTTCGAGCCCGAACCGCGTGTCGGGCCGGTCGATACCAAAACGCTCCATCGCCTCGGCGTAACCCATTCGCGGGAAGGGCGCCACACACGGTATTCCGTTCTGGGGAAAGACCCCCGTAAAAAGCTGCTCGATCAGGTTGTAGATATCTTCCTCGACGGGAAACGAGAGTTCAATGTCGATCTGAGTGAACTCGGGCTGCCGGTCCGCGCGCAGGTCTTCGTCCCTGAAGCAGCGGGCGATCTGGTAGTAGCGCTCGAGCCCCGAGACCATGAGAAGCTGTTTGAAGAGCTGCGGCGATTGCGGAAGGGCGTAGAACTCGCCCGGATGCACGCGAGACGGCACCAGGAAGTCGCGCGCGCCTTCTGGCGTGGACTTCGTCAAGATGGGCGTCTCGATCTCGAGGAAGCCTTCGGCGTGCAGGATCTGCCGGACACGGAAGGTGACGTCGCTTCTCAGGATGAAGTTCTTCGTCATTTCCGGCCGTCTGAGGTCGAGGTACCGGTGTTTGAGGCGGAGGTCCTCGGAAGCCCGCACGCCATCCTCGATTGGAAATGGAGGATTTTCCGCCCTGTTCAGGATTGTCAGGCTCGTGGCGCGGACCTCGATTTCTCCCGTCGGGAGGTCCGCGTTGATGGCTTCTTTCGCCCGCGCGATGACGTCTCCAAGAACCTCGACGACGAACTCCGAACGCAGTTCCTTGGCTTTTTCAAGAAGGCCGGGCTCGGGAAGAGCTTGCGCGTCGAAAACGACCTGGGCGATGCCAGAGCGGTCTCTCAGATCGATGAAGACGAGTTCACCATGGTCGCGGCGGCGGTTGACCCAGCCGCGTAAACAAACCTTCGAACCGGTTGCGGACGTGCGGAGTGATCCCGCGGGGACCCGAACAGTGTGTGTCATGGGTGGCCTTCCATCGTCTGTAAGTACCTGACGATTCCTTCAAGAGCGACTTTTTCCTGGGTGCGCGCGGTGAGGTCCTTGACGACCGCGGTTCCCTCTCGCCGCTCATCCTCGCCGAGGAGAACGGCTATGCGAAGTGATTTCTTTTCAGCAGCTTTCAGGCCTGTCCCCGGACCCTTGCCGGCGGTGATGACATCGGCTGGAATTCCGGCCGCCCGGAGTGAGCGGGAAAGCGACAGGGCAGGGCCCCGGTCCCCCGGGGCGAGTGGAATGATGGCGACAGGAAGCCGTCCGCTGAGCGCCTTCTTGCGAAAACCGTCCGGAACCACGTCCACGAGCCGGTCCTCGCCAATGGCAAACCCGATGCCGGGCGTCCGTGGACCTCCCAGATCTGAAATGAGCCGGTCGTATCGCCCGCCTCCCACTATGGCGTCCTGCGCGCCCAGGCCAGAGGCTGTCACCTCGAAAACCGTTCGTGTGTAGTAGTCGAGTCCCCGGACCAGACGAGGCTCGATCCGGTAGGGGACCCCCGCCTCGTCGAGCATCTTCAGGAGTTCCTCGTGGTGAGAGCGAGAGTCCGCATCGAGAACGTCCAGCATGCGGGGGGCGGAAGCGACGAGGGGCGCAACCGCGGGGTCCTTGGAGTCGAGAACGCGAAGAGGGTTCTGTGCCAGCCGGCGCTGGTCGTCCGGACCCAGCCTCTCTTTGTGAGGGGCGAAGTAATCCACCAGGGCCTCGATGAAGGACCCCCGGCAAGCATCGGTCCCCACCGAGTTGAGGGAAGTGGTGAGTCCCGAGAATCCCAGCCGGGACAGGAAGTCGAACAGCATGATGATGAGTTCGGCGTCGGACGCTGGGTCCGAGGCACCCACGATCTCGGCGCCGATCTGCCGGAACTCGCGGTAGCGCCCTTTTTGCGGCCGTTCGTATCGGAATTGCGGGCCAATGTAGTAGAGCTTTTTGACACCGCCTGTTTGCGCCATCTGCCGCTCGATGTAGGCGCGGGCCACGCCCGCGGTGTTTTCGGGCCGCAGGCAGATAGCGCGTCCGCCGCGGTCCTCGAAGGTGTACATCTCTTTGTGGACGATGTCCGAAGCCTCGCCGACGCTTCTGATGAAGAGTTCCGCGGGCTCGATGACGGGGGTGCGAATCTCGTCGTGCCCGTAGAGGAAGAAAACCTCCCGGGCCACTGTTTCGACCGCGTTCCAAACCCGGGTTTCTGGCGGGACGAGGTCCCGTGTTCCCTTGACGGCTGTAATCATGTTTTTCGTTTCAGCTCCGGCCCGGAACCGCCATTCGAAGTGCCTCCTCACGGAGGTATTCGTCCTTGTATTCCAGGTAGTTTTTCCAGTAATTCGCCAGGCCATCGATTTCAGAAGGAGAGAGGTCTCTTCTGTACCGTGCTGGGCTGCCTGCCCAGAGAGTCCCGGGGGGGATGACCGTTCCCGAAAGGACGAGCGAGCCGGCCGCGATGAGGGCGCTCGCGCCGATTTCGGCGTTATCGAGGACCGTGGAATTCATTCCGATCAGGGCGCCTCTGCGGATGGTGCAGGCGTGGACGACCACGTTGTGTCCGATCGTGACTTCTTCCTCGAGGAGGAGGGGGCCCGTTCCCTTGGTCACGTGGAGGGTGGAGTTGTCCTGGATATTCGTGCGCGCGCCGATGCGGATGTGGCAGCAGTCGCCTCTCACGACAGACGAATACCACACGGAGACGTCGTCGCCCAGGACGGCGTCTCCGATAACGAAGGCAGTCGGGGCGATGAAGACCCGCTGCCCGATTTGGGGGCTGACACCCCGGTATGGCTGAAGGTTCATGCCTTCCTCACGAAGGCGAAAGATACCAGAGGCGGGCCCGCAGGCGAGGGTCCAGCCGCACTGAGAAGCTATTTGAGGCCGATATCGGCGAGGATTTTCGGGTCGGACTCCTCCTGGGCGAGGATGGTGTGGCATGCGTCGCAGTCGCTGTTGATGGACGAGCCATCCGCCGCCGAGTGGTCTCCGCCATGGCACCGGAAGCAACCCGGGAAGTCCTCGTGTCCAAGGTTGTTTGGGTGGGAGCCCCATCGCACCCTCATTTCAGGGAAGACGTTGTGAGAGTAGATGAGCTGAACCTGCCGGATGGCTTCTTGAATGGCCGCGGCTTTTGTCTTTGCCATTTCGGGGTAGTTCTTCTGGTAGAAATCCCGGATACCGGCTGCGATGCGCTCTTCTCCGCCAGGCCGGTCATCGTTCTCGGCGCGGAGGAGTTCTCTCGACGTCTTGTGAATAAAGGGCAGGTCGCGGCTGATCCGGTCTTCCGCGAAGGCTCTGTCAAGGGCCCTTTCCGGGAGCTGAAACGCGTGGGAGGGGCGGTTGTGGCAGTCCACGCAGTCCATCGTGCGTGTCTCGGCCACGGAGCCCGGTTGCGGAGCCGGAGCGTCCTTGTTGACGTACTCGACTGTCTTCCCCTCGTCGGTGATGTAAGTGACTTTCGGGATGACCTGCCTGCGCCCGTCTGTGGAAACGTAGGTGATGCGGGATTTGACGCTCAGGTGGCGGCCGTGAATTCCTTGAAGGCCCTTCCACGATTTCCCGCCGATTTTCATGACGAGAACGGTGACGAGTTCGCTGTTCTTCTCGTCATCCGAGTACTTTTTTCGAACGACGAAACGGTCCCCGGTGAATTTGGCTGGCCAGTGGCACTGCTCGCATGTGTCTTGCGCGGGCCGCAGGGTGTGGACGGGGGACGGAACCGGGCGATCGTAGGTATTGAAAGTGACTGCGATGACCTGGCGTAATCCATCGAGTTTGGACTTGACAAACCAGGAAGCGCCAGGCCCGATGTGGCACTGAACGCAGACGACGCGGGAGTGGGGGGAATCCTGGTACGCCGTGTATTCGGGCTTCATGACAACGTGGCACGCTTCCCCGCAGAAGTTCTGGGTGTCCATGAACTCCATGCCCTTATAGGACGAAGTGCCCACGATCAAGACATTGAGAAGAGTCAGCGAGAAAAAGAGGGCGCCGCCCTTTTGCAAGTGAGGGTCGTTGAGCCGGATGGCGGGGTATTCGGTTGGAAGCTCTCCGGCCTTTTTCAGCTTTCGCCTTCTCCACCAGATTCCGAGAGGCATCAAGAGCAAGCCGCCCACAAAGATCATGGGCAGAATCAGGAAGCCGATGATCCCGATATATGGGTTCATGTGGCCGTGCGTGCCTGTCTCGTGAATCCAGAGCGCGATCATCAGGAGAGCCGACGTCGTCGTCAGGATGGCTCCGGCCAGTGTGAGGGGGTTGCGCCCCAGGAAAAACAGGGAACGCAGCTTACCGAGGGCGGCTTCCGGTGTGTTTTCAGCCATCTCCACCTCCGTCCGGGTGGCCCCGCATGCCCCAAACCCGGGTCGCAGGTGCCCCAAAGAGAATAGACGAAAGCTCCTCCAATGGAGCGAGAATCCAGCTTTTCACACACGTGGTGGAAAGGAAGAAATCATGATCCTGTTGGTTCCCGCCTTACCCGTCGCCACTGCCCCCGGACGTTACAGGAAAGAAGCATGAATCCCCTGGAAATCGCTGGATTCCTGACGGGAATCGCCGGTGTCTACTTGACAGCGCGGCAAAACATCTGGTGCTGGCCGGTGGGAATTCTAAACGTGGGGATCTACGCGCTTGTTTTCTGGCAAACCAAGCTGTATGCCGACATGGGACTCCAAGTTATCTATGTCGCTTTTTGCTGCTACGGGTGGTGGCAGTGGCTGCATGGGGGAAAAGGGGGCGGACGGCTCGAAGTCGCCAGGGCTCCAGGCCACATCCTGTTCTTGCTCTTGTTGGCGGGTGCCGTGGCGACTGCGGGCGGGGGTCTGCTTCTCAGGAGGCACACGGATGCCGCGCTGCCATTCTGGGATGCCGGAACGGCGGCGTACTCGCTCGCATCACAGTGGTTGCAGACGAGAAAATGGATAGAAACATGGTGGCTCTGGATCGTGGTCGATGTCGTTTATGTTGGGATGTACGTGAATAAGGCCCTTTACTGGACCGCCCTTCTCTACATGGTGTTTCTCGCCCTGTGTGTCCTCGGGCTGAGGGAGTGGCGCAAGGCTCTGGTGTCCGGGTGCTGAAATCGTGAGAAGCAGGCCTTTTCGCATCACTGTCACGGGTTCCGAGTGCACGGGGAAATCGACTCTGGCCGGGGCGCTGGCTTCTCGGTTCGGGGCACTCTGGGTGCCGGAGTACTGCCGGGCCTACCAGGATTCGAAGGGGCCGGTTCTTACGGCTCAGGATGTCGAGCCGATTGCAAGCGGTCAGATAGCCGCGTTTGAGGAGGCCGAGGCCGCTGGTTCACCTCTTCTCATTCTGGATACCGACCTCCTCTCGACCGTCATTTATGCTCGGCACTACTACGGGGCGTGTCCAGACTGGATTGCTTCAGAGGCCGTGAAGCGCCGGGCAGACCTTTATCTTCTCTGCGACATCGACGTCCCGTGGCTCGCGGACGGCCACCGGGACCGGGGTGAGGCGCGAGAGGAGATGCAGGGGCTGTTCGTGGCGGGCCTCGCCGAATTTGAGTGCAAGACAGCTTTGGTGTCAGGGGTTGGTGCGGACCGGGAAGAGAACGCTGCCCGGGCGATCACACTTTTTCAGGAGAGGGCCGGGCAGCAGAAGTGACGCGGCAAGTCAGGGGGGATTTCAGTGAATTCCCTGATCAGCGAGCCACCGTTCAGCGTCGATTGCGGCCTTGCACCCCTCTCCCGCGGCCGAAACCGCTTGACGGTATGTGGGGTCGGCGACGTCACCGGCGGCGAACACTCCGGGGACGTTCGTCCTTGTCGAGGGATGCTGGATCTTCAGGTACCCGACGTCATCCATATCAAGTTTTCCCTTGAAGACATCCGTATTGGGCTTGTGCCCGATGGCGGAAAAGTATCCCTTTACAGGTAACTCCCTCTTTTCGCAGGTCTTGACATTATGGAGAACGACTCCCGTCACGCCGGTCTCGTGGGTTCCCAGGATGTCGTCGACGACCGAGTTCCAGACGACTTCTATCTTTGGGTTGGCGAGCGTTCGCTGCACCATGATCTTAGAAGCCCGGAACTCGTCACGGCGGTGGATGACGAAAACCTTCGAGCAGAACTTGGTCAGGAAATTGGCTTCTTCCATCGCTGTGTCGCCGCCCCCGACGATGACGACGTCTTTCCCGCGGAAGAAGAAGCCGTCACACGTGGCGCAGGCGGAGACTCCGAAGCCTTGCAGCCGCTTTTCGCTTTCGAGGCCAAGGTACTTTGCCGAGGCCCCGGAAGCGATGATCAGGCTGCTGGCGGTGATGACGGGTCCGGATTCAAGAGTGAGTTTGAATGGCCTGACGTCGAGCGCCACATCGGCGAGGGCATCCATGACGAGTTCGGCGCCGAATCGTCTCGCTTGGGCCCGGGTAACTTCCATGAGTTGTGGCCCCTGGACACCGTGCTCGAACCCGGGAAAGTTCTCGACCTCCGTGGTCGTTGTGAGCTGTCCGCCGGGCTGCATCCCTTCCAGGACCAGCGGCTCAAGACTTGCGCGGGAGGCATAGATGGCGGCCGTCAGGCCAGCAGGCCCGGTCCCCATGATGACGACGCGGTAATGTGATTTCTCGGGCATTTCGCAATCTCCGAAAGATGCGGTTTGAGGCCAGCAGGACCTCTTCCATGAATGATGTCACGTTTCTAGATAGGGACAGACAAAATTATGGTACCCTAAGCTCATGCGACGGGCGCGAGCGTTTCCGGTAGAGGGGTCCCAGACGGGCTTCTTCCACTGCATCTCCCGTGTCGTCGACCGCCGGTTCATCATGGGCGATCCGGAGAAGCAGACCTTTCGCAAGATCCTCCGCCGGTGCGAGACCTTCTATGGCATCAGGGTTTTCACGTACTGCATCATGTCGAACCATTTCCACGTCTTAGTGGAGGTTCCCGAACCTCGAGAACTGACCGAGGAAGAGGTTATTTCCCGCGTTGCCGCCCTCTGCCCGGCGAAGTTCGTCATTGGGTTGCGCCGCGAACTCGACGCCTTCCGGCAGGCGGGCATGGAAGAGCGGGCTCATGCGCTCCTGGCCTCCTTCACGCGCCGGATGTTTAGCCTCTCGAACTTCATGAAGTCGCTCAAACAGCGCTTCAGCAGCTACTACAACAGGAATCACCAGCGTTCGGGCACCTTGTGGGAGGAGCGCTACAGAAGCGTCATCGTCGAGGGGGAAGAGACCACGCTCATGACCATGGCGCTCTACATCGACTTGAACCCAATTAGGGCTGGCATCGTGAACGAGCCGGCCGACTACCGGTTCTGCGGGTACGCGGAAGCGGTGAGTGGGGGAGAACGCGCCCGGGAGGGGATTCGATCCTTGATGCCGCAGAAACCTAGATCGTGGAGGATCGTGCAGGCGGAGTACCGAAGGCTTCTCTACGGGGTGGGCGAAGAAACCTCCGTTCGCCAGGGCTTCACGAGAGATGAAGTGTCCAACGTGGAGGCTCGAAAGGGCGAGCTTCCGACCGGGGCCGCGCTCCGGAAGCGGATCCGGTACCTTTCCGAAGGAGTCATTGTGGGGAGCCGGTCCTTTATTGACACATGGCTCACGGGAAACGGTTGGCGGTTTGGCGAACGGTCCCTGTCCAGTGGGTTGAAGGGACGTTCACTAGACATCGCGGGTGGGGACCTTCTCTCACCTGTCACATGAGACGCGGTTCGAGCCCTCGCAGGTTTCAAAAGGGTCCAAAGAAAAGGAACAGGGACAGACAAATTCAAGGAATTCCTGAGTCTTCTATACTTCTTGACAGGTTGTGTGCCAGGTTTTCTCTTTTTCTGGAGGCGGCAAGATGTTGATTCACCTACTCCGTCACGCAGATGCCGAGACCATTTCTCCAACGGGTCTGGATTCGGACCGGCGGCTGACTCGGGACGGACTCAAGAGGATGAGCCTCGTAGCCGCGGCCATCAAGAAATTCGAGCCGCGTTATGACGAGATTCTCATTTCCGCTCTCGTTCGCGCCCGGGAAACCGCAGAGCCTGTGGCCAGTGTCATGGGCTTCAGAAAACCACTCTTGATCACCCCGAACCTCAACCCAGGGGCCGGAAGCGGGGCGATTCTTCATGAACTGGCGCGTCTGGGACCCAAGGCCGTTTTGCTCGTCGGGCATATGCCCCACATGGGGTCGCTCTTCGCGCGACTGCTGACGGGAGATGGCGACTGCTGTGTGAACCTCAAGAAAGCAAGTCTCGCTGCCTTTGAGTCAGGACCAGACCCGTCCGCGGGAAAAGCCGAGTTGAAGTTCTATCTGCCTGCGCGCTTCCTTGAGCTTCTGACCTGACTGCGGCGCCGAACATCTCACCGCGCCCTTTCTCTCTGTTAGTAGTTGAGACTGGGTTTCAAGTTTGGTAGGCTGCCGGTGCATGGAGGTTTCCGAAGCACCCCGCCCGTCCCGTATTCAACTCCCCCGGTTGCCCGTGCGCCTGATGACGCGATGTGAGTGCGCGGGGATTTCGTTTAAGGAAATTGCCCTGGAGGTTGATTCCGGAAGTCTAACGCTCGATGAAATCTGCAACCGCACCGGGTGTGGACGGACCTGCACGGGGTGCCTGGGGGATTTGCTGGTGTTTTTGGCTTCCCGTCGCGATTCACGCGAGGGACGTTAGAATCCCCGGGGTGTCTTCAGGGTAAAGGGGGTGTTTCATGAAGGGAAACGAAGAAGTCGTTCAGATTCTGAATGACGTGCTCTGCGCGGAACTGACTGGGATCAACCAGTACTTCATTCACGCAATGATGTGCAAAAACTGGGGTTATAAGAAGCTGGCTGACCACTCGAGGAAGGAATCCATCGAGGAGATGCAGCACGCGCAAGAGGTCATCGAGAGGATTCTCTACCTCGAAGGCGTTCCGAACATGCAAAAGTACATGAAGATCAACGTGGGGCAGAACGTGACGGAGCAGCACCAGTTTGATCTGGAACTCGAGTACCAGGCTGTCGAGCGGTTGAACCGGGGTGTCGAGTTGTGCCGCACGAAAGCCGACAACGGAACGCGAGCGCTTCTCGAAAAGATCCTGGTCGACGAGGAAGAGCACGTCGACTGGCTCGAAACTCAGTTGCAGCAGATCAACGAGATCGGCATCCAAAACTACCTGGCGCAGCACCTGGAAGCCTGATTCTCAAGATAACGAACACTGCCTGCCGGCCGGTATCCCGTTAACTTGAACGGGAACCCGGCCGGTCTGACTTCTGAGGGCGTAAAGGCCGAAGACGCCAACTCCGGAGAACTGCTCGTCCTTCTCTATAACGACGCGAAATCCCTTCTGAGCCAAGAGTTCTCGAATGTTTTCCAGCGTTGAGCCCTCTTCGTCGTGGATTTCCATGGCGATCTGCCGGACCGCTTCCCAGTGGTGCCCGGCAATTCCCTGCAAGATTTCCCACTCACTTCGCTCCGCGTCGATCTTCAGAAAATCAATGCGCTCGAGCCGCTCGCGGTCGAAGATGTCTGAAAGCGTCGAGACCGTGCAGCGTTCTTGCCGGGTCTCTGTCAGAAGCCTGGAAACGAGGAACTGGAGAGCCCGTGCATCGAGCCCGGACCCAAGTCCAGCTGTCGTCCGGTCTTGGTTCTTGATTCCGGTCAGGAGAATCTCCGCATCCCGTTTCCTGTCAGCGTGAAGGCCAGAGAGGATCGTGTACTTCGGGTAATAAGTGAATGTGTCCTCCCCGCTGCTCGCTCCGGCTGCCACCGGGTGAATTGTGACCCGGCCGTCAAAGGGCCGCAGGTTTGCCTCGAGGCAGCGGCAGAGTTCCCGCGATGGTTCAATGGCGTGGACAAAGACGCCTGGGGCCTCTCTCAGGGCGAACAGAGAAAACAGGCCAGCGTGAGCGCCAGTATCCACGACGCACGCTCCCGCCTCTATCCGGAGGCCATGTCTCACGTAACACCGGTTTTCGAACACCTCCCGGTACACAAACATCGCCTCGTTCGCGTTAGGCACCATCAGGGCGGTGCCATCCGGCAGCACGAGCATTGGCTTTTGCGACTGCAGTTGTGCCGTTCTACTCTTGCTTTTTTGTTCCGAGAACGACGAGAACAATGAGGAGCAGAAGAACGATGATACCGATGACGACCGTTGTCGAGCGGGAAGCCCCGTCAGGAGCGGGCGCCGTCGCGGTCTTGTGTTCGGTCGCGGGGGGCGCAGACTCGGCCGCCGCCGGTGCGGCCGCCGCCGGTGCGGGTTCCTGGGTCTTTTCGGCCGGAAGGGCCCCGGGGTCCGGGGTTTGGGGCGCAGCCACGGGGACTGCGGTGGCAGCCGGGGTGGCGGGTTCAGCCGGAGCTTGGCCGATGAGCGGGAGTCCGGCCAGCAGGAAGGTCAAGACGAGAACGGTTGAGAGGCGGCGTGGCATGCACACTCCTTCTTCTTCCCCAAAACTAGCGACAGAGACGAAAGCCGTCAAGCCGGGGTTTTTTCTTGATGTTCGAGCCGGCCCCGGTACAGGTCGAGAGCGCACGAGAGAGAGTCAATTTCCTCGAGAAGGAGAGCGAGGTCAGAGGGGTCGAGCGCTCCTGCGAGGGGAGCCGCCGACAGAACCAGTTTCATGTTGGCGATGCAGTTTTCCGCCTGCTCGAGAGAGGCAAATGGGTCGCTGCTTCTGAAGTCGTTGAACGACTCGTCCAGCAAGGAAGGGACAGCCAGGGCACACTTGCGGATCTTGATGCCCGCCTCGGTCTCACCGAGGCCTGCTGCTTCAATGGCCGCGTACAGAGTGTGGGCCAGTCTCATGCCGCGCTTCCAGATGAGGACTGCTGTCATGGTAACCACTTAGGTTAACCGATCTCTGGCGGCTTAGAGCCAGAAGAGTGAGGGGCTCGAGGGTCTATCTAGGGCTTCTCCGAACGGCTTCAGACTGGTAGTCTGGTTATTGGATACGGCACACCCTGCGGACGGGCATCGCAGCTTTCGAGAATCGAGGTTTCACATGCGGCCAGAGGTGACGGTGATTGGCGCGGATGGCGCCGGTGCCGCGATCGCTAAGCGGATCGCCGGGGAGAGGCTGGCGAGTGTCGCCGTCCTTGATCTTGAAGGCAGGGCGCCCCGGGAACTCGTGACGCGCATGGAGGCTCTCGGCCTCATGGTCCTGTCTCGGGATGAGTTCGAAAAAACGGCGGATTCACAGGTCTTCGTCATCACGGCCGGAGACACGCCAGCACGGAACCTCCCGGACGATGAACTGCTGAAAAAGAACGAGGAGACCGTCAGGAAATGCGTGGCTCTCGTGACGCGGCATTCTCGCGATCTCACGATCATCGTGGGGACCGAGCCGATGGACGCCATGTGCGAAGTGGCCAGACGGGTCTCCAGGCTTCCGGGAAAGAGGATCATCGGCCTTCCAGCAAGGGTGGAAAGGCGCCGTATGAGTGCCCTGGTTGCAAGGGAACAGGGCGTTCTCCCCTCTGGCGTTTTGAACAGCTTCAGGCAGACAGGGCCGGTTCCTTTGGTGGAAGCGGCGGATGAACTGGCCGGCTTCGCCACGGAAATCGTCGATGCCCTCCTTAACGATAAGCGGACGGTTCATATTTGCGCCGGTTATCTGGAAGGGGAGTATGGTGTGAATGGGGTTTTTGCTGCCGTCCCGGCGGTGGTGGGCAAGAACGGCATCGAGAGAGTCATTGAACTGACTCTGAGCCAGGAGGAATCTAACGAACTGTGGAAATCAGCCGCGGGTGTGGCGAAACTCCTCTTGAAATTGACTCCTTGACTCTCGCAAGAACGTGTTTGCGGATTTCCAGATTCGAGGCTGACCCGGGTTCATCGAAATAATCTCGGAGCGAACGTATGAATCAACTGTCCAACGGAATGTCAGGTAAGCCGTAAGGGGGTGTGGCTGGTGAGTGCCATTGTGACCACCGTTTCTCCTTTCTCGACCTCGGTCGCCAAGAAAACTGTTCTGGCGATCACGGGCTTGATCATGTACGGATTCGTATTCGTGCATATGCTCGGAAATCTCCAGCTTTACGCGGGGCCGGAGAAGATCAACGCGTATGCACATCTTTTGAAATCCAACCCGCCAGTTCTCTGGGGGGCCCGCCTCGTGCTTCTTACGGCCGTGGGTCTGCACATCGTGTTGTCGCTGACTCTCTGGCTGAGGAACCGAAGCGCGCGCCCCGTGTCCTACGCGACGCAGGATTTCCAGAAGGGCTCCCTCGCCTCCAGAACGATGGTTCTGAGCGGCCCAATCATCGGTGCTTTCATTCTTTTCCACCTCCTTCATCTGACGGCCGGCTCGGTTCATCCGGCCTTCTCTTCCACGGATGTTTACGCCAACGTGGTGACGGGTTTTCAGTCGGTTCCGGCCGCCGGTTTCTACATCGTTGCGATGGTTGTTCTGGGGTTCCACCTGCATCACGGAGCCTTCAGCCTCTTCCAGTCCCTGGGATTGAGGTTCACGCGTTACGAGAAAGCGATCGAAGTTGTCACGCGTGTCGTGACGTACGTCATCGTTGGCCTCAACATCTCCTTCCCCGTGGCCGTGCTGGCTGGCCTCGTGAAGTGAAAGGGGTGACAGCATGGAATTGAAATCAAAATGCCCGTCTGGCCCCATCGAGAAACGGTGGCAGAAACACAAGGCTGAACTCAAGCTCGTCAACCCTGCCAACAAGAGGAAGTACAGCATCATCGTCGTTGGAACTGGCCTGGCCGGAGCCTCCGCCGCCGCGACCCTCGCCGAATTGGGCTACGACGTGTCGACGTTTTGCTACCAGGACAGTCCCCGGCGCGCGCACTCGATTGCCGCGCAGGGAGGCATCAACGCCGCCAAGAACTATCAAAACGATGGCGACAGCGTTTTTCGTCTCTTTTACGATACGGTCAAGGGGGGCGACTTCCGGGCGCGGGAATCGAATGTTCATCGTCTCGCGGAAGTCAGTGTCAACATCATCGACCAGTGCGTCGCCCAGGGGGTTCCCTTCGCCCGGGAATACGGCGGAATCCTCTCGAACCGGTCCTTCGGGGGCGCGCAGGTTTCCCGAACCTTCTACGCGCGGGGGCAGACGGGGCAGCAGCTGCTTCTGGGCGCGTATCAGGCTCTCGCCCGCCAGATTGGTTTAGGAGCCGTCAAGAGTTACCCGCGCACGGAGATGCTCGACCTCGTCGTCATCAACGGACGGGCGCGGGGCATCATCACGCGCGACATGATGACGGGCCAAATCGGCTGCCATGTTGCGGACGCCGTCATCCTGGCCACGGGGGGCTACGGCAACGTCTTTTACCTCTCCACGAATGCAAAGGGCTGCAACGCCACGGCCATTTGGAGGGCCTACCGGCGCGGCGCTGGATTTGCCAACCCCTGCTACACGCAGATTCACCCGACGTGCATTCCGGTTTCGGGTGATCACCAGTCGAAGCTCACCCTTATGAGCGAATCGCTTCGCAACGATGGCCGGATCTGGGTTCCAAAGAAGAAGGGGGATGCGCGCCCGCCTGACCAGATTACCGAGAGCGAACGCGACTACTACCTCGAACGGAAGTACCCGAGCTTTGGGAACCTCGCCCCCCGGGACATCTCGTCCCGCGCGGCCAAGCAGGCCTGTGACGATGGGCGCGGAGTTGGACCCGGCGGCCTCGGCGTCTACCTGGATTTCGCGGACTCGATCAAGCGCCTGGGCGAGAAAGTCATCGAGGAGCGGTACGGGAACCTGTTCGAGATGTACGAACGCATTACCGACGAGAACCCGTACAAGGTTCCGATGCGCATTTACCCGGCCATTCACTACACGATGGGCGGGCTCTGGGTCGACTACAACTTGATGAGCACGATCCCTGGGCTGCACGTTTTGGGAGAGGCGAACTTTTCGGACCACGGTGCCAACCGCCTCGGGGCGAGCGCACTGATGCAGGGGCTCGGCGATGGCTACTTCGTTATCCCGTACACGATTGGCGATTACCTCGCCCAGGGCAAACTCGAGAAGATCGACGCCTCGCATCCCGAGTGCAAAAGAGTCGAGGCTGAGGTGACGGAGCGAGTCAAGAAACTCCTGTCAATCAAGGGCAAGAGAACCGTTGATTCCTTCCACAAACAGCTCGGAAAACTGATGTGGGACAAGTGCGGTATGGCCCGCAACGACAGGGGGCTCAAGGACGCGATCGCCAAGATTCCCGAGATCAGAGAGGAATTCTGGAAAAACGTGACCGTTCTCGGCGCCGGCGAGGAGCTGAATCAGTCGCTCGAGAAGGCGGGCCGTGTCGCTGACTTCCTGGAGTTGGGCGAACTCCTGTGCCGTGACGCGTTAATGCGTGAGGAGTCGTGCGGCGGCCACTTCCGCGAGGAGTACCAGACAGACGAAGGCGAGGCGCAGCGTAACGACGAGAAGTTCTGCCATGCGGCCGTTTGGGAGTACACGGGCGAAGGCAAGGAGCCGAAACGAAACACGGAGGCGCTCGAGTTCGAGTTCGTCCACCTGGCCACGAGGAGCTACAAGTAAATGGACTTGAACCTAACTTTGAAGGTCTGGCGTCAGAAAAACCGGAAGGATCCGGGACGCTTCGTGACTTACGATGCGCCTGGCATCAGTTCCGACATGTCGTTTCTCGAAATGCTCGACGTGGTGAATGAGAGGCTCATCGAGAAGGGTGAGGAACCGGTCGCTTTTGACCACGATTGCCGGGAGGGAATCTGCGGTTCGTGCGGCATGATGATCAACGGCATTGCCCACGGCCCGCGCAAGGCCACGACAGCATGTCAGCTCCACATGAGGAGCTTCAAGGATGGCCAGACCATCGTGATCGAGCCCTGGCGGGCAGCCGCCTTTCCAGTCGTGAAGGACCTGATCGTTGACCGCGGCGCCTTCGATCGGATCATCTCGGCAGGGGGGTTCATCTCCGCGCCAACGGGGTGCGCTGTCGACGCTAACGCCATGCTGATCCCGAAAGTAAACGCCGACCTTGCGATGGACGCCGCCCAGTGCATCGGCTGCGGCGCCTGCGCGGCAGCCTGCCCGAACGCCTCGGCCATGCTGTTCATGTCGGCCAAGGTCTCCCAACTCGCCCTCTTGCCTCAGGGACAGCCCGAACGCTTCGAGCGCGTCAAGAAAATGGTCGCGCAAATGGACGCGGAGGGTTTCGGAAGCTGTACCAACATCGGTGAGTGCGAGGCCGCCTGCCCGAAAGACATCAAGCTCTCTAACATCGGCCGCCTCAATCGCGACCTCCTCAAGGCCGCGTTGATGGCCCGGTAGCCGCTTCCAAGAAAAAACAAAGAACCCCTCCCTTCGCCGCCGGGCTGCTGGGAGGGGTTCTTCTTTTTGGCGGGTGTCGCTGCGCCCTCGCTCCATGGACTCAGCCGAATTCAGACGGCAGGGGCAGGGACAGACAATTCGCCTCTGAATTACTTCTTGGCCGGCTCTTCTTTCTTCTTGTTCAGTTCGAGGTTGACAGAAATCGTGACGTCGTCGCCAAGAATCGCGCCGCCAGCGTCAAGAGCCTTATTCCAGATGATGCCCCAGTCTTTTCTGTTGATCGTGAACTGGGTCTCGAATCCAGCTTTTTCGGTACCCCATGGGTCTTTCCCAAAACCCAGGAAGGTGACCGGAAGGGTGACGACCTTCGTCACGCCCCTCATGGTGAGCGGCCCGGTCACTTCATACTTGTCTTTTCCCGTTGACTTGATCGACGTGCTCTTGAACGTGATCTCCGGGAACTTCTCGACGTAGAAGAAGTCCTGGTTCCTCAGATGCTTATCGCGGTCTTCAACGCCTGTGTCAATACTGGTGGCCTTGATCGTGAACGCCGCCGTGGACGCCTCGGGCTTCGCAGAGTCGAGCACGAAGGTGCCGTCGAAAGCGCCGAAGTGGCCGCGAACCCGCGTGACGATGTGACGAATCTGGAAGGAAACGTCGGAATGCGTCTTGTCGACAACGAAAGTGTCAGCAGCCGCGGCTGGCAGGGCGGGAAGCGCTCCCACAGCGAGGAACAGGCCCAAAAGGGCGGAAGTCAGAGTCCGTTTCATTGTGTTCTCCTTTTTTGAGTTTTTCCCGGTTTGGGTATCTCGGTATCTTTATTCTGGTGTCTTTTTTGTGTGCTCTAGCGCAAGGCTTCTCGGACCTTCTCGAGGAGCTTCAAGAGGTTTTGAAGTTCTTCCGGTGAAAGCCCCTGCATGGATTCCCCGGCAGCCGCGTTAACGGGTGCATCGAGCTTTGCCAGAAGGTCGAGACCGGAGGGGGTAATCGTGCAGAAGACCTGCCTGCGGTCCGTTGTACAGCGCCTCCGGGAGACCAGCTCTCGCGCCTCGAGCCGGTCGAGTAGACGCGTGATGCCCGGAGCCTGCTCGATCATTCGGACGGCAATTTCCAGAGTGGGCAGCCCGTTCTCTCCCGCGCCGCGAAGTATTCGCAAAACGTTGTACTGCTGGTGCGTAATCTCTTGGCCTTCCATGGCATGCGCAACAACGCGCCTGACGCAGTCGGCTGTCTTGAGCACGCTGACTGAGGCTTCATGCTGTGGTGACGAGAATGGTTTGGTTTGCTTGAGCTCTCTCATGAGCGCGCCGCCCGGATCCTTCATGGTCAATAATATATATGTCATAGGTTAATTTGTCAAGTAAAATCAGCCGCTGTTTTAGAATCTCCGAAGCCGGTTCTTGTCGGAGTACCCAGGACTGAGCTTTCTCAAGGAGGTTTGATTCGTGTTGAAGAGTTCGGCTTTACTGGTGTTGATGGCGACGCTGTCCGGTCTGCCCGCGCAAGCCGCGATCAAAGAAGAGACGATCGAGTACAAGGATGGCGAGACTGTTCTGGAGGGTTTTTTGGCGTTTGACGAAGCTGGGAAGGGAAAGCTCCCGGGGGTCCTGATCGTCCATGACTGGCTGGGACTTGGAGATTTCAGTAAAGAGAAAGCAAGAGCCCTGGCGCGGATGGGCTACGCCGGATTCGCGGTCGACATTTATGGAAAAGGCGTCCGGGCCAAGGATTCTGGCGAAGCAGGGAAGCTGGCCGGACTTTACAAGAAGGATCTGAGTCTGATGCGTTCCCGGATCCGCTCTGCATTCGACGTGCTTTCAAAGAGGGCGAATGTGGATCCCGCCAGAATTGCCGTTATGGGGTACTGCTTCGGGGGAACAGTCGCCCTCGAACTGGCCCGCGCCGGAGTCCCGATCGCGGGGGCCGTGAGTTTTCATGGAGGGCTTGGTACGCCGAACGCCTCGGATGCCAAGAACATCAAGGGCAAGATCTTGGTTCTGCACGGGGCGGACGACCCCTATGTCCCTCCCTCCGAGGTTGAATCCTTCATGAAAGAGATGCGGGATGCGAAAGTGGACTGGCAGTTCATCGCGTACGGAGGCGCCGTACACGCCTTCACGAACCCGGCATTGAAGGGCGTGGCGGGGGGAGCGTCTTATGAAGAGAAGGCGGATCGCAGGTCCTGGATTGCCCTGCAATCTTTTTTCAAGGAGATCTTTGGTTCCTGATCCGCCGTTTCTTTTCAACCGGAGGCAGGCGCTCTCGGGGACCTCCCGGCGGGTTTCATGGCAACTCGCACAAGCAATGAGCGTAGACGTGACGCGGATCGTTCCAGGATGCCAGCCTGCTGGCTTCCTGGCTCAGTTCATGAGCCAGTGTGTCGAAGCGGGAGAGTCTCGGGGAGGCAACCGGGGACCCGGAAAACGCGGTGGCCGCGCGGGCAGTCAATCCGTCGATGATGACGTCCCTTAGTTTTCGTTCCTTCTTAAGGAAGCGAATCTTGTAGCCCGTGGGGAGCTTGGCTCTCGCCGCCGCCGAGGCGATGGCGTCTGGCAGGGAACCGATTTTGTCGACGAGGTGAGCCTCGAAAGCGTCGGCCCCGCTCCAGACGCGTCCCCGGGCAATCTTGTCAACGTCCTCGGTTTTCATTTTCCGTGCCTTGGCCACACGTTCCAAAAAGTCGCGGTAGCCCTTTTCCACGATGCTCTGGATGGCCTCGGCGGCCTTGGGGTCGAGGCTCCGGTCAGGCCGGATCGCCCCCGCGAGGGGCGTGGTGGCCGCGCCGTCGACGTGAACGAGGAGGTGCTGGGCAAGAGCCTTCTCAAAAGTAGGCAGCATTCCGAAGATCCCGATGGACCCCGTAATGGTGTTCTTGCTGGCCCAGATTTCGTCGGACGAGGTCGCGATCCAATACCCTCCAGAGGCGGCCACGGATCCCATGGAAACGACGAGCGGTTTCTTGGCTAGCTGGGTGAGTTCACACTCTCTGCGAATCACTTCCGAGGCGAACGCGCTGCCGCCAGGACTATCCACTCGCAGCACGACCGCCTTCACGTTTTCATCCTCGCGAGCTTTTCGAATGAGCGCGGCGGTTGAATCCCCTCCGATCGTGCCAGAGGGCATCGATCCGTCCAGGATCTCGCCTTTGGCAATGATGACAGCCACCGTGGCCTTCTTGTCTTTGCCGCGCAAGGAATCGCGGTTCGCGGCCTTCAAATAGTCCTGGTAGCCGGCACTCGAGAAGGTGTTCTCGTCTTTTCCCTTCCCCACAAGGCTGATCATCCGTTTCAAGAACTCGTCGCGCTGGACAATTTTGTCGATGAGGCGCTCTTCGAGGGCAATCCGGGCCATGTCCCCGGAAGCGGCCTTGACGCGCCCGGGAAAGGTGTCGATGAGGGCGCTCAACTCTTCCGGGTTTCTCTTGCGCGCCGAGGCAACGGCCGTGACGTAGCTCTTCCAGATGTCACCCATCCAGGCGAGATCCGCCTCGCGGGCTTCGGGAGACATGTTGGCTCGAAGGTAGGGCTCCACGGCCGATTTGTATTCGCCGACCCGGAAAATGTTCCACTCGATTCCCAATTTGTCGATGGCTTCGCGGTAGTACATGCGGTACCGGGAAAACCCCTCAATGAGGATCATTCCATCCGGATGCATGTAGATCTCGTTCGCCGTGGCGGCGAGGTAATAAGCGGACTGACTGTAGGTATCTGCGTAGGCAACGACTCTTTTCCCGCTCTTTTTGAACTCCGTCAGCGCTGCCGCCACGTCTTCGAGCTTGGTCATTCCGGCGCTGTCCATCTCCCCGAGGTCCAGATAGATGGCGGGAATTCTCTTGTCGCTTTTTGCGAGGCGAACAGCATCCAGGAGATCGATGAGCAGGGTTTCCTTGCTCGGCTCGGTGAGCATTTCGCGGGGACTTCTCGCCGTGAGTTGCTCCACGATCGTTCCCCGAATATCGAGAACGAGAGCCGCCTTCTTGGGAATGGAAGGCCGCGATGCGAGGAATGATCCGGCCAGAAAGACGATGCCGGCCAGGAATGCCGCCGTAACGAGAGCCCGAACGGTGATTTCAATTCCGTGCGCAAGCCCGGAGAAGAAGGAGGCTACACCCGAACGTCCTGATTTCTGCGTCATGAGATTCTCCGCGGGGTCTTCGAGAGTGTTCAGAGAAAAGGGTGGGCAGATGTCCAGAACCGTATCCTGACACGAGAATGTTCTTGCGAGAATGTTCTTGCGAGAATGTTCTTGCGAGAATGTTCTTGCGAGAATGTTCCTGCAAGAAAGGCCTCGAGGGTACGGCCGCCAGTGACGGAAGGTTGTAAACTTTAGCGCACATACCGGCTACGCAACGGGGGTGCGAGATGACCAGCTCCAGCAATGGTCGTCGATGGCTTCTGGGAGTTTCGGGCCTGAAGGGCCTCGTGGCTTCGCTCTCTGCCGGCGGATATCGTGTTCTGGGGCCGCTCGAGAAAGAGGGTGCGATCGTCTACGGCGAGATCGAATCCCCCGAGGGCCTTCCTCGCGGTATCCGCGATGAACAGTCCAGCGGCAAATACAGAATCCGCGCTCAGCCTGGCGACACCCGGTTTTTCGGATATGTCCCTGGTCCTCATTCCTGGAAGCGTTTTCTCTTTCCTTCCTCCCTGAAGCTCTTCACAAGCGTCCGCAACGGACGCGGTTTCAGAATCGAGTACAGCGCCACCAGGCAGGACAAACTGGCCTTCATCGGGGTGCGTCCGTGCGAGATCGCGGCTCTTGAGCTTCAAGACAAGGTCTTCACGGACGGGCCCTATGCCGACACGCATTACCGGGCCCTCCGGGCCGGCACCTTCATCGTGGCTGTCCAGTGCGGGGAACCGGGAGGAACCTGTTTCTGCGCGTCGATGGGAACGGGTCCCCGGGCGGAGAACGGTTTCGATATTGCGCTGACGGAACTCCCGAGAGAGGGCGAGCCAGAGTACCTGGCGGAGGCGGGCAGTGATGATGGTACCCGGCTTCTCGAGAGCGTGCCAGCCAGGACAGCCTTGGACGCCGAGTGGAGAGAGGCGCTGGATGTGTCGGCCGCGGCAGGAAACCGCATGGGCCGGCGGCTCGAAACGGCGGGACTCGAGAAGGTGCTCAGGGAGAGCGCCGAGAGCCCGAACTGGGACGCCATCGCCAGGAGGTGTCTCTCTTGTGCCAACTGCACACTCGTGTGTCCAACGTGTTTGGGTGTGGCTCTTTTCCAACGGAGGTAAGGGAGCGAACTGAAGGGTTGATGG